>PVBE012752706.1_pt1 | contig 17020 bp, 17 predicted proteins | sample 1631181 | NCBI WGS metagenome assembly PVBE01 (sample SAMN08397723, study PRJNA350692) | Marine metagenome, whole genome shotgun sequencing project. | isolation source: water | place: Pacific Ocean | collected 2012-04 | reverse complement strand
CTCACTGCGTCCCATGCACAAACATAAATGAGCGCATGAGCGAGTTGTGCGGACCCAAAAGCAGGACATGCGTGCTCCCCCGAGGCCCATTCACAATTCCGTATATCCAGTCATAGTCTGACGACCTTTTCGCATCCGGGCCTACACCGTCCGACACCCGCACGACAGACGTACCTAGAAAACCTCATCAAATACCAAGGCTTATCTATTCTGACGCCAATTTCGTCAAACCGTCTGCCGAACTGACGGCATCCGCCACTTGATAGGTGTGCCAAATGAAAGCACTCGGCTTCATGCCTAAGTACACTCGTAGTCAGAAGATCTCGCCCCTGCAGGAGAATCAAACAAGTGGCAAACGAGCCAAGCAACGGCGACCACGAACACGTCTTCCAGGAAGTGTATCTCAGTGATTCTGTAGGAGTATCTGAAGAAACCACTCATGGAACCGTAACCGTGGAACTGTTCGACCGTGGACTCATCATCCACATGGATCGTGACGAAGGCATGGAACTCGCCCGAGCCTTTACAGCATTAGCTCGATATATCGACGATTAGCACTACGCTTAAGATCCACTTCCCATTGGACGGGAGGAAATCTCGACTGGCAGATCCTCTGTCACTCCAAGAATGTCGGGGTCTAATCGCACGCCGGAACAATACGTATAGCTAGCCGATAGCCGCCGGTCGCACACCCGATGTTCTCCTGTGCAATCGACAAAACTAACTGGTTCTTCATCAATCGCCAGAACCGCAATATCTGCCGGAGATCCAACACGAAGCGTGCCAGCATCCAGTCCCATTTTTCGTGCCGGAATACTCGTACACCGCATGACAATCTCTTCTATAGGCATCCCAAGCATCCAAAACTTTGTCATTACGGACGGCAAATCAAATGCCGGACCATTCACACAACCACGATGCAGATCTGAACTAATAAAATCAGGAGCAAAACCCGCCGCAAGCGCTGCTTCGGCCGTTGCCCACCCAAAACTACTCTTACCATGACCGATATCAAACTGGACACCTGCTGCCCGAGCTTCGATAGCCGCCGGCGAAACGCGCAGGGATCGATCGTCAATGACACCACCTGCGAGCGGCGTGTAGCTGTGAGTAACAACGTCACCGGGCCTGAGCAATTGCAGAACATCAGCGATTGGTTCTGGAGTTCGACCAATGTGAACCATGAGCCAGGTCCCAGATCGCTCCGCCGCCTCAAGCGCCGCAAGCAAAGCTGCGCGCGCTTGATTACCTTCTCCAACAATCACATCTGAGTACCTAATCTTGACCCCCAGCGCAATATCCCGATTGGCCTCAATAGCACGCACGGTGCCTTCAATATCCAGATATCTGGGATCACGGAGTTCGCCGAGATTCGTTACAAGACCGGCGGTACAAATATGGACAAGAGCCCTTACCGTCGTCCGAGCAGGATCGATCACATATCGACGAAACCCTGGCAGGGTAATCGCACCAGCACTACCAGTGTCAAGAAAAGACGTCGTACCGCCAGCAGCGCCTATTTTATCGGCTTCAAGTCCCCAAACAGTCGAACCCCAGTACACATGTACGTGGAAATCAACCAGCCCCGGCACAACATATGAACCAGATACATCCACCGTTTCACGTGCCGTGCCCGATATTTGGCTGCCGACAGCCGAAATTTTCCCCCCTGCGACAGCGATATCAGCCGGACCAGACAAACCGGAGTCCGGGTCAATGACGTGACCACCCCGAAGTAGCAAATCGTAAGTTTCCGTTGCCATTCGCATCGACCTCTCAAGACTCTGAGATTAGGACGACCGGACCTCGAAACGCCGGCACCGCCAAATCACGAAGAAAAACCAACGCCACGAAACGATGCAACGCCACTTCCGTTAGGGTACCATCGAGCGTGCCGACCCACAGTTGGTTTGGTATTGAGCCGCTGTTTGGTGCTCGGCTAATATTTATGAACCCCGCGTTTAACTGTCGACGTGCTCGGCAGTTGTTGGCGACTAGGACGTAGACAAAGTGATCTACCGTCAGACTGTAATGGAGGAAAATGGATGGCCAAGGTGAAGCCTCTTGGCGACCGCGTGTTGATTCAGCCAGAAGATCAGGAACAGACAACTGCTAGCGGTCTCGTGTTACCCGACACAGCCAAGGAAAAACCGCAAGAAGGTGTAGTAGTTGCTGCAGGTGCAGGCCGAGTAACCGAAGACGGTAAAACCGTTCCTCTTGAGATTAAAGAGGGTGACAAGGTCCTGTACGCGAAGTACGCAGGCACGGAGATTCGTCTGGACGATGAGGACTATCTGATCGTTAGCGAGCGCGATGTGCTCGCAATCATTAGCTAGCGCCGACTTTTGCCTGGACGGCTTCCCGGAGGGATTGGGCACAACATGCCCAAACCCGAAAAAAAGGAAGTACGTTTCGGTCAGGAGGCCCGCGATACCCTACGGGTTGGTATCGATATTGTTGCCAACACCGTTGGGTCAACACTTGGACCTCGTGGCCGAAACGTTGCCTTTGCACGGACGCTTCGTGCACCACAGATCACAAATGACGGCGTCACCGTTGCAAACGAAATTGAGAAGGTAAATAACGTCCTTCATGATCTGGGTATTCAGATCATGAAAGAAGCTGCCGCCAAGACAAATGCGCAGACGGAAGACGGTACGACCACGGCCACTGTGCTCGCGCAGGCAATCGTTCACCGAGGTCTTTACAACATTGCAGCCGGCGCTAACGCCATGGCAATTAGAGAAGGCCTGCAAGCTGCTTCCAACGCAGCCATCAAATACATTCGGGATATGGCTAAGCGCGTGGAAACACCTGAAGAAATCAAACACGTGGCCATGATCTCTGGTGACGATGCGGAACTGGGAACAATGGTTGGCGAAATTATGACTCGGGTCGGTCGCGACGGACTGGTACTAGTGGATCTACATCGAAAAGGTGTCCGGCTCGAGGCAAGCTATGTCGAAGGCATGCAGGTGGATAAAGGTTGGATTTCACCTTACTTTGTAAATGACGCCCACAAAATGCAAGGGACCCTCGAGAACGCCTACGTGTTGCTGACTGACCAAGATCTGGTCCACGAGGATCAACTCATTCCCATTCTTGACAAGGTCGCAGCCAGTGACAACCGCAACCTGCTCATAGCATCCAACATCATGGGGGGCGGCGCCCTCTCATTTGTTTTGCAGAACAAACTTCGTGGACACCTCAATGTGGTGGCTATCCAGTCCCCCTCATTCGGTGACGAGCAAAAAGATCTGCTTGAAGACTTTGCCGTACTCACGGGTGCAACTGTGGTTTCACAGAGCTTAGGGATCAGGTGGAAAGACGTCCCACTTGAATGGCTTGGATTCTCGAAGCGTGTCGTCGCCAACAAAGAGGCGACGATCGTTCTTGAAGGTTCTGGTCGTGAAGCCGACATCCAAGATCGACAGAATCAACTTCGTGCCCAACGTGACGAAGAGATGAATCCAAATTTCGTTAAGAAGTTGGATCGCCGAATCGCCCGCTTGGGAGGGTCAGTAGGAATTGTCTCGGTAGGTGGGGTAACAGAACAAGAAATGCGTCATCTAAAAGACAAGGCCGATGATGCTGTCGGAGCTGTCAAGGCCGCCCTTCGAGAAGGTATCGTGCCTGGTGGTGGTATTTCCCTCTTGCGTGCCCAGACAGCGGCTCTGAAAGTCGCAGACGAACTTTCGGGTGACGCCGCTGTTGGAGCTCGAATCATCGCTGACGCGCTCGAAGCTCCGATGCGTCGGATTGCAAAAAATTCTGGCGTGAACCCATCAGTAGTTGTAAACCGTGTTCGAAAACTTCCCGAATGGCATGGATGGGACGCCGTTAACGATGAATATGTGGACATGGAAGAAAAGGGGATCATTGACCCGGCGGCCATTGAGATTGCTTGTATTCAATCAGCCACCAGTGTCGGAATGATGACGCTGACGACTGAAGCTATCGTTTGCGAGAACCGACCGATACCGGTAGCGGCAAACCCCTCCGAAGAAGGTTTTGCGAGTGAGGCCGGAATTTACTAGCCAAGAATTGTAGATACGGTGAGACACCTGTGACTGACGAGTTCGAATTTGAATCGCTGCTAAGCGAGGAGGCTCGCCATCGAGCAGCTCCGGGGCTCATGGTATCGGCCTCGGGCGCCCCGTCTGACATTGTTGCTGACCTTCTCGTGGGACAACCTGCAGAGGAAAGCCTTCCCCTTCAAGCAATGGTCGAGGCGGCAAAAAACACATTGCCTGATAGACCAGAACTTCTCCTCTATGGTCGTCGGCAGGGAAGTCTTGACCTCGTAGAGATCGTTCGGGAAAAACTCCGGGTCTTTGAAGGGCTCGAGGTTGATCCTGAACAAATCATCATCACCAATGGATCGGGACAAGGACTTGATCTGACCTTGCGAACATTTGCCAATCGTGACCAAGCAGTTGCTCTAGATGAGGCTTCGTTCGGAGCCCTGTTTGTGCGTCGTATAAGCGACTATGGATGTCACATTCCATGGGACACCGATGGCCCTCTACCCAATGAGCTTGAAAAGGCTATTTCAGAACAACATCCGGCTCTGTTTTACACAATCCCAACATTTCAGAATCCGATGGGCCAGACAACGACCATCCAGCGTCGGCATGAGCTCCTTGAGGTATGCCGTAAGCATCGCATCCCCATACTTGAAGACGATGCCTACTATGAACTGCACTATGACGGGGATCGACCACCGTCGATGTACGAGCTTGATGGTGGTAGTGGGATGGTGGTTCGTGCTGGGACATTCTCAAAAATTCTCGGTGCCGGCATTCGACTTGGATGGATTCTGACGTCGAGCTCGCTTGCGGACCGCATCCTTCCCCTTAAGACCGACGGCGGCACGAGTCCATTTAGTTCAGCGTTGGCAACCCACTTCATGCAAAACCACATGGAACAACATATCGCCGAGTTGCAATCGATATATCGAACCAGACGGGACGTGATGCTCGAGGCGCTCGATGCACATGTCGGACAGAACGCAACATGGCAAAAACCCAACGGCGGATTCTTCGTCTGGATCACCCTTAGACGACCAGGCCTTGTAAGCACCGTGTTGGAACGGTGTCGAGCCCAGGGAGTTCTCGTCCGTAGTGGATCAGTCTTCCGCGTTGATGGCGCCAATTTAGGGTCTATCCGACTAGCCTTTAGCCATGCAACCCACGATCAGATTCGGGCCGGTGTTGAAATTCTCGGCCAAGCTATAAAAGCATCAACCCAATGAGTTCTACATTCACTGCAGCCGCAGTTGGCAACCGAGTTCCTATTGCACGTATGCGGACGTTCACAAGCAAGGTCATGCAAGCCGCCGGAGTTCCCGGCCCTCGGGCGGATCTGATTGCGGATGTTTTGGTCGAAGCAGACGCCCGCGGCGTTTTTTCTCACGGCGTCACCCGTGTCACACCTTACTCTGCTGAAATTCGGGAAGGGGTGATCAACCCAACAGCTGACATCAGCGTGATCCGAGAATACGCCTCAACGACGGTTCTAGATGCCCAAGGCGCACCTGGAGCAGTCTCCTCCGATGAGGCCATAACACGAGCCATTGACCTGGCGCAGCAAGGTGCTGCAGCCATGGTTTGTGTCCAGAACGGACGCCACTTCGGACCAGCGGCCCACTGGGCGCTTCGTGCGGTAAAGGCCGGATGCATCGCCTTCGTAACCAGCAGCGGCGGTGGCCACTCGTATGTTCTAGCCTATGGGAGTCGTAAACCCGCGATGACCAACGGGCCAATTGCCTGGGCGATTCCCGCGGGAGCGCATCATCCGGTAGTTGCAGATATGGCTGTTGGTTTCTCCGCAATGGGAAAAGTCCGTGTCGCGGCACAAACCGGGCAAACCATCCCCCCAGACGTTGGAGTGGACCGAGAAGGCAACCCTACCACTGATCCAAATGAACTCGTTTGGCTTAATCCGTTTGCTGGACCCAAGGGATTCGGCCTCGGCATCGTGATGGAGACACTGTCAGGGATTCTGGCTAACGCCATGGCGGCAGTGAACCGTGGGCCCGCCGAACGGGACCAAGGCATCGTAGGACAGGTATTCGCAGTAATTAACGTAGAAGCATTCCGGTCATTAGACGACTTCACCGCGGACGTAGATCGAACACTTGACGCGATTCACGCTCTGAAGCCATCCGAAGGGTTCGATCAGGTGCTAGCTCCGGGCGAGCCAGAGTTTCTCAAGAAATCCGAAAGCATGGCTCACGGCATTGGCTATCCAGCTGGCCTACTGGAAGCTGTAGCTGCAACAGCCAAAGACTATGGTGTTGATCCGGTGTGGGACGCATGACCGAACAACTCCACTATCGAAACGACGAACCGCCGATAGACGCTAAGCATGTGGAAGATTTTGCAACCAGTGCGCTAGCCCAAGTCGGCGTCCCAATCGACGACGCGAAGTTCGTTGGAAAAACCCTCATCCATGCAGATTTGCGCGGCGTACATTCGCATGGCGTGCGGCTTTTGACCAACTACATACATGAAATTCAGGCTGGAACAGCAAATCCCAATCCCAAGGTCCGAACTACCAACGACAGCCAGGGAGCTGCTGTCTTTGAAGGGGATCTATCACTAGGACAGATTGGGGCTCGCGCAGGCATACAAGCGGCTATGAATCTTGCAACGGAACGAGGAATTGGAGTGGCATCGGTTGCGAACACCGGACATTTTGGAGCAGCTGCCTACTGGGCGTTGCTTGCAGCCGACGCCGGATTCATAGGTTTCGCAACTAGCAACATGGCTGGACCAATTAACCTCGCGTACGGTAGCAAGGAACCAGCAACCGGAAACACCCCGTTAGCTTGGGCTTTTCCTTCAGGCGGCCGGTATCCAGTGGTGCTTGATATGGCCTGCGGTACCTACGCCATCGGGAAAATACGACTCGCTGCTACCGCCGATCAACCGCTACCAGATAATGTGGCCGCTGACGCCGATGGTCATCCCACAAACAATGCAGCAGAAGCGGTGTATGTTCTTCCTGCGGGAGGACCGAAGGGCTATGGGATCGGCCTTATCCATGACCTAATCGCTGGCTGCCTCACGGGAGACGGTGCAACGATTATGAAGGGTGCCTATGAGCCCCCTACGTCCGGGCCAAAAGGCAGCCTGTTTTTCATGACAATCGATGTCAACGCCTTTCTCCCTATCGCAGATTTTCGCCAGGCGATGGATCTTCAGACCGATGCCGTCAACCAACTTCCGCCAGCTGACGGATTTACACAGGTGCACATGCCAGGCCAACCCGAATGGGAACTATTTGAAACCCGAAAACATACTGGGATCTCCTATCCACCAGGGGTTCTGGAAAACCTCGATTCTCTCGCCGACGGCCTCGGATTGGAATTTCCGACCACGAAATAGCGTCCAAATGCTGACGTTCTAGCCACGCATTGAACAACGTCGACACACGACCAAACATTGAGCGATACACACGCAACTACAATGACATTAGTACTTGACAGATACACACTCAAGTTATATGATCCCTTAGTGAATAGCAGTACATACAGCTTTGGGAGGACACATATGGCCCTCGCCATACGACGACGACCATTTACACATCGATACGATTTGCTTGGCCATTTCTTCGACCGGGATTGGCTCGGCCAACCATTGGCACCGGGCAGTACTAACGACACTACCTGGGTTCCACCTGTTGATATCGAGGAAACCGAAGACGCTGTGATTGTCCGGGCATCCATTCCTGGCTACAGCGCTGACGAGATGTCGGTATCTCACATAGACGGAGCATTGCTTATCGAAGGTGCTCGGGAAACATCCGGCGAAACCGCATCGGACCACGATACTCGCTACCACGTTCGCGAACGTCGATCGGGCCGATTCTCACGAAGAATTCCGCTTCCGGTAAGAACCAGCATCGACAACGCAAGTGCCGATTACAAGAACGGAGTTTTAACGGCTCGAATACCCAAAGCTCGGGACGCTATGCCCTCCAGCATCCAGATCGGGCAGTCCTAACAGCTAGAGGTTCTAAACCCCGACCCAGCCAATTAATCGACAACCACACTCTCCTGAGAAGCCGCCCCTTCGGGGGCGGTTTTCTTTTGTTGCTGGGTCAACCCGAGCCTTCGCAGACACCCCCTGTCACGCTAGCTCGAAACGTGGGGCGTCTGCTGAAGAGCTACGCTTAGCAGATATCGCATCCAGAAACCAAGCTTGTGCCCAGCGAATCTTTAGCGATTGGGCTGTTTTGCGTGGACTGCAACACGGAACACCCACTGGCCTACCATCTAAATTGCACCCGGTGTGGCGGTCTCCTTGAAATTAAATATGACCTTGAGCGGCTTTCTGAATTCGCCAGCCCCGACACCAGCCGAACCGGCGTCTGGCGATACGCAGCATGGATGCCCATCCACCAACCTGAACATTTCATTTCGTTAGGCGAACAACCCACACCCTTAATGCCAGCACCCCGATTAGGGGCTGCCATTGGAATCCCAAAGCTTTGGATCAAGTTTGAAGGTGGCCTACCAACTGGAACCGTCAAAGATCGATCAAGTCAAACGGCAACAGCGGCGGCCAAACAGTTTGGGTTTGATGTGATCGGGGTTGTGTCCACGGGGAACGCAGCATCATCTATCGCCACTTATGCTGCGAGAGCTGGGCTCCGGGGTGCAGTCTTCTGCTACACAAGAACCACGCCAGCGAAGATGGCGCATATCGTCGGTGTCGCGAGCGATGCCATCTGGTATGACGGCAGCTACGACGACATGATCTCTGTGTTTGACAAAGCGGTCGACAAGCATTGGTTCTTCGACGGAGGAGCAACACGCAACCCCTACAAGCAAGAAGGGAAAAAAACCGTTGCTCTAGAGATCTTCGAGCAACTCGGCAGACGGGCGCCAGACACCATGGTCTATCCCGTCGGGATGGGCGAAACACTTCTGGCGAGCCAGCGAGCCTGGTCAGCCCTGAAAACGATGAGCCTGATTGAACATATGCCGCGGCCTGTATCAGCACAATCGGACGAGGCTAACACTCTCGCTACAGCGTGGACATCTGGAGGAAACCTTCAACCCAAAGACATCGGTTACACCATAGCCGAAGGCACTGCCGTAGGGGATATGGGCCGCAAAGGACTCCTCACGCTTCGCAGGATTCGTGAGCAAGACGGAGCGGCTGGATGTGTGTCAGACGAGGAAATCCTTGCGATGCAGCAAACAATCGCTGCACTTGAAGGTCTGTGGGTTGGCCCGACAGGAACCGTACCTGTAGCCGTAGCTGCTCGCTTGGCTCAAGAAAAGGTTATTGATGGAAACGCCGAAACTGTTTGCGTCGTCACCGAAACCGGACTGAAAGGCGACTGGGCGCCCTCTCACGTTGAAGGGGAACGGCCGAGCCTGCACATGATTGAACGCATGCTTAAGCAAGATATGAGCCCCTAGCGATCTGTACTTGTATGTCGGCCACGGGCCCAAGCAGCAAAACAGCGACCTACAAGTGCCCCCACCTTGCGACAATGTAGTTTCAGTTGCGAAACATTGGAGAATTGCAGTGCCAGTGAAGAAACGAGAAGAACGGCCCCTTAATCAGATGATGGTCGGTGTCCAACGACGCACGATGCTCTGGGGTAATTCGATGTTGCTCGCCGAAATTCATCTGGAGCCCGGAGGCGAAGTTCCCCTACACGAACATCCATATGAGCAGATTGGTTATTGCATCGAGGGCACCTTTGATTTTGATATAGGCGAAGAAACCCATCCCATCGAGGCTGGCGCGTCGTGGGTAGTGCCCTCAAACGTGCCGCACAAAGCGGTCGCGACGAGCAAATGCTTCCTTATCGAGGTCTGGAGCCCGGCCCGCGAAGACTATAAGAACTGAGTACTGCTCCACAATTGCGGCAGCGGAAAACTGTGTCACGTGAACGTGGCAGCACCGCCCAGCTCCTACGCGACAACGCCACAATAATTCCGTTTTTTATTCTCGGTAGTGCGGCGACATCCATGTTCCAGTTGGTTATGGCGCGCTTTCTTGAGCCAGAAAATTATGCTGCAGCTGTTGCCATCCTTGGAGGCTTGTCACTACTTGTCACCCCATCCCAGGTCATCCAAACACTTATTGCACGGCGCACAGCTGAACTCTTGGCGTTGGGAAAGATTGTGACGCTGAGAACCAACATGCGCCTCTATGCCCGTCGTGTCGGTCTGATATCGATCACCTTGGCTATTAGTATTGCGGCCGCGTCCCCAATCCTTCAGTCAGTGCTTCAACTAGAGTCCCCATGGCCACTTGTGATTGCGGCCATTGCCGCAGGGACCTTGACCTTCGAACCTGTCGCACGAGGTGTACTCCAGGGCACGCGAAATTTCTTAGGACTTGGATTCACACTCGCCAGCCACGGCCTGGGACGTATTGTTGTCGGCGGCATCGCTGTTGCTGCGTTCACATGGGGGCCCACCGGGGCCCTGCTAGCTAGTCCGGCGTCAGCCATAAGCGGCATCATAATGGGCTGGGTCGGTGTCCGACGCAACCAGCCAAAACACAACCATCATCGGCCTGTAGACACGCCTACTTCCAACCTTAATTCTCCCGAATACGTCCGAGTGACGATCATTCTTCTTGTTGTCGCAGGCTTGTTGCATCTCGATGTGCTCGTCATAAAAATTCTTTTCAGCCCGATAGAGGCAGCAGGATACGCCGCCCTCTCGTTGGTTGGCCGCATGGTATTTTGGGGCGGCACGGCGATAGGTACAGTCCTTCTCCCCCACATCGTCTGGCATGCAACCACCGGCGGTAACGTGATCCGAACATACATCGTGAGCCTGCTACTCATGACCATAGTTGTTACAGCGACAGCATTCACGATCCTGAACTGGCCAGCCTTCACCTACGCAACGATCTTCAACGATCGCTACACAGCAAATACAGATCTTCTTCCACTGTCCGTCACTGCCGCAGGCCTCTTGGCCATCGTCGCCGTGACCGCTAATCTCCATATCGGCGCTGGCCACGTCCGAGTTTGGCGCGGTCTTGCAGTGATTATGGTCGGCACAATTCTCGGGTACGCCGTCGCCCATGAAACAATACGCGACGTCTTATCTGTGCTAGTCACCGGGACAGCCTGCGCAGCTATATATGTGACAGCAGAAGCCATCGCCCTATCTCAGCGACACACCGATCCCCAAGGCCTAGGTCAACCCTGACCTCAAGAACTGCTCCTAGGCTTTAGAGGTTCCCTCGCGACCATAGTCATCCTCAAGCCGGACAACATCGTTCGGATGCGGTGTTGATACTTCAAGAACTCGCACGCTGCCATGCGGCGCCTGATACCGATGGACCTGGCCTGTCTGCACCCGAAAACTCACACCCTCCGCAAGATCGCGAGACGTGAGGGTATCCGCCGAATCGCCAATTACGAGTCGTAGGGTTCCGTCCAAAACATAGATGGTTTCGTCCTTCTGTTCGTGCAATTGCAAGCTGAGTCGGGCCCCCTCATTGATCTCGATGATCTTGCCGATATAGAGCTCATTCGACGCATAGATCACTTCGCGACCCCAAGGCTTTTCAACAACAAATACTTTTTTATCGCTCACGTATCTACTCCTCCACTCCTGCAGCACGCGCCCCTATCGCTAGCAGCTCACCTACACGGTCAACCGTTGTAGTCTCCGTGTACACCCTCAGCAACGGCTCCGTGCCTGAAAATCTGATCAAAAGCCAACTCTCGTCATCCAGATAGTACTTAAAGCCATCGGCATCATTGCGTCGCAGTACCGCCGCACCATCAATCGAGTCTGGCACCCACAGGCGGACCTGCTCCTCGATGGCCGACCGTGCATCTGCATAAAACCTAAAGTCCGTCCGACCATAATGGTATTCACGTCCCAGTTTCTGAAACAACATCGCAACAAGCTCCGACGGAGTCTTGCCTTCTCGAACCATGAGATCCAGGAAATACAGTCCGGCTACAACGCCATCCCGCTCAGGCATGTGTGGCGCAAACACATAACCACCACTTTCTTCACCGCCCATAATGGCGTCCAACTCGGTCATCGCTGGAGCAACGTATTTCATCCCCACTCCGACTTCCTCAACGTGAACGTCATAGATCTTTCCGAGTCGTTCCAGCATCGATGACGTCGTAAGTGTTTTCACCAGAGGTCTTCGCAGGTTCCTGTGTTCCAGAAAATAGAACGCAAGCAAGGCAATTGTGCGGAGCTGATCAACAAATTCTCCCGAGCCATCAACCACGCCAAGACGATCACCATCCCCGTCCGTCGCAATTCCCACGACAGCTTCACTGTCACGAACTGCCACTGATAGTTCATCCGTCTGCGGCGGAATAGGTTCAGGCCTAGCAAGCCCCGGAAACCGTGGGTTCCACGCACTATGGATTTCGCTTACGCGAAGTAGCCCTCCACCAAGCACCCGTGGCAGCCATGCAGCCGCAGACCCGTACATCGCATCAACAACTACCTCTATATCTCGAGCACGCACACGATCGAGATCGATCAGCGTGCTGATATGGTCTAAATACGCTTGATCCGGATTAAATTCATTCCAGAGTCCAGCATCAACAGCAGACGACTCGTCCAAGCAAATCACCGAATCACCGTCAACCCGAGCCACCTCAGCTTCGATCTCACTCAGCTTCTCAGGAGCCACGGCCGATCCTGTAGCAGTCCGTATCTTGAATCCGTTATCCGCAGGAGGATTGTGACTGGCCGTAATCATGACTGCGCCTGCCGCCTGAAGCCGAGCCGCGCTAAACGCGACGACCGGAGTCGGGCACGGTCGATCAACCAGATGCACCGCAACACCATTCCCTACCAAAACAGAAGCCACGTGAGCAGCAAATCTCTCAGATCCGAAACGTCGGTCATAACCGACTACGATCCCACGCTGCCAGTTCCAATGTTTCCGAACGTAGCTGCCGAATCCTTGCGCCACACGCCCAACATTACGGAACGTGTAATCCCCGCCAATAACAGCTCTCCACCCGTCGGTACCGAATTTGATCTCCGTCTCCTCCAATGCCACGTTAAGCCACACCCTTTGCTTTCGAGGCGCCCTGCACGTGCGCCAATGCGTCCCGGAGCGAATCATCCAACTGTCGCTGCGGTTGCCAACCAGTGTCATCAATCAGCCGGCTCGGATCTCCGGCAATGGTTATTGATTGCCGACCAGGCGCAGGACTCGCAACCTCTCGAATCTCAGCATCTACACCAGCCACCGCAATTAGACGCTCGACAACGGACCGTAACGGCGTCGCTGAACCTGTCGCAACGTTATAGATCATGCCTGAATGTCCGTGCTCGATAACCCCGACAATCGCCGTAGCCACGTCTCGCACATCGACATAATCACGTCCACCAAAAAGACTGAACGTGTCTACGATGGGCTTACCTTCTCCACCAAGAATCTTCGCCAGCTGATGCACCTGTCGACCCGGGAAATACGCTGGCGACCGACCCGGCCCTAACGTGCCAAAGATCCGTAAACAGACCACATCAAGCTGGTCCGTGTAATGGAACTGTTTTGCTTGGAGTTCTGCCGCCGCTTTGGATGCGCCATAAACCGTATACGGATCCAGAGGTGTTAGTTCGGTGACCGGACCAGATTGTTGAACATTCCCGTATACCTCAGCTGAACTCAATATCACCAAACGTGCGGCCGGAATATGCCGCAACATCGAGGTGATCAAGCGAAGCTGACCAAGCACGTTCACATCATAGGCATGCACCGGATTAGCCTGGGCTTCACCCGGGTCAGCCACGCCGGCCAGGTTGATGACCACCCCTGGCCGAATTTTACGGATCGCATCATCAATGCTTTTTTCATCACAAAGGTCGAGGTTCATCACTGGCCTGTCACGCTGATCTCCGTGGCTCGACGCAACAACCTCGTGTCCCGCTACAGAACAGGCCCCGAGCACATGCGGCCCCATAAATCCGAAGGCTCCTGTGACTAGGATCGGATCAGGCACGATTCGCCAGCAAGTCAGTCCGTTCGCCGACCAGCCATGATCTCTGCATGGGCAATTTCACTGGCAACCAACTCAAGATCGGCATCCACCATAATTCGAACCAGCTCGGCGAAGGTCACTGACGGTTCCCATCCTAAGTCTTGCCTAATCAGTCCGGGGTCACCAATTAGATGCTCGACCTCAGCCGGTCGCAGCAGATCTTTGCTCGTCGTGATGTGGTTCTGGGCAGATCTACCAACGTGATCGAAGGCGAGCTCTGCAAACTCTAATCCAGAATGGGTCTCACCGGTTGCCAAGACGTAATCACGCGGCTCATCCTGCTGCAACATCATCCACATACCGCGAACAAAATCGGGTGCATATCCCCAATCGCGCTTCGTCGAAAGGTCGCCAAACGGCACTGAGTTGACCACACCGTGATGTATACGCGCAGCACTATAGGTGAGCTTGCGAGTGACAAACTCCATACCTCGACGGGGCGACTCGTGATTAAAACAAATCCCGGAGCAGGTGAACATCCGGTAACTCTCTCGGTAATTGATCGTAATCCAGTGCGCGTAGAGTTTCGCTACACCATACGGGCTACGCGGATAAAACGGCGTCGTCTCACTCTGCGGCCACTCCTGCACCTGACCAAACATCTCACTACTGGAAGCCTGATAGAACTTAATACTAGGGTCAACAGCACGAATCGCCTCAAGCATGCGTGTAGCACCAAGAGCCGTGACTTCTCCTGTCAAAACAGGCTGACGCCATGAAGCGGGGACGAATGACTGGGCCGCAAGATTGTAGACCTCATCAGGACGGTGGCGTTGCAAGATCTCAATCAACGAGTACTGATCGTGTAAGTCACCGGCTTCCAACACCAAGTCGTCTTGGAGATGGGCAATGCGGCCATTGTTCTCTGTACTCGTTCGTCGAACAATACCAATAACGGTATAGCCCTTTTGCAGAAGAAATTCGGCCAGATACGAACCATCCTGACCAGTGACACCAGTAATTACGGCCGACGGCATACGCAGACCCTATTCGCTGTTGCTGACTACAAGTTTACGCATCGCGGTCCATGAGCGTGCCGGAACTTCCAATGTTAACGTTCCGTGTCAATCGGCTCCGGCATTGGCACATTCAATTCCTCGGATAAATTGCCTAGATCTCGGACAAGGTCACGTGTCAATGGGCATCCGTTGGAACGCCGATCGTCGTCAGCATTACGCTCAATATCGCCGGGTGCGTAGATACGGTCGACACCGGGACGACGATCTACAGCACGCATACCGGCAAGCGTCGCAGCCACACGACTCTTAAATGTTGCAAGTGGAATTAACCGCTCAACGTCAATCGCCAAGAACGCATGTCCAACGTCCTGTGGACGGTCAAGATCCCAATACATCGACCCTACATCAACCGTCGAAGCACCGCCCGACAAGATTCCGGCCAGTACGTCAACAATTAACGAAAGGCCTGCGCCCTTGTATCCACCCAGAGGCAAAATCGACCCACCCTCAAAATAACCATCCGGATCCGTCGTCGAGTTTCCTTCTTTATCAATGACCCAGCCCTCAGGGATCGACTCACCCCGACTCTTGGCCAGCAAAATATGACCGCCCGCCACCTGCGAGGTCGCCATATCCAGAACCAATTCGTCCGGCGGATCCGTTGGAACAGCAACACATACAGGGTTGGTCGAAAGAAACCGTTCACGCCCACCCCACGGGGCAACAATTGCCTCGCCATTTGTAAATGCAAACGTCAGTAATCCAGCGCGCGAACCTCGCAACGCCCAGTACGCCTGCGTACCGTTATGCGTCGAGTTGCGCACGCCAGTCCAGCACAAACCGTGTTCACGTGCATGATTGATGGTTTCGGTAATCGCTAAATCACACACCACTTGCCCAAGGCCAGCGTCACCCTCAATTACCACCGTCGTGGCCTTATCAGTTATCACGCGCACATTCGGGGAAGCGTTCACAAGTCCTTGCTGCAGACGGTGAACATAGATCGGAAGGCGCGTTATTCCGTGCGTATCCACGCCACGCAGGTTCGCAGCAACCAGAGATTCAGCGGTCAATCGCGCATCTGGCCCAGGCACTTTCACCGCCATTAAGGCAGCAGAAGCAAACTCTACCAATCGATCATGTGCGAAGCGCCGTTGCCCCAATGCAGACTCGTTCATCAATCGCAACTCCCCGAAGACTTCGGCAATATTGACGACATGCAAACGGAAGCATCGCACTCATCGCAAGATTTCGCTGGCAAACTCGGCGGGATCGCCAAGCGTGGCGATATCGTCGCTATCGTTGGTGCTGGAGGCAAGACAACAACCATGTTTGCGCTTGCACATGCGCTTGCCAAACGTGGGCTACGGGTTGTGACTTCAAAATCAACAGTGATTCACGCCCCATCGATGTCTCGATCCCCCAAATTGGTCATCTCAACGCCAGAACACTGGCATGACGAACTTCCTAAAACGGTGGCGAGCAACCCCGTCATCACTGTCGTCACATCAGCACCCAGCAAGCGAAGATTTGAAGGCATTGCCCCCGAACTCGCACCCTCCCTCCTCAACGCGTCGGGTGCGGATGTACTGATCGTCGAACCGTGAATACCCACGCCGTGCTCGCTTCGATCCAGCCTGTTATGTGCGAGTTACCTTTCAATGTTTTCCGCGCACGTTGGAGTTCGGCCTGCGATATGCATGACGTGGCTGTGAGCACAGGCCAAACCTTCGCATTTGGTGGTATTGACTTGAGCCCGGCCTTCTCGTGTACGACCACAGCAACAACATGACGGGGCGAGAGAATCGCTCCGGGTTGAAGGTCGAGCAAGAGTCCAGCCAACTCGGGCCTGTGGACAATGTGCTCTGAAAGCGGGGCGCCAGCTGCTGAAAATGATGCTACCGTGAGGACGACGGTAGCGCCGTGAGGCATCGACGGCTCATGACTGGCAGGAATTTTTAGAGATCGACGGCGGGCGCCATCCGCCTCGACGATCAGTACATCCGCACCCGACGCGTTGAGGAGGGAGGGTGCGAGTTCGGGGG
>PVBE010038545.1_pt1 | contig 17020 bp, 17 predicted proteins | sample 1631181 | NCBI WGS metagenome assembly PVBE01 (sample SAMN08397723, study PRJNA350692) | Marine metagenome, whole genome shotgun sequencing project. | isolation source: water | place: Pacific Ocean | collected 2012-04 | reverse complement strand
CGCGGGCGGTCCCGACCCAGAGGTCGCGGAAGCTCGCGCCGTTGCCCCCCGTGGGGTGGAACAGCAGCACGAGGGGGAGCGCCTCGCCTTCGGCCCGCTCCGGCAGGAAGTAGGCGCCGCTGCGCCCCGCCGAGTTGGTGGTGGTGAGGGTCCCCAGCTCCTCGACACGGCGCGGTGCGTCATCGTCGTCGTCGTCGTCGTCGTCGTCGCCCCTCTCGGGATTCGGACACGCCGCGAGGAACGCCAGCAGCAAGAAGGTCCAGCGCATCTTGGGGGCTCCTCCCGTCGCCCTCGATGACGCTGCCCGAACCCGTCGCGCCCGGCAAGCCACGCCTCGCTCAGTCAGCTGTCGCCGCCTGCAGTCCGGCCTCCAGACCGGCCAGGTCGACCGCCTCGGCGCTGGCCGCGGCGAGGGCCTCCGCCGCCCCCTCCGTGAACCCTCCGCGAGCGAAGAAGACGTAGCTGGGGAGCCAGCCATCGCCGCCGTCAGGGAGCTCCGCGAGCAGCTTCGGGCCGGTCTGATCGAGCAGCCTCCGCACCGCCGAGAGCTCGACCGGGGCCGCACCCCACTTGCACTCGCCCACGAGCACGTCTCGGGTGGCGTGGTCCGCGGCGACGACGTCGACCTGTACCGCCCGGCTCCAGTGAGCTCCCACCCGGCCGGGCCGGAAGTGGAGGCGGCCTGCCCACCACCACGGCCGCACCCACCACCACGGCCGCACCCACCACCACGGCCGCACCCACCACCACGATCGTGTTGACAGACTCGTTCCGGGGCGTCACCGCCGAGGCCATCAAGGTCGGCCTCTCCTCCATCGACTTCGAAGGCCTGAACCGGGACTTCGGCCTGTCGCTCACCTACGCCAACTTCGGCCCCTTCTTCGAGGCACTGGTCGCCGACCTCAACGAGCGCGGCGGAATCCTCGGCCGGAGGGTCGACCTGACTGCGCGGACCTTCATCCCGGTGGGACCGGTCAGCGCCGACGCAGCCTGTGTCGAACTGACCGAGGACGAGCAGGTGTTCGTAGTCCTCAACGGCTTCGCCGGCCCCGGAGCAGAGAGCGTCAACGAGTGCCTGACCGACATCCACGCGACGAACCTCATCGGTGGCCACCCGTCACCTGAACAACTCGAACGGGCCCAGGCGAGCTGGATCGCCTACGACATCAGCTTCAGCCGGCGCGGCCTCGCCTTCATCAACCTGCTCCGTGAGACCGGTTGGCTCGCCGACCTCGGCCCCTACATGCTCTACGGAGCGAATCCCGACTACCAGTTGGTCCTCGACGACATGAAGGCCGCCCTGGAGGCGGAGGGACAGTCCGTCCCCATCGTCGCCGTCAACGAGGCGACCGGCGACGAGACGGCGACGATCGCCTTCCTCGAGGTCCTGATGGAGAGGGCTCGTACCGAAGGCGTAGCAAGCGTCGTGGTCGTCGGTGAGGCCGTCTACAGCATCGAATACATGATCAGCCTGCGCGACGAGTTCACCCTGCTGATCCACAACGGCGACTCCTTAGGCGCCTGGACGCAGGAGCCGCCGCCCGGGATCGAGGACGCCGGGCTGATCCTCACCAACAGGAACTTTCCCTCCCGCGACGATCCGTCTTGGGGTCACTGCCTCGAGATCGCCGATGCCGTCGCGGAGACGGAGGTCAGGCCAGCGGACGACCTGGTCGGTGACGACAGGAACTACTGGGCGGCCATGTCCAATGCCTGTCAGTCGCTGGCGCTGTTCGAGATGATTGCTACGGCGGCGGGCCCCGACCTGACCAACGAGTCGTTCGCTGCCGCCGCTGCGTCACTCGGCAACATCGAACTCCCGGGCTATGCGTTCGCCTCACTGGGTCCGGACAAGTCCGACGCCCGCGACTCGCTCACGCTCGCGCGTTGGGACACCGAGGCCTCGGCCTTCGAGGCGATCTCCGAAGCCGTCGACACCACCGGCTGAACAGGCGCACCATGACCGGGACTGGGCTCGCCGCCGACACCGAGTCGTTCCGGTGGTTCCACACCGTCGACCTCCCGGAACGGATCGCGGCCGGGAACGGGGCGCTTGCCTGGGCCGACGTCGAGCCGCTCGGCTGCCTCGGCCTGCGCACCCCGGCCGGCAGTTGGACCTTCGTGCCCCGCGACGGCACCGTCGACCTGGTCGAGGGCGAGGAGTCGGCCGACACGGTCGTCGGTCTCGACCTCGAGTCGTGGCTGGGGCTGGTCTCCGACCTCGACACGCCGCCGGCAATGCTCTACACGGACCGCCTCGAGGCCGTCAGGGGCAACCCGATGCGCTTCATGCGCTGGGAACCGGGCCTGCGGGCGCTGTTCCACGGTCGCCCTGTCTACGACCCCGGCACCGTCGATCTCCGCGACCTCGACGGCAAGCGACTCGACACCTCCCGTGGGTTCACGCTCGGGGACCTGGAGGGTGATGCCACCGACGCCCGCCACTTCCTCAGCACCGCCGGCTACCTCTTCGTGCGCGGTGTCTTCACTGCCGACGAGGTGGCGTCGATGCTCGACGATGCCGCCGTCCTCGCCGCCGAGGCCATGCCCGGTGACCAGGAGTCCTGGTGGGGACGCAACGCAGCCGGCGACGAGATCCTGACCCGGGTGCTGCGGGCCGCCAGCCGACCCCACCTGGCCGCCCTCCACGGCGACCCCCGCGTCCTGCGACTCGTCTCGATGGCGGACGAGCCTCTGGCCGCCGGTGTCGACCAGGGCACGGACCGGGTCACCGTGCTCTGGAAGCACCCTGACATGGTCGAGGGCCTGGGCGACCTGCCGTGGCACCGGGACTGCGGCATGGGCGGACATGCCCTCAACTGCCCGTCGGTCGTGGTCACGATCTGTCTCACGACAGGATCTCCCGAGGCCGGTGAGTTGCGGTTCCTGCCCGGTTCGCACCGGGCATCGTTCCCGTTCGTGGACGGCACCGACGTGGCGGCGCCGGAGGGTGAGTCCCTGCCGATCACCGCCGGTGACATGACCGTGCACTACTCCGACGCCATGCACGTGTCGCTGCCGCCCACGTCCGTCGACGGCCCCCACCGCATCTCGCTCCTGATGGCATTCGGACCGGAAACGGCCGGCCACCACCGCGGCGGGCGCCATTACAATGACGCCCTGCTGGGTGCCGAGGACGGCCAGGTCGAGAACATCGGCCGGCGCCTGGCCACCTGAACTCGACCTTCGAGCACCACAACCCATCACGAGACCCTTGACGGTCCCTAACCGTCACCTAACACACCGCATCCAGAATTTCCCGTAGCGTTGGGCTGAAGGGCCCGACATGGAACAAGGGAGCATCCGAGCAGATGACGATCCAAAGCGGGAACGACAAGGAAAGAGCGGTTTCGTGGAACCGCGCCAAGGCAGGCACGATCGCAACCGTGGTGTTGCTGGTTGCCGTAGTCACGGCAGCGGCGGTCGCTGCGACTCCCGGATCACGACCCGAGGTTGAGGACAACGGGCGCGCCGAGCATGGCGCCAGGCCCCTGAAGGCCGACCTGGAAGCCCGCGAGGCTGCCTTCCTCGAACACCTCGACGCCAAGGTCGAAGCAGGCGAACTCACCCGGGCCGAAGCCGACGAGATGATCGCCAACATGGAGGACCAGCACGCCGAGCACCTCAAGGGCACCGACCGTGACGCCAGGCCCTCCAAGGCCGACCTCGCCGAGCGCAAGGCCGCCTTCCTCGAAGACCTCGACGCCAAGGTCGAAGCAGGCGAACTCACCCGGGCCGAAGCCGACGAGATGATCACCGGCATGAAAGCCCGCATCGCCGAGCACCTCAAGGGCGCCGAGCGTGATGCCAGGCCCCTGAAGGCCGACCTCGCCGAGCGCAAGGCCGCCTTCCTCGAAGGCCTCAACGCCAAGGTCGAAGCAGGCGAACTCACCCGGGTCGAAGCCGACGAGATCGTCGCCGGCATGAAAGCCCGCATCGCCAGGCACCGCCAACGGACGACTGGTGACACCCCCGACATGTCCGCCGCCCTGGCGCTGGCCCGGTCCTGAACGGCAGGCACCGACGGTTCGCGAAGGCCTGAGTAGGGGCGGGAACCTCTAGGGCCAGGTCCCGGCGTGGCGGGACGGCGACCCGGTCCCGACCGACCAGGTCTGGAAGGATCAACCTCGATGGCCGACAAAGCGCTCGTACTGGTGGTCGAGGATGACCAGAACATCGCCGACCTGGTCGACCTGTACCTCCGGAAGAACGGCTTTCAGACCATCAGAGCCACCAACGGCGCTGACGGCGTCGCTGCCCTGTCCGCCCGCAGGCCCGAACTCGTGCTGCTCGATATCGGGCTACCGGGTGAGATGGACGGCTTCGACGTCTGCCGGGAGCTGCGCAGCCGGTCCGACGTGCCGATCATCTTCATGACCGCCCGAGACGACGAGGTCGACCGGGTGATGGGCCTCAAGTTCGGCGCCGACGACTATGTGGTCAAGCCATTCAGCCCACGAGAACTCGTCGCCCGCGTGGAAGCCGTTCTTCGCCGTTCCACCGGAACCGCCTCCGACAACAGGGACCCGCTCAAGGTGGGTGACGTGGTGGTCGACCTGGAAGCGCACGAGGTGAGGGTCGGCGAGGACCCGGTCGACCTGACCCGGCGGGAGTACGCCCTACTTCGGGCGCTCGCGGAGCATCAGGGCCTGACGCTCTCCCGCAGGCAACTGCTCGACCAGGCCTGGGGCACGGACTGGGTCGGGGACGAGCGAACCGTCGACGTCCATGTACGCCAACTGCGGGTGAAGCTCGGACAGCACCTCGACCTTCGCACCGTCCGCGGCGCTGGCTACCGGCTGGCCTGACCATGCGGCGCCGTCTACTGGCCACCCTGCTCGTCGTCGTCGTCGCCGGCCTGATCTCCGCAGGTCTCGGCACGTTCCTGTTAGCCCGGGGCAACGCCAGACAGGAAGCCGAGCAACTGGCCCTGAGCCGCGCGGAAGCCATCGCCGATGCTGCGCTCCAGCCCACCCCGCGGACGTTCGGCGAATCCCGAGACTTCTTCGGCAACCCCCGGCAGCAGGAACGGCTGCGGCAGGTGTCCGGCTCCCTGGGCGTACGCCAACTCGGCGTGCTCTACGTCGAGGTCACCGGTGACTCCGCACCCCGGGTGCTCTCCTCCCAGGTCAAGCGTGGCGAGGTGAGCCGGGAGGATGCCGAAAAGATGTGGACGGCCACCTTCGAATCGCTGTCGCCCGACCAGGTCTCGACGAAGGTGCTCTCCCCCCTCCCGGATGGCGTCCAGATCGAGCAGATCGATCCACTGGCGCTGCTGATCAACGGATCGGTGGGCGGCAGCAACGGCGATGTCGCATTCGCCGCGGCGATCAGTCGATTCAGGACTGAGCCACACATGGCAGTGGCCTTCGTCGCGGGCGTCGAGGCCTCCATGCAGATCGGCCCGGAAGGCCGTTGGTTCCTCTTCGCCTCCGCCGGAACCATCCTCCTGGCGATCCTGGCGTCGATCTGGTTGAGCCGCTCGCTCAGCCGTCCCCTGGTCCACGTCACCGGAGCCGCCCGGGGAATCGCCGGCGGGGACTTCGCCGTGCGGCTCCCCGCCCCGGAGGAGGAGGACTCGGACGAGATCGCCGACCTGGTACGGGCCATCAACGAGATGGCCGACAACCTCGAGCGCTCCCGGAACCTGGAGCGTCAGTTCCTGCTGTCGGTCTCGCACGATCTCCGCACGCCCCTCACCTCCATCACCGGCTACGCCGAAGCCCTAGCGGATGGCACAGCCGACGACTCGGCTGCGGCCGGTCGGATCATCGGAACCGAGGCGGAACGCCTGAACCGTCTGGTCCGCGACCTGCTCGACCTCGCGCGGCTCGAGGCCCACCGCTTCGAACTCGACCTCGTCCCGCTCGACCTGGTCGAGTCGACGCGTCACGCCGTCGAAGCCCTCTCCCCGGCGGCGGGTGACGTTGACCTCATGGCCGACCTCCCTGGCGTCCCGGTCCGGGCCACCGCCGACGCCGACCGATGGGCCCAGGTAGTCGGGAACCTGGTCGACAACGGGCTTCGCCATGCCGACACGTCTCTTGTGGTCTCGCTCCGAGAGGAGGAAGGTCGGGCGGTGCTCCGTGTGGTGGACGACGGCCAGGGGATCTTCGAAGCGGACCTCCCCCACATCTTCGAGCGGCTCTACGTGGCCCGCTCCACGCCGACAGACAGGGAGTCGGGGTCGGGACTGGGGCTGGCCATCGTCCGCGAGTTGGTCGATGCCATGAACGGCGAGGTCCACGCCGAGTCTCCGCCGGGAATGGGCGCCACGCTCGTCGTGTCGCTCCCCTTGGCCTGAACGACCCAGGGTGATGGCTGTACGAAGCACCCCGTCGTGAACTTCTCGGCGATGTCGGTCATCGGCCCTCCCCCGCCGGGACGGGCTGGCGTTGGGTGGCCTTGCCCTGTGCGATCCGAACCACAGGTCCGCCACCCGCATGGAGGTGGGGAGGCGTGGGGCGGTCACGCCTACGGTCCACCGGCTTCCAGGCGGTCGAGCAGGGGGCGGAAGTGCGACAGCGGTAGGACCTCGACGCCGGTCCGCTTGCCGTGGTCGTCTTCTAGCCTGCGCAGGAGTACGGCGTCGGTGGCGTGGGGCCGGGCCTCGAAGGCCGTGGCCTCGTCAGCCGTCATCGGCCCGCCCTGCTTGGTGAGCGTGTGCTGCGAGGCCGGCGAGAGGCGGTCGTGGTAGTCGGGCTCGCGGGCGCACAGGAAGCGCTTGGCGTCGACGTGGAGGCGCACCGGTTCGGAGACCGCTGCATCGAACCGGGCCGCCACCCAGTCGCCGCCGAGGTCCCCGTGGTCGTGGATGCCGTAGCCGTCGTCGGGCTCGTCGAGCCAGTGGCCCACGTCGTGCATGAGGCAGGCGGCGACGAGGGTGTCGTGGTGTCCCTGCTGTTCGGCTGCCGCTGCGGTGAGCAGGGAGTGTTCGGCGGTGGTCACGTTCTCGCCGTAGTTCAGCCGCCCGCGATCGTCCATGAGGGCCGCCAGTTCGTCGGCGGCGCTCATCGGGGGGCCTCGAGGACCCGGATGCACGAGTGCAGGGAGTCCTTGTCGGCGTAGCAGCCCTGGAGGTGTCGGGCGCCCGTCGTGTAGGCGCTGCGGCCGTGCAGGACCCGCTGGTTGTCGAAGGCCATGAGCTGGCCCGGGCCGAGCCGGAACTCGATCCGGGCGCCCGGGTCGTGCAGCAGCCCTGCGAGCGTGCGGTATGCCCGGTAGTAGTCGGCCATCACGTCGCCGGGCATGTCGAAGGCCTGCGCCGACCGGGAGTTGTAGCGGACGCAGGTGACCTGGTCACGGCTGTCGAGCTCGATGAGCGGCTTGTACGCCTGGAGGTCGGCAGAGTCGCCGTCGAGGTAGCGGAACCGGACCGGGTGGGTGGTTAGCAGTTCGAACGCATCGGGGTGGTCGCTGCGGATCCGTTCGGCCACTGCGAAGCCGTCGGCGAGCCGACTGTCGCCGCCGTCGGATTCGTTGACGAGGCAGTGCAGGAGTTGGAGGCCCGGCACCGGATCGCGGTAGGGGTTGTCCGTGTGCATGCCGATCTCGAGCCTGGTGTTGGCCAGGTTGGCTGGGTCGGGTTCGTCCCTGACCTCGAAGATCCGGCCGTAGTTGGTTTCGCGGAGGTAGCCGAACAGGTCGACGGCCTCGAGGATCGAGCCGGGCGTGGCCGGGAGGTTCTCGAGGAGTCCGAACCCCAGGTCGCGGATGCCGACCAGCCAGTCGTGGAGCTTCGCCGGGTCGCCCACCAGCGTCGGGTGGTCGGCGAACTCGAGTGGGTCCTGCTGCTCGGCGCCCCACAGGGTCGGGAGGGGGGTGACGCCGGCACCTGTGTCGTCGGTCGATCCGTAGAGGCGGAACCAGGCTGCGTCGAAGGTGGCGTCGAGGGACTCGGGGGCGAAGGTGACCGTCACCGTGTCGGCGTCGAGGCCGGCTCCGGCGATCGTCACCTCTGGCAGGGAGTTGATGTCGAAGGTCCGCTGGCCGGCGTCGCGGTGGCGGCCCGTTGTGATGTTGTCCCTCAGCCAGGTTCCGAGGAACCGGTGGCGGGTTCCATCCTCGAAGCGGACCTCGAGCCAGTCCCGGTCATGGCCGACGGCGACGATTCCCATGTCGACTCCCCTGTTTCGAACGTGGGTGGTCTACACCATGTTGCGCAGTTGCAGGCGCTCCATGGGTCCGCCGGCAACCGCGTCAGGAGCGCAGGAGGCGCTCGATCGCTGTGACCGCCTCCTCGATCTTGGCGTCACCGGCCTCGTCGCCCTCTCGTACGGCGTTGCGGACGCAGTGCCGGATGTGCTCGTCGAGCAGGCCGACGCCGACGCCCTGCAGTGCCTTGGTCACCGAGGAGATCTGGGTCAGCACGTCGATGCAGTAGGTGTCCTGGTCGACGAGGCGTTGGAGGCCGCGGACCTGGCCCTCGATGCGGCGGAGCCGGGTGAGGTAGTCGTCCTTCGAGAGTGAGTAGCCAGCCATAGGGATAGGGGGTACCCTATCACCCATGCCCATGGCGGACACGCCCCTGACAACCGAGCTTCCCATCGAGGGCATGACCTGTGCGGCGTGTGCCGCCCGGATCGGTCGTGGCCTCACCGGGCTCGAGGGCGTCGAGGACGCCAACGTCAACTACGCGACGGCGCGGGCGGTCGTGTCCTACGACCCGGCCCTGGTGACCCTGGCGGCGTTCAATGCGACCATCGAGGGACTCGGCTACGCGATTGCCGACCCCGATGACGATGCCGCCGACCGGGAACTGGCGCAACTCGCCCGTCGGCTCGCCGTCTCCGTCGTGCTCACGGTGCCGATCGTCGCCATCTCGATGGTGCCGGCCCTCGGGTTCTCCGGCTGGGAATGGGTGGCCGGCATCCTGGCCACCCCCGTGGTGTGGTGGGTCGGCTGGCCGTTCCACCAGGTGGCCGGTCGCAGCCTGGCCCACGGCTCGACCACCATGGACACCCTCGTGTCGATGGGGACGGGAGCGGCGTGGGCCTGGTCCGTCGTTGCGCTGTTCGCCGACGTCGACCACGTCTACTTCGAGACGGCCGCTGTCATCGTCACGCTGATCCTCCTCGGGAGGTGGTTCGAGGCCCGGGCGAAGCGCCGTTCCGGAGAGGCCATCCGGTCCCTCGCCGGCCTTGCCGCCAGGACGGCCCGGCTCGCGGACGGTGCCGAGGTCCCGGTCGACGACCTGCAGGTCGGCATGCGGTTCCTGGTGCGACCGGGCGAGAAGGTCCCCGTCGACGGCCGGGTGGTCGACGGGACGTCCACCGTGGATGCTTCGATGATCACCGGCGAGCCCGTGCCGGTCGCGGTAGGCATCGGCGACGAGGTGGTCGGGGCGACCATCAACGGCAACGGCTCGCTGACCGTCGAAGCCACCCGGGTCGGCGGCGACACGATGCTGGCCCAGATCATGCGCCTGGTCGACGAGGCACAGTCGTCCACCGCCCCGGTGCAGCGGCTCGCCGACCGGGTCTCGGCCGTGTTCGTCCCCACGGCACTCGCCGTGGCCGTCGCGACCCTTGCCGCCTGGATCCTGGCCGGACAGCCGACCGGGGAGGCCTTCACGGCGGCGGTCGCGGTGCTCATCATCGCCTGCCCATGCGCCCTGGGCCTCGCCACCCCCACGGCGATCATGGTCGGCACGGGACGCGGCGCGGGCCTCGGCGTGATCATCAAGGGCGGCGAGGTCCTCGAGGCGACCCGTCAGGTCGACCATGTCGTCGTCGACAAGACCGGCACCGTCACCGAGGGCCGGATGGAGGTCGTGTCCGTGACGCCGGCATCGGGGACCGACCCGCAGGTCATGCTGTGTCGAGCCGCCTCCGTCGAGGCCCTCTCCGAACACCCGCTGGCCGAAGCGATAGTGGCCGCCGCAACGGACCTCGAGGGCGCCACCGGGTTCGAGAACCTTCCGGGACTGGGCGTGCGTGGCACGGTTGGCGACGCCGACGTGCTCGTCGGACGGAGGCGGCTGTTCGACGAGGTCCCCGACGACCTCCTCGCGGCTGTCGCCGAGGCCGAGGACGCCGGCCGAACGGCGGTCGTCGTCGGCTGGGACGGAACCGCCCGGGGGGTCCTCGTCATCGCCGACCGGGTCCGGCCCACGAGTGCGGAGGCGGTCAGCGCCTTGCGGGGCCTCGGCCTCGAGGTGACCCTGCTCACCGGCGACAATGAACGCACGGCCCGGGCCGTGGGTTCGGTCGTCGGCATCGACCGGGTCCTCGCCGAGGTCATGCCGGACGACAAGGACGCAGAGGTCCAGCGCCTCCAGGCGCAGGGCCACGTCGTCGCCATGGTCGGCGACGGCATCAACGACGCCCCGGCGCTCGCACGGGCCGACCTCGGCATCGCCGTCGGTACCGGAACCGACGTGGCGATCGAGACCTCGGACCTCACCATCGTCTCGGGTGACCTGCGGGCCGTGGCCGACGCCATCGCCCTGTCACGCCGGACCCTCGCCGTCATCAAGGGCAACCTCTTCTGGGCGTTCGCCTACAACACGGCCGCCATCCCACTGGCCGCCTTCGGGGTCCTCAACCCGATGGTCGCCGCCGGGGCGATGGGTTTCTCGTCGGTGTTCGTGGTCACGAACTCGCTTCGACTGCGCCGGTTCACCGGCTACCGTCGTCCGACGACAACCGGCGAGGACCTGCCCGTCGGACCCGAGAGGACGAATGCATGACGACCCGGGTGTTCCACGTTCCCGACATCTCCTGCGTCCACTGCAAGCGGGCCATCGAGGAGGCGCTCGGCGAAGTCCCCGAGGTCACCTCTGCCGTCGTCACGGTCGACCGACGTGACGTCGAGGTCGACGGCGCTGTCTCGGACGAGGCCGTCATCGCCGCCATCGGAAAAGCCGGCTACGAGGTCGCCCCGGACAACTAGAGCCAGCCGACCCTGGTGGCACTCATGCGGGAGGGACCTGAGGAGAGTCCTGTCCCGAAGCGTTCGGGTCCGGGTCCTGGGGGATCGCTGATCAGCGTTGGCTCGACGCCTCGAGGCCGAGTTCGGCCATCGTGCGCAGCCAGAGGTCGTGGCGCGGGTCCAGGACGTCGAAGTGGGTTCCGGTGTCGGAGAAGACCCCGACTGCCTCGGGCAACAAGCCACTCTGGCTGATGGGGACGACCTGGTCGTTACGTCCGTGCACGGCGACGACCCGCTGAGCATCAAGGACCGGTTGGGCAACCCGGTAGTGCTCGGGAACCTCGTCAGGTTCGCCACCGAGGAGTGCCTCCACGGCACTGAACCCGAGGTTCATCTCCGCAGCCTTGTACAGGTCGACGACTGCGGCCTGTGCGACGACCGTGTGCGGTTCGACGACAGGGCCTGCTCCCGGGTCGTCGGGAGCGAGGAGGCCCCGACTGCCGGCCCAGAGTGCCAGGTGGCCACCGGCCGAATGTCCGATCACCGTCACATCGTCGAGGTCCAACGACTCATCAATCTGGGCCAGATGGTCGATGGCCCGGGCGATGTCGAGCAGCGTCCCCGGATAGCCGCCACCGAGGTCGCCTACTGACCGGTACTCGACGTTCCAGGTGGCCGCACCGCGCACGGTCGCATCCTCAGCCAGCAACGCCATGAGGGACTTGTCGAATCCCGACCGCCAGAACCCCCCGTGGATGAGGACCACAACCGGGTACGGGCCGCCTCCCGGGGGGACCCTGAGGTCGCCGACCTGGAGGAGGTCGTCACCGTAGGAAAGTGAAAGGAGTCGGCCCCCACCAACTTCGTCCACGTCCGGAGTCTCTTCTAGGGATGAGGCATAGGTGGAAGCCGTCACAGCCTCTGACGACTCGGCAGGCGACGTCGTAACTTGAGTGGTCGTAGTTGGTGCCATCTGGATGCCGTTGCTACAGGCTGCCCCCAATGTCAGCATCCACAGCATCGCCAAGGGAACCCCCATGGTCGCTGGTAGACACGATTCTGGGCATCGGTATGGCACAGGGTGACGTTCCGCCATGGTCACCGACCCTTGCACACCTCGTTGTGATCAACCCTGATCCGGGCTAGCGCAGAAAGTGGATGAAGCATCCGGGTTTCCCATCACAACGTGCGAATGGGTCTTCGCAGCGAGGATCGCTGTTGGAGGTGGAAGCAGTCACGGTCGAACTGCCCGGGTCGCCCCATGACCTACCGTTGAACTAATGGAACATCGACAGCACCGATGCCGACACGTTCGCTTCGCTGGCCGCCCGGTCGGTCGACGTCGCAGTTGCCGCCCTGAGGGAGAGTCCTGATGGGTAGGCGCCGACGTCGCACTCGACGACACCAGAACCGCCGAGACGTCGTGAGAAGCACCACCGCGCTGCGGCGGGTTGTCGCAGTCGGAGTGGCCGCGACGCTTCTCGTCGCGTGTTCAGGCAACGACACTCCGGTTGCCAACGATGCCGAAACCGCCACAGCGGGATCCGACGACCTCGCTCACGGCTCGGCCACGGCGGAACCCGCCGACCTCGCTCACGGTTCATGGACAGAAGCCATCGAGAACGCAAACCTGTTGGTCGACCTCGACCAAGACGCCATGAAGTTGTTGAGCGTCTTCCCAACGGGTTCCGGCAACAAGATCAGCGAACTCGACATCGCGGGAAGCAACCCCAGCTACTTCGACCAATTCGGGCCGGCTCTGTGGCGGCAGTGCGAACGAGTCGACGTGCACATATCCGTCGATCCCTCGATTGCCCCAGAGTTACGCGCCTCGGCTCGCACCCTGACCGTCAACGCGATCCTGGAGCTGAACAAGTTGACCGGGCTGGAGTTGGTCGTGAGAAGTGGTGCCACCGAACAGCACGAGGAGTTCTTCGACCCCACAGTTGATCCTGATGCCCCCGGATTCAGGGAACTCGACGTGTTCTGGTACAACACCGCATCCGACGCTCCACCTGACCAGTTTGGAGTCGCCGACGCATGGCATTCCGGCCCGGACGCGTTGGAGCACTCCACAATTGACGGCTCGGTCAACGTGACGTCGAAAGACTCACCCACGCGACAGGCATCGCTGCTTCGTTCCCGAATCAGCCTCTCGACCGAGATCCTCCACAGGCTCCCCGGTCGGGCCGACCTCGACGAGGACAGCTCCCAGTTCACCGAAAGGTCGCAGTCAATGGCGGTCCTGCACGAACTCGCACACGTCGTCGGCATCGGCCACTCAACGGCGGAGGACAGCTTCATGTACCCGCGCTTCAGCGACCAGACCCGGATGACTACCCCAGACCGGGCCACCCTCGCCCTTGCCGGCAGCCGGCCCTGCTGACCGCTGCCACCTCTGAGAACCCTACGGAGTCAAGCCCCGGCGTCGCGTTGGTCGATGAGTACCTGCAACGGAGCGAGGTCGAACGGGTCGCCGGTCATCACGATCAGGTGGTCGACACCGACATCGGTGTAGCGGCCCACGTCCTCGACGTCGTCCTGGGCGATGCACACCGTCCGTTCGACCTCGGCAGGGTTACGGCCCACCTTGGCGCACCAGTCGTCGAGGATCGCCGACAACTCGGCGACGTTCTCCGGCGGGCCGAAGCAGTTCCAGGCGTCGGCGTGCTCGGCGACCAGACGGAGGGTGACCTTGCGCCCGGATCCACCGATGAGGATCGGCAGCCGACCGACGGGAGGAGGATTGAGCTGGTCGAGGCGGCTACGCATCCTGGGCAGGTCGGCCTCCAACTGCCTGAGGCGGCTGCCAACGGTGCCGAACTCGTAGCCGTACTCCTCGTAGTCCCGCTCGAACCAGCCGGCGCCGACACCGAGGTACATCCGTCCGTCCGAGAGGTGATCGAGAGTGCGGACCATGTCGGCGAGCAGTTCGGGGTTCCTGTACGAGTTGCCGGTCACCATGGTGCCGAGCATCGCTCGTCGGGTGTCGGCGGCCATGGCCGACAGCAGGGTCCAGGCCTCGAAGTGCTCCGCGTCGGGATTCCCGTAGAGCGGGTAGAAGTGGTCCCAGACCCAGATCGAGTCGGCCCCCATGGCGTCGGCCTCCTGCCAGGCGCTGCGCAACGCTCCGACGCTGGTGGCCTGGGGGTGGAGTTGGCAACCGACCTTGAGCGACATGCGGTGCATCCTTGTCGGTGCGGCCGCTCCATGACGACTCAGGGCTCGCAGGACCAGACGCGGCGACGCATGACGTTGCCCAGGTCGCTGGCGCCGTGCTCAACCGTCCCGGGCGGGTTCTCGAGGCGACCGTCCATACAGCCGATCAAGGCCACCGCCTTGGCCTGCATGTGAACCAGGTCCGTCTGCTCGAAGCGCTGGCTGACACCTCGAAAGCCTGCAGGTATTCCGTTTCGGGTCCGACCACATCATCGTGGGAACCGGCAACCCATACGCCCTCGATCCCCTGCAGCACCTGATCGACCAGCGCGACGCCCTGCGCTGAGGCGCCGGCGCCACGACCGACCGGTCACCGGGCGGTCAGGAGTTCGCGGCCGGCCCACTCCACGACCTCGCCGGCGTACAACTTTCGGAACCGGTCGGCGGGCAGGGGGTCGACCCACTCCCCGGCCTCCACCAGGGAAGCAGCCAGGGCGCCAAGCGGATCTGCCCACTTGGCCGAGCGGCCGTTGCCGCCGATCGCCAGGTACACCTTGCCCGGGACCAGGGCGTCGATGTAGGGCATGCCGTGGCCGGTGTAGGCCACGACGCAACGTTGCGTCTGCCAGCCGAGCACCTCGAGGCCCGGAAAAGTGTCCTCCATCGAGGGACGGACCGTCGGGATGGCGGCGTCGCTGTCGCCGTTCCGGTACCAGTTGGCAATGTCGGCCGGTTCCTCGACCCAGCGGTCGTGGATGGTGTTGGCACCCCACTTGAGCAGCACCGAGCCATCCGGGTAGGTCGTCGGTGGCGCCATGTAGACGTCGGCGACACGGGCGTCGTTGATGGCGTAGTGAGTCGGCGGAAGGTCGGCCAGGCGCTCGGCCTCACCTGCAGCCAACTCCGCAAGCAGCACCATCTCGGTCTTCATCCGCATCCCCAACGGCCGTTCCAGCAGGCCGCTGCCGTTGGTGAAGGCCCCGGTGGCGAGCAGGACCCTGCGGCTCTCGATCCGCGTGCCGTCGTCGAGCGTCACGGTGCAGGTGGCATCCGTGGACATCCCGACGGCACTGCAGGCGACCACATGGGCTCCGGCCGCCTTCGCCGCTGTCAACTGTGCGGCGACCAGGGCACGTGGGTCCAGGCAGGCGCCGGAACCGGACTCCTGGTAGCCGACCATGCCCGGCTGGAACCTCATGGCCGGGTAGCGCCCAGCCAGCGCCGGGCCGTCGAGCACCTCGACGCCGTGGCCATCGGGCAGGCTCCGCACCGCCTCGCCCATGCCCTCGTCGTCTTCAGGCCGGGAAACGAACAGGTGCCCCGGGCCCGTGAAGACCGGGCGGTCGGCGAACTCCTCGATCGACGCCGTCGACGCCAGGGCACGTTGCGCAAGCTCACCTTCGACGGCGCCGGCCTGGACGGTTCGGGACAGCCTCGTCACGTCGTAGTGGGCGCCGAACGGGCCCGTGTGGTGGGCAGGATCAACCGGTTCGGGCGATGCGACGACGGCAATGCCGAGCCCGACCTCCGCCAGGTGGCGGGCGGCCGATGCGCCGATCATTCCCCCACCGATGACCGTGACGTCGAACACGGTGTGATGGTAGGTCGGGCGGTTCGGGTCGACCTAGCCGTCAGCCGTGGACCGACATCGAAGAGTCCGGGTTGACCTCCCGGTTGCGGCTGTAGAACCCGACGTCGATCGGCCATCCGGTGTAGCGCCCGGAAACCACGACCGGGGAGGCGTCGTGGTCGTGTCCGGATTCGACGGCCTCGATCAGCTCAGCCATCAACTGGCCGACGGCGCCGGCGTTCTTGTACTGGTTGCCGCTGGTGCCGATGGCCACGTAGAAGCCGTCGAGGTCGGTGCGGTCGTAGATGGGCAGCCAGTCGTCGGAGACGTCGTAGAGGTCGACGACGCCCTTCTTCTCGTGGGGGATGCCCAACGTGGGCATGCGACGGTTGGCCCTCAGAACCTGTGCCTCCCACTGGTCCTGCGATAGCACGGTGTCGTAGTCGTCGGGGTCGACGAACTCGCGGTCGTCGCATTTCGGGTCGACGCTGCCGATCAACACGTTGTTGCCGGTCTCGGGCCGGAAGTAGAAGCCGGTGTCGTCGTCTGCGCCGACCATGCCGTCGGCCATGAAGTCGAAGCCCTGCGGGGCCGGCACGTGGTGGACCTCGTGTCGCAGAGCCCGGGTCTTGATGCCCATCGAGTCGAATACGCCGGCCATTTCGTTGACGACCGCGCTGTGGGGGCCGGCCGCGTTGACCACGACGGGGGCCACGACGCTGCGTCCGTCGGCCAGCGTCACGCCGCCCACCCGCCCGTCGGCCTGGTCGACGGAGGTCACCTCGGCGTTGAACCAGAACTCGCCGCCGCTGGCCTCGGCGGCCCGCTGCAGGTTGTGGCACGACAGTTGGGGGTCGCTCACATAGCCGGCGTCGGGCGTGAAGATCGCTCCGGTGATGGTCCCGTCCGCGTCGTCCCAGAAGTGGGGGTCGTCGGGACGCCGGGGTGGCCCATAGCGGCCGTGGTCGAGCAGCGGCATCCGTTCGGCGAGGTCGGCGAGGGTCCAGTCCTCGAAGGGGATGCCCAGTTCCTGCCAGAGTGCCCTGACCTTCGACGAGTGGTCACCCTCTTCGATGACGAGGTTGAACATGCCACACCGGTGGAAGTCGACGAGCCCGAGCTCGTCGGTTGTGCCGATGTAGCCGGCCCAGTCGGTCCAGTAGTGCATGGCCTCCCAGGCAAGCGACACCCCGGGAACGGTCGAATAGCTGAAGCGCACGATGGCGCAGGAGTTGATGGTGGAACCCGCCCCGGCGGCGGACGCCTTGTCGACGTTGAGGGTGTGCAGCCCACGGCGGGACAACTCGACGGCAATCGCGCCGCCGAGCACCCCGGCGCCGATGATGACGGCGTCGAAGTCGTCGGGGTCGTCGGTCGGGTTCGGCATCTCTGGTTCCTCGGACGGTCTTGCGGTCTCGG
>PVBE012141170.1_pt1 | contig 17021 bp, 15 predicted proteins | sample 1631181 | NCBI WGS metagenome assembly PVBE01 (sample SAMN08397723, study PRJNA350692) | Marine metagenome, whole genome shotgun sequencing project. | isolation source: water | place: Pacific Ocean | collected 2012-04 | reverse complement strand
GAAGCTGATGTGGGGGCTTTGGTACGACGACATCCGTGTATGGATGCGTGCCGACATCTTGCAGAAGTACCGCGAGCTCGAAGCCTCGAGGAAGCCGCACAGTGGGAAACATGCACACGAACTTAAGAAGCGCGGCTTCAACTCGTATCTGCATGAGCAGTCAGGCTGCAAGCAGCTGTTGTTGGCCTTGATACAGTATCCGGCTTACCACTCGCCGAGTGCTGTGGCAGGCTTGCTTCACAAGTTCCAGAACTATCAACAAACTAAGGATAGCCCCCCCTTAACAATGTAGCAGTATACAGGAGTTTAAGTTAGAATGGTGGGAATAACGTGAGGCCGCATACTTTTGTGGCGGAAATCGCGGGAACACGCATGAGCTGACGATCTATGTGGGGGGAATCGTAGGAGGATGCATAGTTACGGCGGGAATCCTATGGGTCCTTGCGAGTTGGTTTCGTGGTCCTTGCGGTTTCTTCCGTGGGGCTGCTCCCTTATAAATATCGATTATGTTATGGAAGTTCGAGGAGTACCGAGAAGTTGTGGAAGCAAGCCGCCGCCGTACTACTGCGCAGACACACCTTAAACGCTTTGCGCACAGCGCGCGCAGAGCACTAGTTGCAGCTGAAAAGCTGTATGCCAAGATGCAGTCTGGTGAAGTGTGCTTTGACCGAATGAAGCCCGCGTCGAAACAATTACTTGAGGACTTTGCGGCCGGCTCGCTCAAAAAAAGACAGAGGCTGGTGATGCAGGGGCACAACCATCACTACGAGCGCTTCAAGCCCCTGGTGGATGGAGCCCAGACCGTACAGGGGAAGGGCGTCACCTACCTTGTCACGGGTGGCGGTGGCCGCAGTCTGTACTCGCTCGGGGCCGAAGAGCGGCGGGTGGTCGGTGTGGAGGAACACCACTTCCTGGTGGGCGAGGCGGACGAATGCCGCATCAGCATTCGCGCGATCTCCAAGACAGGCGAGCAGCTGGACCACTTCGCGCTGCTGCGCTGCTGAGCTCAAGCCGAGAAACAGAAGGGAGAGGCCCACCCTGCCTGGCTGGAGCCCCTGCGCGAGCCCCTGCTTGTTGGGGTGGCCGAGACCCTGAGCGGCACGGGGGTGCCCGCCAGTGAGTTCGTCGGACCCTGGGAGCACAAGGCCATCGACCTGGCCCCCAGCGCGGCCGAGACGCTCCGCGGGCTGGACCCCGAGCGTCGGTCGGCTGTGGAGAAGGCTCTCTTGGAGCTCGGGCCCACGATGGGGCACTTCACCGAGGATCCGGGTGCGTCCATTCCGCTCGGCTTCCCCGGGATGCGTGCTCTCGTGAGGGGTGACTGCCAGCTCGTCTACGAGCCGAGGAGGCGGCTCATCCAGGCGCTGATCCTCGTCACGCCGGGGGAGGCTGTGCCGGCGAAGAAGGAATTCACGGACATGAGAGCGCGGATGGAAGCCATGTTGCGTGGAGAGAGCTGAGCTCGGGGTGCCCGGGCTACCTTGTTGCCGTGTTGCTCCTCATGATCGGGCTGGCCTGCCAGCGTCCCGCCCCTGACAGCGGTGACAGCAGCGCGTCCCAGCTCCGAGCGCTTCCCCAGGAGTTGGCCTTTGACGGCGGAGCCGGCTTGTTGCTGCCCTACGACGTGGTCGTGGATGGGCCGCGAAAGCTGGCCTACGTCAGCTCGGTGGGTCAGGCGAGGGTGGCCCGGGTGGACCTGGAGTCCATGAGGCTGGACGAGGTCCTGGACATCGAGGGCTTCAGTCCGACCTTTCCGAGGCTGGCGGTGGATGGAGCCGGAGGCCTGTGGATCGCAAATGGGCGTGGGGCCTGGGGAATCCAGGGGGACAGGGACTTCGCGCTCAGCCCGGAGATGAGGCGCAGCTCCGATGTGGTGGGCCTGGATGAGGGGGCGGTCTTCGGTGGGGAGAACGGGGACGGGGAGAAGGTGCTGCGGCGAGTGGACGCCGCCGGTGAGCTCGTCCAGGAGCAGCCCACGGATGGCCTGGTGAGGGCCTTGTCCAGGACCGAGGAGGGGCTCGCAGCCCTGGTGATCAGCCCGGACGGTGCAGCGTCGATTCAGCTCTTTGATGTGGACGGCCTGGTGCTGGTGCAAGAGTGCGCCTCGCCGGCGGGCGGAGAGCATCTGGTCAGCGTCCAGGACGGCTTTGTGATCACCGGGCCGACGAGCACGGCTCTGGTGCGCTGCGATGGAAGCTCCGAGCTGGTGCTGCAGGGCAGGGAGAACCACGAGGCCCTGGTGCTGGATGATGGGGTGCTGGTCCTGGACAGGCTGGGGGACACTGTCTGGTGGGTTGCGCGGCGCTATGACGACGAACTGAAGGGGATCGACGAGACCCCGACGGCCAAGAACACGGGCTTTGGTGACTGGGACCCCCACAACGAGCGTTTCTGGCTGAACAGCGAGGGCACCGCGGAGATCGTCGGCTTCGCAGAAGGGATCCAGGGCTCCATCAAGCTGGGCCACCACGCTGGAGAGGTGACGGCCCATCCCACCCTTGAGGGTGTGGCCTATGTGAGCGGACGGCTCAGCGGCAACCTGCAGCGCGCGGACCTGAACACGGGAGAGTTCACCCACGCCAACCAGGAGATGATCTGGCCCGTGGCGCCGGCGATTCACGGGGACAGGCTGTTCGTCGTGGATGGGCTGCTCGGAGAGATCTGGGAGATCGATCCGGACACCTTGGAGACCCGGACGGTCCTGACCGATTCCCTGGGCACCAACCCCTTCCTGCTCATGCCGGATCTGACCATCAGCGGAAGCGGCTCCCTGCTGCTCAGCCATGGGCCAGACAACGCGCTCCTGGAGATCGATCCGGACACGGGTCAGGTTCTGAGCAGCTGGGCTCTCGGGGGCCTGCCTCCCGCCAGTCCGGATGCGGCCGGCAAGCTGGAGGTGCTGCTGTCCAGCGTCTACGACGAGGTGGCTTTTGTCGGGCGGCTGACCGATGGCGTCATCTCCCGAGTGGACATGGGCACAGGCGAGGTGCTCTCCACCACCCTGGGTCCGGCTCAGCTGGAGCTCCTCTCCCACACTCCCTGGGGTGCCTTGTTCGAGGACGAGGAGCTCCTGCACGTGGGCAACACGGCCCTGGACTCCAGGGACCTGAGCCCGGTACCGGGTCGGGACCTGGGCCTGAGCGTGCCCTTGTCTTCACACCCCTCCGGACACATCGGATGGCAGCGGGACGGTGGCCGGCTTGTCCTGCGCTCGCCGGATGGAAGCATCACCACCCTGGCCGAGCTGGACTACGACGGAGAGCAAGAGCCCAGCCTGGCCTGGGGAAGCTGGGAGCAGCCCGCGCTTCTGTGGGTGGGCTTCGGGGTGTCGGGGTTGAGGGCGCTGAGGCTGGTCGAGGACTGAAGGAAGCAGCTCTCTAGGGGCACTGGTGTCCCTTCCACGTGCTCGACCAGGAGCCGTCCTCGTTCTTCTTTCGCCTGACGACGGTCTTCCAGTTGCCGATGATCACGGGTGCCTTTGACTGGCGCTCCCAGCCGATCTTGACCGGGTAGCGGTTCAGGTAGTAGTGCGATCGACCGTTGGCGAACTTCACCCGGATGTACTCGCCCCGGGTTGCGGTGAATCCATGCTGCTGCTTGATGGGGACCCTGCTCTTCTTCATGATCCGAGCGCTGCCGCCGGTTCCGACGACGATCTCGTCGGCTTTCGGCATGAGACCGTTCGGATAGGCGGTGGCTGGCTTGTCGCTGCTCGTTGTTGAGCTGGTGGTGGTCTTGCTGGACGTGGTCTCGCTGGTGGTGGTCTTGCTGGTCGAGCTCTCCGCTTCTTCCTCCGGTCCACCCGCGTCGATCGCGCTCGCCGCATCGGGATCCGTGCTCTCGACCTGGGTTTCCTCCTTGGGCTTCGGCTTGGAGGCGAAGGCTCGCCAGCGCTTCAGCTTGTCCTCCAGCGCCTTGGCGCTCTCCATCTCCCCGTCTTTGACCGCCATGTCGGCCGCGAGGACGAGCAACTCATCGATGCTCTGGACGAGATCGGCGGCGTTCTCTGTGTAGGCGGCCACCGCGTCGAAGAGCTCCTGGCCGGTCTTGCCCCTGAAGGTGGGGAGAATGGTCCTGACCTTGCTCTTGCCTGCCGCACCGGCGATGGCCAGGAGCAGATCCACGTTCACTTCGTAGGAGGGATTTCCATAGATGGCCGGCCCATAGGTCTCGCCGCTGGAGGAGGTCGTGAGCGTCAGTCCGTGGAGATCCATGCTGCTGTGGGGTCCACTGCTCCGAAAGCTGTTGACCCAGTCATCGCCAGCCTGCAGGGCGCCGACCACCCAGTCGAAGAGGCCCGGTCCGGATTTCTTGGGGGAGGTCTGACGCTGCTTCGCGCTTTCCTTCATGAGGTCTTGCAGGTTGAAACCCAGGAGACCCTCCCAGTCCCCGAAGTTCCCATCGGACGAGCCTGACTCGTCGTCGTGAGGGGTGGCCTTGTCCCCCCAGCCCCAACCGGTGGGCTCGTTGTCGGACGGAGCTTGTTCCAGAGGGTGGGCAACCAGGCGCTCGCTCTGGCGTTGCGCACGCTTCCCTTTCCGTCGTTTCCACCACCCATCACCGCCCAAGCCGCCGTCCATCAAGGGGTCCTCGGACTGGCCGCCGGGTTGGGCGACCGACGCGAGAACCTCTTTTGCTTGTTCCTCGACCTTCGGCATGGGAGACGAGCCTCGAGAAGACGATAGCCGGTTTTGTTGGCGCTGCTGGCGAGATCCTCCTTGGAGCAGGACTCACGCTCTCCTGAGCTAATCCTCGGGTGGTGCGTAGGCTTCGATGTCCCACGTGGCGTGGACCGTCTCCCCCTCTTTCAGACTGAAGCGCCAGCTTCCCGTCGGGTCGCCAAGGTCGAAGAACATCTCCTGACAGAAGTCTCCTTCCTCCTGGTTCAGCTCGTGGATCGGGACGAAGATTCCATCCTCGCCCACCGTGAGTGTCTTCGCCCCCGGTTGGTCCCGCTCTTCCGTCTTTCCGGGTGGCTCCACGAAGACACCGACATCGTGGAGTGCCCAACCCCTGGTGTAGTGAAAGCAGACGCCGAAGGAGTTGTCGAAGTCGCCTGGCCCGCCTTGCACCAGGGGCACGCGGCTCACCGTCTCCTTCAGGACCACCTCACCATCGACCCTGTGCAGGGTGCCGAAGCTCGCTTCCGTCAGGTTTGGGTCGACCCCGCCCGCACAGGCCGCCACACCTGCGGCCAGACCGCCGAGCATTGCCGCTCGCCACATCCCCCGCATCAGTCCACGTAGCCCAGGGCTCGGAGCTGGCCGAAGGTCTTCGGGTCGTTGATGGGGCTGGGGTCCACGGGGATGGTGACGTCCAGACCGCGGCAGGAGACGAGCTGCTGGACCAGGGGATGGGTCTCGTCGACTTCGGCCTTGGGCGGTGTGTTTTCCCGGGCGGAGGGGTCCAGGTCGAAGAGGTAGAAACGTCGCTCCGGCTCGAGCTGGGCGATGAGGTGCTCCGAGTCGGTGACCACGCCCGCCTGTTGGGGCCCGTAGATGATGCCCTGGTGGCACTGGCTGCGACCGGCTTGGGTCCCCTGGATCGCGAGATCCGCCAGGACGCCGGTGCCCGGGGTGACCAGGAACTCGTGAACCTCTTCGGCTCCGACCACGCTGTCGTTGCGGGAAGGCTTGATGCCCGGTGCCTTGATGGCGAGCGGGACATGAAGCACGGGTTCCAGCAGGGTGTGGCCGTGCTCGTAGCGGCCGTAGTCCCAGAATTCTTCGCCGTGATCCGAGCTGATGACCACGACGCTCTCGTCCCATGCCGGGCGCTCCCTCAGCGCGTCCAGGAGCTCGCCGACAGCAGCATCCGAGGCCAGGATCTCCTCCATGTACATGTTCCGGACGTAGGCCGCGTCGTCGGTGGACGGGCGACTCTTTCCGACCATCCAGCCTACGTGGGCCTCCTCCCCCAGGGGGTAGGTCACGGTGTGAGGCATGCCCTCGGTGAAGCTCCCCTTGAAGGGCTCGCCCGGGTCGTAGTCCGCGTGGGGCTCCATGATGTGGACGAAGAGGAAAGCGGGGTCATCGGACTCGCCCAAGAAAGCGATGGCCTCGTCGACCGTCTCCCGGGCCGTTCGGTGTCCCGTCAGCTCCGCCCCCTGGTAGGAGTACACGTCGAAGCCTTCCTTCAGGCCGAACTGGGGAGCCAGGAAGGCGTTGTTGATCCAGGCTCCGGTCCGGTAGCCCTGGCCACGCCAGCGGCTCGCGAGGGTAGGCACGTGGGGGAGAAGCCTTCCGTAGTGGTCCGTACCCATCTGGGACTTGACGACCCGGTGCTCCCAGGGCTGCAGTCCGGTCAACAGCGTCACGGTGGAGGGAAGGGTCCAGCTTGTCGCCGCATAGGAGCGGCTGAACCAGGTTCCATCCTGCTCGACGAAGGCGTCGATGTTCGGGGTCGCCTGCAGGGGGTGCCCTGCGTAGTGCATCGCATCGGCGCGGACCGTATCGATGAGGATCAGCACCACATCCGGTCTGCTGTCGTGGGTGCATGCCAGAGCGAGCAGCAGCATGCGTTGGACGTTAACGCCAAGCGCCATGGGCGGCGTTGCAGGAATTGTGCATTTCCGGGCTGGACCTCCGTCCAGAGAGCTGGCCGAGGCGATGTCGGAGGCCGTGGCTCATCGAGGGCCGGACGATGCAGGGATCTGGTCCGAGGGCCCCGCCGTGCTGATGCAAAGGCGCTTTCGGACCACCAACGAGGGGCGCCGCCAGCCCATCGCTGCGAACCCCTGGGTGCTGGTGATGGATGGGACCATCTACGAGACGGGGGCTCTGCAGAACGAACTGCAGGCCCAGGGGGTACAGCCTCGTACGAGCGGTGACGCGGACCACGTGCTCGCCGCGTGGCAGGTCTGGGGCAGTGACACCGTCGCCCGGCTGAACGGGGACTTCGCTCTGGCGGTCTGGAATCGTCGGGACAGGGTGCTCACCCTCGCCCGCGATCCGGTTGGGGTTCGGCCTCTTTACTACGTGTGGAAAGACGGTCGCTTCGCTTTTTCCAGCGACGTCCGAGCTCTCCTGAAGCTGCCCTGGATCAGCCGCAGCCTCGCGACGGAGGATCTGGCGGAGTACCTGGTCTTTCGCTACACCCACGCTCCCCGAACGCTCCTGCGGGACGTGCGTCTGTTGCCTGCAGGGCACATCGCTCGGGTGGACGGGACCGGGGTGCGCCTGCACCGCTACTGGTCGCCGAGGTGGTCGCTGCCCTCGGCGGAGGAGCCTCCGGAAGAGGAGCAGACGCGGCAGCTGGACAACACGCTCCAGCGCTCCGTAGACCGCCGGCTGGTGAGTCAGGAGCCGGTTGGGGTGCTGCTCAGTGGGGGAAGCGCCTCCTCGGCCATCCTCCGGGCGGTGTCCCGACGCCAGGTGGCGCGCACCTTCAACGTGAGCTTTGCGGATGGGGGCCTGGACGAGGCGGCCTTCGCGGGTCGCGTGGCGAAGCTCTATGGGGCGGAGCACACCACCGTCCGGGTGTCCCGGGAGGACTTTGCAGCGGCCCTGCCGTCGGTGGTGGAGGTTCTGGGTCAGCCCTTGCCCAGCCCCGCGGCCGTGTTGCAGTACATCGTGGCGCAACAGGCGAGAAGCGAGGTTCGCGTGTTGCTGAGCGGTGATGGGGCGGATGAGCTGATGGGTGGACCCGCGGTGGCCTCCCAGGCTCGCGCACTGCGGGCATCGCGTGTTGTTGGGCGGCTACCCGAACTCTTTCGTCAGCCGCTCACGAAGGTGGCTGGTGGACGCCTGGGAGAGCCTTCACAGTTCGGACTGTCCAAACGGATCGGTGGATCACAGGTCTTCGACACCGAGGCGAGGATGGAGATCCTGCGTGACCCCGCCATCGTGCGTCCGGGCATGAGGGCGACGATGTTGGCGCCGCTCTACGGCGAGGTGGACACGGACAGCGTGAACGAGATGCTGCACGTCTACCTGCGGGGCTGGCTGACCGAGGACAGCCTCCTGCGAGCGGACCGCACGTCGATGGCGGCTGGAGTCGAGCTTCGCTACCCCGTGCTCGATCAGGACGTGGTCGATTACCTGACGGGCCTGCCCGGCAGGGCCAAGATCAAGCGGCGGTGGGGCCGCTGGTACGACAAGTGGCCGCTCAAGCGGCTTCTGGAGCAGGACCTGCCTCCTCGCCTCGTCTGGCGCCCCAAGAGAGGGATCCCATCGCCTCTCGATCGGTGGCTGCGGGATGACGGTGAGTCCTTCCTGTGGGATCACGTCGAGCTGGTCTGTGAGGATCCGAAAGGTCTCTTCCGCAAGGACGCCCTCCGCCGAATGGCTCGTGACCACGCCTCCGGTCGTGCCAACCACGGTGCACGTCTGTGGGCCTTGTTCTTCTTCGACCTGTGGTACCGCACCGTCTGAGGGCCCGGGCTCTTGATTTTCGCAGCCTTTGGGATTAGACAACCTAACGGTAACGTAAGGGTTGGAATGAACGGTCCCGACAGCACCATCATGCGCATCGGAAAGCTCGCAAAGCTGACGGGCAAGACTGCGCGCACCCTTCACTTCTACGAGGAGAGGGGCCTGCTGCACCCAGCCGGCCGAACCGAAGGCGGTTTTCGTCTCTACGATGAGACCAGCCTGCTTCGGATTCGCTGGATCGAACGCTTGCAGGAGCTGGGTTTTACCTTGAACGAGATCCAGGAATTCCTGGGACTGCTGCACGAGAAGGTCCACGGACCGGAGTCGATGCTGGAGCTTGCCGCGTTCTACCGGGAGAAGGTCGCTGAGGTCGGTCAGAAGATCAACCGCCTCCAGGCCCTCCGTCGTGATTTGGAAGATTCTGTCGAATACCTGGAGGGATGTCGCAGCTGTGATCCCCTCACACCCCACGTCTCCTGCCTCAGTTGTACGCTGGAAGTCCACGATGGGCACGACGCTCCCGCAATGGTCTCCGCCGTGCAATCAAGGACGCCCGCATGACGGTCCGAGCACCGGTCTACATGGACAACCACGCCACGACCCCCGTCGATCCCCGGGTGCTCGAGGCGATGATGCCCTACCTCACGAACACCTTCGGCAACGCCGCCAGCCGGAACCACGTCTTCGGCTGGACCGCTCGGGAAGCCGTGGAGCGGGCCCGCGAGCAGGTCGCTGAGCTCATCAATGCTTCGCCGAAGGAGATCATCTGGACTTCGGGGGCGACCGAGTCCGACAACCTGGCGATCATCGGTGCCGCCCGCTTCAACCACGAGAAGAAGGGAAAGCACATCATCACCAGCAAGATCGAGCACAAGGCGGTGCTCGATGCCTGCCATGCTCTGGAAGGCGAAGGCTACGAAGTCACCTTCCTGGATGTGGGGACCGACGGCCTGGTCGATCCGCAGTCGGTGAAAGAGGCCATCCGGCCCGACACGGTGCTCTGCAGCATCATGTTTGCGAACAACGAGATCGGCACCGTCAACGATGTGGCGGCCATCGGAGCCATCTGCCGCGAGGCTGGCGTCATCTTCCATGTGGACGCAGTGCAGGGCCTGGGACGCTTGCCCTTCGACGTGAAGAGCTTCCCCGTGGACATGATCAGCGTCTCTGCCCACAAGATGTACGGACCCAAGGGCATTGGCGCCCTCTACGTTCGTCGGGGACGCCCGCGCTTCCGCATCGCGCCCCTCATCCATGGTGGCGGTCACGAGCGAGGCATGCGCAGCGGTACGCTGGCCACACACCAGATCGTGGGACTGGGCAAGGCGGCGGAGCTGGCGAGGCAGGAGCTGGAGTCCGGAGGCATGGAGCGGATCCGGGGCATGCGTGACCGCTTGTGGGACAGCTTTCGCGGCCAGCTCGATCATGTCTACCTCAACGGCAGTCTGGAGCACCGCCTGCCGAACAATCTCAACGTCAGCTTTGCCTTCGTCGAAGGCGAAGCCCTGATGATGGGCATCAAGGACATCGCCGTCAGCAGCGGCAGTGCCTGCACCTCGGCGAGCCTCGAACCCAGCTACGTGCTTCGGGCCCTTGGCGTCGATGTCGAGCTTACCCACACCTCCATTCGCTTTGGTCTCGGTCGCTTCAACACGGATGAGGACGTGGACTACGTCATCCGGCGTGTGGTGGAGACCGTGAACCGCCTTCGTGAAATGAGCCCTCTCTGGGAGATGGTTCAGGAAGGCATTGACCTCAAGTCCATCCAGTGGGAAGCCCACTAGGAGCTATCGAGACATGGCCTACAGCGACAAGCTCGTCGACCACTTCGAGAACCCCCGCAACATGGGTACCCTGGACAAGGCGGACCCCAACGTCGGCACGGGTCTCGTTGGTGCGCCCGCCTGCGGTGACGTGATGAAGCTCCAGCTGAAGATCAGCGAGGACGGCATCATCGAGGACGCGAAGTTCAAGACCTTCGGGTGCGGTAGCGCCATCGCCAGTTCCTCGCTGGTGACGGAGATGGTGAAGGGCAAGAGCGTGGAGTATGCGCAGACCCTCAACAACGGGGTCATCGCGCAGGAACTCAGTCTTCCCCCGGTGAAGATCCACTGTTCGGTCCTGGCCGAAGACGCCATCAAGGCTGCGCTGGCCGACTACCTCGACAAGAAGGCCGCGTCCGCGGAGTAGTTGGGATGGCAATCACGATCACCGCTGCGGCCGCCAGTCGGCTCCACAAGCTCAGGATGATGCGGCAGACGCCGGACCACATCCTGCGCATTGGTGTGCGTGGCGGAGGCTGCTCGGGGCTGAGCTACTTCCTCGACATCGTCGAGGAAGCCGAGCCCAAGGACAAGGTCTTCGAGTTTCCCGAGGTGAACGCCACCGTCGCGGTGGATCGGAAGTCCTACCTCTTCCTGAACGGGACCGAGGTCGACTTCCAGAAGACGCTCATGCGTACGGGCTTCGTCTTCAACAACCCCATCGCTGGCACCTCCTGTAGCTGCGGCGACTCCTTCTCGCTCTAAGCCTCTCCGATGAGCTGTTGGCGATGCCACGAGCCCGTGAGGGGTCCGGTCTGCGTGAGTTGCGGCGTCCTGCAGCCCCCTCCTCCGAAGGCGGACCACTACCAGATCCTGGGACTCGAGCGGCGTTGGTGCATCGATCGAAAGGACGTGGACCGGGCCTGGAGGGCCAAGAGTCGTCAGACCCACCCCGATCGTTTCGCGGGTCAGGGAGCTCTGCAGAAACGCCTGGCTCTTCAATGGACCGCCACCCTGAACGAGGCGCGACGGGTGCTGAGGGACCGCATCAGCCGGGCCTGGTACCTGAGCACCGGGGAGAGTCGCCCGCCGGAGAAAGGGGGACCGGTACTGGACCAGGACTTTCTCGAAGCGATCTTCGAGCTTCAGATGGAGGGGCAGATGGGAGAAGACATCAGCCCTCGGGCGCGGGAGATGCTCGAGACCATCGACGCGGAGCTCGACGAGGGCCTCGTGGCCTGGGAGCGCGACGGGGGAAGCCTGGAGTCGATTCCCGAGGTATTGGCGCGCCGTAAGTACATCCACAACATCGTCGAGCCGCACTGAAGCCCGAGCGGAACGAGAAGAGAGCAAGCCTTCATGGCCAACATCGGAATCGATCTGGGAACCACCAACTCGCTCGTCGCGGTCATCATGGGCGACACGCCGAGGGTGCTGCTGGACGATGAGGGGCGAGCCTTCTGTCCGTCGGCTGTTCGCTACGTCGAAGGCGCTGAATTTCCGCTCATCGGTTGGGAGGCACTCGATGGCGCGGCCGAGCACGCCGGCAGCACTCTGACGAGCGTGAAGCGCTTCATGGGTCGCTCAATGGCCGAGGCCCGTCAGCTCACCGAGCAGTTGCACTACGCCTTTGCGGAGGGCGATGGCAAGGTGGTGCGCTTCGACGTGGGTCACGCGACGCCCACCCCCGTGGAAGTCAGCGCCTGGGTCCTTCGTCGCCTGTACATGCAGGCTTCTGAGTGTCTTCTGGCCGAGCCCGGAGGAGTGGTCGTTACGGTGCCCGCCTACTTTGACGACGCCCAGCGCCAGGCCACTCGAGACGCCGGTCGGCTGGCCGGGATGAACGTTCTCCGTCTCTTGAACGAGCCCACCGCGGCGGCCATCGCCTACGGTCTCCAGGAGAACAAGCAGGGCGTCTACGCCATCTACGACCTGGGTGGCGGAACCTTCGATATCTCCATTCTGGAGCTCGCCGACGGCGTCTTCCAGGTGCTCAGCACCGCGGGAGATACCCAGCTTGGTGGGGACGACTTCGACCGCCTGCTCATGGCCGAAATGACCGGAGGAGCGTCGCTCCAGGGAGGGGAGTTGCGCTCCGCCATGGAGCGGGCCGAGGCGACGAAGAGAGAACTGACCGAGTCGGAAGAATCCGAAGGTGTGACCCGTTCTCGCTTCGAGCAGCTCATCTCGCCGCTGATCGATCGGACCCTGGCGTGTTGCCGCCAGGCTGTCGCCGATGCCGAACTCGACTGGGCGGACGTGGATGGCGTGGTGCTGGTGGGCGGGAGTACTCGAATTCCAGCCGTACGTCGTGCGGTGGGAGAGCTCTTTGGGAGCCCCCCCTACTGCGACCTGGACCCGGACAAGGTGGTGGCTCTCGGCGCCGCCATCCAGGCGGACATCCTGACCGGCAGCTCCGACCTGGCTGACGACATGCTGCTGATGGATGTGGTGCCCCTGTCGCTGGGCATCGAGACGATGGGAGGTGTGGTGGAAAAGCTGGTGCTGCGATGCAGTCCCATTCCGGCCACGGCCAGCGAGACCTTCACCACCCAGGTGGACGGGCAGTCCGGCGTGGACCTGCACGTGGTCCAGGGCGAGCGGGAGCTGGCGAAGGACTGCCGAAGCCTCGCCCGCTTCAAGCTGTCCGGCCTTCCGGACATGCCTGCGGGGCTGCCGCGGGTCAAGGTCGAGTTCACCGTGGACGCCGATGGGATCCTGCACGTGTCGGCGACGGAGCAGTACACGAACACCTGTGCCGAGGTCGACGTGCAGCCCTCCTACGGCCTCGAGGAAGACGAGATCGAGCGCATGCTCGAGGAGGCCATCGATCACGCGGAGACCGACGTCGATGAACGCATGCTGATCGAGGCGAGGGTCGAGGCAGGACAGGTCATCGAGGTGGTGCACAAGGCTCTTGCGGTGGACTCGGGGATCCTGGGCAAGGGGGAAGAGGAGCGCATCCTGGGAGCGGTCGAGATGCTGCAGAAGGCGCTGGAGAGCACCGATCGCAAGCGCATTCGAGACCTCACCGAGAAGCTGGACGAGGTCACTGCACCCTTTGCTCAGCGGCGCATCGAGCGCGATCTGCAGCTGGCGCTGGAAGGCGAGGATGCGGAGGAGGTCCTGGAGCGGCTGGTTCGCGCGACCTGAGGGCCGGAACTCAGCCGGACTCGAGTTGGCGACGGAGGACCTTTCCCTCGGGGGAGCGGGGTATGGACTCCACCTTGGTGAAGCGCTTGGGGACCTGCCATGGCGCCAGCTGTTCCTTGCAGAAGGCGAGCAGCTCGTCGGCTTCGACCTCGCCCACGTACCAGGCGTGCAAGGCCTCGCCCCACTCCGGGTCCTCCCGGCCGGCGCAGGCGGCCTCGGTGACGAGCGGATGTTCCTCGATGCGCTCTTCGATCTCGGCCGGGAAGAGGTTCACGCCGCCGCTGCAGACCATGTCCTTCTTCCGGTCCACGATGACCAGCGTCCCATCGGACTCGATGCGCGCGATGTCACCCGCCGAAGCCCAGCCGGAGTAGGGGCTCGTGGGCTCTTCGCCCTCGTAGGGCGTGAGCACGTCGCTGCGCACGAAGAGCTCGCCGTCGGGTGCGAGCTTCACCTCCACCCCGCGCAGGGGACGTCCGACGCCGTGAGGCTTTCGGCGCAGGTCCTCGGGGCTCGCCACGCTGACCACGCCCAGCTCGGTGGCACCGTAGAAGTCGTAGAGCACGGGCCCGAAGCGGTCCAACAAGCGTCGCTTCGTCTCCGGCCTGAGTTGGGCTCCACCGCTGATGAGAGCCCGGATGTTCGGCAGCACGATGTCGCTACGAAGCAGTCGCTCGAGCAGGGTGGGGACCAGGAAGGCGTGGGTGACCTCCTTCAGGCGCTCGGGCTGGAAGCTCGAGGTGGTGACCACGTGAAGCCCACAGATCATGCAGAGGCCGGTCAGGAGCAGAGGTGCTCCGTGGTAGAGCGGGCAGGGCGTGTAGAGGCTGGAATCGTGGCTCAGGTTGAAGGCTTCGATGTACCGGAAGGGCGTTCCCAGGCGGGTCTGGGAGGTACTGATGCTCGCCCCCCTGCTGCGTCCGGTGGTTCCGCTGGTGTGCAGCATCACCGCACCCTTCCCCCAGCTCAAAGGAAAGAGACCCCGTCGTCGAGGACGGGTCGCCAGCGCACTGGACCACTCCGGGCCGCCGACCTCCAGATCGCGCCCGATGGCGAAGTGACAGCCGGCAGCGTCGAGGCGGCGTTCCAGCTCTGCGGTCGGCAGCTTGGGGCTCATGGGGAGCGGGATGGCACCCAGGTCCAACAGCGCTGCCATGGCGACGAACCACTCGGCTCGGTTGTCCAGCACGATGGCAACGCGCTGGCCACTCCGGATGCCCTGGTCACGGAGCCAGGTGGAGAGAGCGATAGCGGCCCTGTGCACGTCCTGGCGGGTCCAGGTACCGCGCTCGTCGGTGACGCATGGAGCATCAGGCATGTTGCTGGCTCCTGCGGCCAGGCACACGAAGGTGTCTTGACGTCCGCGGAGGAGAGTCCGGGCCAGGCGCAGTGCTCCCCGTGGTCGTATTCCGACCAGCAAGCCCTTCCCCAGGGAGACCCGCAGAATGTCCCAGATGTCTTCCGTCTGCTTCACGGGTGCACGCTATCGTGGCCGGCCTTCTCTCGCGTCACGAGCCCGCTCCCGCGGCGGTCGGGATAGAATGGCTGATGCTCTGGCTCCTGGCCTGCATCGAGAACGATCTGACGATGGACCCGGCCCAGCCGCTGGAGCGCGTTGTTGGTCAGTCGGACAGCGGTGAGGAAGAGGACACCGGCGACTCCGGTTGGTGGATGGAGAACAACGACGCCGACGGAGACGGCTATCTGGCGGAGGACTGCAACGATCTGGACGCCGAGATCCACCCGGGCGCGACGGAGGTCTGTGACGACGAGGACCAGGACTGCGATGGTGCGGTGGACGAGGGCACGGTCTCGGACAGAGACGTGGACTGGGGTCAGCTGCCCGAGGAGACCGAGCAGATCGAGACGGCCTACCTCTTTCCCGAGGGAGACGAGGATGCCTTCACCTTCTACGTCACCGACGGGACCTTCAGCTGGTTCGACATCGAGCTCTGGCTCTACCAGGTGCCGGATGAGGCGGACCTCGAGCTGGCCCTCTACAAGGACGGCGTGGAGCTCGACTCTGTAGACGAGCGCGGTAGCGGGGAGTTTGAGTTGCTGGACTACGGTGGGACGAGCGGGGCCGACGACACGGGGTGGTACACAGCGGTCGTGCGCTCGGTTCAGGGGGCGAGCTGCTCCACGCCCTACCAGCTCCAGGTGGTGTTGGGCTCGTGGTAGCTCTCCTGCTGGCCTGTACGGGTGGAGGCCCGGGGCCCATCGGCGATGGGGAAGAGGACACGGGGGACAGCCTGGTCGACGACACGGGTGTGGAGGGTTGCTCTCCCTCCTTTTCGGTGCTGACGCTCGACGCCTGGGGGCGCGAACTCTCGAGCACCGTGGACTTCTCCGCCGATGTGCCCCAGGAACCCATCCCCATGGGCAAGGAGGCCTTTGATCTCGCGCTGAGGGCCTGGGCGCCGGATCATCTCGACCACGATGCGACGCTTCACTGGGACGGAGAGGAGCTCTCCATCGAGACCCAAGGGCGTGCTCTCCTCGCCTTGGAGGAGGACGAGTGCCCACACTGGACCGTAGTGCTTGGGGTGGAGCACGCCTGGTTCGCCTCCTCGTCAGCACCCTGGAGCCTCAACCGCACGGACCTGCTCATGGACGGGGAGGAGACCTGGGAGGAAGTCGAGACGGACCTGTTGCAGGCGCGGAATCGCGTCAGCTGGGCGACCTGGTGGTGGGAGTCGGACTTCCAGATGAGCCGGCCAGGGGGCTGGGAGTCGATGGAGGCCCTCGATGCCCTGTCGGGCGAAAAGAAGTTGCTCATCAACCGCTTCTGGGGGGACAACAGCGACTGGCTGGTCTACCTGAACACGGACAGTGAGCTGCGGGTTCGGGCCGAGACCCTCGGGGATGGCTTCGACGTGATGCTGCAGGGCAACCCCACCGAGGTCCCCGTGGAGGGCACCTACCCCGGTGAAGCCGCACAGTGGTCTTTCCTGGAGCGGGTGCTGGAGCTCCACCCGGACTTGCCGGTGGTCTGGCACGATGGGGTGGGGGGCCAGAGGGACGACTACACCATGCAGGCGGCGAGCTTCCACCAGAAGTTCATCGTCATCGATGGTGAGGTGGCCTTCATCAGCGGTATGAACACCAAGGCCGCCGACTGGGACACCAGCGAGCACCTCGTCGAGGACCCGCTCCGTGGAGACGAGGTCCCGAGAAAGGACTACGCCATACGGGTGGAGGGCCCCGCCGCCCTGGACGTGGAGGCGGTGATGCTCTCTCGCTGGGAGCACGCGCTGGCCAACGGTGCGCTCTACGCGGACAACTCCACTTCCTTCGAGCTCTTCGCGCCTGCCACCGAGGCCGGCGTTCCCGCTCAGGTGAACGTGACCCTGCCGGAGCCCTGGGCGGAGATGTCCATCATGGAGGCCCACGCCCGGGCCTTCTCGCAGGCCACCGAGTACGTCTTCATCGAGGATCAGTACTTTCGGGCGCCCCTGCTCAACGAAGTCCTCGCGGACCGCATGCTCGAGGAGCCCGGCCTGGTCCTGGTCGTCGTGACGCAGGACGTCGGGGAGTGGGACCCGGGGTTGAAGTACAGCTACCTGTCGGAGCAGTGGTTCGAAGACCTCTTTGGAGACCGCTTCCTGCTGCTCCAGCTCGGCACCTTCGGCATCGAGTTCGTCGAAGACTGGATCTACGACGACATCTACTTCACGGAGCTGCCCCTCAACCTGCACTCCAAGCTGCGCATCGTCGATGACCGCTGGGTGAG
>PVBE012583643.1_pt1 | contig 17023 bp, 23 predicted proteins | sample 1631181 | NCBI WGS metagenome assembly PVBE01 (sample SAMN08397723, study PRJNA350692) | Marine metagenome, whole genome shotgun sequencing project. | isolation source: water | place: Pacific Ocean | collected 2012-04 | reverse complement strand
GCTCGCTCGGCTGGGTCTTTCGTGCTCATTGATTTCTGCCTCATCTTCGTTCCCTTCGGTCACTACGATGAGCCAGAAATCCTCCGTTACGCAATTACCTCAATTTGTCCCAAGGGTGCTGACGTCAGACAATCTGCTGCGACATCCGGAGGAGGCCGATGCCGGGATACTGCTCGAGCGCATCGCGGGTCCGTCCGGCAAATCGCTTGGCGGCCTGTCGAACCCGGCACGGCAAAGCGAATTGCGCGGCGCGGTGCAATCGCTTTACCGGCAGGACTTCGACGCCGGCAGAACCCGGACCATCCACGGGGCGACGCTTGCGCTGACCGAGCTTCGCCTGTGCGCCCTGGCAACCATCGAATTGGGAAAATAGCGTGTCTCGAGGGATCCAGCGGGCGGTGCTGTACGTATATTTCGGCGTTGCCGGAGCGTGGCTCGCCTACGCCGCGTATCTCGGCTTCACCTACGACATGTTCGCCGACGTTATGATCGGCGCCGTCAAGATCTTGGTTGCCGCGACGGCGGTGGCCGGCCTCGCATTCTTGGCGATCCGGCGGGTGTTCCGGCGGTCCGGGCGATCATCGCGGTTCCGCCGCCGCTCGACGATCGCCAGGATGCGGAGTTCCCCGGCTAGGCACTGATGGCGGATCGCGCTAGCCGACCCGCTTGTTGAACACGTTGACGTGCATCGACTTCCAGAGGTCGGCGGCGACCAGCGGGTCGTCCTTCTGGAACGCCTCGATGGCAGCGCGGTCGGCGGCCTCGATCAGGTAGAAGCTTCCGATGATGGTCTCCTCGTCGTCGCTCATCAGCGGGCCCGACATGACGACGGTCACGTCCGCCGTTTCGAGATAGTCGCGATGCGCCTGCATCACCGACATGCGTTTCTCCAGGACCCCGTCCTTGTCGAGGCAATGGATGGCGAACAGCATGGAACCGCTCCTTCTCAGAACTTGTGGAACTCGGCGAACTCGGGCGCCCGGTAGTGGACCTGCCACGGATCGGTGCGGACGTCGAGCACGGTGGTGACGTCGGCCGCGAGCGCGCGCTCCAGCGCCGGCGCGAGATCGCCCGGTTGCTCGATCCGCTCGCCGCGCGCTCCGTAGGCTTCGGCGAGCTTGGCGAGGTCTGTCTGGCCAAATTCCGATCCCAGATAGCGGCCCTGGTGCTGGACCTTCTGGAACAGCCGGAGCGCGCCGTAACCACAATCGTTGTAGACCATGACCACCACCGGAAGCTTCTCGCGCACCGAGGTCTCGAGCTCCTGGGTCATCATGCCGAAGTCGCCGTCGCCGATGGGGACGACGATCTGGCGGTCGGGCCGGGCGAGCCGGGCGCCGAGCGCGGCGACGAAGGCGAATGCCATCGAGCCGGTGCCGGCCGGCAGGATGTAGGAATCGGGCCGGCGGATCTTGACGTGATGGGCGTACTGCGTGTGGTTGCCGGCGCCGACCGAGACGATCACGTCGTCGTCGCAGACGTCCATGATGGTGCGCGTGATGAGCTGCGGCTTGATCGGCACCGAGTCCAGGTCGACGTCGTAGAACCGTTCGCTCTCCTGGTCGTTGAGCTCGGCGAGCGCCCGGACGCGGGGATGATCGGCGCCCTGGGCGTCGCGTATGCCGTCGGCCTCGCAGAACGCCAGCGCATCGGCCAGAAACGCGCCTGAATCGGCGGCGATGCCGATCTCGACCGCGTATTGGCGGGCGATCTCCAATGGCTCGGCCTCGACCTGGATAATCTTGGTGTCCTCCCGGATCACCGACCAGTTGATGGTCGAGACGTTGGTGAAGCGGCAGCCGAGCCCGAGCACGACATCGGCGCGCCTGAGCGCCTCGTTCGCCGTGGTGCGCCCGAAATGGCCGATCAGCCCGGCCGCCAGCTTGTGGTCCTCGGAAATGGCGCCCCTTCCCATCTCGGTGGTCACCACCGGCGCGCCGAGACGCTCGGCCAGAGCGACCAGGTCGTCCCACGCCTTGGCCCACATCACGCCGCGCCCGGCGACGATCACCGGGTGCTCCGCGCCGGCCAGCATCCGGCAGGCGCGTTCGACTGCCTCGGCGTCGGGCCGCGCGCGATTGGCGACGTAGGCCGGTCGCGATGGCCCGGCAAGCGAGCGGTCGGACGAGTCGACCTCTGACGGCCCGACCAGCAGATCCTTCGGAATGTCGAGATGGACCGGTCCCGGCTGGCCCGATGTGGCGACCTGGAACGCGGTTCTCAAGAGCCGCTTGACGTCCTTCGATTCGCGCATCTGGTCGTTCCACTTGGTGACCTCGCGGAACACCTCCATGACGTTGAACTCGTGCCACAGGTTGCGCCCAAGCCGGAAGGTGTCGAGGTTGCACGACAGCACGACCAATGGCACCGCGTCCTTCTCGGCGATCCATGTGCCGAGCACCGCGTTGGAAATACCGGGCCCGACATGCAGCAGCGCGCATGCCGGTTCGCCGGTCACCCGCGAATAGCCGTCCGCCATGCCGGTCGCGGCGTGCTCGAGACGGCAGGTAACGTAGCGGATCTCGTCCGATCGGTCGTACATCGCGTCCAGGATCGGCAGCACCGTGTCGCCGGTAATCCCGAAGACGTGTTTGATGCCCTCGTCGACAAGGTGTTGGACGATTGCTTCGGCGGCGGTCTTGTCGGATGTCATGGCCTATCCTCCCACTCGTTGTCGTGATGCTGGCGCGAAACGCCGGAAGCGTCAATGCGCCCTGGGCGGGCTGGTTCGACAGCGCCGGGGATTGCGGGATACTCTGGGCGCGATGATCGAATTCGTCCATGACGCATTGCCGGGGCGCGTGGTGTTCGCCGCCGGCGCGCTCGCCCGGGTCGCCGACGAAGCGGCGCGCCTCGGTATCGAGCGGGCGCCGCTGATCGCCGGCGCCTCGCAGGCCGCCGCCGCCGCGGTCATCGAGCAGGGGCTCGGCGGCCGCCGCGCCGGCACCATCGGCGAGGCCGCGATGCATGTCCCGATCGAATTGGCGGAGGCCGCGCGTGCCACCGCCCGCGACATCGGCGCCGACGGCATCGTCTGCATCGGCGGCGGGTCGGTGACCGGCCTCGCCAAGGCGATCGCGCTCGACGTCGAGATCCCGATCCTCGCCGTGCCGACGACCTATTCGGGCTCGGAGATGACGACCATCTGGGGCATCACCGAGGGCGGCGAGAAACGGACCGGGCGCGATCGCCGGGTGTTGCCCAAGACCGTCGTCTACGACCCCGGGCTGACCGCCGGCCTGGCGCTTGCGATCGCCGGCCCGAGCGGCATCAACGCCATCGCCCACTGCGTCGAGGCGCTCTATGCCGAGAACGCCAACCCGGTCACCTCGCTGATGGCCGAGGAGGGCATTCGAGCCATGGCCGAGGGACTGCGCGCCATCGCGCGGGATCCCGACGACCTCGACGGACGGGCGCGGGCGCTCCTCGGTGCCTATTTCGGCGGAGCGAGCCTCGCCGTCGCGACCATGGGGATTCATCACAAGCTGTGCCACGTGCTCGGCGGCACGTTCGCGCTGCCGCACGCCGAGACCCACACCGTGATCCTGCCCCACGCCACGGCGTTCAACCGCGACGCGGCGCCCGAGGCGATGGCGCGCATCGCAGGCGCGCTCGATTCGGACGATGCCGCCGGCGGTCTCCGCGACCTCGCCGCCGAGCTCGGCGCGCCGACGTCGCTCGCCGCGATCGGCATGCCCGAAGCCGGGCTCGACCGCACCGCCGAAGCGGTGACGGCCGCGCCTTACGCCAATCCGGCCCCGGTCGATCTTGCGAGTGTGCGATCGCTGCTCCAAGATGCGTTTGGCGGTCGCCGGCCACGCTGATCGGGGCGGCGCCACTCGGACCAGGGAGGCGAAATTGTCGGTCAAAATCGGATACCTCTTGCCGACGCGCGAGCGGATCATGGAGGGTCATTCCGAAGCGCGGACGCTACTGGCGCTGGCGGAGAAGGCGGAAGATCTCGGCTTCGACTCGGTCTGGGTCGGCGATTCGATCACCGCGCGGCCCCGCCACGAGCCGATGACGCTGCTGAGCGCCGTCGCCGCGCGGACGACGCGTGTCGAGCTCGGAACGGCCGTCCTCGTGCCGGCGCTGCGCAACCCGGTGGTTCTTGCCCACCAGATCGCCACGCTCGACCAGATCAGCGAGGGCCGGGTCATCCTCGGCGTCGGCATCGGCATCGACGCACCCAGCATCCATGCCGAGTTCGAGGCGGTCGGCGTGCCGTTCGAAAAGCGCGTCGGGCGCATGCTCGAGGGGCTCAGGCTATGCCGGGCGCTGTGGACGGCGGACTCCGTCCATTGGGACGGGCGTTGGCGGCTCGACGGCGTCGACCTCGGGCCGAAGCCGGCGCGGCCGGGTGGCCCGCCGATCTGGGGCGCGGGGTCAACGCCGGCCGGCCTGAAGAGGGTGGCTCGGCATTTCGATGGATGGTTGCCGAACGGTCCAGGGGACGGGGCCGGCTGGGGCGCGCAATGGGCGATGCTCCGGGACGACGCCCGGCGGGCCGGGCGCGAGGCCTCGGAGATCACCGGCGCGACCTACCTCACCATCGCCGTCGCCGAGACCGTCGAGCGCGGCGAGGAGCGGCTCATGGAGTACCTGACCGCCTATTACGGCCCGCTGGCGCGGAGGATGCGCGACGAAGGTGCCTTCTACGCCGGACCGGCGGAGGGAATGGTCGAATGGGTGAACGGGTTCGTCTCGGCCGGCGCGAGTCATCTCGTCCTCAGGTTCGCCGGCGATCCCGAGCCGCAGCTCGAGGCCGTCGCCGGCGTGCGGGCGCGGATCGGCTAGCGCATTCGCCACTCGTCGACCCCCTTGCGCGCCATAAGGCCGCTTGATCATCATGCAGTCTCTCAAGGCCAAATGGTCCCACCTGCCCGCCAACATCCGGGGCGCCGGCTGCGTCGCCGCCGGCGGCTTCCTGCTGATTGTCATGGCCTCGCTGGTCAAGCATCTCGGCCAGTCGCTGCCGGCCTTCGAGGTCGTCTTCGTCAGGTTCCTGTCCGGCCTGATCGTCATTCTTCCGGTCGTCTGGCGCCTCGGGTTCGGCATCCTTCGAACGCGGCGGCTCGGCCTCCACATGACGCGGGGCGTGGTCGGGTTTTTCGGCAATCTGTGCTTTTTCTTCGCCCTGATTCACATGGCGATCGGCGACACGGTCACGATCCAGTTCTCGCGGCCGCTGGTGATGGTCGTCATCGCCGCGCTGTTTCTCGGAGAGGTCGTCGGCAAGCGCCGCGGCGCGCTGACCGTCATCGGATTCTCCGGCGTCCTGCTGATCACCCGCCCGTTCGGCGACGGCTTCGAGCCGTGGGCGCTCGTCGCCCTGACCGGGACCATCTTCGCGACGCTGGTCGTCATCACGGTGAAGCTGTTGACCCGGACCGAGCAGACCGTCGTGATCATGTTCTACTTCGCGCTGACGACGACGGCATTGTCGCTCATCCCCGCGGTGCTCACCTGGCAGACGCCGACCTGGGCCGAGCTCGGGCTGCTCTTTTTGACCGGCGTTCTTGGCATCGTCGGGCAATCGATGTTCACCCACGGCATCGGGCTCGGCGAGACCAGCTTCGTGCTGCCGTTCGACTACCTCAGGATCGTCTATGCATTTGCCTTCGGGGCGATCATGTTCTCCGAGGTGCCGGACATCTGGGGCGCCGCGGGCGCGGCCGTCATCGTCGTTTCGAGCCTCTATCTCCTGAAGGGTGAACGCGGCCGGTGAGACGCCACGCTACGGAATCACCCGAATAGGGGTGGCGGTGGATTTTACAGGTGTGATCGGCGTCACCCCTCCAAGATCCTATAACCTATTGAAATTATTTTATTTATGACAGTTGGCACGAAACTTGCGTCGGTCCCGGTCTCAAGCAAAAAAAACGGGGACCGGCCATGGATGCGAAATTCGACCTGATCGTTGGATCGATGATCGAGCGTTACGGAGACGACGCGGCCTTCTATGCCTCCAGGCGGGCGGCGGTGTTGGAGGAATGCGGCGATCGGCAGACGGCGCGAAGCTGGAGTCTCATTTGCCGGACGATCAAGGAACTCGCGCCCGCCCCGGAGCGACGCGTGCCGATACTGTCCCTCGACCAGGACATCGCCGACCCCCAGGCCGACTCCATCGGCGAAAAGGAACTCGCCCTGGAAGAAGTTCTCTAACGAGGTCTACGCGCCCGCCGAGCCGGCGCTACCTGGTCGGCACCGGGGCGTCACCCGTATAATCGTAGAACCCGCGCCCCGTCTTGCGGCCGAGCCAGCCGGCCTCGACGTACTTCACCAGTAGTGGGCACGGCCGGTATTTCGAATCGGCGAGGCCCTCGTAGAGCACCTGCATGACAGCCAGGCAGGTATCCAAGCCGATGAAATCGGCGAGCTCCAACGGACCCATCGGGTGATTGGCGCCGAGCTTCATCGCGGTATCGATCGCCTCCACCGAGCCGACGCCCTCGTGCAGCGTGTAGACCGCCTCGTTCAGCATCGGCAACAGGATCCGGTTGACGATGAAGGCGGGAAAATCTTCCGAGCTCACCGGCGTCTTGCCGAGCGCCACGGTCAGCGCAGTGATGACCTCGACGGTCTCCTTCGCCGTCGCGATACCGGGGATCAGCTCGACCAGCTGCATCACCGGCACCGGGTTCATGAAATGCATGCCCATGAACCGGCCCGGACGGTCGGTCGCCGCGCCGAGGCGGGTGATCGAGATCGACGACGTGTTGGTCGCGATCAGCGCCTCGTCGCTGAGCTCGGGAACCAAGAGGGCAAAGATCTCGTGCTTGAGCGCCTCGTTCTCGGTCGCCGCCTCGATCACCAGGTCGCAATCAGCAAAGGTCTTGTAGTCGGTGGCGGTAGAGATACAAGCGAGGGCGGCATCCTTGTCGTCCTCGGTCATGCGGCCACGCTGGATCTGGCGGTCCATGTTGCGCGCCATCGTCGCCAGCGCCGCATCGAGCTGTTCCTGGCCGATATCGGCCATGCGAACCGTGAAGCCCGCGAGCGCGGCGACATGGGCGATGCCGCCGCCCATCTGCCCGGCGCCGATGACGCCGATGGTCCGAAGGGGCACGTCGTTCATGGTTTTGTTCCTGTTAAGAGCATCATCCGCTCACGCGGAGCCGTGGCCGGCCCGCTCCCCCACCCGGCCACCCCAATCGTACGATCCCGTGGGTGGCCGGGTGGGGGAGCGGGCCGGCCACGGCTGATCGAACAAAAATTAGCGCGGCTTGATGCCGGCCTTCTCGAGCTCCTCGGCCAAGGCCGGCAGCGCCTTGAACAGATCCTCGACTAGGCCGTAATCGGCGATCTGCATCATCGGCGCCTCTTCGTCCTTGTTGATGGCGACGATGACCTTCGAATCCTTCATGCCGGCGAGGTGCTGGATGGCGCCCGAGATGCCGACGGCGATGTAGAGCTCGGGCGCGACGACCTTGCCGGTCTGGCCGACCTGGTAGTCGTTCGGACGATACCCGGCATCGACCGCGGCGCGGCTCGCGCCGACCGCGGCGCCGAGCATGTCGGCAACCGCCTCGACGAGGGCGAAGTTCTCGCCCGACTGCATGCCGCGCCCACCCGAGATGATGACGCGCGCCGCGGTCAGTTCGGGGCGTTCGTTCTTGGTCAGCTCTTGGCGTAGGAACTCGGACAGGCCGGCGTCGTCGGCCGCCGCGACCGGCTCCACCGCAGCCGAGCCACCGGTCGCCTCGGCGGCGGCGAAGGCGGTGCCGCGCACCGTGATCACCTTGACCGGGTCGATCGACTGCACCGTCGCCATGGCGTTGCCGGCGTAGATCGGCCGGACAAAGGTGTCGTCCGAGACCACTTCGGTGACGTCGGAGATCTGCGCCACGTCGAGAAGCGCGGCGATTCTGGGCGCGAGATTCTTGCCGGTCGTCGTCGCCGACAGCAGGATGTGCGAATAATCGCCCACCATCCCGACGACCAGTGGCGCCATGTTCTCGGGCAGGGCGTGGCCGTAAAGCGCGTCGTCGGCCACCCGGACCCGGGTCACGCCGGAGATCGCGGCGGCGGCCTGGGCGGCGGCATCGCAGCCCTCGCCGGCGACCAGAACGTCGATGTCGGAACCGAGCCCGGCGGCCGCGGTCACGGTATTCAGCGTCGCCGGGACCAGCGTCCCGTCGGCGTGATCGGCAATGACGAGGACGGCCATCAGATCACTCCCGCTTCGTTCTTGAGCTTGTCGACCAGCTCGGCGATGTCGGCGACCTTGCGCCCGCCCTCGCGCTTCGGCGGATCCTCGACCTTGAGCGTCTTGAGGCGCGGCGCGACGTCGACGCCGAGCTCGTCGGTCGAGAGCTGATCGATGGTCTTCTTCTTCGCCTTCATGATGTTGGGCAGCGAGGCGTAGCGCGGCTCGTTGAGGCGGAGGTCGGAGGTCACCACCGCGGGCATCTTGATCGACACCGTCTCGAGCCCGCCGTCGACCTCGCGCGTCACCTCGGCCTTGCCGTCGGCGAACGCGATGCCCGACGCGAAGGTGCCCTGCGACCAGCCCAACAGGCCGGCCAGCATCTGGCCGGTCTGGTTCGAATCGTCGTCGATCGCCTGCTTGCCGAGAATGACCAGCTCGGGGCTCTCGCGCTCGACCAGGGCCTTCATCAGCTTGGCCACGGCGAGCGGCTGCAGCTCGTCGTCGGTGAGCACGTGGATGCCCCGGTCGGCGCCCATGGCGAGCGCCGTTCGGATCGTCTCCTGGCACTGCTGGACGCCCATTGAGACGGCGATCACCTCGCTGGCCGTGCCGGCTTCCGACATGCGCACGGCCTCCTCGACGGCGATCTCGTCGAATGGGTTCATGGACATCTTGACATTGGCCGTCTCAACGCCCGTGTTGTCCGCCTTGACGCGGACCTTGACGTTGTAATCGACGACCCGTTTGACGGCGACGAGTACCTTCATTTGAAGTCGATTCCCGGTGTAATCGGAGTGGTCGGCGGACGACGCTGAGCGCCCCGCCGCGAAAGCGCAAAAGGCGGCGCAACATAAGGCCCTGGGGGCCTGAATGTCAACGCGGGCACGGTTGTACTGGGCGACGGTTGCATGGACGATATGAGAGGACGCGAATGGTTGAGATTCGGTTGACCCGAGGCGGTTTCAGCCGTCCCGCATCATGAAGGCGGCGGCCAACAGCATGAGCGCCAGGAACTGTGACGCTACCCGGGCGCGCATCAGCTTGTTGCCGTATTTGGCGTTGAGCTCGCCGCCCCGGGTCATCGAGAAGATGCCGAGCGCAAGCGCCGCGAGAACGCTCGCGAGCGCAAGGCCGATGATGACACCGAATCCGCCGGACATGGCGAAGATAGTATGTCGTGTGCCGGGCGCATGACAGTAAAATCAAGAGATGATGGAAACCCACGACGTGGTGATCGCGGGTGGCGCGATCATGGGCAGCGCGATCTCGTACTTTCTGGCCGAGGCCGGCCTGGCGGGCTCGGTCTGCGTGGTCGAGCGCGATCCGGGTTACGCCGATAGCGCGACGGCGCGCTCGTGGGGCGGTATTCGCCAGCAGTTCTCGACGCCGGAAAACATCCGCATGTCGCTCTATGGCGTCCAGTTCCTGCGCCGCGTCGGCGTGGCGCTCGCGGTCGACGGCGTGTCACCCGACCTCGCCTTCCGCGAGGCCGGATACCTGATGCTGGCAAGCCCCGCGGGACACGACGACCTGGCACGCAACGTCGCGCTCCAGACCGGCCTCGGCGCCGACATCGCGTTGTTGAGGCCGGACGAGCTCGCGGCGCGATTCCCTTGGCTGGAAACGACCGGGCTCGGCGCCGGCGCGCTCGGGCTCAACAACGAAGGATGGTTCGATCCGGAGGCGCTGCTGCACGGGTTTCGTCGCAAGGCAATCTCGCTCGGTGTCCGCTACGTGGCAGGCGAGATAACGGACGTGACGGTGCGGGCAGGCTGCGTCACCGGCGTCGGCCTCGGCGACGGCACCGAGATCGCGTGTTCGACGCTGGTCGACGCCGCCGGGCCGCACGCCGCCCGGATCGCCCGCCTCGCCGGCTGTGACCTGCCGGTCCGGCCGCGCAAGCGGACCACCTTCGTGTTCGACTGCCGGACCGATTTCGGCGAGATGCCGCTGACGGTCGATCCCACAGGCGTCGCCTTCCGGCCCGAGGGCGGGCAGTTCATCGCCATCGTCTCGCCGCCGGAGGACCGCGACCCGGATGCCTCGGACCTCGAGCCGGATTACGGCCTGTTCGACGACGTCGTCTGGCCCACGCTGGCGCGCCGGGTGCCGGCCTTCGAGGCAATCCGGATGACCGGCGCCTGGGCCGGCCATTACGACTTCAACACGTTCGACCGCAACGCCATCATCGGCCCGCACCCGGAGATCGGAGGCCTTTACTTCTGCAATGGGTTCTCGGGCCATGGCGTCCAACAGGCCCCGGCCGCCGGCCGCGCCGTGGCCGAGATGATCGTCCATGGCGGCTTCCGGACGCTCGATCTTTCCGCCTTCGGCTTCGAGCGCATCGCGGAAAACCGGCCGACCCGGGAGGCCAACGTGGTCTGACGATGGAGGCCGGTCGGGCTATTCGATCGGGATGTGCTCGCTTGAAAGCAGAGGATCGCCCATCGCCTCGGCGCGGGCGAGCTTGCGGCAATAATACGCCCAGACGACGCGCTCGTTGCCGACCGGGATGGCGCTCCGCTTGGCAGCGAGCTCGTCTTCGTCGGGCCACGACCAGTCGAGGCTGGACGCGCCGATGGTGATCGCCTCGCGGCACATCTTCTCGAACGCGACGGCAACCATGACAGGCTGCGGGATCGTGCGTCCGCAGGTGACGATGCCGTGGTTCCTGAGAAACACCGCCCAGTGTTCGCCGAGCGCCTCGGCGACGCCGCGGCCTTGATCGACGTCGCGGATCAGCTCCGAGGTGTCCTCGTAGCGCGGCGGCATCTCGGGCTGGCTGTTGGTGCGGGATACCACCGTGCGAAGCGGCTCGGTCGAGGCCGACAGCACCGAGGCGTAGAACGGGTGGGTGTGCGCCGTCACCATCACGTCGTCGCGCCGGCGCATGATCTCGGCGTGGATCGGCCATTCGCTGTGTGGCCGGCCAGGGCCGGCGAGCTTGTCGCCATCGAAGCTCAGCAGCACGAAGTCGCGCCAGTCGCGCGCCTCGCCGAGCCCGATGCCGGAACGCTTCATCCAGAACCCGCGCCCGTCGCGCTCGCGCAGCGCCATGTGGCCGAACACCCGGTCGCCCTGATCCTCAATCTCGAGGATCCGGCACGCCCGCGCGAGCTCTTCGAGCTCCTCCTTGACCGCCGCGTCGGGTTCGGTTTCGAGCGTCGATGCCATGACCGGCCTCCCATCGCGTAATTCTTGTCGGCGGAACGGTAGCGGGCGCACGCTACCGTGTCCAGAAAACCGGGATTCAATGATATGCTGCGGCCCGAAGACGGGAGACAACCATGCTCGAGCTCTATCATAACAACATGTCGGTGTGCGCCCAGAAGGTGCGCCTGGTGCTGACCGAGAAGGGAATCGCGGTCACGGAACACCATCTGAACCTCCGCGCCGGCGATCAGCAGGAGCCTGACTACGTCAAGCTCAACGCCAAGGCCGTGGTGCCGACGCTGGTCCACGACGGCATCGTGGTCACCGAATCGACGGTGATCGCCGAATACCTCGACGAAGTGTTCCCCGAGCCGCCGCTCAGCCCGTCCGACGCCGCCGGGCGCGCCCGCATGCGCGCCTGGGCCAAGCGCCCCGACGAGCGCATCCACGCCGCGTGTGCGACGGTGTCGAACGCCATCGCGTTCCGCCATCAATGGCTGGCGCGCAGCGCCGACGAGCTCGAGCGCATCATCCAGCGCACGCCCGATCCCGAGCGCCGCGCGTGGCGCCGCGAGATCCTCGACAAGGGCGTCGATTCGCGGCCCTTCGGCGATGCCATGCGGGCCTACGACAAGCTGCTGGCCGACATGGAAAAGGCGCTCGCGGACGCGCCCTGGCTCGCCGGCGAGGCCTATACGCTGGCCGACGTCGGCATCACCCCTTACGTCAACCGGCTCGCCATGCTCAGTCTCGAGCACATGTGGTCCGACCGCCCTCACGTCGGCGATTGGTACGCACGGGTTCGCGCGCGTCCCAACTTCGCCGCGGCGATCGAGGCCTATGACGAGGACAGCTATCTCACGCTGATGGCCGAGCAGGGCGCGGCGCAATGGCAAGCCGTCGCCGCCATGCTCGATGCCGCGTGAGCTATCTCGACCGCATCGCCGAGTGCAACGCCCATGATCCGGCGAACTTCGTGCCATTCGTCGTCGCCGGCGCGTCGGTCGGCCGGATCAAGCACGGCTTCGCCCGCCGGCTGAAGGATTTTTCGGACGCGTTTTCCGTCACCGAGGCGGCGTAACGACGGCACCCGGCCTCGACACCTACGAGGCCCGCACGGCGGCGGCCGACAGCGCGCTCCAGCGCCTCGCCGAGACGGGTGACATTCCGGGCTGGCGGGGCGAGGCCTACCCGGTCGGCGGGCCGTTCGCCGGGCCTCATTTGATGGCCATCGAGCGCGCCGCGATCCCGTTCTTCGGGGTCCGCGCCTACGGCGTTCACGTCAACGGCTTCGTCCGCGACGAAGACGGCGCGGTCCGCATGTGGATCGCACGCCGCGCCGCCGGTAAACAGACCTATCCCGGCATGCTCGACAACATGATCGCCGGCGGCCAGCCGATCGGCATCGGGGTGATGGAAAACGTCATCAAGGAGGCCGCCGAGGAGGCCGCGGTGCCATTCGAGTTCGCCCGGCGCGCCGTCGCCGCCGGCGAGGTGAGCTACCGCCAGGAGACCGAGCACGGTTTCAAGCCCGACGTGATGTTCGCCTTCGACCTCGAGCTGCCCGCCGGCTTCCGGCCGGCCAACACCGATGGCGAGGTCGCGGAGTTCTATCTGTGGCCGATCGAGCGCGTCATGGAGACCGTTGCCGAAACCCGCGAGTTCAAGTTCAACTGCAACCTGATCGTCATCGATTTCCTGATCCGCCACGGTCTGATCGGCCCTGAGCGTCCTGACTATATGGAGATTGTCGAATGCTTGCGGCGATAGGCGGATACTGTCCCGACGGCGCGACAGTCATGCGGCGATGTCGACAAATTCGATCGCGTGTCCCGCCAGCTCATTCAGCCCGGCCCACGAACCTCGCCTTGTTCTGTTCGTGCAGAGCTAGGAAACGGTCGCGCATGGTGATGATCAAGCGGGCCGCCAAGAAGCCCAGGGCGCAACTTTCGGGCCCGCCGCCCGGCCCAAACCGCAGGTCCGGCCCGGGCCAGGCGAAGGCGTTACCCTCGGTCAGGACGATCCACGACCGATCGTCATCTAGACCGAGGCGCCGCCCCGTCGACGCGGGAATTTCGATGGCGGTATCGGGATCATGCGGCGGCGTATGGGTGATCGGTAGGACGATGACTCGAAGATCGCCGTCGTCGGTTCGGGTCGCGAGAAGGACGGCGCACGGGCGATCCTTGACGCCTTCTTCGCGTCCCTGGTCATGTTCGCGCGCCCAGAGATAGGAATAGCGGATGACGAGGCCAGGCCGCGGCGTCGGAAGGATCACCCATCTTCGCCTTCGAATTCATGGTCGAAGGCCTCCGCCTCCGCCGGCGCCTCGATGGCGGCGATCGCCGCGACGTCCGCCTCGGAGAGCTCGCCGATGCGAAACACCTGGCGGTCGCGCCGCTTCAATCGGTGGTATTCCTGCGCGGAAAGAAGCACCGTGTGCTCGCGATTATGCTTCGTGATCACGACCGGCTCGCGCTGTGCCTCATCCTGATAAACGCCCGGAGTCTTGATAAATTGCGTTGAGGTGACCTTCGACATTGCTGATCCTCGTATAATTCGAATTTTTCGAATTATACGAATTTATTGGGATCAATTCAAGGAATTTCGTGCCGCCTCGGCCCGGCTTCAGCCGTCGAAGCCGGTCATCATGCAGACTTCCTCGGGCGTGTAGCCGGTCTCGCGGAGCGAGCGGATGGTCACGTCGCCGTCGCGTTTGGCGAGCCGCCTTCCGGCCTCGTCGGTCAACAGCCGATGATGGCGGTACTCCGGTGTGCCGTAGCCCAATAACGCCTGCAGCAGGCGGTGGACATGGGTCGCCTCGAACAGATCGGCGCCGCGGGTGACCAGGCTGATGCCCTGCAGATGATCATCGACGGTGACCGCCAGGTGGTAACTGGTCGGCGCGTCCTTGCGCGCCAGGACGACGTCGCCGAAGCGCTCGGGCTGGGCCTTGACCTTGCCGTGGCTGCGGTCGAACCAGGTCAGCGGCCCGACGATGGTCGCCGCCCGCGACATGTCGAGACGGAGCGCGTAGGCCTCGCCCTTGTCGATGCGCTTCTGCGCCTTTTCCTGGTCGATGTTGCGGCAGGTGCCGGGATAGATCGGCCCGTCGGGCCCGTGCGGCGCTTGGCCCGAGCGCGCAATCTCGGCCTGGATCTCCTTGCGGGTGCAGAAGCACGGATAGACCAGCCCCTTGCGCCGCAGATGGTCGAGCGCGGCGCGGTAGTCCTTGAGGTTCTTGGACTGGCGCCGCACCGGTTTCTCCCACTCGAGCCCGAGCCATTCGAGATCCTCGAGGATGGCCTTCTCATACTCGCGCTTGGAGCGCACCGGATCGATGTCCTCGATGCGCACCAGGAAACGACCGGTCTTGCCCTGACCCTCGGAGAACGCGGTCAGCGCCGAATAGGCGTGGCCAAGATGGATCTCACCGGTCGGGCTTGGCGCGAATCGGGTGACGGCGCCGCTTGTCCTGCGTTTTGCCATGGCGGCGTCTCTATGCCATAGAAGGTTAACGATTGGTATACCTCACCGGAAATCCGCGCCGCCGCGATGACCAAACCGCTCACCGACAAGGGTTACAGCCGGGCGCTCCGAGCACTCGGCGAGCGCGACGGCGACCTCGCCCAGGTGGTCTCCGACTACGGTGCACCGCCGCGCCGGGCGCGCGATCCGGGCTTTGCGACGCTGGCGCTGCTTATCCTCGAGCAGCAGGTCTCGTTGGCCTCGGCGCAGGCGACCTACGACCGGCTCGTGGCGGCATGCGGTGAGGTTCGGCCCGGCGCGGTGCTCGCGCTCGGCGACGACGGGCTCAAGGCCATCGGTCTGAGCCGCCAGAAGGCGCGCTACGTCGGTTTGCTGGCCGAGGCGATCGACGGCGGCGCGCTCGATGTCGACCGGCTCGCCGCGCTCGGCGACGACGACGCGCGGGGCGAGCTGACCCGGATTACCGGCATCGGCGACTGGACCGCCGATATCTATCTGCTGTCGGCGCTCCAGCGTCCCGACGTGTGGCCGGCCAAGGACCTCGCGCTCCAGGTCGCCGCGCATGAGATCAAGCGCCTCGGCGCCCGGCCCGACCACGGCGAGCTGACGGATATCGGCGAGGCGTGGCGGCCCTATCGCGCGGTCGCCGCGCGCATCCTGTGGCACTATTATCTCAACACCAAGCGACTCAAGCGAAAGGACGGGACCGCATGACCGATTTCCTCGAACTCTCGGGCCCCGCGCTCGATCCGGCATCGGGCGGCGCGGCTGGCAGCCTCGTCATCCTGTTGCATGGCGTCGGCGCCGACGGCAACGACCTGATCGGCCTTGCGCCGCACTTCGCCCGCGTATTGCCCGATACCGCCTTCGTGTCGCCCAACGCGCCATACCCTTGCGACATGGCGCCGATGGGCTATCAGTGGTTTTCGATCCAGACCCAGGATACCGCGCTCCGCCTCGCCGCGATCCGCCAGACGTCCGAGATCCTGAACGCCTTCATTGACGCCCAGCTCGCCGCCCACGGACTGTCCGACGACCGGCTGGCGCTCGTCGGCTTCTCGCAAGGCACGATGATGTCGCTGTTCATCGCACCCCGCCGCGACAACCCATGCGCCGGCATCATGGCTTATTCCGGGCGCCTCGAAGGCGGCGCCGAGCTCGCCCACGAGATCAAGAGCCGCCCGCCCGTGATGATGGTTCACGGCGACCAGGACGAGCTGCTGCCGGTGACCTCGATGACCGACGCGGCGGCGCGGCTCGTCGACAACGGTCTCCAGGTCGAGACCCATGTCCGCCCCGGCCTCGGCCACGGCATCGACGAGGTGGGCCTCCAGATCGGTATGAGTTTCCTGGGCCAGGTGTTGGCGGGCGATTGACCTTGGCGCCGTTCGTCCCACATCCTTTGGAGAGCACACGACGTTTGGAGGGAGAGATGCCTTCGATCACGGTGTCCAAGGTTGTCTTCGAGCGGATCTGGTCTCTCAAGGAGCCCGGCGAGAAGTCGGAGAATGATATTCTGAAGCGGGTCTTGGGGTCGGAAGCGGACAGCCGGCTCAGGGAATACGAAAAGGCCGATCAGGATATCCAATCGACCAATTGACCGGGCGACGAGGCTATTCCAGCGTCCCGCCGGCCGCGTAGTCCCGGTTCTGGATGAACGTGATGCCCGACAACACCCCGTGAAGATCGGGCAGCGAGAACGGCGAGTTGGAGATATCGATTATTTCAGCCGTGCCTCGCGGGGAGAGCGCGAACAGCGCCGGCTCGGCATAAGGTCCGTCGGTTTCCAGCGAATAGCGCGGCTCGGAGATGTACAGCCCCAACTCGCGCATGGTCTCGATTGTGAGGCCATACCCCACGGTGAAGGTCCAGCCGAACTCCTTGACGTCCGCCTCCGCGCGATCGTGCTGATCGGCCGAAATCGCCACTAGGTCGATATCTCGTTCGGCGAAATCGGCCGCCATTTCGTTGAGCCGGGCGAGAAACGGCTTGGCGAGCTGGCAATGGCGGCCGCGGTAGACGACGATCAGTTGCCAGCGATCGCGCTCGCCACCGCCGACCACCGTTCCGCCACCCAGCCCGTCGAGGGTGAAACGGGGGAACGGCGATCCCGATCTTGGTTTCTCGCTCATCCTAACCACTCCGCCGCGCCGGCAGGCGCCCGAGCACGGTTCAAATGTCATGATCGTGTATCGGCCAAATCATATCGTGTGTGGCGTCGCGGCGATG
>PVBE011080172.1_pt1 | contig 17024 bp, 15 predicted proteins | sample 1631181 | NCBI WGS metagenome assembly PVBE01 (sample SAMN08397723, study PRJNA350692) | Marine metagenome, whole genome shotgun sequencing project. | isolation source: water | place: Pacific Ocean | collected 2012-04 | reverse complement strand
TGTACTACACTCAGACATGGTTTTTTGACTGTAGGGGTAGAAAAAAGTTTTTGGTCCATAGCATTTTAAGCAGTCCGAAATATTATAGAGGTCCGTAGTATTTTAACGGTCCATAATAATATAAGTATTGTAGAGCAAATGGTCACTGTTGTTTATAATTAATAAATAATAGTCTATATAATGCGTAACAAGCGCACTTACAGATATAAAACAAATATAAAAGAAGAGAAACTTAACGTACACAATTTCAACACAACGATTCAAAACAAAAACAAAAATGGAAGACGCTTTTGCAAATAAAATTGTAGCTGCTTTTACGGAAGCAAATTCGCCTTCGGCATATCTTACAGATAACTATGATTCGTTCACACGATCGAAATTGCCCGAACTACTTTGGTCATTGAAACCATTGAAGTGTGTGAACTTTACTCCAGATGGAGGGGAAAGAAGCTTGAACGTGACGATAGTAAATCACAAACTCTTATCACCTTATTTTGTAGAGGCGGATTCCACATCACGTCCCATCCTTCCGTATGAATGCCGCGTTCGCGATATCACGTATTCTGGTCCTCTGTACGTAGATTTAAAGGTGGAGGTAGAATGGGATAATAAAAAACGCGACGAAGTTCTTAAAGATGTTTACCTTGGACGTATTCCATGTATGATTTATTCATCATTATGTCACGTTAAAGATCCGAAGAAGCGCATACAGTACAAGGAGTGCGAACAAGATCCAGGTGGATACTTTATCATCAATGGTCGTGAAAAAGTATTGGTGACACAGACGGGTGGTAAAATAAACCGTACTTTTCGATATAGAACGAAAAAAAACAATGCCACGAAGACTTGTGCTGTCACTTGCACCAGTGAAAAATTACACAGAATGTTTACAACAACGGTGAAGTGGGATTCCAGCAAAAAACCTGTTGGAATAACATTCCCACGACTTGAAACTGAAGCACCTGTCATGACGGTATTGATTGCCATGGGTATTACAGAAGAAGAAATTAAGTCAACCTTTAACGGGGACGAACTAAATTTGCTCCACTCTAGTTTTACAAACTTACCATCAAACATGGAAGAAGCCAAATCACGGGTGATTATTCGTGAAGTTTACAACCTAGGAACAACGAAAGAGGATGGATTGGAAAAGGCGTTTACTAACATGATGATACCTCATATACCATTGACAAAAGATGGAAACAAGTATACCGACAAAGCATGCTTTTTGTTAAAAATGGTAAAGGAATTACTACAAGTATACACAGGTGAATTACCTCCTACTGATAGAGATAGTCTCATCAATCAACGCATGCATTCATCATACACTCTGTTATCCTCTCTGTTCCTCCAACTTCTTATCAATTGGTCGGAAACGGTGAAAAGAGAGTTTAATAAGTTGATGGCGAAGTACAAAAAACCTATCACAAATGAAAAAATACGCCAGGTGATCAGTAGTAATAATAAAATCACAGACGGATTTGTTTATGCTTTGGCAACAGGTATTTTTGACACAAAAAATGTCAACAAAAAAATGTTAAAAGGTGTCTCACAACAATTGGCTAGAAAGAGCCATATGGATACGGTGTCGCAACTTCGACGTGTGTCTTCAAGTATAGATGCTGAAATGAACAAGAACCCCTTGCCTCGATTTTTGCATGGAACGCATTTTGGACGCCTATGTCCAGCAGAGACTCCTGAGGGAAAAAGTGTTGGGATTGAGAAAACATTAGCGGTTACTGCTTATATTTCACTGGAAACTGATCCTAAGCCTATCTACGACGTCATTAAACAATTTCTTTTAAAGATATCAATCAAAATGATGGAAAAAGGTTCTGATGTTTACATCAACGGCATCTATGTTGGTAATTCTATCCAACAACTGGTCTTGGTCAACACGGTCAGGGAAGGTCGAAGGAGTGGTCAATTCGAAAAAGATATTAGTATTAGCCATTACAACAATATTATTCACGTGTCTACTACCAGCGGTAGATTGTGTCGCCCTTTGATGATCATTGAGAATGGTGAACTCAACTACAAGGGCACGGAAAATATGGATTGGTATCAATTATTAACAAGAGGATATGTTGAATATCTAGATGCGGAGGAAGAAAGCACAGGTTTGATAGCTTTTTTTCCACAAGACATCACACCGAAGCACACACATTGTGAAATTAAAAATGCATTGATGAATGGTATCAATGCCGCGTCCATTCCATTTAGTAATAAAAACCCTGCTCCGAGAAATTGCTTTCAATCTGCTATGGCTAAACAAGCACAAGGTGTTTACGCGTTGAATTTCCAACACAGATTCGATACAACAAACAATGTATTGTACTACCAACACAAACCACTGTGCGAAACGTATTTAAGCAAACGATTACGGGTTCACGATAGCCCACATGGTTTGAATGCTATTGTGGCTATCATGCCTATGGAATACAATCAAGAGGATAGTATCGTGATAAATGAAGCATTCATTCAACGTGGGGGGTTTCGAGCGGACCATTATACCACAGTGGAATCTGTTGCTGCCAGTAACACCAAAGAGAAATCTATATTTTCAAAAGAAATTAAAAAGAGGAAAGTGGGAAAGTATGAGAAATTAGATGACGACGGCATCATCATGACTGGACACAAAATCGAAAATAAAGATTGTTTGATTGGAAAAAAGTTTGTTCGACACCAGTACAAAAACAGCTCTCAGAATTTATTTGAAGAAGATCAAAGTATACTCACCGATAAGAATGGATACATCGACAGGTCTACCCTTTACATGGACAGAAATGGCCAGCGTGCTACTAAGATTAAAATACGAACACGGCAAATACCTACTGTGGGCGATAAATTCTCAAGTCGCCATGGACAGAAAGGTACCATTGGGATGATAATTCCAACAGTAGACATGCCTCATAATATGTTCAATGGTATGACACCAGATATAATTGTCAATCCATGTGCTATCCCAAGTCGGATGACGATTGGGCACATCATGGAGATGTTAACAGGGAAAGCAATCGCTATGTCAGGCGAATTCATTGACTCCTCACCATTTAACGGTATTCAAATTGATGATGTTGGTAAAATACTGACTAAATATGGGTTCCAAAAACGAGGTAATGAATGTTTATTATCAGGAGTTACAGGAGAGATGCTGAAGTGTCCAATATTTATGGGTCCAATTTTCTACCAACGGTTGAAGCATATGGTCGATTACAAATGGTATGCGCGCCGCCAAGGCAAAAAGAATGCATTGACGAAGCAGCCCAACCAAGGTAGAGCGGGCGGGGGTGGTTTACGCTTTGGGGAGATGGAAAAGGACACTGTGCTCGCTCATGCGTGCCCACGCCAAGCACAAGACCGCATGTTGTTCCATTCTGATTATCATCAGCTGTATGTGTGTGTAAAGTGTAAGCAACCCTCGTTGAAGGAGGGATGTAAAGTATGTGGAAGTGAAACGAAAGAGGTAGAAGTTCCATATGCAAAAAGCCTATTGCTTCAAGAGCTAAAAGCAATGTGTATTAACAGTAAATTACATACTTAACACTTTGTCACTTTGAGATAATAACTCATATTTTACAAATCGACTTAAGTATATTATTTATTTTTATAATAACTCATGCGTCAAAACCATATTGTGTTGGTGTTCTTGGTTTTTTTAATCTCGGTGTGTTCAAATGCACATCATCACGTGATACATTTGCGACCTTAGTTTGCGTTCGTTTACGTTTTATTGGGGTATTTCTGGTACCTCTGGTAGTAGCACTTGTTGAAGAGGAAGCACCATTACTTGCTGTTTTTCGAGCTTGTTTTGCAGCAATACTATACACGATTGGAGTCCTTAACTCCTCTTCAGCAGCATCAATTCTTTCAACCGTGTTGCATTCCGCGACAATTTCATAACTACCATCAGTGTTGTAGGCCGTGATGCGCCATAAAGTATTTTCTTTTTCAGACAACCCTCTTCGTTGATTAGCGTCCAACGTGCCAAATGCTTTTGTTTTTAACATAACTACAGAGTTCATAACAAACTTCCTGTCTGAGTCATACTCATGCAATGTTTTTGCAAAATCAATAATTTCAATATTGATGAACTCCTCCTCCAATTCAAGATTAGCAATATCTTTGAAGTTAATCTTTTTGTTCCTCAAGCTTGTACTTTTTTTTTCAAATTCAATTTTATGGATATTTTTTTCTTTGGTTCCTTGTCGATATGCAAAGTTACATGTTGCTTTTCCCTTTGGAGTTTGTAGATACTCCTTCAACGGTCCGTCATCTAATGCTTCAATAGCACTCGCGATTGTAAATACTTTTACAAGATCAATAACCCCATGGGTAATTCCTCCTTCATCACCATCTTCTTCTTCTTCTTCTTCTTCTTCTTCTTCTTCTTCATCAGATGAATCTGGTACATGAACGTATGTTTTACCTGTTTCGTCACAGATTTTCTTCTCCAACGTATTGTAATCCGCTTTATCGAGATCTTCTCTATCAGCACACAATCCTTCAAGTGCATAACGACATGCTTTACCATTTTTATCTTCAATTTGTTCAATCATATAGTCTTCGTTACCAAATATATCGAACGGATGTGTCAAAATATAAAGTTTAACGTGCATTTCCATCCATACCGACTTCTCCAACACGTTTACCCCATCCATATAGTCATAGGCGTCATCAACATTTGGAACAAGTCCACGAAGACCTTCATCCTTCTCACCATCACCATGGAAGAATTTATGAAGTTTGGCCATCATCTTCTCAGGCATCTTTTTTTGCTCGACAGGATTGGCTTTGGTTGTGGTGGTAGTAGTACCAGCATTTTTAACGTTCTCACTAGCGCCTTCATCTTGCTTAACTTCATTATTTTTTCGATCAATTAGCTCCAACGCATTCTTCCCACTTTCTACAAGTTGTCGAACTGCATTTTCAACGTTCTCACTGGTATTATCGGAAGATGAACTACCAGTTGAACCACCTGTAACATTTTCAGCAAAGCTTACAACCTTCTTAGCTCCTTTAATATTTTTTTTCATCTTATCCACACATGACTTCATCATTGTGACTTCAGCAAGGACCGAAGCTGGTTTATTGCCATCACCATCTTTAGCTTCTTTTTTGCGAGCTTCTTCAGCCTTTTCTTCAGCCTTTTCTTCAGCTTCAACACGCTTAGATTCTTCATCTTTTAACGCCTTATCAATCTTTCCTTGAGCTATTTCACGTGCGGTTGGCTCTTTATTAGAGCTAGAGCTGCTGGATGCGCCGTTTGCATTTGCAGTAAGGGTTTGGGCAACATGGGTACCATCTGGAGAAAGTACTGCAAACAATGCTGCAATTTGTTGAGGAGTCCAACCCTTCATTAAAGTTGCGGTCTGCTGAACTTGTTGCATGTCTTTTTCCTCTTTCTTACGAGCTTCTTCAGCAGCAACACGAGCAGCTTCTGCTTCTTCAGCAGCAATGCGAGCAGCTTCTTCTTCAGCTTTTTTACGAGCAGCTTCAGCTTCTTCAAACTTTTGATTATGCCAATTGTAGTAACCGATATGAAGCCTGTCGGCAAGAACAAACGACAATAAATGATCGACACGTTGAATGTACCTCGATTTCCACGAGTGTTGTGCCATTTCATCTATGCTTTGCAAATGTATTATATCGCTGCCTTGACCTTGTATCATATCAGCATTCAATATTCTTGCTGGTGGTTCGGCAAACTCTTCCATCAAATGTGGTTCGAAGTAGTTGCTACCATGTGGGTTACTGTCGATACCATGTAGCGTTCCGAAAAAAACGCGACGTACCGTGGCGAAAAGTTCAACCGAACGTTTCGAATCCCATACAAATGACGTGTTGGTATCAACACCAAGCAAGTTTTGAACGTGCGTGTAATTCACGTCGCTGTCAATGAACTTCTTGCCTGATGTTGTTTCACGCAAGTTGAGACGGCTGTTTGGTTCACCGTCCTCAGCAAGTAAGCCAGACTTTTTACATTTTAACATCAGTGTTTTCATGCAGCTTTCCGCAAGCGCTTTTGCATCGAGATGTTGGACATCAAATGTCGCTTTTAATTCGTTTTGAATAAAACAAATATCTTTTACTCCTTCGCCAGAGGCCAATGTGAAAAAGTCTTGTGCTTCAAGTGCAAGTTGTGACGGAGATAATGTTGTCACAAGTTTCGGCGAGTCAGCTCCAGCAAATGTTTCCACAGTAAATCTATGCATAATGTTTGCCATTTTGATTCGTAATGTTGAAGAATGTTTTGAATTGTTTATTTGTTTCGTTTTGTTTGCTTTTGTTTGCTTTTGTTTTGTATATTTATTCAAGTCTTGTTCGAGTCTTCACACACTTTGGTTTACAAGAAATACATTTATTCATTAATTACGTAGTAATATAGTTATGGAGTAAAAAAAATAAAATAACTAAAAATCCTATAGTGAATAGTGTTGTTTTACACACATGTTTTTTAGTTAAAATTATATTGATCTTTCCCTATTGTATTTCCATACTAATTTTTGGAAAAAAATGTAGAAACTCCGAAGGATTTTATACACGCACAGTAATACTATTTCCATGCTAATTTTGAGCTACCGGAATGTTCTGTCCCAAAATTTGATTGGACCTCCTCCGTCCAATGCTATTTACATGCTAACTAAATGTTCTGAGGAAAGTTCTATTTTATTCCCAATACTATTCCATACTAAAATAAATAGTTTTATTGATTCATTTTGTGCGTGATAGTGCTATTTCCATGCTAATCGAGATATCGAGGTAGTTTTGTAGAGCACGTGGTAAAATATTATTAGCTAGTCCGTAATATTATATATAATAATGAATGTGCATACCTCTGTCACTAAACTCGCACATATATATGTTACCAAAGAGTGTAAAGTATTGAAACAATAAAAATAAATAACAAGAAACATAAAACGTAAATCATTCGTACCGTTGAAAGCAAAATGTTTACCAGTAATTCTACATACTACGAAGCGTTGGCGAAGCATGCCAAGGAACGTGAAGCAATGGTGTTAAATATAATAAAAAAATGGAAAAAAGAAGCAGAACGAGTCGCAGCGTGTAAAGAATCTGTAAAACTATGTTCTTTATTAACAATATGGCATACAGACGATGAAACAGTTGAAATATTTTCAGATGTTGTATTCAATCCAACTCTTGCGATTTCTACTGTTGAATTTGAATGGGGAAGCGATAAAGTGTTATTTATTTTACTAGTCCAATTGATACACCTACACGATGATTGGGATACTGTGATTAAAAATAGCAGTAAACAAATTGAATTTGTGGATAAGAACGTAGGATGGTTCAAAGGATACCCGGATTATGAAACAAGTCCATTGTTTCAACACAAATTTATTAAAAATGGTATAAATGTCTAGAAATTTTCATAAAATGAAGATATATAGTTTTGGACATAAGTATCTCATTCCAGAAATAAAAGAAAATGATCTATATGTCGATGTGCGTGATTTAAAAAAGTTTAATACAGACATAAAAAATGTCGGTACTGATAAAGTTACGCGTAGGAAATACCTTAGAAATCCGGATATTCGGGATTTCTATGAGAAAAATATACTATTTGTAGTAAGAGAAAATGATTTTAATAGTGTTTATATAGGTTGTCATCAGGGTAAACACAAATCGGTATGTCTAGCAGAACAATTATTTATAGACATGGAAAAAAGGGTGAAAAATATTACTTTAAAACATATAACGATAGATTTTTAATAATCACCCTATATTAATAAGTTTAGTTGTATTAAAATGAATGCTTTGCGTAAGTATTTTAAATTACAAAGTAAATTGGTAAGTAAACAGGCAAGGTTATCTTATCTTCATACTGAAATTGTAAAAGGGTGCAATGACTTAAATTCTATTAATTATTGTTCCTGTTATCAATCGGACATGAATTTGTATAATTGTTTATGTATGCTAGATTATTATGATCTGGGTTATATATATGATTATAACAAGGAGTACGATAAAATCCAAAATAATTCTATTTTTCGAGACTCAGAAGGCGATTAAGAAGATGTTCTAGCTTCGATTCTTCATCGAGAAAATGCACAGTTATACCCAAGTCGGTATCTGCCTCGACGTTGAACAAAACATCAGCTCTGTCCTCCATGTGAGTGACGATTATGTGGGTGTTAAGCATCCCACAAGTCCGCCTTATGCTTTTTATTTTTTCTAAATGACTTGCACATGAGGCGTGACAGAGCAAAGTATTAAAATTATAACTTTTTAATAAAAACATATTGTTTGTATTAATATGTGTAACGTAAATCATTTCCTTTATCGGCGAATCTGCTACATTAATTCTATTTTCATACAGTGGGACGTTGAAAATAGGTAAGCTTCCAAAATAAAAATACTTCATATATTAATATCTATCCTTCTATTTATAATATGTCAAACGTACCCATTCCTAGTATCACCGATAAATTTATTATCTCCTACTTAAAAGAAAATAATTTAATAAATGCGTGGAATATAAAACTGAAGAATGATAAAGGCGAAGTCATAGGAATTGAAACAGCACGTCCAACATATAGAGAGCTGTGCTCTAATGACGAAGAATGGAAACATGACAAAGTGTTTGAATGGCACGAACAACATTTTGATGAGCGTGGGAACAACGTTGGTACTGCTGAGCAAAAACTATTTAGCATTCATACATATGGTAGATTTTTTTACAAGATGACACCAGAAAAACACAACAGTATTTTTGAGCAATTAAAACAAACCGGGTTAACCATCTTTTTGAAGGATGGGGAGGAGAAATTATATTACGACCAACACATACAAACCCCTAATGAATTGTTTACCAAAATTATGGAATTAACTATGCTAAAGCATACGGATGAATACAGCAATGATGTGGATACAATAAAGAAACTCCAACGTATGCTAGCACAAATGTTGAAGAAGTACCCATCATTGGCTATTCACATTGATTTCTTAAAAGCTTTGAAGGTTTCAATGAGTTACAAACAAGAGGTAGATAAGATGATGCGTATTGTCTTTCTCAGTTGGGATAATTGGTATTTGAAGCAGATTATAAACTACGTGCCATATCTCATTCAACGTCCTTACTACAATAAGGAGAAAAAGATAAAGCCACAGAATCAAATCTATACCTATCATCTCTTCACGTACCAATCTTTATTTTTTAAAGGAAAGCGAAAATATTTATCGACTACTGAAATTAATGATCTTTGTGGTAAAGATTTAAAAATAATATATGAATTGACTCCAGCAGCTTTCCGTGTACATTACAGAGACTTGAATGAGGCAAAACAAAGATTGGTGAGAAAGTGCTTTGATGATGTTGAAGGAGGCATTGAAAAAACCCACGAAGAATACATACAAGGACTAATTAATCAGTGGTTAGAAAAGGATAAGTATACGAAAAAATCTATTCAATCAAAAGGCACTGGAGAGATAAAAGCAACCTTTCGAAAGAAGTATGGGAAAGGGTGGAAAGGCTCTTACATCGTGGAGAGAATAACGAAAGTCGTTAACGAGATTGAGTGGTGGGGTAGCGCTGAACAAGAAGATGAATACAATGACGAAACTGATGATGAGATTACAGTGCCTACAGAAGAGTATGAAGACGGTCTTTTACTTATAGATGAATATACTGATAGATTATCAGATAACGAAAAGCGAGCTAGACGTGTAATAACGGATTATTTCTATAGGTTAGGCATATTTGAAGATCTTGATACTGGTGTTCTCCGCGTCAGGACGATGACAACCGGTACAAGAGAAACAATCCTTAAAATGATAGAGCGTTTCAATCTCAGTGATAGTAATCGCTTTTTAAATAAAATTAAGGAAGAATTTTTAAGTGGAACGTGGGACGGAAAGTCAAAAGCTGCTTTCATAGCAGACTATCGAAAACGACACCCACCCAAAATTAAATCGGAGGTTAACAAAAATCGAAAAGCAAATATATAAAATTTAACATATAAATACTTATCGCTTACCAAACAAATATGACATCTTTAGCAGCAGACTATACATGGACACCAAAACGCACAGCTAATGGGATGTACGAGTATGAAGGTAGTAACGGGTTGAAATTACTCCTCGTTCCAAAACCAGGCCTCAGTGTCACCACTGCTAACGTCACCTATCACGTGGGCTCAAGAAATGAGGGACTAGGCCTAACAGGAGCAACGCACTATCTCGAGCATGGTCAGTTTAAGGGATCTAAAAAGTATCATGGTGATAAAGGCATGTGGTATTTAGAAACTTTAGGTGGTTACCTTAATGCGACCACGTACCTAGATCGTACAAATTTTTTTGAAGTGATTGAATCTCAATACTTAGAAGAATGTATTAAACGTGAAGCAGACCGAATGGAAGCTCCACTTTTGACTCCTGAAGCGTTGAAGAGTGAGATGACAGTCGTTCGAAATGAGTATGAACGAGGCGAAAACAGTGCGTACCAACTGGCTCATAAGAGGTTGTTCGCTACCGCATACTTAGCCCATCCTTATCATCACAGTACTATTGGGTGGAAATCAGATATTGAAAACGTTACCGCGAAGTCGTTAAAAGAGTTTCACGACAAGTACTACGTTCCTTCCAATTCCACCTATACGTTTGTAGGCAACTTTGATCCTGAAGTAATTAAGGCACAAGTCGCAAAATACTTTGGGGGTATTGCAAGAGGAAAAAACATTGATAAGATGTATACAGTTGAACCAGAGCAAACCGGCACGAGACGTGTCTCTGTAAAAAGACAGTCACGGTCAGCAATCCTTGGTCTTGGTTTCAAAGGTCCACATGGGTTGCATCGTGATGCTATAGTGTTATCGGTGCTTGGCCATCTGCTTACATCAGGACCTGATACAAAAGTGCAGAAGTTGAAGCAGAAGGGCATCGTTCATGACGTTATTGCATCCTGGGAAAGAATGAAGGATCCATACCTATTTACCCTGTGGACAACTACAAACTATCCTACTGAGGAAGCTTTGCAAGCAGCCGAAACTGCTATGATGGGTGTTATTCAAAATTTTGTGAAACCTGAGAAAGAAGCCGTAAATTTAGCAATAAAGGCGTTGGATTTTCAATGGAAAGCAGCAATGGAAGGAACAAAGAATCTAACAATGGAAATTAATGAAGCTATCAGTAGAGGCGATGCATTTGATGTGTACAATAGATTCTCTATCTTACACGCCATTACACCAGAGGATGTGCTAAGGGTTGCGAAACAATATTTTGACACACAAAAATTAACAGTCGTAACCTTTAGCCCTGGAAAATCTTTACCAAAATCATACATGAAAATGGATTACAAGACACCAGAGTATGACGTTGCACCTGATGTCTTAAAACAACCAGATAATGCAACACTAAATTTCTCAGAACAATCCACGGAAGGTAATGGAATCACATTTACGCAATACAAAAATACCAACAATACTCACATTTTAGTCTCCATGGAAAGTGAGAACTCGGAGTACACAACGGCAGAATATATTAGAAGAATGATATTGTCCAAGATGATGATGAAAGGTGCTATTGTAAATGCTTCTTCATGTCCAGAGAAGGCGATTAGTAAATTTCTTCAACAGAATGGTATCAGAAGAGAGTTTAGCCACTCTCCTAATGGTGTAGTGTTGCAACTCAGTATACCAAATACTGATTCCAAAATTGTCAACAAAATGGTAAAGCTCATGAAGGCTGAGATAGAATCACCGATGTTGGAAAGTGATAGTTTTAAATATACAAAGAATAGAACGATTGCTGAACTTAACGGGCAGGTTGACAATGTAAACAGAGTAGCAAGCAATCAACTATATCAAAACTTATTTAAGGAAGGCGATGCTAATTTTAGACACAGTATTCATGATATGGTCACAGAGTTAAGAAGTTTATCCTTATCACAAGTTAAGGAAGAACATGAAAAATTAATGCATGATGCTCTCACAAAATTGACAGTGTTGGGGCCAGAACTCATTCGTACATGCTCACTGAAAACATCGCCAAATGTTCTTAAATTTAGTCGTCATGTGAGAAGTGGAGCACCAACTGTGCAGCGTGTTGAGATTCCTGGAAAAACTTCATGCACGGTAAACATGGGTATTGTTGTGAAACCTTCAACCGATCTTGTCGTGGCTGCTGGAATTTTAGGAAATGGATTTAGTGGACGACTCATGAAATATGTTAGAGATAAGAAAGGGTTAACATATGGAATTGGGAGCAAAATGAAGCGAGAAAATGGCACAGGGATCTTAAAAATTGTTGCCACATTTGCACCCAAGTGCTTAGAGGAAGGGATGGAAGCCACAGGTCAGGTATTAGACCAATGGTTCAACGCCAATACAATTACGCAAAAAGAGGTTGATATTCAAAAACAAATACTATTGGGTTCCAGAACAGTGCACTTTGATCAGCCATCAGCCATCGCCGGCACGGTACACAATGCTGCTGTTAGGGGCATGGGTGTTAAGTATATTGACGACTTCACGAAGAAAGTCAATGCGGTGACGTTGCGGTCGGTCCAAGCAGCCATCAACGCATTAGATAGAAATAATTTAAAAACTGTAATAGCAGGAACTTTTGTTTAAAATTTTAATTGAACTTGTGTAACTTCTTCTTCCTCCAACTCACTGAACCCGAACCAACCTTTCTTCCTCTTAAACGTTTTAGCTCCAGCTGTATTTGCTCTGTCTTTTACTATCTTCATAAGGTCATGGATTCTGTCGATATCCACCATTTCATCCCAATTTTTCAATCGAAGTGGGGTGTATTTATCCTTCGTTTCAACTGGTCTTCCACTATTGCTAGTCTGATACATTAGTGTGAACAGTGCGTCAATTACAAATGTAAGTTTTGGTGCTTTATCTTTTGCTAATTTAAGCAATTTCTCTTTGGTGTCCTTCATTTTGTACTCCCATCCGTAGTTGCTCATACCTTGTGTCATATACTGCACATATCGTCTAGTTTGAGTGGCTTTCTTTAAATCTTCATCTTTTGCCCACTCTTTTTGTTCCATTATAGTTTGAGGTTGATCCCAATCAAATAACTCATTCTCGGTAAATAAAGCAATATCTTCAGGATTGCCAAACATCAGGTTGAATGTCACTAACAATGTTTTACTGAGGGCATACTCATCACGTATAGTGTACCCTTGATGTCCGTACAAATTACGCTGTTTGTTCGGATTTTCAATAGCATTTGTTGGTAGGAAATACAATGTCGCAAGGTCTGACTGGCATGCTTTATATCCAACTTTTTTGTCGAATTTATTATCACAAATCTCAGCCATGTCTAGGTCGCCAAATGAAAAGGTGAACTTATCATATCCTTTTTTGCGTGGGTCGTTGCATACAAATATGTTCTGGGGCTTTATGTCCAACACGTACACACTGTTGTCGTGCAATATTCTTAAGACTTTCATCGTTTCATATACCATCGTTGCGAATGCTTCCACACCTAGTGTCTTTCCCCACCTAACAATGTAATCGATTAAAGTACCCTGATCACAAAGAGGCACTCTGGTGATGACCAAACGTCTGTCTATGTGCCCTCCATGAATACCCGTCTGCTTCATTTGAAACGTAGTTGCATAGATGTCGTCTTTTTTGGCATAGTTCAACCTAGCCTTTACCTTCGGATGTAGTTTCTCAAAGATTTCAGCTAGTTTGGTTAAATGTTTCTCATATCTGTACTGGTTTGGACTTTTCCAATTAGTCTCTGGATCTTCTTCATTAGGAACAATATAAAATGTATACGCAAAAGGCTTCCATAGTATAATATCTTTTATCCCACCTCCCAAAATGGTATAGTCAGCGGTGTTTATGATGGTACCAATTTTCTCTACCCAATCCGGAGCGTCTTCAAGTTCAACATCATTCTCTTGCAACAGTTTCAACGCTCTGTTCTTCCTATTTCTTATGCGTGTTCTATACTCTGTATACAAGGTTTCTTTTATAAATTTGCCCTTGTCAGTGTTTGAATATTTGCGTTCAAGTTGACTTGCTTTCTTTACAAAAGATGGTCTCTTTTTGAGCTTTAGTCCGCCGTACCTTTCCGACATTTGTAAATGTATGTTGAACTTAAATATTCATTTTGACTATAAATTATATTTTACATCATGCTAAGAAAATGTGGCTGTATGGCGTAGCTTTCTCATTGAGCTTTTGGTTCTTCACCTTGGATTTCACACTCTTTATCCAACTGTTGCCATTGATGGTAGCTGCCTTTATTTCCATGCTGTATACCATAATTAAAATACGTAATGAGACCAACCCATCCCTTGAACTAGCCGCGTTGGCCACCTCTCTGTTATTTCTAGTTTTATTTTGGACCAAACCGGACGACCTCTACTATATTTTTAGTATCGTATTTGCTGTCATAACTGTCATCACTATGATTGCTAATGTAAAGGTTTTATTCGTTGCTCCACCTACATGGATGGCATTGGGAAATGCTCTCTCCATGATACTTACCGTCGTCATTTACATCATGTTCTACGCTAGTGTTCAAGATCACACAGAGGATTTTTACATTCTTCTACCCATTGGCATTTTACTCGTGGTAGAAATGTACATCATTCTAAATATACAAAACATGCCAGACATCAATGAAACTATGAAGAGCAGACTTCGAACAGAACGAATCACCTACTTCATTGCCCTGCTTATAGTCTTTGTCACTTCATTGTTATATATTAGTGATATTTTTGATTTGAAAATAAATCTTTTCATTTGTGTTTGTGCTTACTCTGTTGGACTTATTTGGTCAACCTCAACATATATTTGGAGGAGTTGTTGTGTTACCACACGGAAAGAGACCATCTATTCAGTCGTAGTTACGCAAGGAGTATAATTATCTATAAATAACTTATATTATTTTTAAAATGAATACAGATGAAGCTCTCTACGTCAATTTAAAAGTGTTGGCACAACTCCAACCTTACCAACGATTAAACACACGTCAAACATTGTTCCAAGTAACACCTGTTGAAACAACAAATAGATTCACTGAATATTTTACACATATTCCAGAATGGTTAAAACGTTACCTCGAAGGTTCAAGTCGAGACTCAGACTTCAATCGCATACGTGACCTTGTATATAAAGCATTCAAAACCATGGAGAGAAAGAATGACAGACAGAAAATTATTACACATTTAAAGGATGCCATGGGAGGATTAAATAATTTAAAGAAAACATATGAAAACGATCTCACGTACATGGCGAGGATAACCACACTTGTTGATGATATCAAAGAACATGTGGGTCAGTACGTAGAGGAGGTGCTGGAAGATGACAACAGTGATTTTTTTGAGTAATGTATATATAAATACTATTTAAGCGTCTAACTTTATATGTAAATGTGTTCTGGAGAAGGAAATTTTGAAGCTACTCTTGACATTCAACATGAACAAATATTTATCAAATTCACAGAACTCATTACAGCATGTGAAGCTAATTTCAACACAGAAGAAAAAGAAGATGACTTAATGTGTCCACATCATAAAACTGAACATGAAACGTTTATTAATAAAATAAAAAAACTACGAAAAGATTTAGAAACACATATTGAAGTACATGATAAGGGACTTATCGATAGAGTTTGTGATAGAGTTGGTGAAGTACAAGATAAAAAAGTCACCACTAATGTTTGTCCCCATTCAACTTTAACATTTTAAAATTAAAATTTTAATGGTTACTATTTTATTTTTAACGGTCTGCTTATTGGGAACAAACGCATAAACTCTGCCTTAAACAACTTAGCCACATCCTCATTCTCTATGATCATACAGTTCTCCAAATGATTCACAGCACTCTTCGTAAAGTTAAAGCTACCGTTGGCCACCCACAGTGGTTTCTTATGTTCATCCAACCCCACTAAAAACTTATGATGTAATAAACTTTTGTTGTACCCACTTCCCACACCAATGACTTGAATAGGACTCTTTGCATCAGGTAATTTCTTCAATCGTTTGTATTTTGATTGATTTGTCTTTGCACGTGTAATCTTATCTTTCGTACAAATAATACACACACCTTCAACGTTACCAGCCAATGTGTCGAGTATCTTGGTGTTAGTTAGCCATGCTGCACATCCAATGATATAATGTGTGATATCCTTCTTTATTTGGCGACAGATAGCATTCACTATTGAATGTCCATTGAAATGTATTTTGATTTCTGTATTTTTGAAGACTTGTTGACGCTTACGCGATGAGTCTTCTATCAGTTTGTTTAAATTAACTTTCTTTGTCTTCACCATTTCATATATAATGTATACTATTTATACTTAATCACTACTACCACCACGTTGCTTACCAACTTTGTAAGATGTTCGGCTTTCGGTAAATTTTTGTTTATATAACTCTAATAGTTCTTCAGCCTGTGCATTACCCTCTGCCAAAGATACAAAATTCTTTTCCGTAAAGGAACACTTCTCCACCTCTCTCTTGTTAAATGTGTAGATACCGACTGTCAATTCATCCAAACCTTCTTCATCCATGTATTCGTATATCTTATTGATATATTCTTTTTGTTCCTTATTCAGCGCCTTCAATTTTTGTTTTAACTCATCAATGGCAGGCTTAAGTTCAAGGAATTTACTCTTCGCTTCATCTAGAACAGTAGATGCGCTTGTAGCGTTTTGTCTTCGCAATGTGTGTGGCATATTTTTAATAAAAAAAATTAATATATATATAGTCAAAAAAAAAGAGTATTTATTTTCACAAATTATATCCATATGATAATCAAAGTGTATAACGACTTAGAGACGAAACTATTAAGTAAAATTGTGGGCGACGACACCCAACAAATAAAAGAAGAATATTCAAGCGATGGAACGCTGTACATGAGACACCACATAAAAAATAATATTGTTGTACGATCACAAAAGTTTAATAGGTTTGGGGATGTTATATCGCATGGGAGCTATGCGAATGGGAGACTGCATGGTGTAGGATGTAGATACAACCATGATAACCACCAATGGATAAAAAGCCCACACTTCCAACACGGTGAAGT
>PVBE010497190.1_pt1 | contig 17027 bp, 13 predicted proteins | sample 1631181 | NCBI WGS metagenome assembly PVBE01 (sample SAMN08397723, study PRJNA350692) | Marine metagenome, whole genome shotgun sequencing project. | isolation source: water | place: Pacific Ocean | collected 2012-04 | reverse complement strand
GACCGGACACAGTGGTCGTCGATACCCGCTCCGCGCCCGAGTTCGACGGTGCGACGCCCTACGGGTCAGCGCGCGGCGGTCACGTGCCGGGAGCCGTGAGCCTCCCCTGGACCAGCCTCTTCGACGACCATGGTGCCCTGCGCTCCGACGACGAGATTCGCGCGCTCGTCGGTGCGCCCCTCGATCGGCCCGTCGTCACCTATTGCACCGGGGGCGTCCGCAGCGCCTTCGTCGCGGCGGCCCTGACCTCGGCCGGCTACGTCGACGTGCGGAACTACGCGGGCTCCTGGTGGGAGTACGCCGCGACCGAGCTTCCGGTAGAATGATCCCCCAACCCGACTTTCCCAGCGACGATCGGCCAGCTCGGCGCTGGCCCGCTCGTCTGCGCCGCTGGTCGTTCGACCTGGCGATTGTGGTGATCGTGATCGCCGCGGCGAGCGCGTGGCAGGAGCGGAATCTGCTGCCGCGAGAGAGCGAACCGGCCCCCGAGCTCACGCTCCGGACGCTGAGCGGGGAGCGGGTCCATCTCGAGGACTTCGCCGGACGCCCCGTCCAGCTCCACTTCTGGGCGACGTGGTGCGGGGTGTGCCGTCGGCAACACGGCGCGCTGCGGGCCGCCCATCGCGCTGCCGAACGGGGTGACGGTGTCGTGCTGGCGATCGCGGTCGACAGTGGCGACCTGGCCGACGTGCGGGCGTACGTCGAGGAGCATGCCCTCGACTATCCGATCCTGGTCGGTGGCGACGACGTGACGAGCCGGTATCGCGTGCGGATGTTCCCGACGAACTACTGGCTCGACCGATCGCACCGAATCGTCGCGCGAGACGTCGGATGGACGACGCGCTGGGCGATGCGGTGGCACCTCTACCGCGCCGGGCGCTGAGCGGGGGTTCGCGGCGAGGAGCCACGGTCGGTCAAAAACGAACCAACCCCCGGTCCGCGGGGGACCGGGGGCTGGCGCGAATCGTCCGGGTAGGGACTACATCGTCACGCAGCCGGCCGCGCCGAACAGCTCGGTGAACACGCCACCGTTACCGCCAGCGGCGCCAATGGCGCACCAACCGGTCGCGAAGTCGTCTCCGGAAGTGACGGCCGGCAGGGAGCCGAGGCCGACGTACACATCGTAGGCGTCGTCACGGGCGACCGAGATGTTGTTGCAGTAGCTCTGGTCGAGTTCGATGACCTCGATCGTGTCGCCGTCGACGATCTCGACGCCGTTGCCGAAGGAGACGACGACGTAGCCGCCGGCACCGCCGAGCGAGAAGTAGTCGGGGTCGCCAGCGGACTCCCAATCGTCGAGGTTGCAGCTGCCGTCGTCCTCCTGAACGTCCTTGGCGAGCACGGCGCCGGGACGGTCGCGGGTCAGGTCGTCGTCACCGTCGTCGAATCCGACGGCGGAGGCTTCGACGGTTTGGGCGACGGTCGCGGTACCACCGTGGCTGAAGCTGATGGCGTCGATGTCCGGACCGGGGTTCGCACCCTCGACATCGTCGGAACGCGAGACGACCGCGACGTAGAGGAAGGGATCGGCGTCGGCTTCGGCCGCGCAGGCGCCGACGTCGTTGGTGACCTCGCAGATGTCGTGCGCGCAGTTGGTCTCGGCGTTGTCCGCGGTGCAGTCGGTGTAGCACGCGTTCGGAGCGGCGGCGGCGTCGCACGCGTAGTTGTTACACTCGAGCTCGTCGCAGCTCGCGGACGAGGCCACGCACTCGGTCTCGGACTCACCACCACACACGAAGCCGGGCGCGCAGTCGGCGGCGGTCGTGCAGGTCGCGCCGCAGGTGCCTTCGGTGGCATCTGGTTCGATGGTGCACAGGTACCCGGCGCAGTCGGCGTCGGTCGCGCAGTCGGTCTCTTCCTGGTCGCAGCCGACGAGGGCGACGGCCATCGCGAGCATGGCGATAACGAGGAGGTTCTTACGGTTCATCTTACCTTCCCTTTTGGGTTGAGGTTGGCTCGTCCAAACGACGAGCGCGTGAGGGCTTTGGTTGGGGAGTGCATGGCCCATACCGCGAACGGCGCCGCAGTGTCAATTGCGCACGATTCGCGGTAGGTGAATTCGACGCTCGGCTGCTTCGCCTCCTGTGACGCGATTTCGGCCGTTCCACGCACGGCGCCTCGAATTAGTCGCCCCGCCCCCGCAACGCAAGACCCCCCCGAATGGCTCGTCCGAGAACCCTGTCCGCAGACGAGGTCCGGCTCCGCTGGGACCCCTCGCAATTCGACTTCGAAGACACCTCCAGCCTCGACGAGCCGGACCGCCGGATGGGGCAGGACCACGCGGTCGCGGCGATCGAGTTCGCGCTCGGTGTCGGCGCCTCCGATTTCCATCTCTTCGCCGCCGGAGAGCCGGGAACCGGTAAGGCCACCGTCGTCAAGGCGATGGCCAGGCGCGCGACCGCCGACCGACCAACGCCGCCGGATCTGGTGTGCGTCTACGACTTCGAGGAGCCCGAGCAGCCCCGCGTCCTGCGCCTGCCCGCCGGGGACGGCCGCGTCTTCGCGCACGAGATGAGCCGGCTGGTCGAGCACCTCCGCAAGGCACTCCCGGCAGCCCTCGCCAGCCGGGACTACCGGCGGAAGCACCAGACCCTGCTCGAGAAGACACTCGACGCCAGACGTGACAAGTTCGAGTCGCTCGAGACGCGCGCCCGCGAGATCGCGGTCGGCATCGAGGACACGGAGCAGAACATCCAGCTCGTCCCGCTCCTCTCCGACGGCTCCGAGATGTCCGAGGAGCAATACGACGCGCTGGACGACGACGAGAAGAAGGAGATCGAGGACCGCGAGCGCAGTCTCCGCGACGACATCCTGGAGTACCTCGACGAAGCGCGGCAGATTCAGGAGAGCGCCGAGACAGAGCTCCGCGAGCTCGAGCGGGTGACCGCCACCCGGGTGTTCGCGCCTCGCATCAAGGCGATTAGACGCAAGATCTCCGACCCCGCCGTCGCCGAGTACCTCGACGCGGTGGCCGAGAACATCGTCGAGACCCTCGAGGGATTCGTCCCTTCCGAAGAGAGCGAAAACCCCCTGGAGGCCCTCCGCCGCCCCCACGCGCCGAACGAACGATTCGACGTCAACGTCGTGGTCGATAACGCGCACACCGAGGGCGGACCCGTCGTGATGGAGCTGAACCCGACCTACGCGAACCTCGTCGGCAAGGTCGAGCGCCGGGTGACCTTCGGCGCCTTGGAGACCAACCACACCCTCGTTCGCGCCGGCGCCCTGCACCGCGCCAACGGCGGCATCCTCATTCTCGACGCCAACGTCCTGCTCTCCCACGCCCACGCCTATCCCGCGCTCAAGCGATGCCTGCGCGAGGGACGGGTGGTGATCGAGGACCCGGACGACATCGCCCAGGGCATGAGCACGATCACCCTCGTCCCCGAGCCGGTCGAGATCGAGGTCCAGGTCGTCCTGATCGGCTCGCTCGACGACTACATCGTGCTCCGAGAGCTCGACAGCGAGTTCGCCAAGCTGATCAAGGTCCGCGCCGACTTCGAGTTGTCGACCGAGCTCGACAACGACATCGCGTTCGCCCTGGCGAGGTTCGTCGGGTCGGTCTGCCGCGAACGAAACCTGCGCCACTTCGGACCCGATGCCACGGCCGCGCTCGTCGAGTACGGCTCCCGCCTCGCCGGTCGCAAAGACGAACTCACCCTGCGCCTCGAGTCCCTGCGCGACGCCGTGGTCGAGGCCGACTACTGGGCCGGTCTCGATGGCGCCGACCGGGTCGAGCGGCGGCACGTCGAGCGAGCCGACGAGAAGATGCGGGATCGCTCCAGCCTCTTCTTCCGCCAGACCCTGCGGGAGTTCCGTCGCAAGAACCTGCTGATCGCGATCGAAGGGGAGCGCGTCGGACAGGTCAACGGGCTGGCGGTGATCGGCGTTGGCGACATCCTCTTCGGGATGCCCGCCCGAATCACCGCGAAGACCTTCACCGGCTCGACCGGGGTGGTGAACATCGAGCGAGAGACCGAGCTCTCCGGGCAGATCCACTCCAAGGCGGTCCTCATCCTCAACGGGTACCTCGGCTGGATGTACGCCCGAACTCGCCCGCTGGCCCTCGGTGCGAGCATCACCTTCGAGCAGAACTACAACCCGATCGAGGGCGACAGCGCTTCGGTCGCCGAGCTGGTCGCGCTGCTGTCGAGTCTGTCGGGACTGCCCGTGCGCCAGGATCTCGCGGTGACGGGTTCGATGAGTCAGCACGGCGAGGTCCAGCCCATCGGCGGGATCAACGAGAAGGTCGAGGGGTTCTTCCGCGTGTGCGTCGGTGAAGGCCTGACCGGCACCCAGGGCGTCGCCGTTCCGGTGCAGAACGTCGCGGACCTCAACCTCGATCGCGATGTCGCCGAAGCGGTCGCGGAGGGTCGGTTCCACATCTATCCGATCGCCACCGCCGACGAGGCCCTCGCGCTCCTGCTCTCCGGCCGACCCGGCGTCCGCCGCAAGGACGGAACGTTCGGTCCGACCACGGTCCACGGGCGGGTCGAGCGGCGGCTGGCTGAGATGTCCGAGGCGAACGACAAGTAGTGCGAGGGCCGCTCGCGTGTACGTCGCCCGCGCGCGGTCTCAGTCGAAGTAGTCGTGCAGGGTGCCGGCGCTCGACCGAAACGTGACGACCCGCCCATCGACAGCAGCCACGGGGTCGGGAGCGAGCGCGACCTTGCCGCCGCCCCCGGGGAGATCGACGACGTAGTGCGGGATCCCCATGCCCGAGACCCGGACGCGCAGATGGTCGACGATGGCGAGTCCCGCGGCGAGGGGCGCCCGGAAGTGGCTGATCCCGGCCACCATGTCGGCGGCCAGCAGGTAGTAGGGGCGGCACCGATGGGCGAGCAGCCACCGGTTGACCCGGAGAACGACCTCCGGCTCGTCGTTGATCCCACGGAGGAGCACCATCTGATTGCCGAGCACGCAGCCGGCGTCGGCGAGGCGCTCGAGGGCGGCAGCGGCGGCGTCCGTGCACTCGGCGGGGTGGTTGAAGTGGGTATGCACGTAGAGCGGGCGGACCCGCCGGAGCACTGCGCAGAGGTCGTCGTCGACGCGTTGGGGAAGCGTCACCGGGTTGCGTGTCCCGATGCGGATCACCTCGACGTGCTCGATGGCGGCGAGGCGCTGGAGCACGTCGCCCAGTCGATGGTCGGCGAGGGTGAGGGGGTCGCCTCCCGACAAGAGGACGTCGCGTACGGCGGGGTTGCCGGCGACGTACGCGATGCCGGCGTCGAGCTGAGCCCGCGCGGCCGCGGTGGTCGGATCGCCGACCTTCCGTTTTCGGGTGCAGTGGCGACAGTAGACCGGGCAGTTGTGGGTGACGTAGAGCAGCACCCGGTCGGGGTAGCGGTGCGTGACGCCGGCGACCGGCATGTGGTCGTCCTCGGCGAGGGGATCGGCGAGTTCGTGGGGCTGGATCCGGAGCTCCGCCGCCCGCGGGATCGCCTGCAGGCGGATCGGGCAGCCCGGGTCGCCGGGTCTCATCAGGGACGCGTAGTAGGGGGTGACGGCGACCTCGAAGCGCTCGCGGCAGGCGTCCCAGGCGTCGCGTTCGTCGTCCACGAGGCCCACGGTGCGCTCGAAGTCGTCACGACGCCGCAATCGGTTCGCCTGCTGCCATCGCCAGTCGTACCACTGCTCCGGCGGCACGTCGGCCCACGGTCCGGCGGGGCCGCCCGGCGGGTTGCTGAGGCCGCGCAGGGCCGCGGGATCGCCCGCGTCGGTCAATGCTCGCTGAGGAGCTGGTGGATCGCGGAGTTGAGCTCTCGAACCTCGCCGCTGATCTCCCGGACGAGGTGGTCGACGAGGGCGAAGGCGGCCGGGCTCTTGTCTTCGAACAGCCGTCCGAACGCTTCGCGCGTCAGGACCATGACCTCGGCATCTGTTTCGGCGCTGCACCGGTGGCGGTGCCGGAACGGATCGAGCAGCGAGCCCTTGGAGATCAGGGTACCCGGGGTCGAGAACGACTGCGGGCGGTCGCCGCCGATGGTGGTCATCTGGGGATCGTCGAGCTGCACGGTGCCGGAGACCAGCACGTACATGCCCGCCGATTCCTGGTCGGCGTCGTAGATCGTCGCGCCGGCTTCGTGCCGCTGGAGGGCGACAGCACCGGCGAAGTCGGACCGCGCCTGCTCGGACATCGACGCGAATGGTTCACTGCTGCAGACGGACTCGGGAAGCGGCATCGTCAACCCTTCAACAAGCGTCCGAAGAGCTCGCGCATCGGCTTCGAGCGCACCTCGGTGCTATCGGTAGTACTCTCGATCAGGCCACGAAGGCGCCGCTCGGTGACCCGTTTGCGGTCTTCGAGGGTCCGGGCGAGCTCCCGGACGACCTTGTAGGCGGCGAGGCTTCCGGACTCGCGCAGCTCGCTGAAGTGGGCGCTGGACAACCAGTAGCCGCTGGCCATGGCGATCGTCTCGACCGACGCCGAGCGCGGAGCTCCGTCGATCAACGCGAGCTCACCGATGACCGCGCCGTTGCCGAGCTCGGCGAGGGTGACCCGGTCTCCCCCCTTCTCCGTGATCACGAGCGCCTCGCCGCGCTCGATGACGTACATGCCATCGGCGGGATCACCCTCGTCGAACAACCGCTCGCCCGCCTCGCGGACGAAGGGGCGCACGAGGCGAAGCACCTCGGACAGCTCCTCCGCGTCGAGCGGTGCGAAGAGTGGAATCTTCGCGAAGAAGGAGTTGAGGGAGAGGTTGAAGGTGGGTGGCATGCACCGGTCCGTCTTGGCGGTGCGCGCACTATATCACGGGCGTTCGGACAATGGGTAGCCGCCCGCCTCGGTGCCGGGCGTGGCCCTGCGTCGGAGAACGGCCTCCGCGGCCCGATCTCGCCCCGCCACGCAGATGCCCGCCCGGGATTGCCGGTTGCGCCAACGCTCGAAAGGGGGTATCGGCGCACCCCAAACCCGCACGGCTACCTGGACCACGATGCCCCGCGACGCGCAGTCGACCACCGACATCCCCTGGGAGATGATGGATGCCATCATCTCCGGGAAGTCCGGTATCGACGTGCCACGGCTCTACATCACGAGCATCGACGACGCGACCGACTTCCTGGCCGCGTACGGGTTCCGCTGGGACGATGCCGAAGATCGGGCGGAGGTCGAACGCCTCCGGCTGGAGTCGGTCGAGTTCATCGAGGATCACCTGCTCTTCGACGAGCCCGATCTCGAGATGCTGCCGGTCGTCCGCGAGGAACGCGACATGCGGAAGGTGCTGCTGTGGGCCTCCGCGCCCGTCGGCGGGCCTCGCCAGATGTGGGCGTGCTGCCTGCTGCGCGTTATTCACACCTACGCGCACTGCGGCTCGTACTTCCAGCAGCTGTTCAGCGAGCAGATCCGCGAGCAGATCCTCGCCCGCTTCGAACCACACGTCCACGAGACGTCAGACGGTCTGCGCCTGGGCCAGGGTCCCGACGCGATCCCGCTGCACACCTTCCAGTTCCGCGGAACGAAGTCTCGCACGTCGCTCGCGCTCAAGCTCCTGCAGAAGGCCTAGAACGTCGCCGCCGACATCTTCGACTGGGTCGGCGTCCGCTTCGTCACCCACAATCGCTTCGACGCACTGCTCGTGGCGAAGTACCTGCGCGGTAACAACCTGATCGTCTTCGCGCACGTGCGCCCGGGGCGCTCCCGGAACACGCTCTTCGACGTCGAACGGGTCAAAGAGGTCATGCACGATGCGGACGAGCTGGTCCGGTCGGGCAAGCTGGCCGAGCACCAGCGTCTGGAGTTCCTCCGCAAGGGCGTCGAGGCGTTCCCCTACCCGCAGCGGGCTCGCCGGTCGGACAACCCGTTCAGCGCGTCGACCTACCACTCGATTCAGTTCACGGTCACGCAGCAGATCCGCGTCTCGAACCCCTATATGGGCGGTGTCGGCACGGTGCTGTCGAACCTCGACAGCCGGTCGGCAGTCGGCGCCGACTTCGTCGCCAAGGCGCTCCGCAAGGCCGGCGTCCAGTCCGAGGTGAAGTTCCTCTTCCCGCACGAGGTTCAGATCCTGGACGAGACCAGCTTCGTCGGCAGCCGCTCCGGGCGCGCGTCACACGGCGTGTACAAGGAACGACAGCGATCGGCGGTGAAGAAGCGCCTCTTCGGCCCCCTGCTCCGGCGTCGTTCGGATTCCCACCGGGCCGTCGGCTGACGACCGGTCTGCGGGGCGCCGTCCGAGGGCGGGCCGGATCGGTCGCCCGCGTCGGTGCCGAGCCCCCTCGTCAGGCGCGCGCCGGCATCGCCGACGAGCGGCGACGGGCGGTGGTCTCTGCGGCATCGATCGCGACCTCCGCCGCTTCGGCGAGCACCGTACCCGTCGGGTAGAGCGGATCGGCGTGTCCGCCCGCGGAGTCCCGAGCCCAACACCCGAGTCGCACGACGTCGCAGATGTCCACGTCGACACCGAGCAGGGCCCGCGCGATCTCGATCGGCTTGAGCGAGCCTCCGTCTCCGTGCGGTTGGACGATGCGCAACGCGAGCGCGCCCGGCGCCAGGTCGGCCGCCGCGTCCACCTCGTCCGTGTCGATGATCTCCACCGTCTCCACGACGTGCCAGAGGTCCAGCGTTCGCGGGCGCCTCTTCCGCACGATCTTCACCGGCAGGGACCCTGCCTCGCGGGCGAGCTGCAGACGCTTCTCGAATCGCTCTCTCAGCGTCGCATCCTTCTCACCGTCGAGCAGCACCGCGTACTCGAGGACGGCGATCTGCTTGCCGACAGACGGCTCCGACGATGCGAGCGGTCGCGCCCCCGTGAAGTAGAGCCCGACGGGTGTGCTCGCGTTCAGTCGCCCCAGCAACTCGCCGGGATCGACCTCCGCCGTCAGCGTCACGTCGGCGTACTCCGCGAGGGAGCGGGAGCCCAGTGAGAGCGCGGGCCCGAGGGACATCACCGGGCGGGGAGTGAAACCCTGGGAGTAGTACACGTCGAGCCCCGCTCGACGCAGGATCCGGGGGAGCATGCGGACGACATCGAGGTGCCCCTGGAGGCTGACGGCGCCGAGCTTCGTGAAGCGCAGGCGGTAGCGATGCGGGTCACCCTGATCGAACTCGTTCGGCGCCAATCCCCGCCGCAGCCGGTCGTGAGCGGACTCGCGGGCATTCAGCTCGGTGCGCGGTGGCGGCGGCTCGTGCGCTCCCAACTTCTCGAGCAGCGAGACCCTTCGCTCGCGCATCTCGGTCATGTCGCAAGCGATGCCGCAGTCGTAGCAGACCAGGCGACGCTCGTCGGCCGCCGCGTCGGCCACATTGGTGGGGTGCAGAAGAGCGCCGACGGGCTTGCCGCAAGGCGGACTGAGGCGATTGGCGACGGCGCGGCGGTACTCTCGGGCGAGGAATCCGTCTTCGAGGCCGACGTCGATGTGATCCCAGGGCAGGCGGGCGTCGACCGGGAGGGTCCCGAGCAGCGTGTCGGACGAGACGTCGCACCGCACCTCCCACTCGGTCAGCGCCTGGTCCCAGGCATCGCGGCGGAGCTTGTCGTCCCAGGCGTCGAAACGGGCGCCGAGCCGCCACGCCCGCTCCAAGAGCCAGCCGGCGCGGGAATCGGCGCGGGCGATGATGCACTCCAGCTGGCTGACCCGTGTGTCGTGCCCCCTGAACTTGAACCCGCCACGGCGCGACGATTTGCGGAGGAGTCGCTGTTTTCGGGCGATCTCCTCGGCGCTGTCCATCGCCGCCCATTGGAAGGGAGTGTGCGGTTTGGGCACGTGGCAGGAGACCGAGACCGTCACCTGGACCGACCGGTGGTACTCGCGTCCGATGTCGCGGGCCTGTCGGCCCATCTCGCCGATGCCGTGGACCTCGGCGTCCTCCTCGGTGGGGAGTCCGATGATGAAGTAGAGCTTCATCTTCTTCCAGCCGCGGCCGAACACGCGGTGGCAGGTCTGGAAGATGTCGTCGTCGGTGATGTTCTTGTTGATGACGTCGCGCATCCGCTGCGTCCCCGCCTCGGGCGCGAAGGTCAGGCCGGTGGCCTTGACGGTGGCGATCTCGTCGAGGGTCCGTTCGGTCAGGCCGTAGGCGCGGAGGCTGGAGATGCCGAGAGACACGCGCCGGTCTCGCAGCCGGGCCATCAGCTGCTCGATCAGCGGCGAGATGCACGAGTAGTCGGCGGTCGACAACGACGTGATCGCGGCCTCGTCGAATCCGCCCTTCTCGATGGCCGAGACCAACGTGTCGATGACCTGCTGCGGATCCCGCTCCCGCACGGGCCGGTAGATCATGCCCGCCTGGCAGAACCGGCACCCCTCGGTGCACCCACGCGCGATCTCCACGCTCCAGCGTTCGAAGACCGCCTCGGCGACGGCGACCGGCGCGTCGTCCGGAAACGGGTAGCGGTCGAGGTCGAGGACCACGCATCGCTTCACGCGCTCGGGCACGCCGGGCAGGCGGGGGCGACCGACCACCCAGAGCCCGGTCCGCTCGCACACCTCGGTGTCGTACAGGTCCGGGCAATAGACGCCGCCGTCGCGTGCGAGCTCGGCGATGATCTCGAGCCGCGATCGGTCGCCGGCCTCCCGGAGCTCGGCGTAGTGACGAAGCAGGCGGGGCAGCCGCTCCTCGGCGTCACCGATGACGAAGACGTCGACGAAGTCCGCCAGGGGAGCCGGATGGGTCGCGGTCGGGCCTCCCGCGATCACGAGGGGGTCGGCGAGGGTCCGGTCGGCGTTGTGGAGCGGTACCCCGCCGAGGTCGAGCATGGTCAGGACGTTGGTGAACGTCATCTCGAACTGGAGCGAGAAGCCGACCACGTCGAAGTCCGAGAGGGGCCGGTGGCTCTCCAGGCTCAACAGCGGAAGCCCGCGTTCGCGCAGCTGCTCCTCCATGTCGAACCACGGGCAGAAGCAACGCTCCATCAGCAGATCGTCTTCGCCGTTGACCGCCGCGTAGAGGATCTTCGTGCCCAGGTGGCTCATCCCGATGTCGTAGAGCTCGGGAAAGGCCATGACGAAACGTGAAGCGACCGAACCCCAGGGCTTGGTGACCGAGTTGAACTCCCCGCCCATGTAGCGGGCGGGTTTGGTCACCTCGTGGGCGAAGTGGGCGTAGGGATGCACGGCGGGTCGGGCGCGGAGAGGGCCGGATTCGGAACGTCGACGCCGGTCAGGCGTCGTCGGGGCACGAACCTCGCGGCTCCGACGCGGATCCGTCGGCTTCGTCGACCACTTCCTCGGTCGACGACGCCGGCGCGGCGGCGGGCGTCTTGGGCGATCGGCCCATCAGCTTGAAGCCGGCTCGCACGAGAGAGTCTGCCTGCAGGTCCGTAACCATCAAGCCGCGCGAACGGAAGCGGATCACCGTTCCGGAGGCCAACTCGCCGGGGAACACCACCGACTCGCCGCGGCGCGTGTAACCGAGCTGGACGAGCAGACCTTCCGGCAACTTCCTTCCCCCGGGCAGGCTCAACGAGGTGCCGGCACGGTAGAACCCTTCCTTCCTCAGCTGCACCAGGGTCGTGGGCCACCGCTCGTCGGCGATCGAGTGACCTTCTCCGGAGAACTGCCATCGATTGTCGACGGCGCGCTCCGGAAGGATGACGACCGGCGTTCCATGCTCGGAGTGGTCGTGAAAGTAGACCAAGGCACCGGCCGGAACGGCCTTCTCGGCACCCGGCAGGGCGAAGAGGGTACGGTAGAGTCCGCAGCTCGGGTTCGCTGCCATCGTGCGATCAGCCCTCCTCGGCTGCCTCGGCCGACGGCGCGTCGCCGTCTTCGGGGCTTTCGGCGGGCTCTTCCCCGTCGTCGTCACCGACGGCGGGCTCCTCCCCCTCGTCCGATTCCGGCGCCTCGCCGACGGCGAACGTGCGCCGAATGGAGTCGAGGTCGTCGAAGCGCGCCGAGTCGGCGGGCGAGCGATGGTCGTAGTAGACGATCGCTCCGTCGCCGAACCCAACGGCGGCAACAGTCGCGCGCGCCTGCTCGCCGCCGGCGCTGATCGGGAAGGTCCGACCCTCGACCTCGGCACCGCCGATCGCGACGCCGTGCTGCGTGGGACGAATGACCGCCGCGCCGCGGAATGCCGACGCGATTCCGTCGACGGTCCGATCGCGCGCACCGTCGGTCTGCGAGACGCCCTCGGGGAGCGAGAGGGGCTCGGAGTACACTGTGAATGCGATGAACGACGACCCGATCGTGCCGCCGGAGGCCGGCTCGGTCAGACGAACGGTCACGACCTGCACGCTTCCCTGCTCGGCGCGGATCGTGTCGACGGTCACACTCACATCGTCGGGCTGGACGAAGTGGAAGTCATCCGACTCGAAGTAACGCTCCGCGTCGGTCGCAAAGGCGGTGGACGAAACGAGGACGAACGCGAGCAGAGCAGCGAACGAAACCGGTCTCATCGGCGTCACGGGAGGCAGGAGCGAAGGCGATCGCGGCCTATCACCCGCCCGCGATCCGGTCAACGCGCGTCATGACCTCACCGGTGCTCTCCAGGTGGGCCATCACCGGGTAGCCGGAGTGCATCCAGCCAGCGCTGATCTGCCGGTCGACCAGGAAGCGTTCCGCGCGGGTCGTTGGCGTCCGATTGCTCACACGCGAGCCAGCAGGGAGAGCGACAACCCACGCGGCGGCGCGGAGGGTCGACGAAAGCGCCCACGCAACGGATCTTCTCGCGGCGCCACGCCTGTGCGAACGTTGCGGGCCTGACGACAGCCAACCCCCGGATGCCGATGTCCCCCGCCCGTGCCTGCTCGATCGCCCTGATCGCGCTCCTCGTCACGACCTGCGGTGGCGAGAGCGGTTCGAGTTCGACCGACGACCAGCCCACCGACGACCAGCCCACCGACGCCGAGCTCGACATCGAGACCTCCGCCGAACCGGATGTGACCCACGCAGACGCGACCGACGCAGACGCGACCGACGCGCGGTCTTCCGATCCGGACGCCGACCCGGCTGACGGCGACACCTCCGAGGCATGCGAAGACGGCGCGGCGCAATGCAGCGATGACGGACTCGTGCTCCACCGTTGCGTCGACGGCGCGTTCGAGGAGACGCGCTGCATGGCCGAATTCGGTCAGCTCTGCGAAGACGGCGCGTGCGTCGACCCGTGGTCGGTCGGCGCGCCGGTCTGGCCCGACTGTGCCGACGAGCCACGCGCGGCCGCCGAGGGATTGCTCGAGAAGGCCGAGGCCTTCGACGAGGTCGCTCGCCGACTGCACCTGCACCCCGATCTCGGGTGGGCCACCGCCGTCGGGCTGCCGACCGAAGAGACCGAGTGCCCCGAGAGAGTCGACCCACCGTGCCGCGTCACGGTCCCTCCGATCGACGAAGCGACGTGGCGAGACGCGACCCACTTCGCGTCGGGTGGCAGCGACGGCCTCTGGAACAGCCTCTACATCACCTCGCAGGCGTTCCGGTACGCGGTCACCGGCGACGCCGATACGCTCGCCAACCTGCGCCTGTTGATGCGCGGCCAGATCGCCCGAATGCGGGTCACCGGCGTGCCCGGCCTCTTCGCCCGCGCGTTCCGGCCGCCCGACACGGTCGGCATCTCGTGCCCGGAGACGCTGGCCGACTACGTGCCCGACGTGGAGAAGGACGACGACCGGTGGGTGCGGATCGGCGATGGAGGGTGCGCGACGACGTACGATCCCGAGCTGGAGGACTGGGTCACGGCCGACCATTGCGGCATGAACGACTTCGCCGGCTGGTGCTTCCGCGACAACGCCTCGCAGGACGGCTACGCGGGTCACATGATGGCGCTCGCGGCGGTCTGGCGCCTCGTCGACGACGAGGAGATCCAGGAGATGGTTCAGACGATCGCGGACGAGGTCGGCGGGCACCTGCTGGACAACGAGCTCACCTTCGTCGACTGGGACGGGCGGGTGACCGAACACGGCAAGCTCTACGCCACTGCGCTCGTCGACAGCCCGGGGTTCCTCGCCGCGCAGGCCCTCGGTTGGATCAAGCTCACCGCCGAGATCACCGGCCGCCAGGACCTGCACGACTTCTACGGCGACTGCCTGCTGCAACGCACCGGAGCGGGCCCGTGCATTGCGTGGCCGTTCGAGACGGGCGAGTCGTACGTCGCGCAGTACCTGCCCGAGATGATCCTCTACATCGGACCGGACGGCTGCGAGTCGAACGCCAACCGCCTCGCGATGGCGATGGCAAACCTGTGGACACTGCTTCAGGTCGAGCACGACCCTGAGACGCGGCGCGCGATCCAGCAGGTGCTCGACGAGGAGATGGTCAACACCGGCGGATCGCGCGCGATCTCTGTCCAGGGCAACGCCTGGTTCGATTTCATCTGGGCGTCGAGCAAGTTCCTCGGCCCGGAGAGCGACGGCCCGGCGCTGGCCGCTGTGGAGTCCGGTGTTTGCTCTCTCCGTCAGTTCGCCGCGTCTCGCGCCCGGCCGACGATCGACCACGGCCACCTCGAGCATTACTGCGATTCGCGACTCGGCGACTCGGCGACCGAGCACGCGATCCCGGTCGCCGACCGCTGCCCGACCGTGTTCACCTGGTGGCGGTCACCGTACAGGATCGGCGGCTGCACCGCGGAACCCGGGTCCATCGAGATGCCCGCGGACTACCTGCTCGCGTACTGGATGGGGCGCTACTACGGATTCATCGCGCCGGAGCTGTAGTCGCGTCGGCGCACATGGGAGGACCAGCCGGGGCGGGGCGTCGCGCCGGGGTGAACATCCGGACATCTCTTCTCAGCCGAGCCGGCCGTTAGGCTGCAACGTCAAGGACCTCCGACGAAGACAAGCACCTTGGCGGAACCACGCGATCACGATCGGCAGCAGCCCGACAACCCGGCATGGGTCGGCGCGATCGCACTCCTCGCCTGCGTTGCAGCGTGCGGCGGCGACGAGCCGACAACCGACGCGCGACCGGAACTGCCGGAGCGCGAGTGGGCGTGCACGGCCAACTCCGACTCCCCGAATGCGCTCCAGGAGCTGGGGTGTCGCGCCGACTTCGACGCCCTCGCATCGGCACCGCTGGACGCTTCCGTGCCGGGTGCGCGCTCGGTCAAGGTGATCATCGACCGATTCGACGAAAACGCCGTCACCTTCCAGAACAGCGAACGCTACCCGACCCACTACGACTACGCGTCGGAACACCTATCCGGCGGCGACTTGCCCCTCGTCCCGCTCCTCGCGGAGTTCAACGCCACGGAGTACTCCTCGCCCAGTCGGCGGTTCATCCTCGGATCGGTCACCTGGTACGAGGGCCCCGACCTCTTCGTCTACGAGGTCGCGCCCTACGACTCGGCCAGCGCGGAGATGATCCTGGAGGCGTTCGAGCTCATCGAGCTCGCGACGTACTTCGGCGCCGAGCTGCGCTTCTACGCGAATTCGGCGACCGTCGAAGCGACCGTCGCGCCGATCCGGGACCGGCTCCAGGTCATCACGACCGAGGAGCTCTTCGCGGGCATCGACTACCAGCCTCTGAACTTCGCCGAGTCGTACGGGCGCCTGACCTTCTTGACCGCCGAGGCGCTCGAGACCGAGTACGTCTCCTTCCGCGACATCGTCGTGCTCGACAGCGTGCCGAACGACATCTCGGTCGTGGCGGGGATCATCACGGAGGAATTCCAAACCACGCTCTCGCACATCAACGTGCTCTCGCGAAACCGTCGCACGCCGAACATGGCGCTGCGCGGCGCGTTCGATGACGCCGACCTGCGGGCCCTGGACGGGCAGTGGGTCCGTCTCGAGGTCACGCCGACCGAGTACACAGTCGAGCTCGCGCGCGTCGAAGACGCCGACGCCTGGTGGGAGGCCAACCGGCCCGAGGCCGTGCAGGTGCCGGGTCTTGACGACACCGTACGGGGGCTCGTCGACATCGAAGATGCCGTCGACCTGAGCGATCCGGACCTCGGCGAAGCCATCGGCGCCGCGACACGCGCGGTCGGCGGCAAGGCGGCGCACTACTCCGTGCTCGCGAGCACCGAGGGGCTTCCTACGCCGGACGGGTTCGCGATTCCGGTCTACTACTACCTGCAGTTCATGGACGACAACGGGTTCACGACCCGGGTCGAGACGCTCTTGCAGGACGACGAGTTCGTGAACGACCCGACCGTCCGCGACGCGGAGCTGGCCGCGCTGCGCGACGAGATGGAGGCCGCCCCGATCAGCGAGGAGCTGCTCGATCTGGTCTACGCGAAGCTCGCAGCCGACTTCCCGGGAACGCGCATGCGCTTCCGGTCGAGCACGAACGCCGAGGATCTCGACGGCTTCACCGGCGCCGGCCTGTACACATCGAAGAGTGGCGACCCGGACGATCCCAGCGCCCCCATCGAGGACGCCATGCGGAAGGTCTGGGCGAGTGTGTGGAACTTCCGCGCGTTCGAGGAACGCACGTACCGCAGCATCGACCACCTCTCGGTGGCGATGGCGCTGCTCGTGCATCGATCGTTCCCCGACGAAGAAGCAAACGGCGTCGCCCTGACGAACAACCCCTTCGATCCCAGCGGCCTCGAGCCGGCCTTCTACATCAACGTGCAGGTCGGCGAGGTGTCCGTGGTGCAGCCGCCCGCCGGGGTGACGACCGAGACGCTGCTCTACTACTTCGATCGCGCCAACCAGCCGGTGACCTACCTCTCGAACTCGAGCCTGGTCGGCGGCAGCGAGACGGTGCTCACCTCGGCCCAGCTCTTCGAGCTCGGTACCGCCCTCGCGTTGATCCAGCGCACGTTCGCCCCCGCCTACGCCGACGGGCAACAGTGGTGGGCGATGGACGTCGAGTTCAAGTTCGACGGTGAGCCGGGCGAGACGCCGGCCCTCTTCGTCAAGCAGGCGAGGCCCTACCAATGATCCCCCCGTCGCGATCGAATTCCACCCGGTGTCGGGTCGTCGGCGCACTCTTCCTGACAGCGGCTCTGGCGGCATGCGCGGGTGACGAATCGTCCAATGGAGCTGCGGATCGTGGCGTCACGGACACTGGCGTCACGGACACTGGCGTCGCGGACCCAGGAGGCGCGGACCCAGGAGGCGCGGACCCAGGAGGCGCGGACCCAGGAGGCGCGGACCCAGGAGGCGCGGATACCACGCCTGGCGATGCCGGCGTCGCGCCGGACG
>PVBE010290965.1_pt1 | contig 17029 bp, 14 predicted proteins | sample 1631181 | NCBI WGS metagenome assembly PVBE01 (sample SAMN08397723, study PRJNA350692) | Marine metagenome, whole genome shotgun sequencing project. | isolation source: water | place: Pacific Ocean | collected 2012-04 | reverse complement strand
AGCAGCTTCGGGGAGGTGTTTGTTGCTGGTGATGTTTTCTGGCCTCAAGACCTCACCTTGAGACGTCAACTGGTTTATGTGGCTGTTAGTCGTGCCCGTACAGGTGTGTGGCTTGTGGGGAAAACAGGAGCCGCCGCTGCACAAGGTCGCTGGTTGGAACAACTCAGATCACAATCATCAGACCGCTGATCCCTTGCCATCCCAGGTAGGCACCTAACGCAAAACTCACTCCGCCAACGATTAGGTCACCTTTGGCAAATAAAAGTTGCTTCCCGGCTTGCAGCAAGGGAATGACGCGTTCCCTGCCAATGATTACCGCGACAAGGGGGATGAGTAGCAGCAGGCTTGAGCCCAATGTGAAAAACACCAAGCCAACGATTTCTTGCCAGCTGGGGAGGTTTGCAGCTAGCACCACCGCTGAAGTCTTGGCGAATAAGAAAAGATCATCTGGGCTGATGACTTCTGTTAGCGCACCAACAGCGATTAAAAGTGGCAGCGGCAAATTGATAAATCGTTCGACCGTATGGGTCCAGGCGGGTTGTTCTTCCCCTGCAGCAAACGATCGCAAGAGTTCCTTCAAGCCCAATGAGATCAAAGCTCCTCCCCCCAGAAGGTCGAGAGCTGTTCGATGATGAGAGCCTTGGGTCATGTCGAGCACCAAGCGGTGCCCCACCGTCAGCAACAGGATCACTGTGACCAGGGTTGTCACGATCCAGCCCGTCACGAACCAACTTCCCCGCTGAATCGGTTTAGGCCCTAGCAGGAGGAGAAGCAGGACACCTAAATGCACCGGTGAGAGCCCTAAGCCGGTGCCGAAGGCCAAGAGTTCGGCCCAGAGGGTGGTATCAGCCATAGAGCTGGTTAGACATTTTGAAATTTTCGCCGATAGTCAGGCACTTAAGACCTCAAGCCAGAGCCATCAGCTGTTCTCGTCAGAGTCTGTCAGCAGGATGTGCATTCCAGCGCGTGATCACACGTTGCTCACGCTCGAAGCCAAGGATGCAGATGCTGCCAGTGGTGAGCTTGAACAGTCGTCCGCCTGCGGCGCCAAGACCAAGCCACGTGCCTGTGAGAGCTCGAAGAATGTGACCATGAGCGAACAAGGCGATATCTCCAGGACCTTCAAAGTCGAGGCATTGATCAATCACGCGCCTACAGCGAAGCTGCACTGCTGATGCATCTTCTCCATCAGGGCAACCGTCGTCCCAAACTGTCCAGTTCGGCACGGTCTGCCGAATCTCTTTCGTTGTGATGCCTTCATAGTTGCCGTAGTCCCACTCGCTTAAATCGCTAAGGATCGTTGGTGATTCCGAGAGCCCACTTAACGCACAGGTGCGTTGGGCTCGTTGCAGGGGAGAGGCGTAGACGGCAGCAAACTTCGCTCCTTTGAGTACGGGTGCCAGTGCTCTGGCTTCTGCCTCTCCCTCCTGCAGAAGTGGAAGGTCGGTGCTGCCGGTATGACGCCCTTGGAGTGCCCATTCGGTGGCCCCGTGGCGAAACAGCCAGAGTTGCCTGTTATCCATCAACATGCAATCCCTGTTCTCTTTTTAAGTCCATGACTGTGTTCTCAATAATTAATATCATGTTGGACTAGCGGCATTCCAGCAAGCTCCCTGCAAAGGAGCAATGATTCATGCCAAGTGTGCTAGGGAAAGGAAAGGTTCTCGATGGCCGTGGTGAAGTTGTTTCGTATAAGCATGCACCAGGTATCTATGTATATCGAGAATGGGTTAAATAGAGAAGAGCATATAGAAGTAAACAATTAACTGGAGCTAGAAATCTAGATGATGCTAAAGCTCAAGCATTAAAAGTTGCTTTTAAGTTTGCTGGTAAGTCAGATCCAGATAATAAGAAAGAACAGAAGGCTTTAGATAAGAAGCTAAGGACGAAAGATATGAAGACAGCAGTTGAGGAATATTTGGAACACCAAAAGAAAAGAGTTGAAGCTGGTATTATTCAAGAGAATACATACGAAAGGAAAGTTGGTACATTAAGAAATCATTTGATACCATACCTGGCTGAAGAAAGCGTAGTTAAAACTAGACAGATCAATGAGGTGTTATTTCAGAATTATCTAGTCTATAGAAGAGGAAAAAACTAAACTGAATTGTAGTCAAGAGATATCAGGTTTAAAAGAGTTTCTTCCTGCTTTGCTGATAAAGAATCGACTGATAGAATCAGAAGTGCTAGCTGATAAGAATCTGTTCCCCAGTATAAAGATTAGACAGGATGATTTAACTGCTATACCAGCAATCAACGAAGAAGGCTGGAGTTCAATAAATAAAGAGATAAGGAGTTGGATGAAGTTGGGTAAGAAGCACCGCAATCATCGCGTAGATCTGTGGAGAACTCTCTTCTGGCACTTCACACTCATAGCTAAAAGACAGGTGCAAGATGTGATGAATTGATAAAACTAATATGGAGAGATGTAGAAGTGCGTGATGTTGGTAGAATATCTGCAACTAAGGAAAGAGAAGAGATTGAAGTGCTGGAGGCTGAAGGTATAGCTGTTGTGATGATGTAAATATAGACAACAAACCATGGGCTAAATCTCCTGAAGCTTTTGGAAGTGAAGAAAGACTAATCGCATATGTCAATGTAACCTCAGGGAAGACAGGTGTATTATGAGAGATACCTACTTCAATTGGATACGCATTCATTCGCTAGAAAAACTACATCAATCAATACTACTCAGAACATGAAATGAATAGAAGAGTAGAGCCGAATGTCTTAGTGTGCGGGAGTATCAATTACAATGGGAAGTCGTATTATCATCAGAGCTATGGTGAAGCCTGGAGGCAAATAAGAAGCAACATTGAAAGCAAGCTAGTTGGTAATAAATTTATTAAAAAGAACTACAGCCTCTATTCGCTAAGTTCGACAATTATTGAGAATAAGCTCTTGGAAGGTATAGATCTATTTTTATTATCGCGTATTTGTGGACATGATCTAAAAGTACTGCTTAGACATTACGAACGTCTAGATATAAGAAAGAGACCAGAAGAGCTGACTTTAATACCTATAGGAACAAAGAAGAAGTAAGATAAATAAGTAGATCTATACAGCTAAAACAAACTAACAAGCTATGATTACAATACAATTAACAGCAACACAATGCAGAATCGATATTCCCACTGATCAGGCAACACTTCTGCTTACTAAAAATGCTTCGTGTTCCAGCAGTATCTGTGACAACAGGAGCACGTTGATATAACCAAGATCTGAGATCTCACTTCACACTGCTTTGCTTAAATGTAAACGTCCTAGTTACAGCAGGTAGTGAATTAATTAAACAAATTTATAATTTATCGTAACATTTACCACAGTAGAAAGTAGTGGTGATTATGCAGATATTGCTTAAGAAGCATTAAGTCTAAAGAAAATATAAGCGATTTGAGGATTGGTGTTGAAGGGAAATAAGATAGTTTAGTGCATTAGCACTATCTAAATCGTAATCTACCCATGTCCTTCAAAGACGTCAAAAACCTATTGTCTAGCGGAATTCTGGATAAGATAACTTCAGATGAGGCTACTTTCAATCGGTTACATGATGGCACAGCAGCAGACCTGCTGGCCTTTGCGAAAGAAAATAACATCAACCTAACCGCCGATCAAGCAGAAGCAGCTTTAAAGCAACTCCAAAACATCTCTAGCGCATCCAAGCTTGTCGACACCGCTGGAGGTGGAGATGACGGCTGCAATGGAAACTGGTAAACAAAGCAAGCAAAAAGCCTAACTTAAGAAAGCACAAGCGCGGCAAACGCAAGGCCGCGTTTTTTTTGGCAAAAAAACAATACCTAGAGAACAGTACCAAAAGGGCTCCAGGAACTCCATCTTTGCAAAGGCCTATACAACAAATATTTATCACGGAAACTAGAGATAATGCGAGAAACCCCGATTGGAAGACCCTCGACGGACTGCTGCCGCGCAGAAGAAAAGCTAAGAACATTGCCTAGATAAAAAATCTGCAAGCTGAACCTTTCTTCTTGATGAGAATTAAAAACTACTCGGTGCAAAAGGGGGGAAACAAGCTGATTCGTAACAAACGAAGACCACTGACCACACATCAAGAGACTCGAAGAAGAGAAATGGCTGTAAGAGTTCCAAACATCATTGTAGAAATATTGAAACCCCGGTTGGCTTTGACCCGCCAACAGCGTCAAAAAAGCGGGGTCACAATGCTCATTAGCTCGGTAACCGAAGTCTCCGTATCGCGAAGAATCGAAGGCTGGATAACGAATCAACCTACAAAGAATCGAAGGCGGCGAAGAGGTAAAATAAGAAACACTATGTGGGTCAAGATACAACGAAAGGAAAGATGAAAAAAGTGGCTCTAGATAACGAAGAGAGGAAAGAGCAAAAGACTCTAAAAGTTTAACCGTGTGTGAATCCAAAGAATAAGCAGAGCGCCAACGATCAAAAAAATCAAAACGAGACATTAAGCCAGCTTCGCTAAAAAATGAGGACTGAAACTTATATCCTTCTGAAAAAATCCAAGTAAATGTTTGGCGTACAGAAGGTTCACTAAAGTAACCAGAGATCCACTGAGAAGAGAGACAGTTGTCGCAAGCACAATAGGAATCAAGATGTTCAAACAACCCCGGAGCAACAGCCATAACGGCATCTGCCCCCAAAGATCTACTGTCAGTAAAAATAAAGGGAGCAGAAATGTTCAACCTTAAACTGCTATAATCAATACTATAAACCTAGCAAAAGCAATATTAAAAAAAGACCAGCAATATTAAAAGAATCTCAAGAAAAAAGCAGGGCAGCCGAAAAAGCACTATAAAATAAAAAAGCGAAAACATGATGCACCCAAACCTTGGACTGCTAATTACGCGGATAAAAGAAGACAGATCACTGCAGGCAGAGATTTGCTTAGCTAAAGACTACAAAGAGCTAAATAGAAAAATACGCGGCATGGGCTATGTTTTTCCAGATGAAGAATTGAGATTGTTTATTGATAAGACATGCTGGTATGCCCCGCAGTGGCAATAAGATGAAAATTACAGTAGTTGGCGCAGGCAATGCAGGATGCTGGACTGCACTCCATCTTGCATATTATTGCCAAAACCAATTTGAAGTAGAGTTGATTTATGATCCTTCTGTGCCAGCGGAGCCAGTAGGACAAGGAACCCTCCCAGGAGCTACTAACTTATTGTGGAACTCACTTGGATGCAATTGGTTCAATAATCCTATAGAAGCAACACCTAAGACTGGCATCTTATACGAAGGTTGGGGTAAGAAAAAAGAAAGCTATTTTCATCCCTTTCCACTAAACATTGTTGCGATGCACTATGAGCCAAGCAAGCTACACAAAGCAATTCTAGGGTCAAAACTATTTAGCGTAAAAGAAGAAAAAGTAAAAGACTGTGCCGACATTGATTCTGATTACATCATCGACGCGAGTGGAAAACCAGAAAATTTTGAGGAATATCAACAACTGGATAATCCTATAAATTGCTGCTTAGCAGGAAGAACATCAACCAGCAATAGAAAGCACATATTGTGGACAAGAAGCATCGCAACACCAGATGGATGGTGCTTCGTAATACCAAACAACGATGGGTCTGAGTCATATGGCTATTTATTTAATTCCGAATGGACAGAGGAAAAAGAAGCCATGAAAAACATGAGCGAATACGTACAAATTGAAAATACCAAGAAAATAAATTTCAAGAACTACTTAGCCAAACAGCCAATAAAAGATGAAAGAGTTATCAAAGCCGGGAATAAGCACTTTTTTCTAGAGCCATTAGAAGCAACCGCATTAAAAGCATATTCACATTGGTCGAGGCTGATCTACGATTACATGGTCACAAAGACATTGACATCAAATGATTGTACAAATAAGTTCAATAAATATATCAAACAGACTGAAACCTTTGTAGCTGCACACTACGCATTTGGCTCAAAGTACGACAGTAAATTCTGGAACGAGTGCACAAAAAGATACGACATAAAATCACATCAGTTTTCCAGACTACGTTCCATTGCTTCACAAAGAGGCTGGAACGAACGAGATTCTGAACGAAAACAAAATAGTTTTCCATGGGCGCAATGGGAAAACTACAGCATCGGACAGTGGTTTGAAGCGATGTCTGAATAAAGCACAAACTATTAATCAGTGAATAAATGAATAAGAGAAATAAGAGCCTGCTCACAGCAACTGTCTAAGAAAAGGCCCTCTTCTCTCAATCGATCAACGAAAAATATTAAACGGTTTTTAATGAGGTTAAGATTTAACTGCTGGGAGGAATCAATCAAAGCGAGAAAATCAGCAAGCTCACTTTTAGAATTCCATAGAGGCAGCCTGATCCACCATTCCCACTCCCGAGGTCCATTAAAGGGATAAATCGAATTACGCTGGGAGATGTAGCTCAATAGCGTTGAGGGGTCTGAAATTTGATCTACGAGCCGAAACCCCATTGATAGCCTCCAAGTAGAGCTTGACACAGAGTGCCAAAGATAAGGGAAATCACAACTCGACTCTGGCACCTCGAATAAGTTACAACAATCTGATTTATCAGGAAGAGTCTTTGTAGAACCATTTGACGCGTCGAGAAAGTTAAAAGAACTGGGAAACGACTCATCACAAAAAACGCAATATGCTCTTAAGCCAGGATTTCTATAATTAGTATGCCACTCACGGAACCCAGAAGGAGGATAAAAGAAATTACCACGTACTTCTAAAGAAGATTCGTCGTATGAACGAAGAACTAGCTTATCGTGAAAATAAGAAGGATACGGCAAAGGAATACCACGGGAATCGGAGAAGCGTGGATTGATATACTTAAAGCATGCAATATTTGTCTTCCAAAAATAGGATAAGCTTTTATCAACAAAAGCCTGACATTTGTCAGTCAAAGGGATTTCACCACGTTCATAAGCAATTAAAAAATCTTGGGAGCTAGCTGGGAACGCATAAGGTGATGGATGAAGCTCGCCAAATAGAGAATCTGTTTTTAGGAGACCTTGAATTCCAGCAGTCATCAAGTTAACGACTTCATCAGAGAGGGAGGAAAGACTAAGCTCCTTATAAGATTGCCAAATAGGAGATAAAAAAGGATAATAAGCAAATATCCTATCAATTGGGACCTGTTCCACTATAGAAATCGAATTTAGGCCAACATCTTGTTTAAAATCTTTGAGAATATGTGCGTCAGAGAACATGATAATTAGGAAGAATACCAGGTCTTTGCGAAATAACCATCAGTATCCTTGAGCAAGTCCTCGCAATTTCCTGATTGAACAAAAGTACCATTTTGAAGAACATAAATGACATCACAGAACTTGAGCGTAGTTAAACGATGCGCAATAGAAACGGTGGTGATTTTTAGGGATGAAATGTTATCGATGATTGCTTTTTGTGTTTCTTCCGGAAGAGCACTCGTTGCTTCATCAAGCAAAAGAATCTTGGGCTTTGCAATAAGGGCCTTCGCAATCAAGAGACGCTGACGTTGTCCACCGGAAATATTAGTCGCTCCTTCTGAAAGAATTGTTTCAAGAAGCATTGGCATTTGTTTGATTTCATCTGATAAACAAACAATTTTAAGTACATCCCAAATTTCGTCATCAGAGAAGGAAAAAGAAGGTGCCAAAAATTCCTTAATTGAGGTTGAAGGAATATTTGCTATTTGAGTGACGACACCAACATTTGTACGCAAGGAACGCAAATCAATCTTTGTGATAGGAAGATTATCCACAAGCACAGCACCTTCGTCAGGTAGATGTAATGCAGTGATCAGCCGGATAAATGTAGATTTTCCACTACCAGAAGGACCTGTTATTCCAATGTTCTGTCCAGGAAGAATTGTAAGGTTAATATTTTTAAGAATCGACTTCTCTGAGGATGAAAAATAAACACCTCTAAATTCAATAAATCCAGTTGGTTCTATTCTTGTTGAATTCAATTGATATCCCTGCTCAGGTTCTTGATCCAATAGTACACTAGACAGCTGCCATTGAGCACCTGTTTGAACAAATGTATCAGCAAATGCGACAATCAACTGTGAGTAATATGAGTCAAACGAGGTAAAAGCAACAATAAAAGCCAGAAAAGAACCTGCAAAGACAGGATTGTAAGGAAACAATCCCGTAAAACTTATGTGGGCGTGATCGGTCGTCACTAGATAAAGATCGTAAGTGACAAGAAAAAGGATGACGGTCATCGTCAACTGATACGACAACTTAGAGAGAAATTCAGACTTATCAGCAAGTGTTTGTTGGGTAAAACTTAGGTCAGCTTGCTGCCTAATTTTCTTGGCCCAATTACGAAGGAAAAATGTTTCCGTAGCTGTCGATCTTATCTGAGGCAAGGCTTCGACTAGCAGCGTGGTTTGATCGAACACAGATGCCATGTAGATCAGCGACTGTTTCGAAAGCTTAACTTGTTTCCTAGAAATGCTATAAAATAAATACGACAACAAAAAGTACAAAGTAAATACAATGTACGAAAGCTTTGATTGATAGTAATACATCAGTAAAGCATTCAAGAAGGCGAATACAAGGCCAAATAGTGTTGTTACAGTAGAATTTGTGAGCGCCTTCCGTATAAGCGTAAAGCCTCTAATTCGAAGAACAAAATCTGCAACAGAATAAGACTGCAAAAAAGATAAAGGTTGGCGTAAAACTCGGTAAATCACAGACGACTGCAAGCGGTAGTCTAGAACAGATTCGAGCCTTGCTAATATTTTTGCCCTAAAATAAATCGAACCAAAAAGCAAAAGAGAAAGGGGGGCTATTACAAGCGCAAGTGAATAAAAGTATGAGTAATCAGACGAAGGAACAATAGAGCCAAATATAGTTGACGTGAATATCGGAATCAACAGCTGAACAAATGATATTAATAATGTAGCTACTACAAAGCCCAGAATCGAATTCTGCTGGCCGTAAGTTAAAAACCTAAAAAGTTGAATTAGCGAAGATTTATTCCATGGTAATTGGGCATATACTTGCATGCCATATTCAACGGAATTGGCGAAGAGATTTAACACCTCATGGTTTTTTATTGAAAGTTCTTCGATTGCATTATCGTGTTTTTGGGAAATACTAAAAACTGAAGCTAATCCAGAACGGCTGTGCAAAATAGAGGGACGATAGTTGTTTTTGTCGACAAGAATAATGGTGCCAAAATCATGGTCTGTTGAAAGCAGGGATAATTCGACAAATCTAAACGCGATATCATTTTTCTTGACTGCCTCTAGAATATTTGCATCATCTATAAAATTCTTGGGTGGAGTTTGGCCAATGAGCCGATACAACTGAATCAAAAGCTTTCTGACATTAGAAGAAGAATCTGAGTCTTCTTCCGAAAGGAGTTTGTCAGGAGATAAGACAGAGTCAAAATCATTAAAGCTTTGAAAGCGTAGTTGATCGAAAAGAATTGACATGTTGATATTCATGATTTATTTGCTATAAGTGAAAAATCAGACATATCAAGTATTGATGAAGAGTAATTCAAGGCTGTTTGTCTATGAGCAATAGAAAGAATGCACATCTCGCGCTTTAGGAGATTAGACAAAACAAATGACTCTAATTGATTATCGAAACCAGAAGTGGCTTCATCGAGTATTAGGAGTTTAGGTTTTCTTGCTAAAGCTCTAGTCATTTCGATAAGTTGGCGCTGGCCTCCACTCAAATTTATTCCTCTAGCCTTGACATGGAATGTTGAAGTATCAGAAGAAATTTTTAATTTGTCGATTAGGCCTGTTACATCAAGAGCTTCTTCAACATCTGACCTGGTTATCGAAGCATCATTCAAGGTTATATTATCAAATAGTGACCCTTCAAAAAGGAAAGGATCCTGTGAAACATAACAAACAAATTTATAACGAATATTGTTCGGGATTTTATGTAAAGGAATTCGATTAATAGTAACCATTCCTTCGCCTTGAGGTATTAATCCTGAGATTATTTTCACTAGTGTTGATTTTCCGCATCCACTTGGGCCTACAATTGAGGTAATCCCTTGGGTTGGGAATTCAATATTCAGATCGCTAAAGGTGCTAATTTCACTTCCTGGATATGAAAAAGAAAGATTATTAAGATGGAGTGACTCTAGTTTCAATGCATCAAAAACAGGCTCCGAGGAATTAATGATTTTATCTGCTGGAGAAGGTGATAATGACAATGGAAGTGAGAGATTTTCGTATGATGACAAAGAAGAAGTTTGGTCATCTTTTAAATCAATTAAGTCGTTGAGGCGCCACTTAAAACCGAGAATAGTCGAAAAACTCGTAACAGTATTGGGGACAGAGTTTAAGGCGGAGGTAACAATAGTAGTTATATAAAGAAGGGCTGTATAAGTAGCTAGGTTCATATTCCCATTCATAATAGAAAGAGCTGACAAGAAAAGAAGGCCAATTGTCAAAAAGAAACTAGATCCACTGATGACCGTGGAAATACCTGCGTTAACAGAAGCTATAGATTGGCTTGCCGTAAGATATTGAGAGAAATTACTAGCCCAATTCTGGAAAAAAGATGATTCAGTACCCGTTGACTTTACTAATTCAGAGGAACGAATAATATCCACAAGAATCCCGAAGCATTTTGAGCTATAGATATCAGAAACTGCTGAATCGCGAATATTTGTTCTGGCAAGCAAGCTGACATAGATTGTGCTACTTGTAAAAACCAAAAAGATAAAAAGACCAAGCTGTAAATCAATAAACAAGCAAGTAATGATTGCGAATACAGCTCTTAAAATAGAAAAGGATCCTGGAATAAGACTTCCCGAAATCAATGCGCTATTCCTGCTAATCGATACAACACGGCTTCCGAGTTCGCCGGTTGACCTAACAGAGAAAAATAAAAGTGGGGCTTTTAGTAGTCGGGTGATAACAGATCTAGATAGATAAAGTACAAGATTCTTATTTATCAGGCGGTATATCAATAATAGTGTAAAAGCAAAGATAGCAAACAAACCTGTAACCATGAGCAAAAACCAAGAGCCTCCAACCATTTGAAAGTCAATGGAGTCAGTGGCGACAAGTTGAGCAAAATACCCAAGCAAGAGGGAGATTGAAATCTCTGGTACTAAAGAAAATATTGACAGGATAGAAGCTACAATTAAAGGACTCCGATAAGATCGGAGTAGATCATATAAGTTAGAATTTGGATCTACTTTTTCGGTCCTCGCCAGTGACCTATTAAAATCTGTTGGATAAAGAATAAAATCTGAATAAAATGAAGCTGCAGTTTTTTGGTCGTAACGAACTCTGCCTTTGGCTGGGTCTGAAACATATAAATAGCCACCATCAAAGCCCTCTACAACAAGCCAGTGATTGGCCCCCCAAAACATAATATAAGGAGGATCAACCTCGTGCATTATTTCATCAAAAGAAACAGCAAGTGGCAACAAACTTAGACCCATTTCGGCAGCGGCTGCACATATTTGACGGCCAGATGAACCATCACGGCCAATACCGATAGCTTTTTTTGCTGTTTGAATAGATATATATGAATTATAAAAAGATAAAATTATTTTCAACGATGCAGCCCCGCATTCTGCACTTTCCATCTGTTGAAATGACTCAAGCGTGACTTTTTTCATTGACCAGTGATTTTGCGAAGAAAGGGTAAAACGTATGAAATGGGTGAAGATGTAGAAACAATCACGTCGACCTCTCCTTTTGTACCAATCAACAAGGGGAAGTCTGGCCCATCGCTTGATGTCCATTGATAGCCACTCTTCTTATCCGATGATATATCTAATTCAAGTAAACCATAGAAGATAGTATTAGATTTTGTATCTTCAAACGGTTCAATATTACGAAGACCTAAGATCGAATGAGCCGATGAAGTATCGGACAGAACACGCCCACTACTGATAACCTCCGCTGGGATTCCGCCGTAAACATTTTTGGGAACATTCGCAGGGTAAATTACTGCTTGAGCACCATTGCGAATACCTTGATCACTGCTAGAGAGATAGAAAAAAGGAATTATTTTTGGATTTCCTGATTGGGCGTTAGATCTACCATTGGCCACAGCTAAAATATCATTAACTTTGACCATTGAACCAGATGATCTGTTTACTTGTATCAGACAAGTTGTTGCTGGCTGATGAATTAAAGAAGTATTGATAAATGATTTGAATGCCGATCGCAAATGAACAAGTGAATCGACAGAATCAATATTAAGGTTCTGTATATTATTAAGAATGTCCCTTGATTGACTTACAGAAGATAAATAATTTTCTTGAAGAAGCAGAATTTTGTCTTCTGTAAGTACTTTCTTTTTATACAACTGCTTAGCGGTTTGAACACGACTATTTAGATTATTACTTCGATCAAATTCTGCTTTGTATTGATATTTTAGCTGATTGTAGCGTGATGAGAGCTTGATAAGTGATGCCCTTGCATTATTCAGTTTGTCAATCACAGAAGAGACATTTGACGAATTAGCGATGTAAAAAATAGGCAGGTCTTTGTTATAGCATTTTTGTGGAGGTTTAGCACCAGCGTTTAGAAAAGCCGTATCTGAATGAATAGAATTAGTATCACGAGAAAACGATTCTTGATGATTATTCTTCAAAGTATCTAATGGAACCGATCTCTTCTCAGTTTCGTTTAAAAGTTCTAAAAAATCAGTTACATCGCTTATAATTTGCTGTCGATAGCGCAGCTCTCTGGTCTTTAAAAAAACCTGTTTAGATACATTTAAATCTTCTGAGCCAGGAACACCTACTGAATTATTTTTGTATTTTATGTATTCCGCTAATTGTTTGAGATTGGAAATTTTGTCATATAAGGCTTTGGACTTTGTGTGATCTATTTGATAACTCCTGCCATCAGAAGGTGCTAAGAGCGTCTCGATTTCATAGGCGGGTACAATAAATCCAGTGGACTTTGAATTTGTCGGGATACGTGCTGTGAAGCTCCATATGGCAACAGAGACAGAGCTTAGAACAGAAAGATAGGCAAGAAACTTAACCTTAGGTTTAAGAATTTTCTGGGGTGTAGAAAGATCATTCTTGGAATTTGGCATCTTTACTGAGCCTCCTGTGGAAGATAAAGTTTAAAAGGAAAAGATGATTCGCCAGTCTCTCCACTTAAGCGATTTATATTGACATAAGCTTTTAGTAAATAGCCCAATTCTTTGGCTGCAGACGATACGGATGCGAAATAACTATTTTGGAGCTGGTTAAATGCACTAGCTTCGACAAAACCGGTATCGACGGCATATTTTAGAACACTGATCGCTTGTTTAGATGTTTCGTACTGCTTAGCATAGATAGAAAAGTTATCCCTAGAAGTATTTGTTGCATTGATAGAGTGCTGCATCGAATTACTAACTTGCTCTGCAGTTTCAGAGATAGCGCTTTTAATTGACTCTTTCTGAAGTAGTATCGACTGATACTGTAAGTAATCCCCTCCTGCTAAATTAAACTTCATCTCCACAGAAATATATGGAGATCCTGTAAAGTTTGAATATTTTTCTCCATACTTAGAATATCCATTTATATTTCCATTCTGTTCGAAGTAACTCAGTGAATATCCAGCTTTAAGCTTAGGAGCATAAGTGCTTAAGGCAGCATTAGCTTGGTTAGAAAGGCTTTTGAGTCTCCAGCGAAGTTCAGAAAGCTTTTCATAATTTTTCTCTGCAGAAGCATTTAGTATTTCTAAACTTTGAACTTTTGGGATGCATAAAGGTGAAGGAAGTGGAACAAAATCTTGATCTAATTTAAGATGGATTGAGGTTAAATACTTAATCTGGCTAATGGCATTCTCAAGATCTTTCTTACGAGCTGCTAGTTTTGCCTTAGACGTCAAAAGCGTATTGTTTTGAATTACGTAATCTAACATGTTAGCGAATCCTTCTTCGAGAAGGGCTTTTTGAGTGCTAGTAATTAATTCGAACTCATCTACGATACCTTCGGCGATACTTGTATTTTCTATTAGCAATTGAAAATCAATATAATTATTTAGTGTTTGCTGCATGATATCCTTCAAGGTCCCCTGATAGGCATAATCAAGGCTGTAACTATTGTCTTTAAGCTGCTTAGTACTAAATACTTTGACTAGATCCAATATGGGCATGGATATCTCAAGTGATATATTTGGAGAATAGCTATAGTTATAATAGTAATTGGATGAAGAATACTCAAGAAGATCAGGGTCCCAGTTAACACTATTGCCATAGTCATTAGTAGGTAGCAAATACTTAGCACTTGCCGAAAGACTAGGGAAGTAACTTGCAATGTCGGCTTGCTCTAATTTCTTGTTAGCAAGATAAGTTTGATAGGATTTATTAATTGAAGGGTTGGTCTTGATTGCACTTTTAAACAATTTACTTATAATTTTTTGATGTTTTTGGAGATTGTCTGTTGAGCATGAATCAGCTCTTTTGGGTTCTGGAATAGTATTGCTGGTAGCCGGCATGCACAAAAGGGTTGTGCTCATACTTAAGCCAAAGCTAACGCTAATAATTAATTTCTTCATTCTCAAGGCTTTAAATATTGTGAACATCGTTTTGAATAGAGAGCTCTTGCAGAGGAATATCTTGATAGTGCTTGGAAGACAATGCACTCATTGGCTGTTGGCTTCGATTGATTCGGTCACAAATGTATTCCTTAAGTAAAAATTTATTTGGCGGACATGCTTTATGAAAATACTCTTTGACATCATTTTCACTTTGAGTGAAATGTTTGACTGCACAACTCCCGCCACAAATTGGAAGCAATTTGCATGACCGACATTTATGATGAGTTTTGGCACTAAAATTGAGCCACTTTCTTGCATTTTCTTTAGTCACACCATAATCATCTTCTATGTTATTTAGATTACCATAGGATTCGCTTGGAAGTGCTACAGTATCCCAGCATTTATGCATGTCACCATTTGGTGCTAAGACAAACGAATCTTTTCTGGTGGCTGTGCATGTTCCATAAGTAAAGTCAGGTATAAAGTAATTAATTGAATGTTTACGGCAAATCTGGAGAAAAACTATGTACTTCTCCGCGAAACTTTTCCGTGAGATCAATTCTTTATCTTGAATATTATCTTGCGTTGTCCCCATACGATTTTCAATAGGTGCCAAATAGAATCTTGTTTTCAAAAGCTGATTAGCTTGTTGTTGCAATAAATCATTAATCAAGGCTTCAATATCAGCATTGTCGGAGTCTATATTGATACGTACAACCACTTGAATTGGCAAATCTAGATCATTAACTTCGCGAATATTCTCAAATATCTTATCGTAAGTTCCTTTGCCGCTAAGATGTGCTCTTGATCGATCGTGGTTTGATTTGCAGCCATCGAGGGAAATTTGATATTTACTAATTCCTGAGTGATAAAGTGACGTTACTACCTTTGGTGATAACAAGTAACCATTAGTATAAAGTTCAGCCTTGTAATTACCTCCATGACTGATGATGCTTTCTTTGATCTCTTTCGAGGCGGAGATAATTTTATTAGAGGCAAGTAAAGGTTCACCGCCGTACCAAACAATGGACAGATGTTGTTTTTTTGATTCTTGCCATAATGAAATTACTTTTTGTATTGTACTTTTATCAAAGACGCCACTTTCTTTGTCTGTGCCTTGACAGCAATAAGAGCAACCAAAGTTACAGCTGAATGTTGTCGTTAATACTATCGATAGTGAATCACTTATTCGCTTATTGAGAAGCTTTAGTTCGGCTTGTTTTTGTTCGTCTAGGCTTACATCTTTCAAAAAGCCTAAGGACTTTTGCATTAAAATCAAGCCAATCTCATCGTCGCCTATAACCTCCTGTCGCGCTGCCATGCAATTATTTCCATGATCATAAAATTTGTAAAGTGGACTATTGCGATTGATTATTTGTACTTTGTCTCTTAAAATATTCCATACTATGATATCGTCAATGCCTTGAAAAATAATATTATATAGCGATTGGCTTGGGATCATGCCTTTACTCGAGTTACTATGCAAAGAAACAATTCAATCACTTAAATCTAAAAAATAGACAGCCTTGTACCATTAAGAAATTCTATATCTTTCTGGCCTTCTCCGTGGATGGATTTTGTTGCGGCTCTAATGGCTCTATCTGTACAAGCATTGGCGGCACGACCTGCTTCAATTCTCATGCTGATTGTGCAGGAAGTGCACAGGACTTTTGCTAACTTTAAGGCGCGTAAAAAATTTATAAAGATATTCTGAGTTGGCGCAATGTCTTTTAATACAAATCTCTGAAGCCTTGTAACGACATAGTAAGTGCTGAATTTACCCTCATGCACTCCCTTCGAGTTCTAAATACCAGCGGATAAAGAAGACCATGCTCGCGAGTAAGCACGTTTTTTCATTCATGTTGAGTCCTTTCTGTCCTGTCTGTGCAGTCTTTAAACTGATCTACTAATTTCAAGACTAGCAAGCCTTCTGAAGCAGTTCCTATTACTCTGGTAGTGGTTATTTCTGTAAAACTAGCAATAGCTAATGCCAGTCTTTTTGTTCAGATTTAAATATCTGTCTCTCGTGATCAGTTTCTGTGGTTTGAGAATTTATATTAATGGGCGATCACTAAATTGCCAGAATTAAACTGGCAGAAAACTAGCGTCCAATATCACCAGGATCTATTGGTGTAACTGCAAGCTTATTAATTATCCATCAATGGGAATGAATTGACCTAAGAATTTTGGCGAACTAGAAGATTGATTTGGTCTGTGGTGTGGCGATTCAGTTTGCGATTCACTTTGGTTCTTGGTCGGTTGCGTCTAGGGAACGACGCCATCGCTGCAAGATTCTTGAACAGCTAGCCCAGTGAAGATGTACCCAGCTGGCATGCAGGTTGCGATGGTTCCAGCCTTCTTGATGTTGCTGGACCTGCCAGCCTTCAACCATCCACAGCGCTGTTTGCTGTTTCCCGATCGATTTGTTCAGTTGCCAGCGGTGAAATTCATGACCGATCAGCTGTTCACCCTTACGAACGATGAGCCCGTCTTTTATGGCTTTGAGCGTTCGGTAACCCACTTTTAGGGTGCCTTTCTTGGCCTGGAAGGGCAAAAGGCCTGCCATGGGGTGGCTGCATCCATCAAGATCAGTGAGGCTCTCT
>PVBE011805626.1_pt1 | contig 17031 bp, 12 predicted proteins | sample 1631181 | NCBI WGS metagenome assembly PVBE01 (sample SAMN08397723, study PRJNA350692) | Marine metagenome, whole genome shotgun sequencing project. | isolation source: water | place: Pacific Ocean | collected 2012-04 | reverse complement strand
GAGCAGCTCGGCCCAGGCGAGGCGGCGCGGGCGGGGAGTCGATGGTTGACCTGAGGTGCGGGTCGGGCGACACGGCGCCGAGCGACGGACCCCGCCGGCGGCGGTGGCCTGGGTTGTGATCTCTTTGCGCCAGCTGGCGTTGGGTGCGAGGACGCCGTGATAGCGTACTTGGTGGCGCCGGGGCGGCGGGATGAGCGGGACGAGGCGCCCGATGAAGGCCAGGGGCTCGAAGCGAAGCGAGGTCGTCCCATCAGACCAGGGGCGAGGCAGGGAGAGCTCGACGAGGCCGTCTTCGCGCCAGCGGACGCAGGGGCAGTCGGCCAGCCCATTCGCTCCGGTGGCGGACGGCGTGGGAGAGATCGCCGCGCTGCCGTTCCTCCGTCGACTAGAAGGGGCGGGCTGGAAGCGTGTGTCGGTCGAGGACGGGGGCGTGACAACTGAGCACTGGCGGACATTTGGCCGGTTGACCCTTACAATTCGCTATCGCGCGATGACGGTCCGCAAGACTTGGATGAAGCCCGAGGACAAGACATCCGTGCTCGGGCTCGAGGCAAAGTCGAGAGGCAGGGTAGTCTCCATAACGGAGCTAGATCCGGGAGTATTCTCCTCGATTATGGCCCATTTCCGGTTCGTCCTGACCCCGAATTGGCGGATGTCCAAGCTCCGGCAACTCAGGCGGTTCTCAGCGAAGAGTCGTCGGTACTAGTCGCAGCCGCTGCAGCCGTCGCAGGACTTCGGGTCCTCTTCGGCGTCGAGCCAGTGCAGCAGATACCAGCTCGCGCAGACGACTCCCAGTCCCAAGATGGCCAGCACGTAGCTCACTCAGCCGCCCCCGGAGCCGAGGCCGGCGAAGCCCATGAATGACATGCTGAGGATGCCGGCGATGATGAAGCTCATGGCGGCTCCACGCAGGGCACGGGGGATGGCGGCGAGCTCGTTCTCTTCGCGGACTCCAGCCATCAACACCAGGGCCAAGGTCAGTCCGGCACCGGCTCCCAGGGCGAAGGCTATGCCTTCTGCGAAGCCATAGCCTCGGTTGGTCTGGAAGATCGCCAATCCCAAGATGGCGCAGTTGGTAGTGATCAGCGGCAGGAAGATGCCCAGAGCCTTGAACAAGACCGGCGAGGCTTTCTTGATGACCATCTCGACGAACTGCACCGTGCTGGCGATGACGACGATGAAGGAGATCAGCTTGAGGTATGGCGCATATGGGAGGACAAAGGAGTTCAGTCCCCAGGCCGCGATGGAGATAACGAGCATCACGAAGATGTTGGCCAGGCCCATGCGAATGGCTGTGTCGATCTTGCCGCTGACGCCTAGGAAGGGGCACAGTCCCAAGAAGTAGGACAGCGTGAAGTTATTCACCACGCAGGCAGAGACGAAAATCCAGGCTAAATGGTCCATTAGGCCACCTGCTCTTCGGCGGCCGCTTTGGCCCTCCGGTCTGCGACCCAGGCGAACACTCCGAGCATCAGGCCCAGGGTCAGGAATCCACCCGGCGGCAGAATCATGATTATCCAGGGCTCGAAGTTTGGTCCGAACAACGAGATGTTGAAGAGGCTGCCATTGCCGAGGATCTCGCGGATGGCGCCGAGAGCGAACAGTGCTCCGGTGAACCCGATGGACATTCCGAGCGCATCAGCCACCGAGTTCACGACGCCGTTTCGAGAGGCGAAGGCCTCCTGCCTGCCGAGGATGAGGCAGTTGACGACGATCAGCGCGATGAATGCGCCGAGCTCTTTGTGGATTTCGGGGGTGAGGGCCTGCAGGGTGAAGTCGGCGACGGTCACGAAAGTGGCGATGATAATGATGAAGGTCGAGATTCTGACCTGTTTGGGAATCCAGGCTCGCAGAGACGAGACGATGAAGGACGAGCCCACCAGCACGAAGGTTGTCGCTATTCCCATGGCGAGGGCATTGATGGCGGAGTTGGTCACGGCCAGCGCCGGACACAGCCCGAGGAGCTGAACAAAGACGGGGTTCTCTTTCCAGAATCCCTTGCCCATCGCGTCAATGGCTTGCGGTTCGGTAGCCATTAGGGCGCCTCCGCGGTCTTGGGAAGCCGGTCGAGCCACTTGGCGTTGCCAGCGTTGATGATCTTCACGACTGCCTTGGACGAGATCGTGGCGCCGGTGATGGCATCGATTTCATTTGGGTTGACCTTGGCGCCTTTCTTTACCGACACGACCTCGGGGTCGACTGCCAGCCCTTCAAAACCACCGACGAACGCCTGATCCTTGATGATCTTGTCACCGAGGCCCGGGGTCTCGAGGCTCTGGAGCACTCGCATGCCTAGCATGACCCTTTTGACGGGATCGATGCCGTAGATCAGGCCGACCGTGTCCTGGAATCCAGCTCCCTCGCTCGGGACTGCGAAGCCGACAAACTTGCCGCCGTCGTCGAATCCCGCGTAGACGGCCTCGACGTCCTTGGGAGGTGCGCCCTCTTTGGTCCACCCAGTGAGCTGACCGCCGTTGTCGACGAAAGCCGCTTGGGAGGTGGCGCCGGGTAGCACCTGGTAGATCGCCCGCTCGAGTGCTTCGGCGCGGTTGCGCTCGATCATCGGCGCTGTCAGCAGGTAGATGCCGACGATCGCGGCCCCCGACGCCATGCCAGCGACCATGAGGGTTCCCATCATTTTTACCGGTCCCGCGTCTGCCATTTCAGGAAGCTCCAAAGGGACGGGGTTGGGTGTATTGATTGATGTGCGGCGTCAGTGCATTCATCAGCAAGATCGCGTACATCACGCCCTCAGGCAGGCCTCCGTAGCACCGGATGATGACGACCAGCAGGCCGACTCCGATGCCGAAGATCCAGGCACCCTTCTTGGTGGTTGGGGTGGTCGCCGGGTCGGTGACCATGAAGACGGCGCCGAACATCAGGCCGCCAGACATCAGCATTGAGATCGGGTCGAGGAAGACCGGATTGAAGAGGTAGAGGGCTCCGGAGAAGACAACCACCGACAGCAGGGTGGAGATCGACAGGCGCCAGTCGAAGATGCCTCGGTAGCCGAGCCAGATGCCGGCCAGGATCAGCAGAACAAAGCTTGTTTCGCCGAGAGAACCACCGGTTTGGCCCGAAAAGAGCAGCGACCAATCGGTGTAGATGTGGTCGAACTTGGCGGCGCCCAGCGGAGTGGCTCCGGTGACGACATCAACTGTTGGGGACATCAAGGGTGCGGCGAACTGGCTCGCCGGGATGTTGAGCCACTCACCCCAACCGACGGGCTTGGCCCACGTGGTGATGGCGGTTGGGAATGATGCCTGCAGGAACGCGCGCCCGACGAGAGCGGGGTTGAAGAGGTTCTGACCCAGGCCGCCCCAGACGAGCTTTCCGAGGCCTATCCCAGATGCTCCGCCGACAAAGGCCATCCACAGCGGGAAGCCAGGAGGCAACGTGAGCCCGAGGAGAACGCCTGTGATCAACGCGGAGTTGTCGCGCAGTGGCGAGGGCTCGGTGCCCCGGGTGAACGCCCACTCGGTGAGCATTGCGCCGGCACAGGCTGCGCCGACGACCAACAGTGCGCCGACGCCGAAGTTCCAGACGGCTGCCGCAAGACAGACACCGAGGACGGCGAGGACCTCGAGCATGACCCGTGGGGTGTCCATGGGCTCGGTCAGATAGGGCGCCGTGGAGAGGATTAGCTCGCGAGAAGGCTTCATTTCGCCGCCTTCGCCGCGCGGACCATGGCCTTGCCCATGCGCATCCACTGGACCAGTGGGATTCGAGATGGGCAGACGAATGAGCACGAGGCGCATTCGAAGCAGTGCATGAGGTTGTTCTCCTCGAGGAGCTCGGCGCGGTCATTGCGCGCCATCCGGGCCAGGCGGGCCGGGTTCAGGAACATCGGGCAGGCTTCGAGGCAACGCCCACAGCGAATGCAGGGATATTCCTGGTGATCCGCGATGGCAGGTTGATCGAGGCAGAGGATTCCAGAGGTGCCCTTGAGGGTCGGGATCTCGAGGCTCTTCTGGGACATGCCCATCATCGGGCCGCCGAGGATGACCTGACGAGCGCCGTCGGTGAGGCCTCCGCAGTATTCGAGGACCGCGGATACTGGCGTTCCCAGGGGGACCATCAGGTTTCTGGGCCTTGCGATTCCAGCGCCAGTCACGGTGACTACACGCTCGACCAGGGGGAGCCCGCGGTCGAAGAAGTCAGCAAGGGAGGCCGCTGTACCGACGTTGTTGACCACCATGTGAAGATCGAGGGGGAGGCCGCCGGCGGGGACCTGCTTGCCGAAGATGGACTGGATCAGCATCTTCTCGGCGCCTTGGGGGTACTTGACCTGGACCCCCTTGATCTCGACCACCGTCGACGAGACCGATTTGAGAGCCGCGATGGCGTCTGGCTTGTTGAGCTCGACGCCGATCACTCCTCGGCTCGCGCCGGCCAACTCGACGAGGATCTCGGTTCCCCGGACCACAGCCTCGGGGCGCTCCACCATGATTCGGTGGTCGCAAGTGAGGAATGGCTCGCACTCACAGCCGTTGATGACGATGGTGTCGACGTGCTTGCCATCGGGAACGGAGAGCTTGACGTGTGACGGGAAGGCCGCACCCCCGAGCCCGACGAGGCCTGCCTGCTGTACCCGCTTGACTGCATCGGTGAGATCGCCGTTTGCGTTGGGATCTTCGGGCAGGCGCTGGCTGCTATAGGGGTCTGTGCGGATGACGATGGACTGCATCATCTTGCCGTTGGGATGCAGGCGAGGCTCGATGGCCACCACCCGTCCGGTCACCGGGGCGTGGTGGGAAGTCGACACGAATCCACCGGGGGCGGCGATCTGCTCTCCCCGCTTGACGTCTTGACCTACGGTGACGATTGCCTTGGCCGGAGCCCCAATATGCTGGGACAGCGGCAGCGTCAGCTCGTCGACGAAGGGCATGCGCTCGATGGACAGACCCGATGTCCAGTGCTTGTTTTCGGGCGGATGCACGCCGTGATGGAAGGTTGGACCCCCGTGGGAAGTCGACATGGTCACCTGCTCGCGCCGTTGTCGGCATAGCCGGCTAGTTGCATGAGGCGATCTGTCAGCCTGGAGACGGCCAACTCGTCGTGCCCTGATTCTGCCGCGCTGACCGCCGCTACTTGTTCGGCTTTCAGCGCTACAATGGCCCTTTCATGTTCGCTCGCCATCGAGGCGATAGCCTCTTCTCTCTCTGTCTCGGCGGCGGACGCTCCATCGTCTGCCGTGAGCTCTTGGAAGGTGCTCCAGATCGAAGCCCGACGCTCTGCGGCTCGGTCGATGAGGGGCTGGAGCGCCGGATCGCCGAAGCGGGCCTCGGTGGCCGCCCACTCGGAGAAGGAGGTGCTGTCGGCTTCGGGGTTTCCGTCTAGAGAGAGCTTTGTACCGAAGTTTCCGTCTCGGGATGGATCCCAGGTGAGGAGGACATGACCCCTGCAAGCGACAGCGCGACGGGCTTGGTCAATGCTGTCGTGGGTTGGGAAGCCATGGACCGATGGACTCGGAGCGTGCAGATGGATGAACGCCGGACCCGCCCACTGCATGGCTCCGCGGACTGCTTGACCGAGATGATCGGCGTGACCGACGGAGACCGCTGCCACGTAGGCCGACCTGTGTGCGAGGGCGACCAGGCTCGGTTCGGCAACCGCGTTGAGGTCGCCGCGGCCGTCGAGCAGCAGGACCTTGATGGGCAGGTCGCTGGTGAGCAGACGGGTCAGCACACCCAGGCCTGCGCCGGACAGATCGGCGGAGTTGGCCATCAGCAGTAGCGGCGTACAGCTTGCTCTTTCGGCTTCGGTGAGATCTTGCCACGTCAGCAGGGCGATGGTCTCGAGTCGGCCTGGCAGGTCTGAAGGCGGGCGAGCGAGCACGGTGGCTCGGCGGATGGTGCGAACCAGCTCGATGTGGTCGGCGACCAGGCCAGCAGCGACTCCGAGGGCGAGCTCGGCACCAGTCTCTGTGGGCGCGATGGTGAGCGGAGCATGGAACGGATGATGTGGGTATCTCGAGGCCCAATCTCCAGCGGCTCCGCCGGTGGTGACCACCCCAAAGCGAGCTCGGCCCAATCCGTCGGTACCGCTGACGAGGCGCGTGTGGTAGGCATCTGCGGCCGCGGCGACCTTTGTTGCACGCGCGAGCTTTGGACGCTCGAGGCGCACCAGAGACTCTTCTGCGGCGGCGAAGGTCTGCAGGTCGGTCCCGTCGCTGATGTTGTCGGCGAGCTCTCCTCGGACCCAGGCCCAGAGGTTGTCGCGCTTCTCGGCCAAGGCGCCGGCGAGTCCCGCCAGCTGCTCTTGAGCCTCGCGCTCGACTGACGCTACGACGAGTCTCGCGCCGAGACGTGCGCCAGATCCTGGGGTACCGGCTCCTCCGCCGATGAGCGCTTGGGCGCAGTGACGGGAGAGCAGGGTGGCGGCAGATGAGCCGATGTCGGCTTCGGCGGCGCTGATCGAGGCACCCGTTGTGTCGGGGAGCCCCTCCCAAGCGCTGTAGCGGGCGAGCATCGACTCGTTGTTGCGAGGAACACGGGACAGGGCGCCGGGCTCGCACACGGCGGCGCATAGCCCGCAGTCCTGACAGGTGCGTGGATCGATGGCAAGCACCAGGGTCTCGCGGTTCGACTTGTCGCGGTCGGTGAAAAATGGCGCGGAGATGATTGGTTCCAGGCCGCGAATCACCTTGATCGTCGCGGTTAGATGTGCTCCGTATTCGGGGCGCTCGGCCTCTGGGATGGACATCTTTTTGGCGAGCCAGCCCCAGGCGTTGACGATGTCGCCTTCGCTGAGGACACCGGCATCGACCTCTTTGGCGAGCCTCGCGGCGATGTGCTTGTGTGAGCGGCGCAGTGCGTCGGCGATCTTGCCGGAGGTCTCCGCTTGTCTGCTCGCGGCGTCGAGGAGACCCTCGATGCCAATCGCGGTCACGGCGATCGATGAGTCGGGGCACGCTTGCCAGCACTCTCCGCAGCCTGTGCACGCCGAAGCATCGAGGCTCGGAGCTGACCCGGTCGCGGCAGAAGGAGCGTCCAATGCCGATGAAGAGGCGGGGACTGCGCCGGCAGCGGCGATTGGATCCACCGTGCTGCCGGTGGCTAGAAGGCGGTCGGGCCGCACCACTTGGCCCCAGAAACGGGGCAGGTTGTCGGGCGCCGTCCTGACCTGGTCGACCTTGCGGACCAGGGCTGGCAGCGGGAGATCTTCGACGGCGGAGGACTGGGAGCCAAGCGCCCTTGTTGCAATGCCCTCCTGTTCGCCACCGAGGGCGAAGTCGAGGACGACCTCCCAGGAGGCGTCGATGATCTGCAGGTCGAGGTTGGCCTTTCGGACCGCGTCTCGCCAGTGCTCTGGGAAGCGATTCCAGACGGTAGCGGGCTCGGAGTCGGTCGCGAAGAACACCTTTCCGCCTTGGGAGACTCGCAGTAGCGGGCGCCCGAGGCGACTGTAGGCGTCCGAAGCGACGACCAGGATCTTGACCTTTGCGCCGGAGCCGAGGTTTGCTTCACCGGGGCTCCCAGCAGCGAGGACGACACCGGCCTCGGGATCGCAGCTTGAGCCGCGGATCTTGGCTCCACAGCGCTGGACGAGGATCTCTCCGACTCGGGGAGCCAGATCGGGACCCAGCTCTTCGGTGAGCCCGACCACACCGGCTGTTGCCTCGAGAGAGGATGCGTCGGGAGTCGCTCCCTTGGCGTCGGGATATGCGGCTACGACGGCGTGAACCAGAGCGTCGCGTCGGGGGAGTCCAGAATCGCTGTGGGCAGCGAGGCCCATGCGAACTTTGGACGGACGCTCGGTGACGACCTTGGCGAGCTCGGCGGGTGAGGGGACACCAGCGGTCAGCGCTGAGGTCCAGTTCGAAGCGGAGGCTGCAGCCCGAACCTCTCTGAGGAGCGGGGCCTCCATTGCGCCGTCGACGACATCGATGACGATTACATTGGAGCGGCCCTTGAGGGCTTTGGCGACCTCGGCGGCGGGGAATGGGCGCATGAAGGTGATGCCCAGAACTCCGACCTTGGGACCGTTGGCCTCGCGCAGATGATCGGCCACGGCCGTCGCTACTTGGACGCTGGCTCCGCGGGCGACGATGACGGTGTTGGCGTCGTCGAGTCGGTGCTCACTCACGAAGGAGTGGGTGCGTCCGGTGAGCTTCGCGAGCTCGGAGAGGCCTTGCTCGGCCAGTTCTCGGACGTGATCTGCGAAGAAGATCGAGCGCCCGGCGTTCGCTGCCCGGTCGCGATCGACTCCACGGCTGGTGCCAGTGGCCATCGGGTGATCGGGGTCAAACCACGCGGCAACCCGCCGCCGCTCGGGGCCGAAGAGCAGGCGTTGTGCTTCGGTGGGGCATGGCAGAGGCTCGTCGGGGAGGCCAAGCCACTCGCGAATCGCGCCTTCGTCGGGGACTTTGCAGTTCTCGATGAACTCGGCATCGACGGCCACGATGCCCGGAACGAGCGCTCGCTCGGTCAGCCAGCGAGACAGGAGAGTCAGGTCGACGGCCTCTTGTGCGTTGGCCGCCATCACCTGGAACGGGCCGGCTTCAGCTACGGCGTGTAGCCCATCGTGCCCACCTTCTCCGATGGCGTGGACGACCATTGGAACCAGGCGCTTGGTGGCAGTGCGCAGCGGACCCCAGGTCTCGCCGATCTCGTCCAGCGAGAGGAAGGCCGTCGCCCGAAGGCCGGTCAATCCCATCCCGGTCACCGCGGCGATGCTGCCGGCGGTGCTCGAGCACTCGTGTTCGACGACCGGTCGCCCAAAGGCGTTCAGCGGCGGGCGTGCGTATTGCTTGGTAGCTGCAGCAGCGCTCGATGGAGTGTAGGCGGCGGAGGCCACACCTTCGCAAGACAGAGCCTCTATGCCGGCGACGGCTCGGGAGGCTGTTAGCACCTGACCAGGGGGAGGAGCTTTCTCCGGCCCACTGAGCAGACGCCGAAGGAAGGCGACAGTTGTGCGGGTGAACCTATGCATGGTTCCTCCGTTTGGGCTTTTTATCTTCGAACTCGGTGAACTGGGGCCCGGTCAGCCACTGGATTGCGCCTGATGGGCAGCGCCAGGTCGACCGTGCTGTAGGTCCGTTTTCGTGATTGACCACTGGCAGTCCGCCGACCATCTCGACGGCTCCCGGTGGTGCGTCCGCCGCGCACAGACCACATGCATCACAGGCGACCGAACAAGCTTTTGCCGCGGCCTCTCCGGCGAGGGGTGTGTTGCACTGGACGAACAGGTGCTCTTCGATTGGGGCGACGACGTACAGGTCGAGGGGGCAGACATCGACGCAGTCTCCGCAAGCGGTGCACAGGTCGAGGTCGACTACTGGTAGACCGACCCTGTTCATGTGGATGGCGTCGAAGTCGCACACCACTCCACAGTCTCCGAGGCCGAGGCAGCCCCAGGTGCAGGAGCGAGTGCCCCCGTCGACGACGATGGCGGCGCGGCAGGTCTTGATGCCTTCATAGGAGCTGATCTGCCGGGCGTTGCCGTCTCCACCGGCGCATTTCAAGCGAGCAACCCTCTTGATGGCGCTGCCGACATCGACTCCGAGGAAAGTGGCGATCTGGGCGCGAGAGTCGTCATCAGCCACGGTGCAGCCGGCGGGAGAGTTCTCGCCGGCTACCAGCGACTCGGCGAAGGCAGCACAACCGGGGGAGCCACAGGCGCCGCAGTTGGTGCCTGGGAGCATCTCGGTCGTGGTCTCGAGACGAGGGTCTTCTTCGACGCTCAGATATCTATCGGCGACCGCGAGCACGGCTGCCAGGACCGCCGCGAGGGCAGTCATGATTCCGATAGCGACTCCGATCTCGTTCATTGTTTAGTTGAACTCCGCGGCTCTGGCGATGAGATCGTCGGTGACTGTGGCGTCGCCGGCGGGTGCCTTTCCAGGGTGGATGCAGCGTGCGGGACAGGCCTCGGCGGAGCGGACCAGGTCGGCGAATGTGCCGGCAGCGCGATCGGCGATCTCAGCCTGCTTGTCACCGTTGTACTTGAACATCAGGCCGTTGAGGTTGGTGCATTCGTCACAGGTTGTGCACATAGGCGAGTCTATCCAGGCCTCGTCGAAGGACATGTCGTCCTCTTCTTCTTCTTCTTCTTCGACGGCCGGGGGTGCCTCGGCCTCGACTGGGGCCTCGGCTACTACTGGCGGGACATCTGCCGCTACCGGGGCCGCGGCGGTGGGGCGCGGCCCCGGTAGCGGCATGGAGTCGACGTTCATCAGGACCGCGGCGAGGCGCTCCATCGACTCTCGAGCCGTGTCGGAGCGGACCTTGTCGAGCTGCATTGCGTGGCTCGCCTCGATCTGCTCGACCCGCTCTTCTAGCTCGGAGAGGGCCTCGGACCTGGCAAAATCAGCGGCCACTGTCACATAGCTGTTGTCGAAGCCACCGAGCTCTTGGAGCGTTCTCCACGCCCGTTGGTGGTCTCTGGCGACCAGGGCGAGCGCCCGGGTGACGATCGCCCGCTGCAGGCAGTTGTCGGCATCGGTGACGGTGATGTAGGGGAAGCTGGCCTGGGTCGCCTCGGGCTCGAATGACTCAAGGTAACTGGCGAGCGTAACCTGGTTTTCGTCCCATGCGGCGGGCGGTATGACCAGGAAGTGGTCGCGATAGGCGGGCTCGAGAGCGGCTCTGTCGGCCCAGGTCGCCGGCATGTCGGTCCCCTGTTCGAGCCCATCCTCGTCCCAAAACACCGCGCTCGTTGGCCACGGAAGCTCTGGTGCGGGGGTACCGCCCAGATCGAGGCGGTCGCTCCAGCTGTTGCCGGAGTCGGGGTCGAAAGTGAAGCACGAGGTCGCTCGGCCCATGAGGGACGCCTCGGCGAGGAGTGTTCGCAGCCCTGGAGATGAAGAATCGGGCACAGTGACCACTGCCACCGATGGGCGAAGCGCGTCGGCCATCTTCTGCAGGCCACCGATCAAGCGGACGGGTCGGGCGAGGCTGGTCTGGACCACCACGGCCTCGCGATGGGCGATGGCGATACCAGCGATGTCGTCTCGCTTTCCGGGGAGGTCGCCGTCGGCGTTCGCTCCGACCTCGACTGTGATGTGAGCTTGCACTGGGCGGCCCGAGCGAATGAGCATCGACATGGAGCCGAGGCCCCGGGCACCGAGCTGATCTGATCCGCAGACCGCCAGGACGGCCGGCACGATGGCCAGCTCTCTGGCGCTGAATCCCTCCCAGCTGAAGTCGGCCAGCACCGCTTCGTGGATGGATGGATCGTAGCTGCGGTCGAGATCGAGCTGTGCTGTGTGCGCCGCGGAGTGGAGTCTGGCTGTCTCAGATGCGAGCCCGTCGTAGAACCCGATCGCCGCGGCCATGGGGTCGGAGTGGACCCGGCAGGCGCTAGCCGGCAGCGGAATAGACATGCCGGGTGCGTGGATACAGACCACCGGAGCCGGCGCGGAATCAAGCCAGCTGCGGATAACGGCGAGAGCGGCTTGCAACCTGGCGCATGCGTCGTCGGAGAGCGCAATGGACCCCGGCCGACCCGTGCTGACGGCCGCCAGCGCGGCGATATCGAACATGGACGCCTGACCCGACATGGCCTCCTCGACGTCGGACTGGCTCGTACCAGCCGTCAGCTTGTGGAGGAGCAGGGCTTCATCGATGCGCTCTGCGAGGCCTTGAAGCTCTTTGGCGTAGCGGGTGCGATGCCTCATCCGGGCGCGATTCGCCAGGTGGACGTGCAGCTCGATGGACGTATTGTCACTGATTGCGGCCCACATCGCCTCGAGATCGAGGGTCGTCCGCAGCGCCGTGAGGTCGGCGTTCAGCTCAGCAGCCTCGGCCTCTGGGAGCCCGAGGTCTGCGACCAGAGTCTGGGCTCCGGCGTCGAAGATGGTCTCGAGAGGGGTGTCGCTCGGGGTCGAGCTGAGGACCATGGCGATGGCGTTGACGAGGCGATCGATGTTGTCGGAGAGGACTCGGCCGCAGCCGCTCGAGGCCTCGGCGATCACTTCGCGCAGTGGCGCGCCGGCCTCGACCACCAGAGGGTAGGGGCTCGGGAGGGTTGCGATGGCCTCGAATACCGTTGGCTGTAGCGGTAGACCCGGGGCTGGGCCCGCAGCTGATGACGGAGCCTGGCCCCGCCAGTGGAAGCTGCGAATGCGCGAGGACCACAGCGCGTGGGCTTCGGCGTCTTGGGCCCCGACCCTCTTGAGGCGGGTCTCTGCGGCGTGGAACTGCACCTCGACGACGGTGGGAGAGGCCAGTGTGGCGCTCGAGATTGTGCTCAAACCCTGGGCTTCTGCCAGGCCGAGGATCGCTGGGACGGCCGCCCCGACGGCGTCTTGGCCGCCGCGCATCCAGAAAACTTCGCACTTTCGGGCGGCGAGGCTGGATCGCTGGGCGTCGCTGAGGGCGTCGACGAATGCCTGCTCGCTATCGAAGTCACCGAGCATTGCGACGGCGGCTCCTGGCTGGAGCTGGTCGATTGCATTGGTTCTCAGGACCTCGGGGCCCGATGCGATGAGCACGTCGCGACTGACATCTCCGAACGACCACTGCAGCGCTGATGAGCCATAGCGCTCGGCGAGGGGCTGGAGCTGGACCTGTCCACGGGCAGAGAGAGCGCGGATAGCGGACCTCGATGTGGCGTCGGCCCAGGGGCCCGCAGGGGCGACGAAGAGTCGGCCTGGGAGGGCGGCCTTGTTGGATCCGACAGCGATGCGTTCGAGGGCTTCGGCGGGATAGCGACCCTCGAGGGCGATCAATCCGTCTCCGGCGTCGATGGCCTCGATCCCGTTGAGAGCGCTGGAGAGCTCTGCCGTGGCGGGCCCGTCGGCCAACAGGACCAGGGTGGCGACTCCGAGTGCGCTGCGAAGCTCTTCGGCTGGGAGCGGGTGGATGAGGTGCATCGTCAGAGCGGCCGTGGGATGGCCGGCAGCTGTTAGCGCTGTGGCGACCTGCTGTGCCCAGACTCCTCGGCTTCCACTGCCGATGATCACGGCTTTGGCGGCGTCGTCTCCGGTGCGCTCGACGAGGTTGGCTTGACGCCCGGTTGCTTCGCTGACTCTCGCGAAGGCCTCTTTGGCGATAGCGAGCATTGCGCCGGGTTCATTGCTCCCACCATTCGCCGGTTGTGCAGACAGCACACTGGCAATGACGTCGTGTCCTGGGAGCTCGACGAGGCCGAGTCCAGCGGCAACAGCGGTGTCCATCGAGCAGATTCCGGAGCTGCCCAGACGCTGGCTGATGCGGTGGGCAACCAAACACTGATCGACCACCTCTTGCGCGGATCCCGCGGCCAGCTGAAATCCTGTCGACGCGTGGACGTCGTTGGACCCCACGTGGTGGACGCAGGACGCAGCGAGGTCTCGCGCAGATTCAGCTCGCGCCGCATGGGACATGCTCGCGGCTCGTCCTCCGGCCATTGCGAGGCCTTCGGCTACGGCCGGATCTGCGGCGATCGCGCGCCCACAAATGGAGCGCTCGGCGCGGGCTGCAGCTTCGGTACCTGTAAGGACCCATGAACCGGCTGGTTCACTAGAAGGTAGGGGCACTTCTCCTCCCAATACTCAGATTCGGTAGCGGTCCAGTTCATTACGAAGTGCTTCGAGCCGATTGGCGCGAGGCATCCCGACTCCAACGGCCGAGTGCTCGTCATAGCAGTCGACAGAAGCGTCTTGGTAGTAAAGGCCAATCGGCAGAATGTCTCGTCGCGCTGCCAGCTTTCGCGCGGCATCGAGGTCGGAGGGATCGTGGGCGATGGTGTTCTTGAACATGCGGTCGAGGTTGTCGGCGTTGATACCCTTGTCGTGCTTCATCATCAGGACCGTCATCGGATCTTTGATGTAGCCGTCCCACATTCCCGGCGTGTAGTGCGGGCAGCGCTGCATGATGCGGACGAAGGACAGGCCCTTGTGTTCGTGGGCCGCCTTGAGGGTCGCGTAGACGTGGACTGGGTTCCAGTCGACTGTCTGCGCCACAAAGGAGACGTTGGTCACCGACAGCGTGGTCTGGATCGGGTCGATCGGGTCCATCAGCGAACCGTTGGGGTGCGTGTTGGTCTTCATGCCCTTGGGCGATGTCGGGGAGGTCTGCGCCTTGGTGAGCCCATAGACGTTGTTGTCGAACAACATCACGGTCATGTTCATGTTGTAGCGGATGGCGTGGATCCAGTGGCCGGCGCCGATGCTGCAGCAGTCGCCGTCGCCAGTGGCCACGAACACGTGCAGGTCGGGTCGGCGGGAGCGCACGCCTTCTGCGACCGGCAGCGCGCGACCGTGCAGGCCGTGGAATCCGTAGGTCTTCATGTAGTGAGGGAAACGGCTCGAGCAGCCAATACCCGAGACGCAAACGGTCTTTTCTGGCGGGAGTTGCTCGTCGCGACACAGCTTTTGGAGGGCGGCCAGCACCGCGTGATCACCGCAACCCGGGCACCACCGTGCCTTGAGGCTGGTGTAGTCGTCGAGGGTGCAGTAGCGGTCGTTGTCTTTCTTGGACCAATCGGTCTTCAAGCCGTACATCTACTTGGCTCCTGGCATGCGGGATCGGATTGCGTCTGCGACCTGTTGCGGTCCGAGTGGTTGGCCGGGCACCAGAGCCCAGCAGTCGATGTCGACCAGGGTTCTTGCGCGCAAGACCCAGGCGAGCTGTGAGTAGCGTTTGGACTGCCCATCGGGGAAGTCGCCATCGTCGATGTCGCAGTAGTTGAGTTCGACCACCAGGACCTTCTTGAACTTCGCGAAGAGCTCTTTGAGGCCCGGCTCGAGCGGGGATAGGAAGCGCAGGTGAATGCTCGAGACACTCAGGTTGTCTGCCTTCAGGCGCTCGACCGCCTCCTCGATGGCGCCGCGGGTGGAGCCCCAGCCGACGACCAACATGTCGCCTTTTTGCTCTCCGTTGATGACGGGTGGCTTCAGGGTCTTCTTGAACGTGTGGAGCTTGCGGCTGCGGAAGCAGGTCGAGTCCTGGTTGCTGTCGGGGTCGTAGGCGATGTGGCTCTGACCGTCGTGGGCGAGGCCAGTGAGCACGTATTGCCCGCCTTTTTGGCCCGGAATCGCGCGCTGAGAGATGCCCGTCTCTGGGTCCCATGCGTAGGGGAGATGCCCCTCGGTCCAGGGAGACTGGTCGATCGGCGGCGCCAGCCACTCCTCTTTTGGCTCTGGGTAGGGGAAGTGGGCCTGGCCGGTGGCGAGGTTGGCGTCGGTGAGCACGAACACTGGAGTGCGGAAGGCCTCGGCGAGCTGGCGCGCCGTCACCATGTAGTGGAAGCACTCCTCGATGGTGGATGGTGCCATGACGATCTTTGGCGCGTCACCGGGGTGGCCATAGAGAGTGGAGAGCAGGTCTGACTGCTCGACCTTGGTGGGCAGTCCCGTCGAGGGGCCGCCTCGCTGAACATTGACCACGACCAGGGGAACCTCGGCCATGATCGCGAGACCCAGCATCTCGGTCTTCAGCGCCATGCCCGGCCCCGAGGTCACCGTCATGCAGGTCTTGCCGGCGTATGAGGTGCCGACAGCGAAGGCGACAGCTGCGATCTCGTCTTCGGCCTGGTGAATGAACCCGCCCGCGCGGTGGAACATCGCAGCGAGGTAATGGCTGACTGAGGTAGCCGGCGTGATTGGGTACATCGAGCAGACCCCGATGCCAGCGGCCACTGCCCCGAGGGCCACAGCGGCGTTGCCGTTCATGACGACGCGGTCTTCGTCGGAGCGAATCGACTCGACCTCGAAGAACTCCTTGATGTTCTCGAGACCCCACGCGTAGCCAGCTCCGACCAAGGCGAGGTTCGAGGCGATGATCTTCTCGGCGTTGCGCTTCTTGGCGAACTTCTTGGTGATCTCGGCGCGAGCGATGTTGATGTCGCGGTCGTACATCGCGCACAGCAGGCCAACGACCCACATGTTCTTGCCCCGTCGCGGGTTGTCGACGAGCTTCAGGGTCTCTTCTTCGAGGGGAATCTCTCGGATCTCGAAGCCCCGCTCTTTGAAGTCGACCAGCGCGTCGGCGTACATCGCGGCGATCGTCGGATCGGGGCTCGTGGCCCACTTGCGGTCGAGGTACAGCAGCGTGCCGGGCTCGAGAGCGCTCTGGAGCACTCGGCTATAGGCGGCCTGCTCGTTGAAGGCGACGACCACGGCGGCCTTGTCGCCCATGTTGGACACCGCGCCGGTCGCGAATCGGACCCGGTTGCCCGAGGCTCCGGTGCTCGACCGTGGCGGGGGCTCGATCTCGGCGGGGATGATCTCCACCGTCCAGACGCCGTTGCCCATCTTGGCGCAGATGGTTCCGAACATCTGGCCGGCTGTCTGCGCTCCCTCTCCGGAGTCGCTGACGATCTCGATCACGGCACCTGTGACGGCGGTGCGGTTCTTGGAGGCCGCCTCGCTGGGTTCGGGATCTTGGTTCTGTACAGTCATGGATTCACCACCTTGTTCCCGGAGTCCGGGTCGGTCGGAGTTTCGTTCGCGTGCGCGCGCTGTGTTGCCATCAGTCGCCGCCGCCCAGATCCACATAGTAGGCCTCAAATTGCAGATCTGCCTCGGAGCGCTCGTGGAGCAGGAGCGATTGGAGGAAGTTCTTCTTTCGCGCCGCGAGGTCTGCCTGGGCAGCCTCGATGATCGCGACTTGATGTTGGATGTGGTCGAGGTCGCGGAGCAGCTCTTGGTGCTCTTCTCTGACTCGCTCGACTCTTCTCTGAAGCCGTGGAGCAGCGGCACCGACGTTGTCGAGGAAGCCGTTGGGCCGCTCTTCGGTCTCAAAGTGGGCCGTCATCACCGGGCGGAGCTTCTCAATGCACTCGATCGTCTGCGGTAGACCCGCCTCACGGGCCAGCTTGCGGACGAGATCTATGAGGCCCTGTGCGTCGGGGACGAGGACGAGATTCTCTGACTTCGACATGGTCCTTTCCTATTCCAGTTCTATAATCGCGAACTCGGAGGATAGCGAACATTAGCGTCCTTTCAGAAGTACAGTACCATTGATTCGGTGTAGTTTCTAGTTGGCGCGAGCGTGTATTTGGTCACAATTGGCGTTGTTGCACAAATACCCGCACGGCACAGAACTTCCCCTAAAGAATTGATCGCTACCCCACACAAACCGAATCTGGCCGTCCAAGTTCCAG
>PVBE010847549.1_pt1 | contig 17031 bp, 11 predicted proteins | sample 1631181 | NCBI WGS metagenome assembly PVBE01 (sample SAMN08397723, study PRJNA350692) | Marine metagenome, whole genome shotgun sequencing project. | isolation source: water | place: Pacific Ocean | collected 2012-04 | reverse complement strand
GAATCAACTCGCCGTCGACGGTCGGCCAGTATCTGCGGACGACCTGGTTGAGTTCGGAGATGACCAACTCCGGCCCTCCTCGACTGACGGTGACTACTCGAGCTTCGTGTGCCTCGCCCGCATCTCGTCCTCAGTCGTGCCCAACCGTCCCATCAGCGACATCACCATCGCGTCACACAACGTCAGCGCCGTCTGCTCAAATAGCGACCCCGGAGGCTGGATCGACTTCCCATGGTCCGAGTCGGACGTAATCGGCGCGTGGACCTCGACGACGATATCAGCCATCGTCGCGACGGGGCTATTGGGGTGCGCGGTCAGCACGGCGTTCCCGGCGCCCCGCTCGCTTGAGGCTTCGGCGATGGCAAAGGTCGTCCGCGTCTGACCCGAGCCGCTCGTCGTGACCAGCAAGTCGCCCGGCCCAATCGCGGGGGTCGTTGTCTCGCCCACCACGTGCGCGTTCAGGCCCAGATGCACCAGGCGCATCGCGAACGCTCTCATCACCAGCCCGCTACGCCCCTGGCCGGTGCAAAATACGCGCCGCGCCTCCATGATCGCATCGACAAGCGCGTCGAGTTCGTCGCCGCGAGTGTAACTGACGGCGCTACGGACCTCGTCGGAGATCGCGAGCGCGTTCTCCTTGGTCACCCCAGACATGGGTAGTGTCTTCCCTTCACGCCACAGATGGACAGCTTACTCCTGCGCGCCCTCGGAGGCGGGCGCAACGACCGCGATGACGCACCGGTCCAGGTCCAGCAACTCCTGAGCCACGCGTTGGACGTCGGCTGCGGTCACCTTAGCGATCTCGTCGGCGTACCTGGTGTAGTTGTCGTGCCCCAGGCCGTAGAGTTGGTCCAGGCCCGACGCTTGCGCTCGGCTGTCGGGAGTCTGCAGGCTGATCCCGTTCTCCGCGATACACATCTGCTTGCCGCGGGCAAGCTCATCATCGCCCACGGCCTCGTCGCGCATTCCCTGGATGATCTCTTCGATAACGGTGGTCGCCTCTTCGGTCTTCGAGGCCTCGGTGGCGGCAAGCACCACGAACGCGCCGGGGTCGAGACCGGCTTCGTTCCATGCGTGGACGAAGTACACGAGCTGGCGCCGCCGGAGCGCATCATGCAGTCGTCCGCCCGGCAGTCCGCGACCCGATATCACCGCGTCCAGAACGTCAATCGCGTAACGACGCTCGTCATCAACCTTGGTCCCGGGGAAGCCCATGTAGATCATGGACTGCTCTTGGTCGCGATCCTGGGCGGCTTCGCGGGCCTCGGTCAACTCAGGCTCGGCGCTCGTCGCGGGTTCTTGCGCCTGTCGCGGCTCCCACTTGCCAAGCGCCTTCTCAACACCCGCGAACGCGGCGTCTGGGTCCACGTCGCCGAACACGCAGAGGATCGCCCTATTTGGCCGGCAGTATGTCTCGTAGTAATCAGCGACCGTCTCGCGCGTCAGATTGGTGATGCTCTCTTGGGTCCCGCTGGTCATGAACCGGTACGGATGCACCTTGTACATCGTGGAGGTGAAGAGCTTGCGGGCAACCGTCTCGGGACTGTCATCCTGCGCGGCGATCCCTGCCAGCGTGAAGCGCCGTTGCGCCTCGAACTGATCCTCTGGGAACGTTGCGTTCATCAACGCATCGCCGGCCAGTTCGAGCAGTTCGTCGAGATCCTCGCTCAGCGCCGCGCCTTGGACGCCGAAGCTGTTGCGCCCGGCGTAGGGCGAAAGGCTCGCGCCCATGTCCTCGATGGCGCGCGCCACTTCCTCCCGCGTGCGCTTCTTCGTCCCGCGGTTCAGCATGCTGGCCATGAATCCGGTAACGCCGTTGGTCTCCTCGGTCTCGTACCGGAGGCCGCCCTTCATCGCGGCGAAGATCGAGACCGTCGGCGCGGTCGTGCTCGGTTGGACCAACACCTGCAGCCCGTTGTCCAGCGTCTTCGTCACGGTGACCGGTCTCTCGTTCGCGCCGGTGTCGCGTGTCGCGACCTTCGGCGCCTTCGGCGTCATGGCGACCACGCACAGCTTGTCGGGGTCGATGTACTTCTGCGCCACGCGGCGCACGTCTTCGCGAGTCACCTCGCGGATCTTGTCGACGTAGAGATCGCTGAAATGAACGTTGCCGGTCGTCAGCAAGTCCGTCGCCGCGATCGAGGCCAGGTCGTCCGCGGTCTGCCTGGCGAAGGTCAGCTCGGCGGCCTTCTGCCGCTTGGCGCGCGCAAGCTCATCCGCGGTCACGAACTGAGTCTTGGACTGCTCGAGGACCTCAATGATCGCTTCCTCAGCCGCGACGAGATTCTCGGGATCAAGCGTGGCCCCGATGCCGAACGCGCCGGCGTCAAAGCTCGGGGTTGACGAGTAAGCCGAGATCCCATCGACCAGTTGCTTCTCCTCACGCACGATCCGCACGAGCCGACTGCTGGCGCCATTCCCCAGCACGTAGGCCAGCACGTCGAGCGCGTACAGGTCCGGGTGGAGCAGGTCGATCGAGCGGTACCCGATCCTCAGATAGGCGCGCTGGAGGTTCTCGTCAATCTCAATCCGCCGTCGGGGAGCGGTCTGCGGCGGCTCGCTAGGGAGCACGACCGGCGGCGCCGGGCGCCGGGGAATGTCGCCCAGAAGCTTGCGGCACTCCTCGATGACCTCATCCGCGTTCACGTCGCCCGCAACCGCCATGATAACGTTATCAGGCACGTACCACTTCGCGTGGTAATCCGCAAGCTGATCGCGCGTGTTGGTCTTGAATCGCTCCGGGAAGCCAATCACCGGGTAGCGCGCGGGATGGTGCTGGAACATCGTCTGGGCGAACAGCCAGTAGATGTTGTTATTCGTGTCGTCATTCGTCCGGGCGATCTCGCGAAGGATGACGCCCTTCTGGATATCGCATTCACCCTCCTCAAGCAGCGGGTCGAACACGTAATCACCCACGATGTCCAGGGCCGTCTGCCAGTACTGGGTCGCGGTTGTGATGTAGTAGCAGCAGTGATCTCGCGACGTGTAGGCGTTGCTGGAGTTTCCGATCGACTCGACGAGTGAATCGATCTCCTCCTGCGTGCGTTTCGGGGTGCCCTGACTGAGGGTGTGCTCGAGGTAATGGCTCAGCCCATGCCCGAGGAGATCGTCCTCATAAATGCTGCCCGTCCCAACGTACGCCCTGACGGCAACAACGGGGCTCGCGTGATTCTCGACGACGAGCACGCGCAGACCGTTCTCGAGAGTTTCAACCACCGGGTCGTTTCCTCCGCAGAGCGCCGTGGTGCTCAGCGCGAATGTAGTAGCGACGATCATTGCCGACCGAAACATGTTCCGCCTCCAGACCTGGGTGCCGGTCGCCGGGCGCGACCGGTCATTTGCCATCAGATTCGGAAAAGGGACGCTCGCTAATCCACAAGCGCCCCCTCGGGCTCTGGTTCATTCAGGGAGCCGCGCCAACTGCGGGCGGCCCCAACAACTCGTCGTCCGCGCGTTTCACGCGCTATTGGGTATGAGTTTACCACACCCCCAATAGAGCGTCAATTGGCGCTCCTGCCCCCACAGATACTCATTCTCCGGGAACGCTCGGCCACCCGGCTAGACCTCCCGCAGGCCCCGTCACAGCCCCAACCCGCGCAAGTACTCTCGGTTCACTCTGATGGCGTCCGCCGGATCGGCCCACGCGAGTTCGGATTCCTCCTCGCCGACCACCCACGCATCGTATCCCGCGCCTCCCAGCGCCGCGAACATCGCCGCGTAATCGCACAGGCCTTGCCCCAGCGGCGCCCACGAGCCATCCGCCCTGACGTCCTTCACGTGGACGTGCCGGATACGCCCCATGTGCCGGGTGATGCAGTCCATCATGTCCTGTCCGCCGCGGATGATATGCCCCGTGTCCGGGTTGAACATCAGCCCCGAACCCTCGGTCGCGGCAAGCAGCGCGTCGTATTCGTCCGCCGACTCCAGCAGCGACCCATGGTGAGAGTGCGGGTGAACGCAGACAGTCACGCCCATTTCCGCGCCCCACTGCGCCACTTGGTTGTAGAACTCCACGGCCCGCTCGATCTTGACATGGTAATCATCGCGCGTCGGGCTCGCCACGCCACCCAGGGCCAGGAGCGGCCGGGGGAACTCCGCCGCGAACGCCACTGCCTCGCGCGCGTCGGACAGCTCCGACGCCACGTGCGCTGGATCGGTGAAACCGTGGTCGCTGGCAAAGGCGTATGCGGCAAACTCAAGGCCTCGATCCGCCAGGGCCTGTCTGAACGCGTCCGGTCGATCGGCATACGCGCCGATCATGCTCGCGGCGAACTCCACGCCGTCATACCCAGCGGCGGCGACCGCGTCGAGGATGTCGTCAGGCGTCCCCGTCCAGTCCTCGCCATGCATCTCCCACGAATACGTCTGACACCCGATCTTCATCAGCTCGCCTCCGTCCCTATCGTAACCAGCATGCCATCCTCGGCAGCGATTACCTCGATACCCAGGCGTTGCTGCATGTCCTCCACGATTCCGCGTGGACCCGCCTCGAGGAATCGCACGCCAAAGTGGGTCAGGATCGCCCTCCGCGGCTTGGCGGCGGCGATGATTCTCTCCGCGTCCGGCGCCGAAAGGTGGTACACGCGGCGGTTGGGGTTGTCCTCGAGTACTGTGTGGATGATGAGGGTATCAGCGCTCGCGTAGGCCTCGGCGAGGTCCTCTCTGTAACGGGTGTCGACGATGTACCCCAGCGTCTCGCAACCGCCCTCGAGTAGCAGTCCATAAGTCGTATCCGGGTGGTCGTGGCGCGCCGCGACACGCACCGTGACGTCACCGATCTCATACGCGCCATGCTCGTGGATCTCCACAACCTCGCCGATGTAGTTGAAGATGTACTCGCAGATGGGCGAGCTTCCGTCGAGCGCGTCCGGAGGCGCAAGCAACTTCCCGCGAGGACGGTGCCCGCCATGGGTCATGGCTTCGATGATCACATTCGCGTCGTTGGTGTGGTCGAGATGCTTGTGGGAGATGAGAACCGCATCGGTCTCGGCGGCGTCGAGCCTCGGCTCGCTCCGATAGGCGTTCACGAGCGCGCCTGGGCCCGGATCGATCCACAGGTTCTGTCCAGCCAGCCGCACCCACAGTCCCCCCGACGCCCGCAACTGCGTCGAGACCACGAACCGCGATCCGGCCGTGCCGAGGAACTTGATGAACTCGTCGGGATAGCCGTCAGGCATACTCACCTATTTCGCGGGCGACGTCTGAGACGATTCTGACGTGCGCTTGGGGGACGCCCGGCGCGATCGAGCAGGCCGTGCTCAGAACGAACCCATCGGCGGCCATCCCCGCTCGGCAGACCTCCTCGACGTCCGCGCGGACATCGTCGGGCTTCTTGAAGAGCAGCGTGTTGACCGAGTCGATGTTGCCCTTGATGAAGATGCGCTCGCCGACGCGCGCCACGGCATCGCTGAGTTCCACATCTCCCAGCGGGGGCGGGTCGAGGCACTCAATCCCATCGACCCCGCTATCAGCGAGCAACTCCAGCCGGTCGCTGATAGCGCCGCACGTGTGCGTGTAGATCGGCATCTCGGGCGCGGCCTCGCGCATGCGGTCGATCAGCTCCGCCTCGTACGGCTGCACGTACTCCAGGTACATGTCTCGGCTTAAGAACGCGTTGCCGACGTACGGGCTGGATATCTTCATCGCGTCGCAACCCTCACGCGCCTGCGCGACGCCCCAGTTCGCCGCGTATTCCAGGCCTTTCCCAAGCACCTGATGCGTCTTCGCCGGGTCGTCCACAATCGAGATTAGCCCGTTCTGCATCCCCATCAGCTCCAGGATCTTGTCGAACGGGCTGAAGGTCTCGCCGTGGATCGACCACTCATCGCCCGCGGATGCCTTCACGGCGCGCAGGTTCTTGAGCATCCAATCGGGCACGGGATCGAGCGTGTCGATCTCATCAATGCCCAGCCCATCGATCGCCGGGAAGGGCTCCGGCGCGGCCGGCTGGGGCAGGTCATCGTTCGGGTAGGAAGCCTCGGCGCCAATCGCGTACGGAGAGCGATTCAGGGGCGCCTCGGAGTACCTGACCCGGATGCCCTTGGGCTCCTCGGTGGTATCGGCGATCTTCTCGCGCCAATCGGGATCGCCACCGGGAACGCTGACGAGGATCCCGTCGAAGCCATACATCTCGCGCGTCCGCAGCAGGGATTCGGCGTACACCTGGGGGTCGTGCCAGATCTCCACCGGGGACAGCCCCGTCTTCAGGCAGATGTGCCCAATCGCCATCTGGCACATCACCGGGACGCGGTCCGGCCGCTCGCGCCGCATGGCAGCGGCCATGCGCTCTTTGCCCGTCATTTCTTCTTGCCCTTCCGCGGCTTCTTGTCTTTGGGGTCGTCGTCGGGGGCCTCGCCTATGGCCTTCTTCTCATCCTCGCCGAGGAACTCCGTCGGCACGGCGAAGGCGACCATATTGCGTTTGCCCAGCATCTTGAGGAACTCTGTCAGCGAAACTTCCGCCTCGCGACGATGGAGCTTGTGCTCGTCCTCTAGCGCGGCGGCGATGTCATCGACCGTATTCGTCCCATCAGACATCAGCCAGACCTTGGCGCCCACCACGTCCAGATTCACGGGCCGGCTCTCGGGCACGTAAAACAGTATGGTCAACAGCTTCCCCACTACGTCCCGCCGCCGGGGGAGTATGACGCGCACCTCGCCACTGTCCAACTCCTCGTACTCCAGCGAGGGATTGCGGAACGGTCGCGCTTGGAGGGCCTTCGAGCGCGACATCTTCGGCTTCTTAAACCGGAACATCATCTTCTCGTAGACGGTCCGGTTGTCGGCGTCGGGTTGATCGATCTGTAGGTCGTCGTCGCGTCCCAAAGCTCGTCTCCTAGTGCCTAGTCACTGTCTCCGTCCGCGTGGCGACGGGGCTCCTGCCCCGTCGTGTCGTCCCCCGCCTCACTCCCATCCCCCGCCAGCCGTTCGTAGGTCGGATCTCCAGATCCGACGCCGTCTGCCGTTAGCCACTTCGCCACCAGCAGCGTCACCACGAGCAACGCGCCAACCGCGACCATTCCCGCCACATCCACCGCCCTCACGCGTCCTACGCTCACCGACCCGCTAGCATAGTCGATCAGCGCATACCCTCGGCCCGCCCGCAGCCACAGACCCACGCCCACCGCACCGGCCACGCAAAGCGAGATCGCCGCCAAGCCGCCGCCTACCTGCGCGCGAGTTCGACCGCGCTGAGACGCTACCAGCGAGAGCAGCAGTCCTAGCAGCCCCAACGGGAACAGCAGCGCCACGGCCAGCGCAAGTGGTTTCAGTGCGGTCATTGCGTCAATACCCAACGCAGGCAGGAGGCGAGCGCCTCGTGGCGCCCGCCTCCTGCGGGAATCGTCTCTGATGTTACGTCCGGCCGCCGCGTCCGTCAACCCTCCAGGATCGCCTCGCGAATCGCGCTGAGATTTTCCTCCGGCGTCGGCGTCGGGAAAGCGCATCCGCACGTCACGATCAGCCCCTTCGGACCGACCTGCGCAATGGCGTCCTTGGCTTCCGCCTTGATCTCATCGGGCGTCACCGCATCGCCGGTCACCTCGTTCACGCCGCCCACGAAGCACGCGTCCGTCTTGGCGCGGGCCTCGGTCAGGCTTGGGCCGAAGGCGCGATCACTCCAGCTCAACACGTCGAACGGGAGCTGGATTCCGAGATCGAAGTGCAGGTCCGCTCCGTGGAGATGCGCGACATTGAACCACCCGCCGGCATCTTTGCAGGCCTGCAGCACGGCCGCGTCGGTCGGCATCATGAGTTTCTCATACGTCGCCGCGTCGGTGAACTCGCCGCCGATGCCATTGATCGCCAGGAACAGGCCGTCCAGCACGCCCTCCTCCTCGATCGTCACCTTGGCCCAGTTCTTCAGCGTCTCCCCGATCGTCTTCAGCCCGGCCTCCACCGCGTCCGGATCTTCCTTGATGTGCTCGCACACGATCGCGCGTTCAGCCGAGATCCGCTGCGCAAAGGCGAAGCTGTGGAACGTGGTATCCACGATCGGCCGATCATCATCAAGCCCGTCTTTGATGCGCTTCAGCGCCTCCAGGTGCCGGCCGAAGTTGCCCTTCCGCACGTCCAGAGGCTCGAGCTTGCGCCAATCCTCGACGTTCTGAATCGCTGGCATCGATTCCGGCATATCGTAGTCGACGTCATGCATGACCTTGAGGAAGTCAATGTCATGCCGGTGGGCGAAGGCGAGAGTCTCGCCAATGAACTCGTCGCCCGCTTTATCATCGACGTAGGTGAAGTGATACCAGAGGCTGTACGGTACCCGATCGACGTCCTGGCAGGCCGCCGCGGCCTTGATTCGTTCGCGTTTGGTCATACTCATGTTGGTCCTCTCCGTTCTAAGCAGATATCATCTCTCCTGTGCCCCGCGCGCCCGCCAAAACCCTTCTTCCCGCCCGCTGTCCAACATGCATAACACCGACGCGCGCCAGGAATTCACCGGCGGCGAGCGGAAGACTGCGCGGTCGTCTGTCGTCACGTGACGACAAACCGGCGCTTGCGCGCAGATGTCCGCGCTCTGACCTAATGAGTCCCTCCCGCGCCAGCGAGCCGCGAGCTGGCAGCTCGTGGAGTGCCGACCTCTGACCCGTGAGAAGGTCCCCCGCATCCACACGCGGCAATCACCTGTCACCGCCAAACCGCTCATCCAGGTGACCCAGCATGTCTCGCGCCTTCGCCATCTTCCTACTCATTTCTCTCCCCATCATCGGCCACGCCGCCGTCGAGGAGCGCCCCGGCGGCTGGGTGCTGTCGAATGACCTCCTGTCTGTCTCGCTCGACGCCGCTACGGGCGCGCTGACGGTGATCGACAAGGCGTCGGGCGCGACCTTCCGTCAGCCGGATTCGCTGCGTGATCCGCTCGATAGCGATGACCCGCTCGTGATCTTGCCCGCGGATGGCGTGGCGCTGGATGGGCAGGTCAGCGACTGGGCCAACACGCCCGTGCAGGTCATCGATTCGTCGACGCTTACCAGCGAGAAGCCGTGGGAGTGCGATGGCGATGAGGACCTGTCAGCCGTCGTCGGCTTCCGCTGGGACCAGGAATACGTCTACGCGCTCTTCCTCGTTCGAGATGACGAGTTCGTCCCCGGGAATCGCGATATGCGCGAGTGGTGGGAGCGCGATTCAGTCGAGTGGCGCGTCGGCTGGGATCAGACGGGCGTCATGCTCGACGCCGCCGATCCCGGCGGCTTCTTGTGGGGCGAGTGGCAGGACTGGTCGCCCGCCGCAGTGCGCGAAGTGGCCGACTTCGGCGATGATGCCTCAGCCCTCGCCATCGCATCCTCGGCCGGGCTGGATTGGCGGGGCGCGAGGGGCTACATCGTCGAGAGCGCCACCGAGATCGGCCGTTTCATCGTCGTGAACCGCAACCCGATTCCCGGTCGCCGTTTCCGCATCTCCGCCGGCGTCAACGATGCTGACGCCACGGGCGAACGCGAGGCCCAGAGCTACTGGCCCGCCACATTCGTGATGGGCCAGTCGATGACGTATACCGTCGGCGTCCTCGCCGATGCGAACGGCAACACGCCCGATGTCGTGGACGATCGTGATCCCGCCGCCACGGACGCGCGCGCCCTCGGCGATGACGGGCTCTCCTTCGTCGTCGCCGCCGACCGGCCTGAGGCCACCATCGGCCATATCCGCTGCGACCTCCAGCTTCCCGAGGGCGAGCGTGATCTGCGCGTCACCTGCTCCGTGGTGGATGGCTGGGACTGGGGGCTGCCGCTCTTCAGGGGCTTCCTGCCCGAGCCCGAATCGGCCGAGTATGTCGCGTCGATTTACGGGAATGGCGTCCTGATCCCTACCACTGACCTCGCCCCACCATCCACATGGCTCCGGCCCTTCCACCAACTCGACATGCCGGCCATCGGCGTCGTCAGCAGCGCCGGCGACGCCCTCTGCATCTTCGACGATCACGACTACTCATCGGGCTCCCTCTCGCCCGCGATGTGGGACGGCGAGAAGCGTCTGGGACTTATCCTCCAGGGCGACAACATGAAGGGCGAGCGCCTGCCCGAGTACCGATTCACATGGCACTTCGCCGGCTCGGGCGGATACGTCGGCCTCGCGAAGCGCGTCCGCGAGTACTGCGCGGCCAAGGGCTGGGTCAAGACGCTCCGCGAGAAACGCGAGGCCAACCCTAGCATTGATCTCCTCCTCGGCGCGCCCGACGTCTGGGGCGATTCATCGCTCGAGTTCGCGCGCGAGGCGAAGGCCGCGGGTATCGATCGGCTCCTCATCAATGGCGGCATGACGCCCGAGGTGATTCGTGAGATCAACGCGCTCGGTTACCTCACCGGCGAGTATGACCAGTACGTCGACGTGGATGAGACCACCGATCACATCGGCGACATCGACCCGCTCGTGGACCACATCCGCATCCAGGCCGACGGCGAGCGCGCCAAGGGCTGGGCGAACCTCGACGGCAGCCACCAGTGGTACTCGCGCTGCTCCGAGACCGCGCTCATGGGCGCGCAGCACGAGATCCCGTCGCGCCTCGCGACGCACGCATTCACCGCACGCTTCCTGGACGTGCATACCGCGATGGGCCTCGTTGAGTGTTACTCCGAGGACCACCCATGCGACTGCACCACGGATCGCGAGAACAAGATCGAGATGCTCCAGTGGATCCGCGAACAGAGCGTCGTCGTTGGCGGCGAGCACGGTCGCGCCTGGTCGGCGGCGGTGCTGGACTACCAGGAGGGGATGATGTCGCACAACCCCTTCTTCACCTGGCCCGCCGGGCACTTGGTGAAGGTCGATTCCGAGGAGCAAATCGGCGAGCGCTACCTCGAGTGGGGCATCAACCACGAGCGACGCGTCCCATTCTGGGAGCTGGTCTTCCACGACTGCGTGGTCTCCACGTGGTACTGGGGCGACAGCGTCGGCTACCTCGACGATGTGAGGCCCGACCTCACCGACCGCAAGGTGGCGATGACGGCGCTGTACGGCACCGCGCCACTATTCTGGGCGACGAAACTCGGCCTCAACTTCGATGAGGAGGGCAAGCCGAAGTTCCTCGAGGCCTACCGAAACTGCTGCAAGATCCACGAGGCGGTTGGCTACGAGGAGATGCTCTCGCACGAGTATCTCTCAGACGACCGCTCCGTTCAGCGTACCACCTTCTCGGATGGCACCACCGTCACCGTCAACTTCGGCGAGGAGCCGGCCACGGTGAAGAGCGGCGGCAAGCGCTGGACGTTGCCGATGAACGGTATCGTCGCCGACGGACCCACCATCCACCAGCACATTGCGATCATCGACGGCACGGTTGAGACCTACATCGAGCGCCCCGGTTACCGGTTCCTGGAGCGTGAAGAGGGCATTGCCAATCATGCTGGCCTGAAGTGCGAGGGCCCGCTGACGGCGCAGTTGGTTGAACCGGGACGCATCCGCCTGCACGCGCAGCCCACGACGCTAAGCGCATCGGCCGACATGCGCTCGATCGATCCAGACTTCCGTGCCGACACCGCGCGGGTGCTCTTCGCCGGCGATGACCTGACGTCTCGACAGGAGCAGTTCGGCCGCCTCCGGGAGGGCCGAGTCAGATGCTCGCCCATCGATGGCGAGTGGACGGTCTTCGACGTTGTCTACGGTGAGGCGACACGTGCATCCGATCTTTGGGTCCACTTCGACCCGCCCATGGGGCACGGCCCCCAGGTGACCCAGGGAGACGCCTTTCACCAGAGGGTCCGAGTGGCGAACGTCGGCCAGGATGGGGGCCGGGCGATGCTCAGGGCGTACTGGGATACCCAGACGCCGGACCGCCTGATCTTCAGCGAGCAGGTCGAAGTCGATGGCGGGGCCACGAAAGAGGTGCAGGTGCGGGCAGATACGTCTCAAGTCGCCGGGACACGACTGCTTATCGTCGCCGCTGAAGTTGATGGCCCGGAGATGGTGACATCTGACAACGTCGTCACGCACCCGGTCTTCGTGACACCCGATTTCGACCGCTGGCCGATCAGGGCACAGGTCCAGGTCGGCCTCGGCGGCATCGCCCGCCCGTACCCAAAGGTCGAGGCGCGACTGGACTTCACATCGTTCCTTGACGGTGCGGAACTCGACCCGTCCTCCGTCCACGTCGCCACGATCGGTGAGGACGGTAAGCCCGCCGACCTGCTGTTCGCCCAGTTCGAGCCGGACGCTGACTTCGACGGCAGGGCCAACGCGGCCGGGACGCTCGTGATCCAAACAGATCAGGAGTTCGACGGCGCCGATGACCCGCAGTACGTCGTGCTGTTGGCGCCGGTCGCCCAGCCCGGATTCTTGCCCATGCGTTACCTCAATGCACCCAACTCCGCCGCTGGCGAGGTGTCCAAATGGGCGTACAAGGCGAACGTGGCCGATGGCGCCATTCGGTCTCTTCGGTATACGGGCAAGCCCGGTGCCGCAACGGACCTCATCCGCCAGGTCATCTTCTCATCACAGGAGACGGGCTGGTCCGAGCCGGAGGGCACGGTCGATGAGTTCGAGGTCCTCGCCGATGGTCCCGTCCGCACCATCGTCCGCACGGTGAAGACGCTAAGGGGCGGGAACGTAGTCACCCGCACCTACGACTTCCGTGGCGACCACTTCTTCGTCGATGTCTCGGCCGACGAACTCCAGCAGGGGCTGTTCAGCCGCATCTGGTACGACCGCGAGGGGACCTACGAGGACAGTGCCGGCAACAAGGCTCGCATCGACGGTGACGGCGAGAACGAGATCGAATCCGCACTGGACCCGACGTGGTACTGCATGTATTCGGACGAGGCGTCTCACGCGTGCATCGCGCTCTCGCCCATGGCCGGAATCGTGTACTGGGACCAAGGCGAGGCCTACGGGCAGCTGGGCTTCCAGACCGCATCGCCCACCGGATTTCGTTGCGCGCACGTCATCAGCGGACCGCAAGAGAACGCCGACTTCGCCCGCGAGTGGTACGAGCGATTGACCAACCCGCCAACGCTCACGTTGCGAGCCGACTGACCCGAACGGAGCTTCCCACCATGCGCCATTCTGTCGCCATCGCCATCACACTGGGGTGCATCACCGTGACTCATGCCCAGAAGACCGCCGGCGTGTTCTATCCATCGCGACTCGTCGAGACAGCCCGTGAGAACATCGCCAAGCACGACTGGGCCGCGCAAACGCGCGACGACATCGTTGCCGAGGCCCAAGGCTGGACGGTCTACTCCGACGATGAGCTGTGGGCGATGATGTTCGGAGCCACAATACCGCGCTCGTGGATGGTCTGGTCCAACGGCGTCTGCCCCTCGTGCGAGGAACCCGTCGTCATGTACGAGTGGGAGATGGACTCGCTCGCGCAGCCGTGGAAGTGCAGTTGTCCGCACTGTGATGAGGCGTTCCCGAAGAACGACTTCGGCGCGTTCCACGAATCAGGCCTGGACGAGCACGGCGTCTTCGATCCTGCGCTCGCGGACCGGTCGCTGCTCTTCAATACGGAGCACCCCGATCCAGACGATCCCCTGCGGGCGTTTGGCGTCGACGACGGCACGGGCTATGTCGATGGCGACCGCAAGTGGCGCTTCATCGGCGCCTACCTCATCTACGGTCAGTGGAAGCACTCGGTCCTGGGAGGCATCAAGGCGCTTTCGGCCGCCTACGTCGTCACGGGCGAGAAGCGCTACGCCCACAAGGCGGGCGTGATGCTCGACCGCGTTGCCGATCTTTACCCCACCTTCAACTTCAAGACCCAGGCCGAGGTCTACGAGGTGCCCGGCGCGGCGGGGTATGTCTCGACCTGGCACGATGCCTGCGAGGAGACGCGCGAACTCGTCATCGCCTACGACATGATCTTCGAGGCGCTTCGCGAGGACGAGGCCCTCGTCGCATTCCTGTCCGCCAAGGCCGACCAGTACAAGCTCGACAACCCCAAGGCCTCTTTCGCCGACATCCAGCGCAACATCGAGGACCGCATCCTGCGCGACGCCATCGCCAACGCGGGCAAGATCCACTCCAATTACCCCCGCACGCCCATCGCACTCATCAACATCCACGCCATCCTCGGCTGGCCCGAGAACCGCGACGAGATCTACACCATGACCGAGGACATGCTGAAGCGATCAACCGCAATCGACGGCGTCACGGGGGAGAAGGGGCTAGCCGGTTACTCGTCATACGTGATCCGCGGCTTGGGGCAGTTCCTCGAGCAGTTCGCTCGCGTTGAGCCGGGCTTCCTGCCCGAACTCCTGGAGCGCCAACCGAGGCTCGCCCAGACGTATCGCTTCCATATCGACACCCACTGCCTGAGCCGCTACTACCCGCTCTCGGGCGACACCGGCTGGTTCGCCGGGCCAATGGAGAAGTACGTCGGGCTCAACATCACCCAGAATCCGGGCGTCCTGCCGTCGATGTACAGCTTCCTCTGGCGCCTCTACGAACTCACCGATGATCCCGCGTATGTCCAGGTGCTCTACCGCGAGAATGAATCATCGCCCGAGGCGTTGCCGCGCGACATCTTCGCCGCTGATCCCGAGGATTTCCAGCGCGACGTCCAGGCCGTGATCGGTCGTGAGGGCTTGGTACCGCGCCTGGGCTCGGTAAACAAGCAGCAGTGGCGCATCGGCATCATGCGCTCGGGACATGGTGGCAACGCCCGCGCGGCGTGGCTCGACTACGACTCCGGCGGCGGCCACGGCCACCGTGACGGCATGAACCTCGGGCTCTTCGCGAAGGGCCTGGACCTCATGCCTGACTTCGGCTACCCGCCCGTGCAGTTCGGCGGATGGGGATCGGCCAAGTCGGCCTGGTACGGGATCACGCCCGCGCACAACACGGTCGTCGTCGACGGCAAGAGCCAGCCCGGCGGCTCGGGGAAGTGCACGCTTTGGATCGACGAGCCGGGCCTCAAGGTCATCCGCGCCGATGCGCCGGCGCTCATCGGGGGCACGCGGTACGAGCGCTCGGTCGCGCAGATCGACATCTCCCCGCGCGACTTCTACCTCATCGACATCTTCCGCGTCGTCGGTGGCAGCGACCACGCCAAGTTCATGCACTCGCACTTCGGGGAGATCTCGACCGAGGGTTTGGATCTTTCGCCAACCGAGGACTTCGGCCACCGTACCCAGATGAGCAACTTCCAAGTAGATCCATCGCCCAAGCCAGGCTGGACGGTAGACTGGGACGTGGAGGACCGCTACGAGCTGTTGCCCGAGCCGCGCGATATCCACCTGCGCTACACCGATCTCACGCAGGGCGCCGAAGCCTACACCTGCGAGGCGTGGGTCGTGGAGGGGATGTACAGTTCGACCATCGAGACGCACATCCCGCGGGTCATGACCCGCCGCCGCGGCGAGGCGCCGCTCGCATCCACCTTCGTCGCCGTCATCGAGCCGTATGAGGACTCATCCAACATCGCGAGCATCCGGCGCTTGGACGAAGGCGCGCACGCGTCCGACCAAGCCGTCGTGGTAGAGATCACGCTCACCGACGGCCGACGCCACCAGATCACCGCCGGCGCCGACGGCATCGATTTCGACCGATCCGAGGAGTAGGCTTCGACCGTGTAGGGCGCGTCTGAACCCCAACGCCGTTCACCCGCTGACCGCCGCGATGACAGTGCCAGGCTGGGATCTCGCCTTCTGGGGGGATTTCCGCCGGCGGCACCAAAGACGGGGCGGGCACGATGGTCACGTCCATTCGGCGGCAACTCCCGCGACTCTGAAGTCACCGCCGCACTTCTCCCAGTCGCTCCGCGAGCCATTGGCCATATCAGAATAGAGGAAAGACGTCAGTTATTGGCCAATATCAGATCTAACGATGCTCCATCATGTCTTTTGAGCATAGCACACCAGCACTACGTAACTCTGGAGGATGATCGGCATGCAAGCGGACCACTGCCTGACTCCGAGCCTGATGCTTGCCCAATTTGCGGATGGCCGAATCGACACCTGCCGGAGGGCGATCTCAGAGCTTCGGAAGCTTGAGCCGGAGCAGCGGCAAGCCTTCCTGAAGCCCACGATTTCGTTTATGAGCACCGAGAAGGAGGATGGCGTCCGCACATGGGGGACGACTGCTCTCGGCGTCATCGGCGGCGATGAGGCATATGCAACGCTGCACGGGTTACTCGACACCGCGATGCCCGAGCAGAAGAAGGACTTCAGCTGGACGCGCCTTTACGCGTTGCGGGCGGCATGCAGCCTCGCCCGGGGGAACGCCAACCGCGAGCAGCAGGTTGCCGACCTGGTGCGCACCATGGCCGAGGACGAGGACGAGCCGGACGTTGTGTCGGCGGCCGCGCGTGCGAGACTCGCCTCACAGGGAGACCGCAAGTCCGAGGCGCGCCTGCGGGGCGAACTGAAGAACCCAGACGAGTTCTGGCTCTGTCTTTCCGCCATCCGAGGACTGCGCGAGTTCCCCGTGCCGAGGTTGGCGGATGCGCTGCTGGCACTCCTGCGCGAGAACAGGTACCGTGATCTGGTCTTCCAGGCGATCCGCGCCCTCGCCCGAGAGGAGTACCGCAGCTCTGTGGAGGTGGCGCGGGGTATGGCCGACATCGTGCGGCTCAACCCGGCCCGTCACTTGCGGCTGGAGGCCGTCAAAGCGCTGGCCGTTCTCCAGCACAGGGACACGCAGAACGACCTGCTCCGGGCACTGGCGGACGAAGACGCGGAGATCCGCGCTCAGGCGTCTGCGGCCCTGGCTGCGCTCCTCACTGTCGAGGAGGCCGTCGCGGCCATCGTGCTAGAGGTCCTTAGCGATGACCTCGACCCCGAGACGTGGGGGCGACTCGTCGGGGGGCTCCGACTCGTAGATATCACACGAGAGATATCCACACGCGTCCTCGGCGCCGAGATTGACGGGCCGGACCCGGAGCGGGCCAAACGGGCAGAGAGGACACTTACAGAACTGGGCGGAGGGGCAGCTCTCCAACGGCTCACCCAGCGCAGACGGACCCTGACTGATCTGGACAAGGTTCTCAAGCCCGCATTGCCCATATGAGCAGGGAGGTTTTCGGTAGAGGTGCCAAGAAACTGGCCTCAGAGCATCGCAGCGGGCATCGCAGCAATGATCGCCGGAGGCACCGCATGGG
>PVBE010880807.1_pt1 | contig 17032 bp, 11 predicted proteins | sample 1631181 | NCBI WGS metagenome assembly PVBE01 (sample SAMN08397723, study PRJNA350692) | Marine metagenome, whole genome shotgun sequencing project. | isolation source: water | place: Pacific Ocean | collected 2012-04 | reverse complement strand
AGGCACAGGGTCAATGCAGGGCCTTGGGTCGGGCTACGCCCTCCCTGCGTCCCAGCATTGACTTACTCTACGACATTGAGCAAATAATCAACCCGTCCAGACTAACGAATGCACTGGACCAGTTTGGGTAACTCGATCACAAGCAGGCAATTGAACCGCTTCGGCAAAAACCTCGGATGTGGATGGTGCAATATAACGATTTTGCATTGGATGCGTTTGATCATCGTGATTCGCTCGAAGCACTTGAGCAGTTCATGAAGGACTACACGCAGCGTTCGGGGAAAGAGGTCGAGGCGATGAAACCTTACGAGGAAGCCAAGCAATATTGTTTCTGACATCATGAATCTTCTGACCATTCCGGGACAGCACGAGTACGGCGGGAAACCGTTTCCATTGGCAATCAAGCCGCCGGAAGGTTCCCTGTCGGAAAGTTGCGAATGGGCAGGAGGAGTTACTGGTGAATTATCTAAAGCGGCCTTTGAGCACGGTGCCGTGCTTTTGCGCGGCTTGCCCCTTGTCACGCCGGAAGATTTCGACGCGGTCGTTCACGCGTTCGGCCTCCCGAATTTCTCCTACGAGGAATCACTCTCCAACGCGCACCGCATCAACTTCACGCCGCGTGTTTTTTCCGCCAACGAGGCACCACCGGACATCACTATTTTTCTGCATCACGAAATGGCGCAGACGCCGATCTATCCGAGCAAGTTGTTTTTCTTCTGCCAAACGGCAGCCGACGAAGGCGGCGCGACGCCAATCTGCCGATCCGATGTATTGTGGGAACGCCTGAACAAACAGTGCCCCGGCTTCGCCGACGACTGCCGGTCCAAGGGCTTGAAATATTCCAACGTCATGCCAGGCCAAGCTGACAAGTTGTCCGGCATGGGGCGCTGTTGGCAAAGCACCTTCAGCACGCCCAACCGTGAAGTCGCCGAGGCGCGCTTGGCGAATCTGGGCTACTCGTGGGAATGGCAGGCCAACGGCGATCTCCGGGCCACCACGCCGGTACTCCCAGCCGTCTGCGAACTCGGCGACGGACGAACGAGTTTTTTTAACCAACTCATCGCCGCTTTCAACGGCTGGAAAGATACCCGCAACGATCCGGCCAAAGCGATCACCTTTGGCGACGGTACCCCGCTCGATCCGGCCGACGTTGTCGCAGCCAGTTCTCTCGCCGATGACATCACTTTCGACATTCCTTGGCAGGACGGCGACTTCGCCCTCGTTGACAACTACACTGCCATGCACGGCCGTCGGACGTTCAGAGGCATCCGAAAAGTCCTAGCTTCATTCGTTGCTACCTGACCTTTTCGATTGAGGATTTTCGTTGAGCGGTGTCTAATTAGCAGCGATGCATCGGATTCTAGTGAGCGCACTTCTTTCGCTTGGGTTGGCATCGGCCAGCTTGGGGGCTTCGCCGACTACGGAGCAGATCGAGTTTTTTGAAGAAAACATAAGGCCGGTACTGGCTGAACGTTGTTACGAGTGCCACAATAGCAGTGACAAGGCCAAGGGCGGGCTGGCTTTGGATTGGCTGGGAGGGTGGGCCAAGGGTGGGGAGAGTGGATCGGTGATTGTTGCCGCCGAGCCGGGCAAGAGCCTCTTACTTCGCGCAATCCGGCACGAGAACAAGGAACTTAAAATGCCCAAGGATGGTCCAAAATTGTCATCAGAGGTGATCGCCAATTTCGAGAAATGGATTGCGATGGGTGCGCCCGATCCGCGTGCCGAGCAGCCCAGCAGGGAGGACATTGCAAAGATCACTTCATGGGAGTCCATCCGTGGGCAGCGCAAGCAGTGGTGGAGTTTTCGGCCGATCCGTTCTCCTGTGCCTCCGAGTGTGAAAGGCGATTGGGCGCAGACCGATATCGACAAATTTATTCAGACTGCGTGGGAGGAAGGAGGATTCTCTCCAGCGGTCGATGCTGAATCGCAGGTGCTAATTCGCCGTTTATCATTCGTATTGACCGGCCTTCCACCCACTCCCGATGAAAGCGCGGCGTTTGTCCAGGCGGCAGGGCGCAACCGTCGGGCCGCCATTGCCGCGACTGTTGAGCGGCTGATTGCCTCACCTCACTTTGGCGAGCGCTGGGCGAGGCATTGGATGGACTGGGTTCGCTACGCCGAGTCGCTTGGGAGCGAGGGTGATCCGCGCATCCCGCATGCCAACCAGTACCGCAACTATCTCATCCGTGCGCTGAATGCTGATGTCCCCTATAATCAACTGTTGCGCGAGCACATAGCCGGTGACCTGCTGGTCAAGCCACGACTCAACGAGAAACTTGGCCTCAACGAGTCGGCCATTGGCCCGGCGCACTACCGCCTTGTGCTGCAGGGCTTCGCCCCGACTGATGCACTAGAAGAACTCACGCGTACCACGGAGAACCAGATCGATGTCACCACCAAGGCTTTCCTGGGGATCACCGTTTCGTGCGCGCGTTGCCATAACCACAAGTTTGATCCTATCAGCCAGCGGGACTACTACGCCCTTTACGGCATCATGACCAGTTGCCGGCCGGCAACGGTCAATGTTGACACCCCTGCGCGGCAGGAAACGAACAAGGCTGCCTTGTCCGGGCTAAAGCCGAAGATTCGAGCCGCACTTGCCGAGCAGTGGCTGGTAGAAGCAACCAAGCTAACTGAGTTATTGGGCAAGCCGAGCGATCGCTGGAAAAAGGCCATTAACAATGCCAAGGAGAAAAAAAATCCATTGCATGCGTGGAACAAAATGCGCCTAGTCAAGCGCGAAGAGTTTCCCAAAAAATGGAAGCAACTCGCCGACGATTTCGCCAACAGCAGGAAGGCGCTAGATGCTCAACGTAAACGCAAATATGCCCAGCGCTGGCGGTTTGGTGATGGCAACGACTCGATGAGCCGTTGGATTCTCGATGGCAACGGGTTGGATGGCACGGTAGCCAAGCCCGGCGCCTTCCGCGTGCTGCCGAGTGGTGATCGAATCGTGGACGACATCCTGCCCACAGGTGTTTATTCGCATCTACTTTCGGACAAACATGTGGGGGTGATTGGTTCACCGTCGTTTCGAGTAGGACCCGGGCAGTCCCTTTTTGTGCGCGTCATCGGCAGTGGGGATGTCATGGCTCGTTATGTGGTGCAAAATTACACCCGGAGCGGAACTGTTTATCCGGTCACGCGACTCAATGATGGCAAGTGGCGCTGGCAATCGTGGAGTATAAAGTACTGGCAAGGCGACGACGTGCACCTGGAGGTCACCACTGCTGGGGAACAGGCGACTCTTGCCGTGAATAAGCCGAACTCATGGTTTGGCGTAACCGATGTCATCGTGATTGAGGAAGGCCAACCGGCCCCGCGCGATGAACCGGCTGAGTTTGTTGCTCCGCTGTTTAACCAGGGCAGTCCCGACAACCTTGAAGGCTTGGGCAAAAGTTACGCGTTCGCAATTCGCAACAGCATCCGGTCTTGGCAGCGCAATGACATGACCAACGAGCAGGCCAATTTCCTCGGCCATTTTGTCCGAAGTGGTTTACTGCCCAACTCGACTGCTGACGTGCCCGAGGTCGCATTGCTGGTGGAAGAGTATCGACGACTCGAAGCTGCCGTGCCGGTGCCGCAGCGTGCGCCGGGTGTGATCGAGGCGGAGACCAAGGATCGGCCATTATTTATCCGGGGCAATCACAAGCAGTTGGGCAAGCCGGTGCCGCGCCGTTTCCTCGAGGCAATCAACGCCAAGCCGTTTCAAACGAAACAATCTGGCAGGCTTGAGTTGGCTGAGGCGATGCTGCATCCGGACAATCCGCTGACGGCAAGGGTAATCGTGAACCGTGTTTGGCATCACGTTTTCGGCCGCGGACTCGTCGCCACACCGGACAACTTTGGCCGCCTGGGAAAGGAACCGACACATCCCGAGTTGCTTGACTATTTGGCCAGTCGTTTCATCGCGGAAGAGTGGTCGCTCAAAAAACTCATTCGTGAACTGGTCCTCACGCGCACGTTCCAAATCAGTATTGACGGTTCTGCGGCGGTGCGTGAAGCCGATCCGGACAATCGACTGCTGACACGCGCCCACATTCGTCGGCTCGGAGCCGAGGCGATTCGTGATGCCGTGTTACTGGCTGGCGGTTCGCTTGATCGTACACCGGTGCGGGGTTCGGAGAGAGGCGACACCAATCACCGGAGCCTTTATGTTTCGATCATTCGCAATCGCCTCGACCCTTTCCTGTCAATTTTTGATGCGCCGGTGCCTACCAGCACCCAGGGGAGTCGCAACGAAACCAACGTTCCCGAGCAGTCACTCGCAATGATGAACTCACCCTTCGTCATCCGGTCAGCCAAACGCCTGGCCAAGCGCGTTCACGGTGACGCCACTAAGCGGCTCGCGAGCATGTTCCAACTCGCGTTAAATAGAGCGGCGACGACGCAGGAATTGGCCAGTGCCAAGGCGTACATCGAAAACTCGGCTCAAAGGCAGCGCTTGACCGGGGAAGAGTTGGCCCTGTCGCGCAGACAGATTGCGGATGTGCAGGCGAAGTTGGCGGCCATTCGCGAGCCGGTGCGTCAACGCCTCCTTGCTAAGCGAAGCGAGGGTGGCCAAACAACGCCGAACGGCCCCAAGCCATTTGCCTCGTGGGACTTCAGCATTGGCGTAGAGGATCAGATTGGCAAAGCGCACCTGTCACTCAAAGGGGGTGCCAAAGTGGCCGAGGGCATGTTGGTTTTGAATGGACGAACGGCGTACGCACGAAGTGTACCTCTACCAAAGCCGCTTCGTGCAAAGACACTTGAGGCATGGGTGTTGCTGAACACGCTCGACCAGCGCGGCGGCGGCGTGATGGCGGTTCAGACACAGGACGGCAACACGTTTGATGCCATCGTTTTTGCCGAAAAGAAACCACAACACTGGCTGGCTGGCAGCAATACGTTCAACCGCACCAAGGATTTCAACGGCTCGGCTGAAAAGGAAGCCAAAGATCAGCCAGTGCATGTGGCAGTCGCGTACCGGGCCGATGGCACAATCGTCGGCTACCGCAACGGACAGCCATATGGCCACAGCTACAAAACCGGGTTGCAACCGTTTGCTGCTAACAACTCGGAGGTACTGCTTGGTCTGCGCCATGGCATGGGCGCAGACGGCAGACGCATGCTGGCCGGAAAACTTTTGAAGGCTCGCTTGTACGACCGTGCACTGGAGTCAGCCGAAGTGAAGGCTTCCTTCAGCGGCAACCAGAATTTCGATGCTGAGCGTGATCTGCTTGCCGACATGACCGGGCCGCAACGAAGGCAGGTTGCTGAATTAAACTCGGAGTTGACCGAATTGAATCAACGGGCTGCAGCACTGAAAGAAGCTGGAACCGCATCACAAGATCCCTGGCAGGATTTGGCCCAAGCGATGTTCAGCTTGAAGGAGTTCATTTATTTGCAATGATGAAACGAGGAGGACCGCAGAGGAAAACCATGAATGCTAATATAATACTAACGAGGCGTGAGATGTTGGCGCGGTGCTCGAGTGGTTTCGGCCTGATGGCGCTGCAGGGCCTGATGTCTAATCGCTCGCTTGCCTACACCACCCGGAAGTCCCACTTCAGGCAGCGTGCGAAACGTGTTATCCTTTGTTACATGTCTGGCGGGGCATCGCATCTGGACACGTTCGACCCAAAACCGAGTCTGCGCTATCTGCACGGCAAGCCGATGCCGGTGGAAGTCCTGCGTACTCAGTTCAACAACAACGGTAATGTGATGGCATCGCCGTTTGAGTTTCGGCAGTACGGGCAGAGCGGCATCCCGGTCAGCAGTCTGTTCCCGCATGTTGCGGAGTCGATCGATGAGTTGGCCATCATCCGCTCCATGACCAGTAAGGTAAATGAGCATGCACAGGGCAACTACGCCTTTCACACGTCAGTGCCATTCATGGGACAGCCGGCGGCCGGCGCCTGGGTGTCATACGGACTGGGATCGGAGAACCAAAACTTGCCCGGCTTTGTCGTGCTACAGTCCGGCGGGGCGGCAGTGCCTCATGGTGGCGTGGGATTGTTCAGCAACGGTTTTTTACCGGCGGAGAACCAAGCGTCCATCATCGTGGGGGACAAGACTCCGGCAGTGCGGAACATACAGTCGCCCGAGACGAGCGAGGCACAGCGTGTGCGACTGGATTTCGTGAAGGGCCTCGACCGGGAGTTTGTTCAACGCATCGGCGGTAACAACGACATTGAGGCGGCAGTGCAGAATTATGAGACGGCGTACTTGATGCAGGCATCGGTGCCGGAGTTGTGCGACTTGCGCGGCGAGACGAAGGCCACAAAAAAACTGTACGGCATGGATTCGCCCAACGGTGTGACAGCGGCTTATGGGAGGCAGGCGTTGCTGGCACGTCGGTTGGTGGAACGCGGAGTGCGGTTTGTTGAGTTGAGTTGTTTGCCTGAAAAAATGGGGGGAGGCCAAGCACCAAACCCGTGGGACCAACATGGCAATCTAAAGGATGGCCACTCGAACATGGCGCGGCAGGTCGATCAACCGATTGGTGGCCTGATCAAGGATCTAAAAGTACGCGGGTTGCTTGACGACACGCTGGTGATATGGGGGAGTGAATTTGGCCGTACTCCGTTTTCGCAGGGCACCAACGGCCGTGACCACAACCCGTACGGCTACACCATCTGGCTGGCCGGCGGCGGCGTGAAGGGCGGCACCATTTACGGCGCAACCGACGAGCTTGGCTACCACGTTACCGTGAACAAGTGTGACATTTACGATCTGTGGGCGACCGTACTGCATTTGATGGGCATGGACCATGAGCAACTGACCTACCGCCACGGCGGACGCGACCTACGCCTCACCGACGTCCACGGAAGAGTGATTCAGGAAGTGATTGCATGATTACTGTCGGCTTGGCTAGTAGAAAGGTATAATTCAAGTGTGTTTGAACCCGTTCAGAATGAAGGGTGAAGAAGTGGGGAGGGTGAAGGGAATCGTTCCAAGTGGTTTCCAGTGACTCCTTCATACAAACTGTCGCGTTTGGCATGAGTTGTCCGACTGTTTATGGATTTGGTTTGCCTGGGGCTCTAATCGATCTGGAATCAGTGAGGCAGGGATCGAGTAAGTCAAAGGTCGTAAACCTAGCTATGCGGCCGCACAGATGCAGTTGCCGGTGCGCGCCAAGCACACGCAATCCGCTCGTTCGGTTGTCGGCCATTACCAGCCGATTGATTTTGGCTATTCCGGCACCTCGACAGCGCAAATCGTTCGATTAACAACGAGGCCCTCACCGCCTTCCATGCCTCCGGCGGCCAATGCGGCTGCGTATTCAGGCGTGTCGTAGATTTTCGTCGCCGTGCCGACATTGTCAAAGCCGAGCGCGGCCGCAAGTTGGATCTTCTGCTCGCCCGTATGCTGATGCACGACCTGTCCAAAAATCACGGATTCGAAGTGCGGCATGCTCGCCTCGGCATAGCGAAAGAATGCCGGCTCATTGATGATTTCCTGCACATGATTCACCCAGATACCCTGCCTCGCGGACAGGGTCAGAGGCTCAGCCTCAATGCAGCAGACACGCCGATCAACAACAGCGCTCTCGTTCTCCAGGGGCCCCATGAGCGCCCGCGCAGTGGAGTAATCAGAATCATGCCAAAAATCGACAGCCGCTTGAACGCTGTCGAACTCGACAATGGCCGCGTGCTGCACCGGTTTGCCTAGCAAAGTCGCTGCCACAGGGCCAAACAGCATGATCTTGGCACCATATTGATTGTTGCCCTGTAACAAGGGCTTGCTCGCGGCTGCGTAAGCGCCAAATCGCTCAGCGTCCCTAATTTCAACAACGTGGTTGATCCAGTAGCCCTTCATGGTATTCGTTAGCGATTAATTATATACAATTCACAAGCTCTGTTATGAAAATTCCATGACAGTGGATAACAATGCCTTGATAACACCGGCCAATCGCGGTTCAAGCGGGCGGTGTGTTAGATGCTACTGGCGCAAGATCCTTAATGAAGTCCCCGCTGACATAATTTAGCTTAATCGTCTTCAGAGTAAATCCTGGTAAGACCTGATATTTCTTGAATGTAAGCTCACTCACGTCAGGGTGCTCGCCCCACCCTTTGAGAAGCGGAGAAGCCAGGAACGCCTCCAGTGCAGCAGCGTCTTCAAATAGGTATACCCCCCCGTATTCATTTTCTTCAGGATTCGCTAATGCAAGCTTAACCCCCAACCCAGGAATCGTGCTCCAGGTTTTCAGCATGTCTTCATCTTTAGCGAGTTCAATTAAGTCGTTGTCTTCTCTCAAATCATATTTGTAGCTGACAACCAAAACACTTAGCTTGGATAATCCGTTTTTCATTTCTCAATTTCTTTGTTCTAGGCTCCACGGCCTAGAACACGCCTAGCGATCCGATCTATCTTCTCACCGCTATTCCCGACCGTATACTTGACATTCTATAGTTGATCGAGAAGAAGGAATTCTATTCCACGTTTGGAACTGAGCAAGCCTATCATTTGACGGCCTTGTTGCGGAACGTTTTCAGGCAGTCTTCCACCGTCCGCCCCAGATAATCCTTCATCGATAAGTCCGTCCCACTCTCCTTTAGTAGCGTTAACAGTTTAAAAAAGTGATCGGCCCTGTTCCTGTCCGTTAGTCCGCTCTTGACGGCTGCCACGTGGGCCGGTGTGTGCCCGTATTTGTCGGAAAGATTTACATTTGCACCGGCAGCGATAAGTTTTTTTGCATCTTCGATGTTGCCATTTCGCACAGCTTGAAAAAGGGAAGTCCGCCCATTGAAATTACGGACGTTCAGATCCGTGGTTTTGGAAATCAATATCGGGACAGTGTCATATCGTCTCCATTTTTCATTCATCTTCACGGCAACATGAAGCGGGGTGTTCCCGGAGATGTCATAAATGTGGTCGAACGATTCTGTTGATTCCAGCAACGGTTTGTTCCTAGCGACATACGACTCCACGATCAGGTGGCCCTTCTGTGTAAGGCTGTCCTGGTGAAGTAATGAACCCAAGGCCAGCACTCCCAAGCCGACACAAAGAACGGGCTTCATGGTCAGTTTGACCAAATTGAATGTCGTAAATTTCCCATCAAGTTCGTCCGCTCTATTCTTTCGTTTGCTCATGAAATAGTCTCCCAAAAAGGAATATCGAACGAAAGTATTGTAAGTCCAGTAGACAATGAATACCGACACGACAAACGCTATGTAAGCCTTGGTCAGTGAATTCAATGATTCGAATTGCTGCAGGTAACTCGAGATAACGAAGGTCGGTAGAATGTGCACCCAGTAAGCCCAGTACGATGAGTCCGCCAGATAGCGGACGTACTCGTTGCCCTGGCTAATGAACCGGTGAGCCAAGCCAATGAAGGAAAAGCAAAGGGCGAAACAACTCAGATCCTTGAGATAACAGACCAATACCTTGAACCAGCCGCTATGGAATATCCCCTCCGCCCATATTGCAAAACCGGACAGTTTCCAATTTGTTATATCCCAGACAACACTTGGTGACACTTCCACTCGCCACGCAGGTTCAACAATGTACACAAACAACGGTATCGCAACGACTGCATAAAACCAGCAGTTGCCAGCAATATCCTTAAGGCAACCCCTGTTTTGGTAGAGCAACACACCAAATAGATAGTAGCTTCCATAAAGAAGCAGTGAGTTCACTTCAAAATCAACCTGGTTCAAGCCGATCCCAGGGTTTTTCAATGAGTATCGTAAAGGGAAAAAAAGTAGTGGAAGCAAGAATAAACCAACCCTTTTGGTAATGAAGAACCGAAATAAAGGATGAATGTTCGGTTTAAATCTCCCCATCAGGCGTAGCCGCAGAAACCTGAACAGGAAGTGAACTATATAAAAAATCAGCAAAAAATAGATGAACCAATAGTGGATAAGGGGAATCTGGAATGGGATATCCCGGTCAGAGAACTTTCCCCAAAAAATGATATGAATGAACCGTTCCCACAGCCCCATCCCTACAAAGTAATTTTCATAACTAGTGTTAACGCACCAGAGCGAGGCCAAAACAGGCGCCAGAAACACAACACCTAGTATGAAGGGAACACCAATCCGTTTCAATCGATCCCTGATGATAAATCCGAGGCCTTTTCGCTCAATAACCAACAGGGCAAAAAAACCCGCTAACATATAAAAAAGGGGCATGCGGAACTGGAAGATAAAGAATGCGATAAATTGATTAATAGGATCGCCATGATACTCGCCAGCACTCCAGAATATCCGGTCTTCGGTGAAATAGAAAATATTCACGTGAACGGACAATCCCAGCATCATGGCCATCGCCCGAACAAAATCCAATCCATGATATCTTTCTTGTGTTACCATGTTATTCCAATTCCCAATTGCCAAAATACTTTAAGCAGTCATGTACGGTACGCCCCTTGTAATCCTTTGCATTCAAGTTTGCCCCTTGATCCTTCAGCAATTTTAAAATGTCCAAATATTGGTCGGATGCCTTGGGGTCGTAAGAGCCGGTTTTGATCGCAGCCACATGAGCCGGAGTATGACCGTAGTCGTCTGCCAAACTCATTTCGGCCCCGTTCTCGATGAGAAACTCCGCATCCTTCAAGTTGCCGGTTCGCACGGCATAAAACAGAGGTGTCCGGCCAACAAAATCCTGTTCGTTTATATCAACTGACTTTTTGAGCAGGATTGGAATGGGATTATATATTCGATATGGCTCAGGGAATAATGATGCTATGTGCATGGGATTTCTTCCGTACGTATCGTTGACACCAGATAACGATTCGAAATCCTCTAAAATTGTTTTATCTCTCGGGCCTAGGGCTTCAGCTGAGGCTTCTCTCTTAGTATCATTCTTTATGGAATCATCAAGATAACCGCAGAAGAATGCGACGCATAGGGAAACAAAAAAAATTGGTGCGGTTTTCTTTGTGATATTAACCGTATTAAAATGAACTTCATCAGGGTGGTTCGGATCCTTTCGACTTCCCATGAAATAATCTCCGAGAAATGTGTACCGTATGTAATTATTATACATGAAATACATCAAGAACATGCTCAAATAAAAAATAATAACAGCCTTAAAAAGGGAATTCCCAAAGGACATTTGCTGTGCATACCTTGAAAAATAAATGGTGAATAGGACATGAACCCAAAATACCCAATAAGCTGAATCCGCCAGATATCTCACATATCGTCCGGGTTTGTTTAAATAGCGGTGGGCGAGACCGATGAACCCGAGACACAGCGTCCAGGAAACAGCACAGCGTAAAAATACAATGAGTGCTTTATAGTTCGCATTCGAGTAAAGCCCTTCCTCCCACAATTGAATATTAGCTATTTTCCAAGTTGTAATATCAACAACGACATTTCTCATTAAATCATATCTCTCAGTTGGGGCATTTAGCAGACAGACAAATGGGAGTGAGATAATAATATAGAACCACCCATTATGAGCTAATGTTTTAATTAAGTAAATATTTTTATATAGATAGACACCAAAAACATAGAATCCAAAGTAATAAATCAACTCGTTAACCTGAAAATTAAAATGAGATGGCCAAAACATTGGACTCTGTAATGAGTAATGAATCGGGAAGGCTAATGCGGTAAGAATAAGGAATCCCCATTTGTTTGCGATAGATAAATAAATCAGCTTGTTTAACAATGTATTGTTTTTGAATAGTATGTCCTTGTGGCCGAGTTGATAAAAAAGCCAATGGAACAAATAGAAAAACAGTAAAAAGTAAATGAACCAAAAGTGCCAAAAGTTGATTTCTTTAAATGTAGGTTTGTCTGTGAATGCCCCCCATAAAATATAACTTTTGATTTGGTCAAGTGCCGATGTGTCATCAAATATATTTGTGAAGGCACCTGGCCAAGTGTCATCCGTCATATACATAAAAAAAGGCATAAAGAACAATATTCCGATCAGGAATGGCCATAGAATCCTCTTAAGACGATCCCTCATTAATGCATCCATACCTTTTTTTTGCAGGACAAGTTCTGCAAAAAAACCAGCGAGCAGCATGAACAACTGCATTCGAAAGAAATGTATGCTCCTTACGGCGAATGTATTGAGGGAATCCCTTTTATGTTCACCTGCGATCCAGTGAAATGAATTATTGTCACAAAAAAACATAGAAACATGCAGAACGACACCCAACATCATGGCGACTGCCCTGACGAAGTCTAATCCATGGTATCTTTCCTGGCCTTGCATATTAGAATCTAAACGAAGTGGAGAGTTTTATGCTATATCGCTCGGTTTCAAGATCGTATCCGTTGATGCTATCGCGGTAGCCTTGGCGCAATACAAGGAACATTTCTTTTCCGGGAAACCATTCCCATCTGAACCGGGAATAAAGTCCCACCGTGTCAGTGTCGCTATCGTGCTGTACAACGTTCAATAGTCCAATGTTAGGGTTAATGTTGATCAGCATTCTTGCCGAGTTGAGCAGCACTTCATCATCGACATGGCCTTCTTCAAAATGACTAAATCGATGGCTGGTTGTGAGCAGCAAGTGTTTGTTTATGCTCCAACGAAATCCAAGGTTGTAATCAGTCCGTTCCCAGTCGTACCAATCGTCATGGAAAGCAACACTTGCCGTTGCGCCGAGTTTGCGTTTATTGGAAAGGCCTGCACCGATGGTGAGTGTGTTCCATTCGTAGTCACCCCCGTTAATGGTTCCGACGCCTGGAACGAAAAAGTTTAAATCTGGGTTATCCTTGAAGTGCGAATATTTAAAAAAAACTTCATCTGTCGACTCAAAGACGATTCTTGGTAGGACCACGCCATTTTCCATCGTTTCACCGCCACCGCCCAGATTGGTGTAAATGCTGTTGGTGTAGGAAAGGAACATTTGCCGAACGATCTTCGAATCATTGAAGCGGGGTTGCCAACTCATATGATTTTGAAATTTGTTCACCCCAGTTCGTCGGACGTACCCGGTTTTGGGACTGAAAGATTCATCGATTCGGTAGTAGGTGGCCCCTAAATTGATCAGGTCGTTCGGATATAGCAACTCGAGGGAAAAAGCGGTTCCATCGTCCTGCCCCGAGTTGTGGCTCGATAGTAAATAGGAATTTGCCTCAAAAATCTTGCCCCCAAAGATCTTGTCGGTTCGGTGCCGAAAATCAACACCGTGCGTGCTGGAATGTGCATCAGAGTTAGGATCGCCGAATGTAGATACCAACCCAACCGAAGACTGCTCAAATACATCCCGCTTAATGCGTGCGATGGTCAGGTTCGAATTGGGGGTCGTCGATGACTGAGCGATGCCAGCATTGAGTAATCCGACATGATACTTGCCCTCGTGGCCGGTTAATTTCACCGCATAGTCGATATCGGTGATCTGCCGATTGTGGTTCAATCCGATCCTCCTGCTGAAGTAAGGAACAATCTCCGGTGCGGACCAAGGCATTACCTGTTGTCCAACAGTAAACACCTCGGCATCCTCAAGGAAAAAATCTCGCTTTTCTGGAAAGAAAAGCGGGAAACGGGTATAGTTCAATCGACGATCATCCACCTCCGTCTGGGCAAAGTCTGTATTCAGCGTCAGATGAGCGGTCCAATTTGGTTTAAATCGATAGCGGATATCGCCTCCCGCGTCTCCAGATGTTTTTGAGTTGTTGACGCCCCCTACAACATAAGGTGTAACTTCCAGATTCAGGTTTTTTCGGTTAATTTTGATGCCTTCGATTCTGCCAGCCTGCGCAAAGTGGTAAGTGCGAATCTCCGGGCGGGAACTTGACCAGCGACCGGCCTCGCCGTTGCGGGGCAGTTTGCGCCAAAGGTTGAACCCCCATAGATTGGCTCCGGGTCGATGCCTAACCGTGGAAAATGGCAGCCTGATTTCTGCCTGCCAGCCAAGTTCCGTCCGGTTCGCTTTTACATCCCAAATGCCGTCCCACTGTACGTTGAGCGAGGCATTGTTCGACACGCTTGCATCATATTTGACACCGTTTGGATTTGTCCAAAGCACATATCCGTTTCGGCTGTCGTTCATGGTGTCGATGGCAAGGAACAGGGAATCATCGTAGAAGGGCACCTCATCCCGCTCCATGACACTGGCAACGATTTTTTGCGGTTCCGTGTCATAGGCAATAATGCCGAAATAAATATTCTGCTTGTCATAGACCACCATGAACTCCGTTTTTTGTGACATGGGCACGCCTTGTCTCGGCTCGTACTGCAACATGTCAGCACCGGATTTCATCGCACTGGCCCAAATTGCCTCGTCCAGGTGGCCGTCCAATTCGACTTTATCTGAAGTATACGTTGCCTGGATCACCGGCTTATCAGCTGTAACTGTGCGAGACAAAAAAATGAATGATAAAAAGAAGGCAATAGTGACTCTCATTGAAAAGGAAAGATTATATAGAATGAAAATTAAAATACGTTTATGCCTTGCAGGCGTGGGACGATAATTTATTCAAGACCTCTTGCAAGATAATTCTTTGAGCCAACTCAAAATGTCTGAAAATAGCTGCATTGTGCTGCCGAACGTGATGCCCAGCATCGAGTAGATATCGACTGGGGCGCTCACCTTTGGATCAATCAACTCTTACTGCGAAGGGCTACCATGCTGCCGATCGCAGGCTCAGCCCGCAGCAAATCGAGGAGCATCTGAACTGAGCCACAAGCTTCCCGCCTGAGAGGCTCACGTCGACTCCAGCAATTGGCCTTATGTCCCAACATTGCTTTTATATCGAAAACCGTACACCTTTACCTTCTCTGGCAACCTAACAAACAACAAACCATTTGTTTGGATGTTTTGATCATTGACAGAGAACAGCTAAATTGCTCCAATTTTTCGTTTACATGAGCCCGGACGTTTTTATCAGTTACTCAAGGGAGAACCAGCAGGAGGTCATCAAGTTGGTTGAGTATTTGCGTGACCAAGGGCTCGGTGTCTGGATGGACGAATCCGACATTCACGGCGCCACCATATGGACCAAGGAAATCGTTGAAGCCATCCGTGCCTGCGACCTGTTCATACTTGCGATCAGCAGTCACTCCACCGGTTCTAAGAATGTTGTCAAGGAACTCGCCTTGGCCAGCGAACGCGAAAAAATCATCCTGCCGATTTATCTGGAACAATGCGAAATCCCAGAGACCATGGAATACCAGTTGGCCGGGATCCAAAACATTGCACTCTATACACTGGACAAAGGCAAAGCGAACGAGTTTGTCCACCAGACGATTCGCCGACTGGGTGTTGGCCAAGCGCAGGAAGAAGGCCAAACGCTTGGCGAGGCGGAAGCCGCACACAGTGGTGGGCACGGCACCGGCGTGGGTCACGGGCACATGGCTCCGCCCAAGGCCAAGAGCGGCGCCGGCAAGTGGATCGGCATTGCTGCCGCCTTGGTCGTGCTGACCGTGGCCGGTTTTTTCCTGAATCAAAGCGGCAGCGAGGCGCCCGCCCCTGCTGCACCATCATCCTCGCCGGCGGCCCCGGTCCCAGCGGATGGCACAGCCCGCATTGCGCTCCTGCCCATTGAGGTCAACGCCCCGAGAGAGGATGACAAATGGGTTGGCGGTGGCATGGGTACGCAGCTTCGTGCCGCGATCAACAAACTGGATGGCGTCGCGATCATCTCGGGAGTCTCGGTGAACGCCTATCGTGGAAGTAACCGTGATATCAACAAGATCCGGAAAAACCTTAGCGTCAACTACATCCTTGATTGCGAAATGGCCGTCGCAGGCAAAAACGTCACGGCCATCGTCGAGTTCATCAAAACCGACAATTCGAAAACGGTTTGGAGTGAAACTTACGAGGACAGCGTTGATTCGATTTTTAACATCAAAACCCATATCACGACGAAGATCGCCGAGAGCGTTGGCGTCAAAGTCGAAACCGAGACAGCTAAGCAAATCAGCCAAAAATCGACCCAAAACTCGGAAGCATTCAAACTCTACACTCAGGGCCGCAACCTCTGGTTCACCCGCACCGAGGCCGACATGCGCCAGAGCCTCAAACTGTATGAGCAGGCCATCGAACTGGATCCGGATTACGCCGAACCGTTCACCGGGATTGCCGACTCCAACAGTATGCTCGTTCAATACAGCTTTTCAGAGATAAAAGAGGGATACAGCAAGGCCCGCGAAGCTGCCATCGAAGCGATCACCCGAAACCCGAATCTGCCGCAGGCCTACGTTTCTTTGGCATGGGTGCAATTCGCCAATGACTGGAAACTCAAGGCCTCCGAGAAAAACTACCGCAAAGCTATCGAGTTGGATCCCAAATTTGCTCAAGCCTATCACTGGCTGGCTATAAACTTAAGCACCCAAGGAAAATTTGAAGAATCCCACGCTATTATCCAATCGGCACTTAAACTAGATCCAAACAATCATGTTATTTTGATGAACAGCGCCATGCCTGCCAAAGAACTTGGCAAATATTCCATCGCGGAAACTAATACCAAGCTCGGTCTATCCCTCGCCCCTAACTACTATTTGAATTGGTTATCATTATACCAGACTTATCTTGCGCAGGAAAACAAGAAGAATGAAATCGAAGCGCTCATCAGTGATGTGGAACGAATCACAAATAAAGACAGGAATATTTATGACTTACTCGTTCACCACTATTGGAAAAAGGACAAAAATAAATATCAGTCCTACTTGTCCGCAGCCAGATCCTTCATCGACAATGAAACCCGAGGAGCGCACAACGTGGACTATTTTTTGATCACCGAAGATAAGTTGGATCAACTATTGCAAACGGCAAATCAACGATTCGACGATGGAAGGTTTAACTACAATTTCAACTCGAACATTTTTATTTCTGACGTCCTTTCCGATAAACGTGTCTCTTCGCTCATAAAGAAAATCCAAGAAGGGAAAGATTAATCGCGATGACACCGGACGTTTTTATCAGTTACTCGAGGGAGAACCAGGAGGAGGTGATCAAACTGGTCGAGTATCTCCGCGCGCAGGGTTTGGCGGTCTGGATGGACGAAACCGATATTCACGGTGCCACCATATGGACCAAGGAAATCGTTGAAGCCATCCGTGCCTGCGACCTGTTCATACTTGCGATCAGCAGTCACTCCACCGGTTCTAAGAATGTTGTCAAGGAACTCGCCTT
>PVBE012246406.1_pt1 | contig 17034 bp, 12 predicted proteins | sample 1631181 | NCBI WGS metagenome assembly PVBE01 (sample SAMN08397723, study PRJNA350692) | Marine metagenome, whole genome shotgun sequencing project. | isolation source: water | place: Pacific Ocean | collected 2012-04 | reverse complement strand
GCTAGAGTGCGTCGAGTTGCTCATCCCGTTCGTGCAGAGGACCCCCTCACCTTGCACGCTCGCGACGATCCGTCCTCCAGGGCACATGCAGAAGGTGTGGGCCCCGACGCCCTTCGCGACGAGCTCATAGGATGCGGCCCCGAGCTTGGACGTGAGCCCGACGTCCCCGTAGCGCCCCTCGTCGATCAGCTCCTGTGGGTGCTCGATCCGCACGCCGACCTGGAAGGGCTTAGCCTCGAACTCCACGCCCCGCTCTCTGAGTTGACCCCATGAGTCGCGAGCAGAGTGACCGGTCGCCAAAACGACAGCGTCACACGCGAGCTCGCCTTGAGTCGTGAGCACAGCCTCGACCTCTCGCTCCGCTGAGTGCCTGAGCGCTAGATCATCCATCCTCGTTCGCCACAGGAAGCGGACGCCTGCAGCCTCCATGCGAGCTCGCAGCGCAAGCAGGACGTCGTGGAGCTTGTCGGTGCCCACGTGAGCGCGTGAGTCAAAAAAGATCTCTTCAGGTGCGCCTGCGGCGACGAGCTCGTTCAAGACGGCCGCCTCCAAGGGATCATCGCTGCGCGTGTAGAGCTTCCCGTCGGAGTAGGTCCCCGCGCCGCCCTCACCGAAGAGGAGGTTTGACTCAGGGTTCGGCACGCGACCGCGGTGAAAGGCCGCGAGGTCGCGCCCGCGCTCTTCTAGGGGGCCGCCTCTGTCGAGCACCGTCACCTCGCACCCTGAGAGCGCGAGGGGCAACGCGGCGAAGGTTCCGGCTGGTCCAGACCCGACCACCACGATCCGGCGCGGGGGCTTGCCTACGATACGAGCAGGGGTGAGCGGCTGAGAGACCGGCGCCTCGACGACCTTCCCTGACCTGATCGAGCGATTGAGCGCCTTGCCACCGTGCTCTGCAGGGCAGGTGCAGTCAGCGTGAACGACGAAGCGAGGCTCTCTACCGCCGCGCTGGCCGCGCAGATCGACAGAGCGGCGGGCGATTTTGAAGCCGAGGAGCTCCTCTCGGGATAACCCGATCCGCTTAGCTGCGGCCTCCATGAGCTCCTCTAGGGGGGCCCCGATTGGTACGACGAGACCCATCACACGCCAGGTCTTCCTCGGCTCAGGCTGGTGTCGGCCGCTGCTCATGCCAGGATCCTACCCGCGTCACCCCTGGCATCCCCCCCTATCTATGTAGGAGGATGCTCACATATGACTAAAGACCTCCTCCAAGAACTGCTCGAAGACACTGACAGGGACGCCTTCTATGGGGCCGCCCCCGTGGTCTCATACGATCCCCATCAAGACGGGCCTGACTTTCTCGACGGCATCAACGCGGGCGCTGTCAAGAAGACCAGGCTCATCCGAAGAGGGATCGACCACGGACACTACGCCCTCCTAGAGGAGCGCCCAGCGGAGGACGAGGAGCAAGCCCGCGACCTGTTCACCAAGCGCTGGCGCTCAGCGCGCCCGGTCGTACTTCCAGGTGTCTTCCAGCACCTCGCCCAGCCCGCTGTCGCCGGCGATGAACTCTATGAGCGCCTGAGCGATCCAGAGAACGTGAGACCTTGGATCGCCGAGGCGGATCTGCCTGGCGGCCTCGTCGCCAACCCAGAAGGTGACCCCTTGGAGGAGCCCGAGCGTGACCTCAAGAAGTTCAGCTTCGACGACCCGAGCGCTCACGAGGGGAGCGCGTGGCTCAAGCTCACAAAGCTCAGCAACCACCCCGAAGACGACTCGCGTCGACTCAGGATTGGCTTCGGACGCGAGCGCTCTGACGACGCCTCGCCTCTCTTAGAACGTCAGCGCCTCATCTCTTCGCTAGGCAGGGCGCTCCTCCCTGGGATGGAGGAGATCTGTGCAGACGATCAACTCACACCGCGACTCTCAAAGCTGCTGCGCGGCCCAGCCCTATTATCCCAGCCCATCGCGTACTGGAATCGGCCAGGCGGCGGCGCGCTCCTTCACCATGACGCCTTCGGCGAGAACTCCCCTAGCGGCCAGCGTGGCGTCCTCTACGCCCAGCTCTCAGGAGAGACCTTCTGGCTCGCCTTGTCGATCAACGACCTCGCGGCCCGCGTCAAAGAGATGGCCGAGGCCATGACCCTCGGCGACCTCCCTGAGCTCAGGGAGCAGCTCTACCCGAACGACGGTCTCCAACCCCTGCTCCCCATCCTCGCGAGCGACGACCTCTTGAGGGAGGAGCTCGGACAACCCGGCTGCGGTCGCTTCGCCTCCCTCGTTAACTACGGCCCGGCCTTCACCGCCTGGCTCGCCGACTCCGGGCACGCATGCTTCTTGGGCCCTGGAGATGCGCTCCTGCTCCCAAATCACGGCGTCCACCACACATGCATGCACTCGGTGTTCTGTGTCAGCGATCACACGACGTACGCTCTCTCCATGGCCATACGGGTCGATGAAGCCATCGCTCCAGCCAAAGCCTGATCCTGCCGAAGATCTCCACTGACGATGTGCCCCCAAGCCACGAACGCCCGCAGCGGCCCTCCGCTCGCCGAAGAGCTCGCTGAAGCGCTGGCAGACCAAGGCGTCCAGAGCGCTGAGGTGTCTCCCCTCGAGGGTGCCACCGCAGGGGCCAGCGCGCTGCTCGCGACGGTCGCCCCTGGAGAGCTCCCGACAGAGGAGCGGCTCGCCTCCCTCAGGGGGAGCGCCCGCGCGTGTCTCTCAGGAGACGGCCACCTCTTCGTCCACCTCAGCGGGAGGAGGCCCCCCGCAGAGCTCGCGCGCTGGCGTGATGGGCTGTGGCCTGACTTCCATGTCGGGGCGCGCTACGTCTTCGACTCAAAAGGCGGCGTCACGCGAGTCCTCCTTCAGGGCGAGACGCCCGTCTCCGCCCAGTCGGGCCGCGCTGGGTCGATACGCGTGGGCGAACTGCTCAGCGCCAGGCTCTCAGACCACGTCCGCTCGCCCTCCAAGACCGCAGAGAAGTTCGACGCGAACGCAGCGGGGTGGAACGGGACCCCGGGCCGGGCGGACTACCTGCACCACCGATGGATGCGACGCTTCGTCGCGCGCTTCGCGCCAAAGCGCGCGCACCAGCGCGTCTTAGACTTTGGCTGCGGCGCCGGCTGGGTGGGGATCGAGGCCTGCCTTCACCAGGGCGCGCAGCACCTGCGCTTCTTCGACCCGAGCCCGGAGATGGTCCGCATCTCAACCGAGAACGCGCAGGCGGCTGGCATCGCTGACGCGAGCGGCGCCACCGGCTTCGGTGAGGCGCCCCCCTTCCCTCGCGAGGGGGAAGACGCCTACGACCTCGTCCTCTCCTCCGGCGTGCTCTCCTTTGCCCGTGACCGCGGCGAGTGGTACGAGGGCCTCGCGAGCACCGTCGCTCCCGGCGGGACGCTCATCTTGGGCGACCTGAACCTGCGCTCCCTAGGGATCCGCAGGAGGCGCGCGAAGCGCCCGATCCTCCCCATCCGTGAGCTCGCCGCCGTGACCCCTGACCAGGCTCGCGACGCCATGGGGGCTTTGGGGTTCAGACACGCAGCCACTTCCGGCTATCAGCTCACTGACCCTGTGCCCCAGCTCTTGCACCTAGACGCCTCCAGACTCCACGGCGCGCTCTCTCACCCGCTCTCCTGGTGCAACCGGCTCGCGTCCACCATTGACCGCGGCCTCGGCGCCCCGTTCACCCCGCTCTTTGACAGCTGGGTGATGCGCTTCGTTCGCGACGCTTAGAGCTAGCGCGCCTCGGCGTAGTCGATGAGCTTCGCCAGCGTCTCGCGCAGCTCAGTCCGCGGCACGATGGCGTCCACGTGCCCTTTCTCCAAGAGGAACTCGGAGCGCTGAAAGCCTGGCGGGAGCTCTTGCTTGATGGTGGTCGCGATCACGCGCGGCCCGGCGAAGCCGATCAGGGCCCCGGGCTCTGCGAGGACGAGGTCAGTGACCATCGCGAAGGAGGCAGTGACCCCTCCGGTGGTGGGATTCGCCATCACGCAGATGGAGAATCCGCCCGCGTCTGTGAGCTCTGCCAGAGCAGAGCAGGTCTTAGCCATCTGCATAAGGCTCAAGACCCCCTCGTGCATCCGCGCGCCACCCGAACTCGTGAAGACGACGAGCGGGCGCTTCAGCGAGGCGGCGAGCTCGCAGGAGAGGGCGAACTTCTCGCCGACGACCTCACCCATAGACCCGCCGAGGAACTTGAAGTCGAGGACACACAAGATGACGGGTCGCCCGCAGACCTCGGCCTCCCCGCACAAGAGCGCCTCTGAGTGGCCGGTCTTCTCTGCGGTCTTCTTGAGCTTCTCTGCGTAGGAGCCGTTGTTCTCAAACTCGAGGCGATCCATGGCCTTAAACCCAGCGAAGCGCTCTCGATAGGTCTCAGGGTCAGCGACCATCTTCACTCGCTCGCTCCCAGTGACCGTGAAGTGGAAGCTGCAGTGCGGACAGACGAGGTCGTTGTCCTCAAGGTCCTTACGGTAGATCGTCTGGCTGCAAGCGTCACACTTGACCCAGAGCCCGCCGGGCATGTCCTTTTTCTTCCAGCGCAGGCGGGACCGCCTCCGGGTCTCACCGAGCTCCTGCTCTTCACCCGAGGTCGCGGAGTCCTGGTTCTTCTTGGGGTCATCGCTCACGCCTGTGCTCCCGCGGCCATCAGCCGACATGCATACGCTCCGTAGCGGTAGACCTGAAGCTCTCGATCGTCCCAGGGATGTCCTCTGCGCCAAAGATGGCTGAGCCTGCGACGAAGACGTCCGTCCCAGCCTCGGCGCAGCTCGCGATGGTGTCGGCGTTGACCCCGCCGTCCATCTCGATCCAACCCTCGTATCCTGCTGCGCGCAGCCAGCGCACCTTGTCGAGGACTTCAGCGATGAACTTCTGACCACCGAAGCCGGGGAAGACGCTCATGATGAGGATCAAGTCGACCTCATCGAAGAGCTCGGCGAGGGGCTCTTGACATGTGTCGGGGTTCACGGAGACGCCGACCTTCTCGACCCCGGCGTCCCTGAAGGCCTGAATGACCGCGCGGGCCTCTTCGACTGACGGCGCCACCTCCCAGTGGAAGGTCAAGACATAAGCCCCCGCCTTTGCGAAGGCCTCGGCGTAGCGAGCCGGCTCAGAGATCATGAGGTGCACGTCCAAAGGCACAGTCGCCACCTTGGAGATCGCCTTCACGACCGGAGGACCGATGGTCAGGTTCGGCACGAAGTGACCGTCCATCACGTCGATGTGCAGCCAATCAGCACCAGCCGCCTCCACCATCGCCACATCACGGGCGATCTCAGCGAAGTCACAGGAGAGGAGTGAGGGAGAGATGAGCACGGTGCGTTCAGTCATGATGAGGTCTCTCAAGCCGACGGGCTGAGCGGGGGCGGATTGTACCGGGCAGCGCGCTCGATTTCGCCGACCTCAAGCGAGGGCTGCGACCCCGGGCAGCTCCTTGCCTTCCAAGAGCTCCAGGGAGGCCCCACCCCCCGTAGACACGTGTGAGACGGCCTCTCGCAGCCCGAGCTTGCCTAGGGCAGCGACAGAGTCCCCGCCGCCGACGACCGTGTAGCCCTCGCAAGCGGCCACAGCCTCGCCGACCGCCTGAGTCCCTGCGGAGAAGGCGTCCCACTCAAAGACCCCCATGGGGCCGTTCCAGACGACGGTCTGCGCGTCACAAATGATCGCGCTGAAGCGCTCTCGGGTCTTCGGTCCAATGTCGAGCGCGAGCTTGCCCGCTGGCACCGCCTCAGAGTCCACGTGCTGAGGGGCGGCCTCTGCGGAGAACTCAGACGCGACGACGTGATCCACAGGGAGCAGGAGCTGCGTCCCGAGCTCACTGGCGCGCGCCTCGCAGGCTCGCACCAGCTCGAACTTGTCCTCCTCTAGGAGCGAGCTGCCCACCTCGACCCCGCGCGCAGCGAGGAAGGTGTAGGCCATGCCGCCGCCGACGAGGACCGCGTCAACCTTCTCGAGCAGGTTCTCGATCACCGTCAATTTATCGGAGACCTTGGCTCCACCGAGGATCGCGACGAGCGGGCGGGCGGGCTCATCAAGCACCCTCGCGAAGGCAGCCAACTCAGCCTCCAAGAGGAGCCCAGCGGCTGACGGCAGCAAGCGCGCAGCCCCGGACACTGAGGAGTGATCTCGGTGAGCAGCGCCGAAGGCGTCCCCAACGAACGCCTCTCCCAGCGCGGCGAAAGCAGCGGAGAGGGCTTCGTCCCCCCGAGTCTCTCCGGCGTGGAAGCGGACGTTCTCCATCAGCACGCAGGCGCCCGCCGGGGCGCCTTCGACAGCTGCTCCGGCGACGTCCCCTACCGACTCATCACACTTGATGACGGGGCTCCCGAGGAGCTCCTCCAGTCTTCGCGCGACGGGGTCCACGCGGAGCTCTTCTACGACAGCTCCCTTAGGCCTCCCGAGGTGAGTCAAGAGGACCGGCCTCGCGCCGCCATCCAAGAGGGCGCGCAAGGTGGGGAGCGCCGCCCGGATCCTCGTGTCGTCCGTAATGACCCCACCCGAGAGAGGGACGTTGAAGTCCACCCTCACGAGCACTCGGCGACCAGCGAGCTCGAGGTCAGCGACCCTAGGGGCGTCTAGGCGCATGAGTTCAGCTAGCGGCGCTTCCTAGCGGCAGGGCGCCTCTCCTTGTGCGCGTAACCCATGAGGTCCACGACTCGGTTGGAGTACCCCCACTCGTTGTCATACCAGCTGACGACCTTGACGGAGTTCCCTTGCATGACCATGGTCGCGCCGGAGTCAAAGATGGAGCTCCCTGGGTCTCCGACGATGTCGCTCGAGACGAGCGGGTCTTCGCTGTAGACGAGGAAGCCCTTCATGTCCTTGCTCGCGGCGGCCTTCTTGAACGCGGCGTTGACCTCTTCGACCGTCACCTTCTTCTTCAGCGTGGCGACGAGGTCAGTCACTGACCCGTCCGGGACCGGGACGCGCATGGCCATCCCGTCAAGCTTGCCAGCGAGCTTGGGCAGCACCTTCCCGACAGCGCGCGCTGCGCCTGTCGACGTGGGGATGATGTTCGCGGCGGCGGCGCGGGCTCTGCGGAGGTCACTATGAGGCAGGTCCAAGATCCGCTGATCGTTGGTGTATGCGTGGATGGTGGTCATCATCCCGTGCTTCAGCCCGAAGTTGTCGTCGAGCACCTTCGCGAGAGGCGCGAGGCAGTTCGTCGTGCAAGAGGCGTTGGAGATGATCCTGTCCCGCTTCTTCAAGGTCTTATGGTTCACGCCCATGACGACCATGGCGTCGATCTCGTCCTTGGGCGGGACCGTCAGGAAGACCCTGCTCGCCCCTGCCTGGATGTGCTTCATGCAAGCCTCTCGGGTCCTGAAGACCCCGGTCGCCTCGATGACGTAGTCGACCTTATGGGCCGCGTGCGGCAGGTTGGCGGGGTCACGCTCTGAGGTGACGGAGACCTTGCGTCCGTTCACATGGAGGGCGCTCTTGGTGGCCCTCACCCGGCCATCAAAGCGGCCGTGAACCGAGTCATACTTGAGCAGGTGCGCGAGGGTAGCGGAGTCGGTCAGATCGTTGATCAAGACGACCTCCATCCCCCGGCGTTTCTCGAGGACACGAAAGACGTTGCGTCCGATACGGCCGAAGCCATTGATTGCGATTCGAAGGGCCATGATTGATTTAGTCTGTGTTGGAGACGGAGGGCCGAGGTGTGTGATCCCCTGACAGGAAGAGCGGCGCGAGCCAGCCAGGTGCGTGAGAGGGGCTGAATGTAAGGAACTCGCTTCTTCAGCCCCCAGGATGGTACCTGGAAGGCAGGTTTCGGGGAATCAAGCGGAAGAGATTACTCGGCATCACCGATGGGATCAACATGGGCAGCGCGTTGAGCGCCTGCCATGAGCAAATGACCCCCGATCACGCCAGAGAGACTGACACCGCGACCCAGCCCACATGGGAGAGTCGCTATGCCCGATTGGCCCATCGAGTCGGTCTCGACCCCGAAGACCCGGTGCTCGTCGCGCTCTCAGGCGGGGCAGACAGCGTCCTCCTCCTAGAGCTGGCCCACAGAGCCAGGCCGAGGCCTCAAATCACCGCGGTTCATGTCGACCACGGCCTCCGTGCCGCAGAGAGTGATAAAGACGCGAGCTTCTGCGCGAAGCTCTGCGCCGACAGGGGCATCCCCTTCATTCGACGCCGAGTGCACCTCGACCCCGACCCCTCTGGCCTTGAGGCCCGCGCCCGCACAGCCCGCTACGGTGTCCTCGCCGAGGAGGCCGCGCGCCTCAGCGCCAAGTGCGTGCTCACTGGCCATCACGCCGATGACCACCTCGAGACTCTGCTCATGCGCTGGCTCCGTGGAACCGCTCTTGAGGGGCTCGCGGGGCTCAAGCCTAAGGTCCGGCTCTCCCTAGGAGCCCGGGACCTCGTCGTCGTCCGTCCCCTCATCGACATGCGCCGCGAAGAGGTGCATCAGATCCTCACCCGCCAAGGGATCCCCTGGCGGGAGGACTCCTCCAATAAGGACCAACGCTTCACGAGGAACCGCGTCCGTCATGGCCTCCTGCCGACTGTTGAGGCGGCCTGCGGTGAAGGCGGCCTCCGCAACCTGCGCGCGTTCTCTCAAGCCGTCGAAGGCCTGGAGTCGGACTTAGCGAGCCACACCGCCCACCTCCACTGGGACCCACCACTGCACGCCGCCGCGCTCCGCAGCGCCGACACGGCCCACGTCGGCGGGACGATTCGCAGGGGGCCCCTCCTCGCCATCCCCCGCCCGCTCCGCAGGAGGGCGCTCTGGCGCCTGCTCTCTGAGGGGACCGGCGTGGGCCCTCGACGCGAGCACATCGACGATGTCCTCGCCTCCCTTGAGCGAGGGCGCTGCAAGCGCTTCGCCCTCCCGAAGGGCTGGATCCTCCAGCTGAGGTCCTCGACCCTGCACCTCCTCCCGCCGAGCGATCACCACGCGCTCCTCAACAACTCCATGCCGCTTGGAGCCCTTCACCAACCCTCACTCCCTTTCAGCCCGAGCGCGCCCCTCTCCCTCCCGCCCGAGGGGATCCGCCTCGGCATCCCCGGCTCTGCAGATCTCCCTGACGGCCGCGCCATCAGCGCTGAGCTCACAGAGGGTGATCCCACTTCAGATGTGCCCCGCTCCCCGATCCATGTAGAGCTCGACGCGGCGGGCCTCAAGGGCGACCTCCGGCTGCGATACCCCACCCCTGGAGACCGCTTCTTCCCCCTCGGCGCCCCTGGATCGCGTCGCCTCTCCCGGTTCCTCGCTGACGCAGGCATCCCGCGCGAGGAGCGAGGTCGAGTCCCTCTGGTCTTCGCAGACGGCGAGTTAATTTGGGTCGCAGGGATCCGCCCCTCACAGCACAGACGGGTCAACCCCCGCACGACTGTGAGGCTTCGCCTGCTCCTGCACCGGGCAGCCCCCGTGCAAGAGCCGATCTCCTGACTCTAACGCGACTACGGGCTCCCTCGCGGTGACTTCTGGGGTCCGGCGGGGTACCCTGCGTGCTCAGTTGAGCCCGTGAAAGCCGCCTTAGAACACAACCAGCAGCAGCTCGCTGCTCGGATCGCAGATGCCTCCCGCGACGCGGGGAGGCTCCCGGGAGATGTCTGCGTCGTCGCGATCACGAAATACGTAGAGCCTGAGGCTGCGCTCGCCCTCGCCCAGCTTGGTCAGACGGACCTCGGTGAGAACAGGGTTGACTCGCTCGAAGCCAAAGCACGAGCCCTCCGCTCTGCAGACGTTCAAGCGCGCTGGCACTTCGTTGGCCATCTTCAACGAAATAAGGCGCGACGCGTCGCGAAGATCGCAGACGTGATTCACTCGGTAGACACCCCTCAACTGATTCAGACCCTCGACCGCATCGCCGGCGAAGAGGGGCGCTCGCTCGAGGTCTTCCTCGAGGTTCGACTGACGGATGAAGCCACCAAGCACGGCTTCTTAGAAGAGGAGCTCGCGCGTGGCATAGATGCGCTCCGAAGCGCGCCTAACCTTGTCCCGCTCGGGCTCATGGGCATGTCGCCTGCTCGCCGAGAGACTCAGAGCGCCGCTGAAGCTTTTGCCCATCTTCGCTCCATCGCCCAAGCGCTCGAGGCGGACCCAGAGGTCCGCACGCTCTTCTTTGGAGGTCGAGTGCAGACCTCGATGGGGATGAGCGGAGACTACCCAGAAGCGATCGCCGCCGGCGCTGACTACCTCCGCATCGGGACGTCCTTCTTTGAGGGTCTCGACAGAGCTCCGAAGGAGGTCCCGGCATGAGCCAGCGACTCGTGCTCGTCGACTCTTCGAATCCCTCAAGCCAGATCCCTCTCCCCGAGCGAGGTCGGCTGACGATTGGCGCCTCTTCTGAGCGCGCTGACCTCGTCGTCAGCGCCCAAGGCGTCGGAGACATCCACTGCATCATCGCTCCCACGAAGAACGGCGGCTGGGCTGTCCAGGACATGGGCAGTGACTTCGGGACCCTGCTTGATGGGCAACGCGTCGACGTCGCGAGGCTTCAGCCTGGCCAGACTCTTCTCATAGGCTCCGCCAGCTATAACGTCGTCGACCTCTCCGCCGGCGCCCCTGCTGAGAAGCCCTCACCAGAGGAGCCGAAGGAGGCCGTCCTCATAGAGGAGCGCTTGCCCGAGGATCTTCCGCCCGCCCAGGCACCTGCCAAGCCCCCCGTGGCTCCCGCGCCCGCCAAAGCACCGACGCCTCCTCCGACGAATGAGACTGCCTTTCTAGAGATACCGGGGTACTCCATCCAAGAGACCCTCGGCCGCGGTGGCATGGGCGCAGTCTTCCGCGCACGCCAGAACCGACTCAACCGAGACGTCGCGCTCAAGATTCTCTCCCCCAGGCTCGCCGCAGACACCGAGTTTGTCCGCCAGTTCCACCGAGAGGCCCAGGCGGCGGCAGCGCTCAATCATCCCAACGTCGTGACCGTCTATGACGTCGGCGAGGCGAGCGACACGCACTTCTTGGCCATGGAGTTCATGGACAATGAGAGTCTTGAGGAGCTCCTCACCAAGAAAGGTCGACTCCCTTGGAAGCAGGTCGCAGAGCTCCTCCTCGGAGCCGCGAGGGGGCTCGTCTACGCCGAGTCCCGCGGCATCGTCCACCGCGACATCAAGCCCTCCAACCTGATGCTGAATTCAGCCGGGCAGGTGAAGATCGCTGACCTAGGCCTCGCACAACGCGCGGACGACGACGATGGGGACGGGAGGGTGTTCGGCACGCCACACTTCATGGCGCCTGAGCAGATTCGCGGTGAAACAGTCGATCGACGCAGCGACATTTACTCCCTCGGAGCGACAGGCTACAGGCTCCTCTCTGGCTACACCCCCTTTGAGGGTGTGAGCAGCCGCGAGATCTTGCGCGCCGCCCTCACCGAAGACTTCGAGCCCCTCAGGGCCCACGTCTCTGGTGTCCCAAGAGAGCTCACCGATCTGATCGAGAGGATGATCGGCCGTGAGCCCTCCGAGCGCCCCCAGTCAGCGGAGTCGGTCGTGACCCACCTCGAGGCAGCGCTGTCTGGGCGCGCCGCCCCCGCGCCGCCTAGGGTCACCTCGAAGCCAAAGCAAAAGAGCTACGCCGGACTCATCACCCTCCTCCTCATCGCTGCCTTGGCCGCTGCCGGCTGGCATTTCTGGCAGGGGAGACCGGTCAGCGCTCCCGAAGAGACCCCCGATGTTAGCTCCCGAGTCACCAGCGCTGAGGAGCCTAAAGCCGACACACCTGCCGTGGAGCCTGAGCCTGTAGAGACCCCCAAAGACCAGCCGAGGCCAGACGATGACGTCGCCCAAAAGCTCTTTGAGACCAAGGCTGAGAACGAGCTCCTGCGCCTCAAGAACTCCGAGATGTCACTCGCTGACCGTCAGGCTGCGCTGCTCGCCCTTGGTGTGAAGTACAACGGGACCACCGCTGCGAGCACTGCCAAAGAAGATGCCGCCATCATTGGCGAGTTGATCCGTAAAGAGAGCGAAGCCGAGGCCGCCTTAACCAGCCGGCGTGAGGCTGTCATGCTCGCGCTCACAGCCGCCGCAAACCTAACGGCCGTCCTGCCCCGCCCCGGTGACTCGCTGCGCGCCATGGCGTTGGTGTTGAACCAAGATCAGCTCGCCACAGACCAGCCCTTCCTAGAGCAACGCGAGGCGCTCCGCGTCGCAGTGTGCAAGCGCGCCCTCGAACAAGCTAGGGACCAACTGAATGAGGCCAAGTCGCTCATTAGCGAACCTGACACCACCGCAGTGCGTGACTCACTACAGGATATAAGCATACGTCTGCAGCTCCCTGAGCTCGCACAAGAGGAGCGCCCTCTCCATTTCGAGGAGCTCCGCCAAGTCGCCAGCGAGGCCGCAAATCTCCTACGCAATCTCGACTCCCACCGAGCCGAGATCGCGACAGGTAACGCCCGCGACGACGCGAAAGCTATCGCCGCGATCTGCCACTCCTCGATCGAGCCGGACCTCGCCGCCCTCCGACATGCAGACGCCGCGTCCAAGCTTGAGGACCTCGCTAAGACCCTCACAACGGAAGAATCGCGCGCCATCATCAGCGCGCACGCCTCAGACCTTCGAGCCGCTGCCGGTGCTCTCTCTACCTTGACCACCGAGTTCGACTCCTGGCGCAGAAAAGCCATCGACGACCCCCGCCCGCGCCGCAGCAACGCTGAAGTCTCCTCCATCAGCGCCGACGGCGTCATGATCGACGATTCTGGCAGCGAGAAACTGATCGAATGGAGCGCCTTCGCCGACCAGCCTGACGCGCTCCATCAGCTCTTCAACCGAAGGCTGAACCGCGACTGGACCCCAGACGAAGAGGAAGGCATCGCGGTCATACTCCGCCACGCGGCTGTGTTGAACACACTCCGCTTAACCCGCCAGGGCTTTGGCGCCTCTGAAGCGCTCAAAGAGAAAGACCTGAAGCGCGTCATAGAGGGGTACGAACCGTCCAAGGAATGGGCGGCCGCGACCATACAAGGGGAGCGACGGCGCCACGAGCAGAACGCGGCAAGCTCGCTCTCGAAGGCGCTCGGTTTCGCTGCTGAGGGGAAGTGGGGATCTGCGACCAGCACCCTCACCAACGTCACGCGGACTTACCCAGACACTCTGCTCCTGCTCATCCTCTCTGATGGCCGAGGCGCTCCCGAAGAACCCACAGGCCCACCCCCCTCAGAAGATCCCGTGGGCCCTGGAGAAGGTCTGGACCCCGAGGGGCCAGCCGTCCCCAGTCCCCCTACACCGAAATAATCAGCTGACTCATGACGACCCAGGCTCCCCACGCACTGGACGCCTCAGTGAGAGAGGCCGTCCTTGAGCTTGAGTCCATGAACTTCACCAGCCCGGAGGTGTTCCTGCTCCTCGGCACGGGCTCCGGTGACTTGACCCGGCTCCTTGAGGACCCAGCTGAGGTCTCTTTGAGCGAGCTCCCATCCTGCCCCAAGGCATGGATGGGAGGCAGCCTCTGCGCTGGAAAGATCCGTGGCGTCCGCATTTGGGTTCTAACGGACGCACCTCAGACTGGCGACGCCTCTTGGGCTCGCGCGTGGCCTGTCTGGCTGTCGAGGACAGCAGGCGCCGGCGCCTGCCTCGTCACAGCCGCCGGCTGCGCTCTCCCAGGGCACGACGACTCGGAGCTCCAAGACGGCTACCTCTTCGTGTCAGACCATCTCGCCCTCGACGGCTCCTCCGCGCTCCGCGGATTAGCTCGATCCAACTTAGGCCCGCTGTTCCCCGACCAAGGTCGAGTGCATGACGCCACGTCGCGCGCCGCTCTCGTCAAAGAGGGCGAACGAAGAGGCCTCGCCTGCTCCGAGGGGATCCTCGCGTGCACACCAGGGCCTGCGCTAGAGACCCCAGCTGAGCGCGCATATTTTGCCCAGGCCGGGGCCCAAGCTTCAGCACAAGACCTCGGCGCCGTCTTCCACGCGATGGCTCACAGCGGCCTCTGTGGCCTTACGATCGTCGCTTTGCTCGGCGACCCTGAGGCCAGCGTTGAAGAGCTCCTCGAGGCGTCCACCAGGCTCGCGCCTGGCCTCTGCGAGCTCATCGAGGCGGCCATAGACCCCCTCGCCGAGAGATCGCGCCAAGAGCTTGGAGAAGAGCTATGAGCCGCAGTGTCGCTGTCCTTGTCTCTGGCGGTGGGCGCTCGCTTGAGAACCTCGCGGAGCTCTGCGCCGCAGGCGCCCTCGACGCAGAGCTTGGGCTCGTGATCTCCAACCGCCCCACCGCCTTCGCGCTGGAGCGCGCAGAGCGGCTCGGGATCCCGAGCCTGGTCATCGACGCCGAGCGAGAGATGACCCCTGAGGCCTTCTCAGAGTCCGTCTTTCAGGCATCGGAAGACGCTGGCTGCTCCTTGGTGGTGCTCGCTGGCTTTCTCCGCTTCCTCCCCATCCCGCCCGCGTGGGAGGGACGCGTGCTGAACATCCACCCCTCCCTGCTGCCTGCCTTCGGGGGCAAGGGATACTACGGCGACAAGGTGCACGCAGCGGTCTTAGAGCGCGGCGTCAAGTTCATCGGATGCACGGTTCACTACGTAGACAACGTGTATGACAACGGGCCGATCCTCGTGCAGCGGGTCATCGATGTGCTGCCAGAAGATGACGTCCACTCGCTCGGCGCTCGCGTCTTCGAAGAAGAGAAGGTCGCGCTTCCAGCGGCCATCACAGCCCACTTCGAGCGAGCTCTATAGCGCTCTTCGCTAAGGGAAGAGGGAGAGGAGCCCCTCGTGAAGATCGGCCCTCAAAAGGACCGCCCTCACGGGGCCAATGGTGCACTCAGACCGACCCCCATCACCCCTCCCGACGACAAAATCCCGGGCCGCGCCCGACCCGAGCTCGAAGCGAACTCTGAGCTCATCCTCTAGGGGCGCGACGTCACCCCCTGTGACCCGATCGGTCGCGCGTAGAAACAGGAGCGGATCCAGCCAGGGCAGGAGCGCGCTCACCTCTCGGCCGCGCTCGTCCCTCCAGCGCCCTCTTGGACCGCGCGAAAAGCGCAGCGTCTCAGCGCCGCGCGTGATCACGAGGGCCTTCACCAAGAGCTCGTCAAGCTCGAGGAGAGAGAGGGACCACCAAAAGCTCGCGGGTCGTTCGATCCACTCGACGATCTCGTGGTCAAGCCTCCCGGTCACCTCGTCTCCAAAGCGTCGATACCAGACGAGCTCCTCGGCGCTTGAGGGCGCGGCCTCACCGACAGCGCCACCAAGCTCCCCCCCCGCTATCTCTAAGACCAGGGCCCGATCAAAGCCGGCGGCCGTGGGAGCTAGGGTGCCCTCGTTAAATGGCGCGAGCTCTGCGTCTCCGATCCAAGCCATGAGCGTGCGGACAGCGAAGGCCTCAGCGGGGACAGGCGCGGTCGCCCCCTCGCTCACGATCCATCCGTTGCCTTCGCGAGCGAGCCTCACAGTACCGCTTGGTCGCTCCAAGCGGACCGCGCTCACCTCAGAGGGCGCGACCCGAATGAGGCGCCGATCAATCATCGCTTCGAAGGGGAAGGTCAGGAGTACAGCGTCGCGAGCCCCCAATCGGTACACATCATCAGTCCCCTCTCGCATGCAAAACCAAGAGCCCTCCACTCTAGGCCTCCCCAAAAAGAGCACCTCGCTAGCGCCCCCGAGCCCCTTGAGCTCGATGCGCATCTCGGGCTCTGCCAGGCCATAGACGCCCAGGTCAACCTCGGGCTCTTCGATGTATGTGTCGAAGCTCAGGCGCCCGGCGCCCACTGAGACGAGCGATACGTCCATCGGGTCGAGCGCTGCCTCCAATGGCTCTAGGGACCGCCAGCTGGCCCCCTCTCGCCAGGCAGAGAGCTCCAAGCTGTAGGGCTCCTCGTCTAAGGAGTGCTGAACCCTTCCGGTGCGGTGCACCTCCGTGACCTTCGCCGGGTCGATCTGAGAGATCCGTCGGCTCCTGAACTCGGTGAAGTCCTTATCGACGGTGCTCGCGAGGTTGCGCGAGGTCAGGATCAAAGCGCCCTCCTGCAGCGCATAGATCCGGCTCCCGGTGGGATCAGGAGCACCGACGAGCAGCTCATGGCTCAGGTCTTCGCCGTCGACGAGCTCGGTCACCGTGAGCTCTGCCTGCGGAGGAGCCAAGCCGATCGTGTCGTGTGCGAGCGTGGGATCCGGAGGGGTGAGCGCGAGGTTCCCTTCGACCGCCTGCCGCAGGAGCTCGATCAAGCCATCGTCAGCCCGATAAGCGACGGGGTCGGTGATGTACCAAGACCCTGCAGAGTCCCGTTGGAGGCAGACCTCACCTCCGCGGGTGATGTTAGAGATGCGCATCTGCTTGACCCGCTCAAACTGCACGCCTTCAAAGAGCGGACGAGCGACCTCAAAGTCTCCGCGCTCCTCGCGCTGCGTCTGCCAACGGACGGCTAGGCCGACGAGGACGACCGCGCAGGAGAGGACGAGGAGGAGGCGGCGACTCACGCGAAGACCTCAGCTCGCTCGGCGCGAGAACCAGCGCAAGAGCCCGAGGAAGAGGCACAGCAGAGGCAGCCCGATCACAGTGACGCGGTAGATATAGAGGAGCTCCTTACCCTCACCGAGCGGGAGCACCCGGCGCTCAGGATCGCGGGTTGAGATCGAGACCCTGAACTCCCTGTCCGCTGCCCAGTTGAAGGAGTTCAAGAGCAGGTCCCTGTTGGTCTTAAACAGGAGATCCCCGAAGACCTCAGGCGTCCCGAAGGCGAGCACGCGCGCGTCCTTGCGAGCGGTGACAGCGTCTTCTGCAACCGGCGCCGCTTGCGCTAGCGGAAACTTAGAGATGATGGCGAGGGAGAAGGGCCCCATGAGCTCTTCGCCCTCTTTATAGATCACGTCGCCGGCTCCACTCGGCCCCGGCAGGTCAGCCCAGGTGAGGTCGTCGCTCTCGATGAGGTCGAGGAGCACGCCCCCTTCGGGGCCGACGCCCCGCACGAGCGGGCGAGTGAAGACCATGCTGATCCGCCGGTCGCCGCGACGAATAGGCTCTGTGATCGCGTGACGCGCCAAGTGCTGAGATCGAAGTGAGAGGTTCATGCACTCTGGGCGGCCATGGAGGAGCTCACCAGACGGGCCCATGTAGGGCCTGCACACGATCCCAGCTTGCCGCAGGATTCCGTACTCCGCGAGCAGGTCGGGCAGTCCCCCCTCTCCCTCTCGCT
>PVBE011242573.1_pt1 | contig 17035 bp, 16 predicted proteins | sample 1631181 | NCBI WGS metagenome assembly PVBE01 (sample SAMN08397723, study PRJNA350692) | Marine metagenome, whole genome shotgun sequencing project. | isolation source: water | place: Pacific Ocean | collected 2012-04 | reverse complement strand
CCCCCGGGTGACAACAGTGCTTTATCCGGGCCTGCCCAGTCACCCGCATCACGACCTGGCGAAAAAGCAGATGGAGAATTTCTCCGGGATGCTTTCTTTTCAGGTCGACAACGGCGCTGACATGGCACCACAGATGATGTCGCAGCTGCAGGTTATCCACTACGCAGTCTCACTGGGCCACCATCGAAGTCTGATCTGCTGGATGGATACAGATGACCTGATGGCATCCAGTTACCGACTCTCTGGCAAGCAGTTGCAAGCTTACCGTGATTTTGCTGGGGACGGTGTGTTCCGCGTCTCGGTCGGTTTGGAAGATCCCGAAGACCTATGCGATGATCTTGTCCGGGTGCTGGGGTAGCGCCTGGCGCAACTGGCGCCGAATATTTGGATGCCTTAAGGGAGGTATAAAGATATGGGTTCCATCGAATCTATCCGGGTTGATCGAGATGTGTCACGATCTGGGTAAAGACATCAAAGAAGGGAGTGTCCTCACGCTGATTCACGAGACTGAGCGGACCGGATCCACCCCCATAGAGTATCGATCATGCGTAGACGGCATTTTCATGGGTCGACATTTTCCGTGTCTGATCAAGCCAGGTGATTTTTTGGCCAAGATAGCGGCAAAGATTGATTGATTAGTTGCACAACCCACTCACAATTGATTACTGATAGCCATATGCAATACACCAAACCTTTTTTAATAACGGAATACGATCGGCGCCTGGTTGAAACGAAGAAGAGAATGGTCGAGCAGGGCTTTGATCTGATCATCTGCCAGGATCCGGCGAATATGAACTGGTTAACCGGTTTTGATGGCTGGTCTTTTTATACCCCGCAGGCGGTATTAGTGCACACCGACGAGGATGCGCCAATCTGGTTTGGCCGACCACAGGATGCAAAGGCGGCACATATCACGACGGATATTCCACCAGAAAATATTACGACTTTTTCCGAAACTCTTATTCATCACCCAACAGAACATCCTTATGATGATCTGGCCACGTTAATCACGACGCGGGGCTGGGCGTCAGATCGTATTGGAGTAGAACTGGACGCGCATTACTACACAGCCCGGGCCCATGCTCATCTGGTCAATGGTTTGCCCAACGCTAGGGTGTCTGATTCGCATCAACTGGTGAACTGGGCTCGACTGGTTAAGTCGGAGGCCGAACTCGCCTATATGCGTCAAGCGGGGGAGATTGTCAGTGCGGCGATGAACAGAGCAATTGCAAAAACGGCCCCAGGCGTACCGGAGTACGAGATCATTGCCGAGGTCTACCATGCACAGGTCACGGGCATTGACGGCCGGTATGGCGATTACAGCAGTTTATGCCCCCTGATACAGGTGGGCGAGGGGACCAGCACACCGCATCTGACCTGGTCGGAAAACCCCCTGCCACAAGATACGCTGGTCATGATGGAACTGGGCGGTGCGCGACGTCATTATCAGGCCCCGTTGACGCGTACCTTATATCTGGGCGCACCTCCGCCGGAGGTGACCAAACTGGCCGATACCATCATTGAGGGAGTGGATGCTGCGCTCGACGTGGCCCGTCCGGGCGCAACCTGTGAAGAGGTCGAGGCGGTGTGGCAAAAGATACTCAACCGCAACGGGTATCATAAAGAGAGCCGGGTGGGGTATTCGATTGGCGTGAATTATCCACCGGATTGGGGCGAGCGTACTGCCAGCCTGCGCCCAGGCGACAAGACCGTGCTGCAAAGCGGTATGTGTTTTCATTTTCAGTCAGGTGTCTGGCTGGAGACTCTGGGTGCTGCGGTATCAGAACCGTTTACCGTGACTGAAGACGGTGGCGTACGCTTGAGTGATGTGCGCCGTGAACTGATCGTCATAGACTAAAACAATCATTGCCCGACGGGTTGAGGTGGCTCTGTGGAAAATTCAATCAATGTGCTTGCCTCGGATAATGTTTCCTGCGCGTGTCCGGAGGTGATGGAGGCGCTCGAGCGGGCCAATCAGGGAATTACTCCGTCGTACGCCGAGGACCCCTGGACTGAAAAACTCAGATCCAGGCTCTGTGAGATATTTGAGACCGCAGTAACGGTTTTTCCCCTGACCACGGGTACCGCCGCCAATGCTTTGGCGTTATCTGCCTTGACACCTTCCTTCGGCAAAATCTTCTGTCATGAGTTGTCTCATATCAATACCGATGAATGCGGCGCTCCCGAGATGTTTACCGGTGGCGCAAAACTGATAGACATGACAGGTGTCGATGGTCGGATCAGTGCAGATGCACTCGAACAGGCGATTTACGGGCGAGGCAACGTACACCATGCCCAGCCCTCGGCCGTCAGTATTACCCAGGCCTGTGAGTCCGGTACGGTCTATCCACTGGATGAGATCAAGGCGATCACATCAGTCGCACAAGCCCATCAACTGCCTGTTCATATGGATGGTGCAAGATTTGCAAATGCAGTAGCCACGCTTGGTGTGACTCCAGCACAGATGACCTGGCAGGCTGGGGTTGATGTCTTGTCTTTTGGCGGCACGAAAAATGGCTGTTTGATTGCAGAGGCTGTCGTCTTTTTTAAGCCCGAACTGGTCGGTGATTTTCCGTTTTTGCAAAAACGGGCCGGACAGCTTCTTTCCAAAAGTCGCTTTATCTCAGCACAGTTTGAGGGCTATCTGGCTGACGATGTCTGGCTTCGCAATGCCAGTCACGCAAACGCGATGGCGCAGCGCTTGAGCCAGGGGCTTAGCGCTTTGTCTGGTATCGAACTTGCTTACCCCACCCAATCCAATGAGGTGTTTGTACGGATGCCCCAATCGCTGATCAATACGCTGGCAGAGCAGGGGATACCTGTCAATGATGAAGAACTCGATGGCAAGGTCGTGCGTTTTGTGACTGCCTGGAATACGTCTGAAGCCGAGGTGGACACCCTGCTGGTAACTTTGGCCGCTCACTGCTAATGGAAATAGACACCGGGCTGATTTCAAATCAGTCGTAATAGCCGGCCCGTACGCAAGCCCCGATAAAATTACAGATCAACCGCTCCGCGTGGGTGATCGTAATGTGACCATGATCATAAGAGGGTGCGATCTCTACCAGATCCATTCCCAGTACCCGGCCTTTGTGCACCAGGCCATGAATCAGTTGTCGGACCTGTACCCAGTTCAGGCCGCCTGGCGCCTGCGCCATCACCCCGGGCATGATGGTAGGATCCAGCCCGTCTGCGTCAATAGTGAGGTAATAAGGTCCGCCATTTGGGATACGCTCGAGTACGGCCGCCATGCCGATCTCATGCATCTCGTAAGCGGTAATGATATCTGCGCCATAGTTGCGCGCATCTTGTACTTCTTCTGCTCTAGCACTGCCCGGAGCGCGAATACCAATCTGTACGATGTGGCCAAACCAGTCCATCTCTGAGGCACGCCTGATGGGGCTCGAATAGCCTTCACGCACGCCATTGATTTCGTCGCGCCAGTCAATGTGGGCATCGATGTGTACCAGCGTAATGGGTTCCTCACGTTCGAGCGCCCGCATTACGGGAATTGGAATCCCGTGATCTCCGCCCAGGGTTATCAGGGTCGCACCCGCCGAGAGAATTTTTCGGGCAGCCTGCTCAGCTCGCCGGTAGTGTTCCTGGGGGTCGTTCAGTTCCGCACTGACATTGCCGCAGTCGACAACGGTGATATCACGACCATCAAGAAGGTATCCATCGAGATCCCAGTCGTAACTTGATAAGGTGTAGGGAACATAATTCGGAGCCTGGCGGATGGCGTCGGGTGCCCGGCTCTGGTCATTGGCCATCTCGTGTGGCCGATAGGGCAGGCCATAGGGTATGCCCAGAATAGCGATGTCAGCTTGAAGATGATCAAGATCCAACGTAAGGGGAAAATTCAAAAAAGTGCGTGACGGGGTCTGCGGTACCTGGGTCAGCGGTTGCGTCATGACGGTCTCCTTTGATCTGTTATGGCGAGAAAGGCTTCAGGGTGCTGGCACCAGGTATTGGCGATGCAGCGATTCGAGGCGTGTTTCAACTTCTTCGTTCATGTTGAAGTCCAATGCGGCTAAAGCCTGGTCCAGGTGCCGAATTTGCGTTGCCCCCACAATTGAAGATGTCAGGAAGGGTCGACTGAGGACAAAAGCATGGGCGAGCACCTCGGGTGAGACCCCCAGTTCCTCCGCTAACTCCACATACGCCCGGGTGGCAGCCCGGGCCTGCTGACCGAAATAGCGGGTATTGGAAGGCCATAGTGTGTTGCGGGCGCCCTGGGGTTGGGCACCGTCGAGATATTTGCCGGTCAGCACGCCTGCGGCAATGGGGGCATAAGCCAGCAGGCCAATGCCTTCGCGCAGAGCAATCTCAGCAAGCGCAAACTCAAATTTGCGGTTAAGAAGATTGTAGGCATTCTGAATGCTGGCTGGACGGGCTGTTTTGCCGGCATTGGCTCGGGCAACAAAATCCATTGCACCCCAGGCGCTTTCATTGGAGATGCCCCAGGCACGTATCTTTCCAGCCTGAACCAGTTCATCCAATGCAGCCAGTGTCTCGTCGCGGTCAGCACCAGCATTGCCGATTGCCCGGGTTTGGCCAAGACTCTTGAAATCGGTCCAGCCCCGGTCTGGCCAGTGCAACTGGTAAAGGTCAATATAGTCGGTGTGCAGTCGTTTCAGACTGCCCTCGCATGCGGTGTGAATTGTCTCGCGGGTAAACTGAACATCCCCGCCGCCTATATGTTGTTGACCGGGCCCGCAGACCTTGCTGGCGAGGATGATTTTGTCGCGGCAGCGGCGTTTGGCCAGCCAGTCACCAATAATGACTTCGGTGTGGCCGTAGGTCTCGGGGCGCACATCCACTGGATACATCTCGGCGGTATCAAGAAAATTAACACCGTGAGCCACGCCGTGATCCATCTGGGCAAAGCCTTCCTCAGGCGTATTCTGCTCACCCCAGGTCATCGTGCCCAGACAGATCAGCGAGACTTCCATGCCGGTATCACCGAGAGGTCGGTAACGCATTTTTGTTTCCCGTGTTAGTTGCGGTAGGTCGGGTTCGATCTGAGATTATGTAGCATAATAATTGGCGGGACAAAGAGCAGGTCTTTGCGTTACTTCGAAGAGCGACACAAATGGTAGAACATGAACAACTGCCTTCGCAGTTAATTTCTCGATTCCGTACGGATGGCGTGGTGGTCGCCCGCCAGTGCGTAAGTGACAGATGGCTCGAGGCATTAGCCGGAGCGGTTGAAGCCGACATTGAGTCTCCCGGCCCCTTCTTTCATGGTTATCAATCTGACAACAACCAGGGCCGCTTTCATGGAAACTTGCGCCTGTGGGTGCACGATGCAACATTTCGTGAGTTCTGCTTTACTTCGCCGTTACCAGGATTAGCGGCCCAGTTTCTGCAATCTCAAAAGATCAACCTGCTCTACGACCAGCTTTTTGTCAAAGAGCCCAACACGCATAACCGAACACGTTGGCATAACGATCAACCCTACTGGGCCATGCGAGGCTGGCAAGTCCTGACTTTCTGGATTGCGCTGGATCCCGTAACGGCAGAGTCTGGCGCGCTGGAATTTATCCCGGGCTCTCACCGTTGGGGTCGATGGTTTCAGCCCGAGGCTTTTGGGGAAACCCAGGGCCAGAACCGCTACGAGATAAACCCAGATTACGAACCCATACCAGATATCCAGTCACAGCGCGAAGATTACCGGTTTATCAGTTGGGATCTGGAGCCGGGTGATGCCTATGTTTTTCATGGCCTGATGGTGCATGGTGCCGGGGGAAATCTCAGGGGGGATCGGCGCCGGCGGGGGTATGCCGTCCGTTATACGGGCGATGATGTGGTTTACGATACCCGGCCCGGAACTAACAAGTATCTGCGCTCAGAAAAACATTCTGACGGCGATCTTCTGGATAGCGAGCATTACCCGGTCGTCTGGCGCGCCTGAGATAACTTGTGTGATGACGCAATCCTGGATGGGCATCCCGGATCAAACGGGATGAGCATCAGGGCATGGCGGGCCGGATGCTGAGCCAGTAGAATCTCCTGCCCGCATCAATACCTTAGACTGGCCGTGACCGGCCCCGAGGGAGCCATGGATTTCGAAGACGATACCCGGAATTTCGACGCTGCTGCCGAGCGAATGATCGAACTGGGTAACCGGTTGCTTGATCAGGATTCTGACTCTGATAGTTGGGAAGTGGCCTCAGGCCTGTTGGCCGGGGCGGTGCATTTTTGGCTCTATGCCTATCAACCTTGCGGTGATCTCGAGTGCGAATCCTGTGAAGAGGTGGATACCGCTGATAAGCGTCTTGAGAGACTGGTAGAGCAGGTGCGCCAGTCAGCCAGTGAAAGCGACTATTACCACACTCCGCGGGATGCCAACGTCGGCTCAGCCTGATTCAGAAGCGGCAACTGGGCCCGCCAGACTGGGCAGTTGTCTTTGGTGATCGGCAAAGGCGGCTAGGTCAGGGAAGAAATCCTCAAAGCCCTGCTGTAGTTGTGGATACAACCGCGACAGCACCTCGCCCGCCTTTTCCATCCCCGAGTCAAAGCGCGCGCGCTTGGCCATCTGTGAAAGCGTTCTACCGATGCCCCGGGTTGAGCGATAGTGCAGGAGCGTATCGGTCGTGCTGAGGTAGTGAAAATAGCGTTGTGATCGTGCAGGGCAGGCGCCGATACGGGGAGTGAGCACGCGTGTCACCCAGCGGGTGTAGTCGGCTAGAGGCTGCGGGTGGAAACGATCCCAGTCCCGCGCCAGAAAGTGGTCCAGGAATACATCTGTGACGACCGGGCAGTAACGGCCGAAATCCTGGCGCATAAGTGAAGAGAGTTGCCGAAAGATCGGGTGTGCGTCGGTAAAGCGGTCAATTTTTCTGTGCAGCAGGACCCCTTGTTGTACCCGTTGGGAGAGCCTGTTGAAATCGTCACCTCGAATCGAGTCCCCGATGAAGTTGCCCAGAACCAGTTCGGGATCACCGCCAGACAGGTATAAATGTGCCAGGGTATTCAAGGTGCGACGGTCGGTAACGGGACAGGGGGCTCACTCAAAAAAGCGTGGAGATCCTGGGGGGTATGAAAAAGATGATCCGGCATCCTTTTTTGCAAAAGGGCGGCGGATTGCCAGCCCCAGCTTACGGCCAGCGCGTTGACACCGCCAGCACGGGCCGCGTCAATATCGCTGACTGAATCACCCACCATCCAGGCCTGGGTGGAATCAATAGCATGCTCGTTTAGGGCATCCCGTATGTGGTCCGCCTTATCGCCTGGCCGGTCACTGCCGTAAACCGTATGAATACAATCGCCCAGTCCTTCCTGTGCAAGCCGAGTACGGACCACATCGGCGTGGTTTGCTGTCACCACGCAAAGAATATGTCGTTGGCAAAGATCGCGTAGCATTTCACGGATGCCGTCAAAAAGCGCAATCCTGGCGGAGTCTGTCTGCAACGTATCAAAAAGAAACCGGCCGTATGATCGGTGGGCTGCTTTGGGTATTCCGCAAACCTGCGCAAGCATCGTGAAGGTAGCCGGGTCGAGTCGATCAAAATCTGCCAGAGTCAGGTCAAACGCTAAACCCTGTTCTTTGCAGAAACTGGCGGTCTGGTGTAATACCGGTTGCGCTGAGTCTACAATTACGCCGTCATAGTCGAGCAGTACGAGTTCGGCCATGTCATTGAGAAGGATTCTTATTGTCCCGGGGGAGTGATTGTCGCATTAAAGCCGGGGGTATAACGCATAATTCCATCTTGGGGTCATTTGCTCGTTTAGAGGCGGGCTTTTTTTGAGGTTTCGATATTGCCCGGGTATAACGCGTGTTAGAGCAGCCAACCACGAGTCGCGGTGTAGATGGCATCGGTCTGACTTATGGCCTTTGCGCTATTGTGATCTGGGGCTCTTTCCCGCTCTATTTCAAGCAGACCGAGTTTTTTGGGTTTTTGAGTGTTTATGGCCATCGTGCGCTTTGGGCCATGCCTTTTATGCTGCTTGTACTGTTGCTGATGCGGTCATGGCACGGTGTTGTATTGGTATTGCGGAGCAGGCAGCTTTTGTTGCCTATCATGACAACCAGCCTGATCATTGCAGTGCAACAGGCTATATATATCTGGGGTATCTTTTCAGAGCGAATCGTTGAAATTTCAATGGGGTTCTATCTGGTCCCGGCGTTTTCCATTTTATTGGGATGCCTGTTCTTTCGCGAACAGATCAGCAAGGCACAATGGGTGGCGGTAGGGCTTTCTATTGCCGGGGTGGCGACCCTGGTCATTTTTCTCGGCACGAATCCCTGGCTTGGCGTCACCCTGGGATTTACCTTTCCGATCTATAGTGCCATTAGAAAACGACTGCCAGTTGAGCCCGCAGTCGGTCTTTTTCTGGAAACAGTGCCCTTGTTTTTCATTGGTTTATGGTTTGTCATGCAGTTTCCACTGCAGGGTGATCAATCGTTGTTTTCCTTGTCTGGATTACTGTTGCCGTTCTCAGCGGTCTACACCATATCGCCGATCCTGTTGTATGTGATGGCATCACGCCGGCTGCCCTTATCCCTCCTGGGAACGCTTTTTTACCTTGCCCCGACAGGAGGTTTTCTTACTGGTGTCGTGGTCTATAACGAGGCCTTTTCCCGAATTCACATGCTCGCTTTTCTATTGATCTGGTCGGGGTTGGGAATATACCTTTGGGCAGGGCGCGCTAAGCGATAAGATCAATTGCACATCACCGATCCCCAAAGATCGGATGACGGGCCTTAGCCGTGATCACTTATCTGGATCAGTGCATCTGCTGCGAAGCAGCCATTTTCCGTTACCAGCACTGGATTGATATCCATCTCGATGAGTTGATACGCAAGTTGCTGCGCCATTGCGCTGATGGCGAGCAGGGTGTCTAACAACTGATCGAGATCGGCCGCCGGGCGGCTACGATACCCCTGTAGCAATGGCATGATTTTCAAAGAAGTCAGGGCTTCGTACAGATCGGCACGATCGATCGGCAAGAGCACTGTCGTGGAGTCGTCCATAAGTTCGACTAGGGTACCGCCGCCGGCGATGGTCATGACCAGGCCGAACTGGGGGTCATTCTGGACGCCGACTAACAATTCTGCCAACGGGGTATCCAGCATCTTCTCAACCAGCACCTGGTCGTTTGCCGGTTGACCCAGGGCTTGCGATCCTAGTTTCAGCACGTCATGCGCTGCGCGGCGTACTTCGGCTTCGTTGTTAAGATTCAGACGTACCACACCGGCATCGGTCTTATGTGGGAGTTGACTGTTAACCAATTTAAGGGCGACCGGAAAGCCGATTCGGCAAGCGGCGTCGTTTGCAGTTACCGAGTCGGCCAGTTCCCCGGGCGGCACAGGGATATCATGTGCCTGCAGTAACTTCTTGCCTTGCCATTCATCCAGCGTGACGGCCCGAGACCGATCTGGTGCGTAGCAGGTAGGAATGAACCAGTCTGCGTCCTTTTGCCCTTTGTGGCGCACTTGGCCGAATACGGCCGCAGCGCGAATAGCCGAAACCGCCTCGTTGATCCCCTGCAGCGGTGCTACCCCGTTACTGATGAGGGTAGCCTGGGTTTGGGAGTCGAGATTCTCCGGCAGGCTGGAGCACACGGCAGCTGGAATACCGGCGTCGCGGGTGGCACAGATAAAAGCACGAGCATCTGCCTGGTAAAGAGGCCGATCATCGCCGATCTCAACCGGCGGGTAGTCCTGCACCAGTAACGCGGCGTCGTAGCCAGGCTTAAGTGCCGCGCTGAATACCTTCTCGAGAATTTTCTCCTGACCCCACAGTGGAGTGGTGTAGTCAAGCGGGTTGCCAACTGTGGCGATGTCGGGAAGCCATTGGCGCAGGGATTGCTCTGTCACGGTATCAGGCGCATCAAAAATCAGACCCTGGCAGTCGGCACAGTCGGCGAGCATGGCGACGTCGCCGCCTGAGCAGGTGAACGCCGCGAGCCGCTTGCCTTTCGGAGCACCGGCCGTGGTCAGCATCTGCAGTGTTTCCAGCAACAGGCTGGGATTCGCGGCACGTGCAACACCAATTCTGTCAAAAAGTGCCTGGTAGCAGACATCTTGGCCGGCAAGAGAGCCGGTGTGGGTAAGCGCGGTTTGTGAGGCCAGTTCAGATCGCCCTACCTTGAGTGCGACCACGGGTACGTTACGGGCCATGGCGCGGGAAACCGCATCCGCAAAGCGGGGTATGTCGCGAAGTGTCTCGATATAAAGGCCAAAGCCCGTTACCGCAGGGTTATCGGCAAGCGTGTCGAGATAATCTTCTACTCCCAGAATAGATTGGTTGCCAGCACCGATGACATAAGAGAAATTCATCGACCGCCGGTTCGTCAGCAGGTAGCTGGAGAGCATGCCGGATTGTGAAATGATGGCGGGCCCACTGCCGATTTGGACTCCCCCATGACTAAAGGGCCAAAGGTGCGCTCCGGTGATGTAATTAAGCAAGCCGAACACATTCGGGCCAGCCAGGGCCATGTCACCACAGGCCTTAATCAGGTCGCACTCCAGTTCAGCTCCGTCGCCCCCCAGTTCTCTGAAGCCCGCGGTGTAGCAGACAATGCCGCCGGCACCGACATTTCGCAGTTCGGTGACCACCGCGGGCACTCCTTGGCGTGGGACAGCCAGGAAGACCGCATCGGGCGCCTGTGGCAGTTCTTCAACACTGGTATAGCAGGGCAGATCGCCAAAGCGGTCTGGATGTGGGTTGATGCCCCAGATATCGCCAGTGAAGTCACCAGCGGCACATTGTTGCGCTGCAAATACGGCCGCATCACCGCCGATGAAGGCAATGTGCCGCGGCGACAGCAATCGATCGAGATTGGCGCGGCGGGCTGGAGTCACGCGCCGAGTGGTCGCAGCAGGGAACGGCTGATGATATGTCGCTGAATTTCCGAGGTGCCCTCCCAGATCCGTTCGAGCCGGGCGTCACGCCACAGGCGCTCAATCGGTAAATCCTCCATCAGTCCCATCCCGCCATAAATCTGGACGGCGTTATCCGCCAGCCGATGCAGCATTTCGGACGCGAACAGCTTGCACATGGCAGCATCGGTTGGCGTCATCTGTCCGGCATCGGCTTTACGTGCTGCGTGCATTACCATCAGATCGGCAGCCTGAAGTTCAGTTGCCATGTCTGCCAGTTTGAAGGAGGTGCCCTGAAATTTTCCAATGGCCTGGCCGAACTGTTTGCGGTTTGCAGCCCAGTCTAACGAGAGTTCCAGCAGTCGTTCTGCCCGCCCACAACAGCCGGCACCAACCCATACCCGCCCCATCTTGATCCATTTGTCTGCAAGTGTCAGACCTTCGCCTTCTTCTCCCAGCATCTGGGCAGCACTGACACGACAGTCGTTAAAAGACAGTACAAAATTGAGGTAGGCCCGTTGGCTGACGCAGCGCGGCCCGCGGGTAATATCGAATCCGGAGTGCCCGCGATCAACCAGAAATGCACTGACGCGTTTGCGTGGGCCACGGGACGTGTCATCCATTCCTGTGGCAGCAAAAACAATGGCAAAATCCGGTACAACATGGCTGCTGACAAAATGTTTGGCGCCGTTAATGATCCAGTCATCACCATCACGTTGAGCACGCGTGGCCATTGACATGATGTCAGAGCCCGCGCCTGGCTCGGTAATGGCGAAGCACTCCACTTTGTCACCGCTAACACAAGGCAGCAGGTAGCGATCCTTCTGCTCATCATTACAGGCCATGAGCAACTCAGTGGGTCGCCAGGCGAAGCCATGCAGGGCATGAGACACTTTGCCCAATTCGCGCTCCACGATGGCCAGGCTGGTGTAGTCCAGCCCCCCGCCCCCGACAGATTCGGGCAGGTTCGCAGCGTAGAGGCCCATTTCAAGTGCTTTGTGTTTGATTCGTTGGCCGTCTTCAGCGCTGACTTGCCCAGCGCGCTCGGCTTCGACTTCAAGAGGCAGCAGTTCTTCTTCGACGAACGCTTTTACAGATTCCGCGAGCATGCGCTGTTCGCCAGTCAATTCGATGTCCATGATTCCCCCGCGAGTTCAGCACACCTGTGCTGGGTAGATCATCATCCGACCCCAATGCTGTGGGTCGGCACAAATGGTGGGCGTCCATGATATTGCCTTGGGCGCCTTATTGCCATATCGTGTGATCCTGAGGCGTGTCGGGAGAAGCCTCGCCAGCCTGCTACGCGGCCCCATCATCGTGGCGACGCTCAAATCAATAGGGCTGATGTATGCCCCGGGAGGGTGGCGATTAATGGGTAAAAACAGCAAACCAAATATATTGTTCATTATGGCCGATCAGTTGGCCCCGCAGTTTCTGCCGTGCTACGACCATCCGGTCGTGAAAGCGCCGGCCCTGCAACGTCTGGCTGATGAAGGGGTGGTGTTCGATGCGGCCTATACCAATTCACCTTTGTGTGCGCCTTCACGCTTTGTCATGATGAGTGGCCGCTTGCCAGCCGCCATCGCCGCTTGGGACAACGCGGTGGAATTCTCGGCCGAGGTGCCTACCTTCGCTCACTATCTTGAGCATCTGGGTTACCGGACATGCCTGTCTGGCAAGATGCACTTTGTTGGTCCCGATCAATTACATGGATTTGGCGACCGGTTGACCACCGATGTGTATCCGGCAGATTTTACCTGGCATCCGGAGTGGGATCGCCCCGACAAGCGCCTGGACTGGTTTCATAATATGGAGGTGGTGACCCAGGCGGGGCCATGTGTCCGCTCCATGTATCTTGATTACGACGACGAGGCTGTGTTCAAAGCCAAGCGCTACCTGTTCGAACAGGCACGGGACGGTAACCCGCAGCCCTTTATGCTGACGGTGTCTCTCATTCAGCCTCACGATCCTTATCTTTGTCGACAGCCTGAGTGGGATCTATACGGCAACGTTGAAATCGATTTGCCGCGGGTTGCGTCCGGCCAGGCATCGGACCCCCATTCCGAACGTCTGCGTTATGGCTATGGGGCATCAGATATCGATCTTGATAGCGACACTATCCGCAATGCCCGGCGGGCCTACTATGGTTCGATAAGCGATATCGATAACAAGGTGGCGGGCCTGCTGGACGCATTGGACGAAGCAGGCTTTAGTGAAAATACCATCGTGGTGTTTACCGGCGACCACGGTGATATGTTGGGTGAGCGCGGCATGTGGTTCAAGATGTCATTTCTTGAGCACTCGGCGCGAGTTCCATTGATCGTTCACGCCCCGGCGCGCTTTGGGGCTCGCCGTGTCTCGGAAGCAGTATCGTTGGTGGACGTCATGCCAACCCTGGTGGATATGGCCACAGAGGGGCGCGGCATTGATTACGCCACGCCCATCGAGGGGCGCTCACTGATGCCGCATCTATCCGGTGATACGGGCCATGACGAGGCTATTGGTGAATACTTCGCAGAGGGCACCGACACACCGATGTTCATGATACGCCGTGGCGCCCTCAAGGGGATTTATTCGAACAAGGATCCCTTTTTGCTCTTCGATGTCATCCAAGATCCCGATGAGATCTGCAATCTTGCAGATCATGATTGCACTGCTGTGACCGTCCGATCCCTTATCCAGGAGATTCAAGGGCGCTATGACATTGCAACACTCACAGCACGTGTGCTCGAAAGCCAGCGCCGACGTGCCTTTCTCAAATCGGTCATGTTGCAGCAGTCACTCTCCTGGGATCACGATCCCACCGGCAACGCGGCGAGCAGTTATATTCGCAATACCATGCCGGTTTACGAACTCGAAAAGCGCTCGCGGTTTCCACAGGTCTGAAGAGGGCGATGACTTTTATTGCCGGAATTGCCGAGACACTCGATACGGATACGATTGCCTTGGATAGGGTATTGCCCTATCGTGCGATCCTGTATCGCCCCGGGCAGGGGCTGACAGATCATTAAACCCAAGGGGAGGGAAATGGAAGATAGAGTAGAGGAACTACTGGTTGAGCGTCACGGCGGCGTGCTTGAAATTACGCTTAACCGACCGAAGGTTCACGCGATTGATTTTGATCTTAGCCGCAGGATCAATGAGGCCGTGGTGATGCTGCGCGATGACCCTGAACTGCGGGTAGGCCTGGTGACTGCAAGCGGCGAGAAAATGTTCTCAGCGGGCTGGGACCTCAAGGCGCTGGATAGCGGCGAACAGCAGCTTGATAACTGGTGGGAGGCCGATGCAGACCTGCCAGGTGGTTTTGCCGGATTAACCGAGATGTGGAATCTCGACAAGCCGGTTATTGCCGCGGTGAACGGACTCGCGATCGGCGGTGGCTTTGAGTTGGCCATGTCCTGTGATCTGATCATTGCGGCAGAGCATGTTTTTTTCCAGTTACCAGAGATGCCATTGGGCATCGTGCCGGATGCCGGGGCCATACAGCGCCTGCCAAGACGGATTCCCTATAACGTTGCGGTTGAGATGCTGCTGTTAGGTCGACGCATGAGCGCAGACGAGGCAGCGGGTTATGGCCTGGTGAACACGGTTGTGCCGTCATCCGAGTTGATGGATACCGCCCGTCAATGGGCACAGCAGATAGCCGAGTCAGCCCCTCTGGCTGTGCAGACAGTTAAGGAAGTGCTACGGGCAATTGAAGGCGATACGATCGAGAGTGCTTTCAATACGATGCGCAGCGCTGACCTGCCGATTTACCGCAAAATGCTGCGCTCAGAGGATGCCAAGGAGGGCGTGAAGGCGTTCGTGGAAAAACGTAAACCCATATTTCGGGGCGAGTAGTTTTCGCTGAAAAAGAGGAACAGCAATGACAGAGCAGTGGGTACAGCGTGTTGCGCTGGTCGGTGGTGGCGTGATCGGCGGCGGTTGGGCCGCAAGGTGTCTGGCCAATGGGTTGGAGGTCGTGCTGACCGATCCCAGGGCCGAGGCCCGTGAATATGTAGAGAAAACGGTTGCCGATGCCTGGCCGGTTCTGGAGGCTGCTGGCCTGGCAGAGTCTGGCGATCGATGCCGGTTGCGATTTACCTCAGACGTCGCTGAGGCGGTTTCTGAGGCAGATTTCATCCAGGAAAATGTACCCGAGCGAGAGGATCTGAAGATTTCGGTGCTTGAGGAGGTTGGCCTGCACGCCAGAAGTGACGCGATTATCGCCTCGAGTTCTTCAGGGTTACTGCCCAGCCGCCTCCAGTCGCGTTGCGCAAATCCGGAAAGATTGCTCATCGGCCATCCTTTTGCGCCAGTTTATCTACTACCACTGGTTGAGGTGGTCGGAGGTGATCAGACTTCAGCCGACTCGATATCCCGGGCGGGGCAGTTCTACCGATCCATCGGAATGCGCCCGCTGCATGTGCGCCGCGAAATCGAAGCCTATATCGCCGACCGACTCCAGGAATCGCTATACCGTGAGGCGTTGCACCTCATTGACGAGGGTGTCGCAACAGTAGCGGAGATCGACGCGGCTGTGACAGGGGGTCCGGGCCTGCGCTGGGCATTTATGGGTACATTTCTCGCATGGCATCTGGGTGGGGGTCCTGGCGGTATGCGCCACACGATAGAACAGTTCGGGCCAGCGCTGGAATTGCCGTGGTCGCACATGAAGGCGCCCGAATTAACAGAGGAACTCAAGCAGCGGATCGTCGAAGGGTGTGAGGTTGAATCCGGGGCCCGCGACTTCGACGATATGGAGCGTCGTCGTGACCGTTGCCTGGTTGAGATACAGAAAGTGCTGCAGCAACATTGGTACCCACCCGGCGAGGATGGTTGGCCCCAGATGGATTGAGTCACTCTGGCAAAATTTGAATGAACCGTGCCAGATGGACAACACATAAACGATAGGAAGGAGTAGTGAATATGGCAATGAATACCAACGTAGTGGTGACCTGCGCTGTTACCGGGGCAGGTGACACGGTGGATAAACATCCGGCGATACCCATCACCCCCGAGCAGATTGCGAATTCGGCTATCGAAGCAGCCGATGCAGGAGCCGCGATCGTTCACCTGCATGTACGTGATCCGCAGACGGGCAAAGGCAGTCGCGATATTGCACTTTTCCAGGATGTGGTGGAGCGGGTCAGAAACAGTGGGCGTAATGTGCTGATTAATCTGACAGCCGGAATGGGCGGTGACCTGATCGTTGATGACGATAACCCGCAGGTACCTGGTGAAGGCACTGATCTGATCAGCGCAGAACAGCGCATGGCGCATGTTGAATTGCTGCGTCCAGATATTGCCACCCTGGACTGCGGCACAATCAACTTTGATAACGCCAACTATGTTTATATCCAGACACCCAATATGCTGCGCGCCATGGCCGCCCGCTACGCTGAGATAGGGGTAAAGCCTGAAATGGAGGTTTTCGACCTGGGACACCTGCGCTTTGCTAACCAGATGGTTGCGGAGGGTCTGATCAAAGGACCGGCCATGTACCAGGTTTGCCTGGGGATCCCCTGGGGAGCCGGAGCAGATTCGGCAACGATGAATGCCATGGTTAACCAGCTGCCCAGTGATGTCTTCTGGTCGGGCTTTGGTATCAGCCGTGCCCAGATGCCCATGGTGGCACAGGCCGTGTTACTGGGTGGCAATGCCCGGGTTGGGCTCGAGGACAACCTTTTTCTGGAGAAAGGAGTGCCCGCGAGTAATGCTCAACTGGTTGAGAAGGCCGTTCGCATCATCCATGATCTGGGTGGACGAACGTGTGATGCTGACGAGACACGCGAGAAACTGGGTATCACCTAAAACGCAGGCATCCTGCCTCGTTACTGCGGGGCAGGATGTCCAACATGTCCTGATCGGGCCGTACAGATTCGCCGGAAACGACTGGCGAATGATGTGGCGGCCTACTACGGCGGCTTACGCCCCTTTGGTAGAAGCCGATACCCAGGCCATGGCTGCAGACTTAGCGCTGGCAAAAATCGTCATTCTGCCGGAATTGCACCATCTTGCATCATGGGAATATCCGGCTCGCGTCAATGCACGATTGCTTGCATTCTTACAGCTAAACAGTTAACTCTCAGCAGATCAGAATCGGCACAGAGACACGGCGCACGACGACACGCCACTATTTGAGAGAGAACCATGCAGTCCAATCACCTGCTGCACATTAACGACCAACCCGGACGCTACCCTGAATCGTGGTATGCAGCGACTGTT
>PVBE012789930.1_pt1 | contig 17038 bp, 10 predicted proteins | sample 1631181 | NCBI WGS metagenome assembly PVBE01 (sample SAMN08397723, study PRJNA350692) | Marine metagenome, whole genome shotgun sequencing project. | isolation source: water | place: Pacific Ocean | collected 2012-04 | reverse complement strand
CGCTTGAGAAAGGCCGCATCGGGGATGATCTCGCCAAGCTCAGGATCCCGAGCACTCACGCTGAAGACCGACTCCGCCTGGTTCGCTGCCTCATTCCCAGCCTGTACCAGCACCCGGTGTGCACCTCGCACCTGCGGAGTGAAGCGAGTCACCGCCTCTCCCGCAGCATCCGTGGTCACCTCAAAGCTCTCGGCGGTCCCACCAGGACCCACAACCGTCCCATTCACAGTCTGCTCAGCCACCGGTCCATAGGACGCATTCCGAACCCGGATCCTTAGCTGCATCTCCTCTCCGAGGAGCACATTCTCCCTGGAAGGACTGACCACCACCCGCCGGTCATCGGGATCAGCGACCAGCCAGCGAAGCGCCTGCTTCCAGAAGCGCAGGTAGGCCTGGTTCCCGTGGCCCTGTGCGGCCTCAGAAAATGACCATCGCCACGATGCATCCACCATCAGCGCCATGGTTCGTCCCTCTCCGACTTCCCGCACAGCAGCCACCGGCATCGGGCCGCCTCCGATCCTGAGCGTGGGGTGAGCCAGCAGCATGGCTGCGTCTCCCTTGAGCCCTCGGGTGAGGTTCATTCCGTCCATCGCTGGCAGGCGCTTCCAGATCTCAGCACTGGCCTCCGGCGTACTCGCAAGACGGGAGAGCGGGTGCGCCTTGCCCGCATCCATGAGGGTGGGCTGGAAGGGTCGTCCGTCGACCTTGGGGCCGGTCACACCCAGCTTTACCGGGAGCACATTGGCAATCGGTGTTCCAGCGTAATCGCCCAGATCGAAGGACCTGTCTCCCCCCACCATCACCAGCGCGCCGCCACGTCGAACGTAGGATGCGATGTTGCCCAAGAGGCCCTCTGGATCGCGATTGAAGTATGGCTTGTAGTTGAAGTTCTGGAGGATCACGAGGTCAAAGGTGGAGAGGTCCTCGCTGAATAGACGCTCGTATGGAAACGCGATGAGAGAGAGCTCTCCTGAGCTCCACCCGGCACCGAAGTCCTCGTGGGTCCTGAGGATGAAGAAGCTCACCAGGTCGACACTCGGGTCTTCCTTGAGGAAGAGCCGGAGGAACTTCTGGTCATAGGAGGGTGACCCGCTGACCTGGAGCACCCGGGTCCTGTCGCGTACGACCCGGATCACTACAGGAAAGGTGTTGTTCCCTGGGACGGCATCTCCGACCAACACCGGGACGCTGACCTCCCATGCACCACGACCGACTCGGGTGGGTGTGACCTCAAAGCGCACCCGACCACGTCCTTCCTCGTCGAGGAGCACGGGCTCTTCTGCCACATGCCGCCCCTCACGATGAAGCGCCACGGTGGTCCTCAGGCCCGGTGTTCCCCGGACCTTGGCCTCCATGGTGAAGGGCGTCCGCAGAAAAGCAAAGCCCCCTGCGACCACCTCATCGACAGCCAGATCCTGCAGCGCTGTGGAGGCGCCCACCTGATAGAAGGTCACCGGTCCTGGCAGCGGGGGAGCCTGGAAGTCGGTGACCCCCGGGTCCATCGCCTCTCGCCTCAGCCCGCCACGATCCAGACCATCTGTGACCACGGCGATTCCCTGGACTGGCTGTCCCAGGTAGCGGTCCGCCACGGTGGCCAGGGCTGCGCCCAGGTCTGTGCCGCCAAGGGTCCAGTCATCCGGAGCACCTACCTGGAGATCCTCTCCAAATGTGTAGACATCCGCGCCCGCAGGAATGCTCTCCAGGATGGCCTCTACCTGTGCACTACGAGAACCGGTGAGCTCCCGCACTCCCATGGATCGACTCCCATCCACGAGCACCACAAAGCGCCCCGGCTCCTCCCGGCCAGACTCCTCGATCCAGACCGGCTCAGCCAGGCTGATGACCACGAGGACCACCGCAAGAGTCCAGGCGCACAGCTCCAGTATCCAGCGTCTACGCTGGCGATCTCTCCGCCCCGTCCAGGCCGCCACAGCCAGTGTCAGGAGACCCAGGACCACCGCCACGGCCACCACCTCCACCGCACCCGCCCATCGGAGGCTGCCCGTAGGTCCCATCGCACCACCCAGCAGGAAGTCGTTCACTCCAGCCGCCCCTCACGCATGAGCTCGAGCACATGGGCCGTGTCATGCTTGTAGTTGGATGTCAGGGCGTAGAGCATCAGGTTGACGCCGAGCTTCAGGGCCTCGCGGCGCTGCTGTGCACCCCCTGGGACCACAGGGAAGCGGTCACGCCCGCTCTGCGACCGGTCCAGTGCCCCGGAGAGGTCCCCACCGCTGAAGATGAGCGGCGTCGTGGGCCCCGTGGTGACCCCCTCCAGGACCCCCGTGCCCAGAGTGCGTCCCACCGGGCGCTGGAGCATGAAGAAGCTCCGATAGACCGCATGATCCGCTGGCAGCGGAGAGACTGGTCGGGTCGGGAAGAGACGGCGGCACAGCTGCCGAACCGACTCGGCAAAGGGTCCCTTTCCAGTGCCACCTGCATCATCGATGAGGAGGAACCCACCGTAGTTCAGGTACCGCTCGAGCTGACGCACCGCCTTGTCGGAGAGGTTCTCAATCGGTCCATCGCCTACCAGAACCGAGAAGGGATGCTCGAACAGGGCCGGGTCCTCGGGCTCGACCTCCACCGTCACCGGACTCGCCTCGACGCTGGTGGTCTGAATCACCTCGAAGAGCAGGCGCTTCCAGGCTCCGGGACGGTGTACGCTCGTGCCCGGAATCACCAGGTCGGCGATATCCAGCATGCTCGGCGTACCAAAGGCAGCGACCCGCCCAGGCAGGGTCAACGTGGCCGCACTCGCGCCCGCTGCGGCCAGAATCTGCCTCCGGGTCCAGTCAGCTGGCACGACGCACCTCCTCTTCCTCGCCTTCTTCCTCGGCGGGTGTGGCCTTCCGTCTGCGGGCAAGTAGTGCCTGCAGGAGACCGAGTCCTAGCGCGGTCCACAGCAGCCAGGGCATGAGGGGGAACCGGTGCATGAACCGGTCCGGGTCCACCTCGGCAGCCGTCTCTGCAAGGGCAGGTCCCACCCTGACATCCGACTCGGCCGGGTCCACGTTGACCACCACTACCGAGAGCGCGGGCGCTCCCGGAGTCTCGATCCGGTACGCACCCGCCTTGTCCGCGTGGAAGCGCACACCACTCGGCGTGGTCTCCATGGGCACCGCCCCCCGTGGGCCGGTCACAGTGACGTCAGGCAGAGCGACCGGCAAGGCGATGTCCAGCACGTCGCCCACTCGGGCCTCACGAAGCTCGCCGGATGCGGCAGACCGTCCGCCCAGGTACCGGACCATGCTCTGAATCCATGGCATGAAGGCTGCCTGTAGGGGGAGGTTTCCCCATCCGGTGTCGAAGGTGCCGGTCATCAGCAGGACTCGGCCACTCCCGACCCGACGCTCTACAAGCAGGGGCAGGCCCCCCTCCGTGCTGAGCAGAGTGACCAGGTCCTCGGTAGGCTCGAAGGGCTCGAGTGTGAACAGTCTGGACCAGCGGATTCGACCAAAGGCGGATCTGCCACCTCGTGCAAATGGCGCGAAGAGCTCGAGTGAGGTGTCCGGCAGGAGGGGGGGCACACCGGGCTCACCGGGCCCAGCCAGCGAACGGGCACGACGAAGGGCCGAGGGAAGGAGTGCAGCGAGCACGCCGTTGTACCGCTCCGCAGTGACATTGTCGCCGAGCCCGATCACCACGCTGCCGCCCCGCTGAACAAAGTCGATCAGATGGTTGGCCAGGGGCCCGGGATCCGCCACATTGGCCAGGAACACCACTTGATGGGTCTCCGGGTCCAAGGTCGCGATCCCCGCCACACCTGTGACCTCAGGCAGCACCCCACCGCGCACAGCCGCAGCACTTCCCCACGGCGCGAGTGCGCGCTCCAGGTAGTAGACCTCGGAGGCCACAGGTGTGAGGCCCGGGTCACCATCTACGACCAGAACCCGGCTGGCGCCCACGGTGGGCAGGTGAAATGCATAGCTATCGTCCGCCGCCAGCGTGCCGTCCTGGATCCGGGCGTAGCCCACTCCACCCTGGGTGACGCGGGGCACAGTGAACGCCTCCTCCACCGTCTCTCCTGCGCCCACCTCCACGAAGGCCGTGATCTCTGTGCCGTCCGGAAGCTCCACGGTGCACGGCACCTCCACAGCATCGGGTCCGAAGCCAGCGATGCGGACCCGCACCGATCCGCCCTCCGGTCCGCTGCCGTACTTCGCCCCCACTACTGCCACGTTGGCCGCAACAGCGGCGCGCAGGGGCCGAGGAACCAGCGCACCACCCTGCTCGGTCAGAAGGGCAATCTCCGGTAGCGCCGAGGGCACGGCCACAGGACCGGCCTCGTCCGAGAAGACCACGACCTCGCCACCCCCACCGCCGAGCATGCGACGCGCCTCCCGGATACCGCCGACAAGATCGGTGCCAAGCTGGCTCTGGGCCACGTCCTCAATCGCCGCGAGTGCTGTGGATCGCTCGCGCGTCAGCGCCGGTGTCAGCCGTGTGGCTGTTCCTCCGATCGAAACCACACCCACCAGGGTCTGCGCAGGCAGGCCTTCGATCAACTGAGTGGCATCGGTCCGCGCCCGGGACATCAAGGTTCCACCCCGGCCACCGGCTTCTCGAAGGTCCATAGAGAGGGAGTTGTCGATGACGACCACCACAGCCCCGGTCCCCCCGAACTCAGGGATGGCCCCCGGCCACCGAAGCTCCGGGCGGGAGGCCGCCGCCACCACAGCAGCCACGATCAACATCCGCAGGGCGAGCAGGAGCCGATCATGGACCCTGCGCTTCCGCCGAAGACGTCGCTGCATGCGCCGCAGCAGGAGCATGGCGCCAAACGGACGACGGGCGGTTGGCTGTCGTCGCACGAGGTGAGCCACGATCGGGCCCAGGGCCAGCCCGAGCAGCCCAAGCGCAAGCGGCAGCCCGAGTGCAGCTGTCATGCTTCACCCCGCAGCACACTCGCCAGTGCCTGGTCCGCTGGCGTATCGGCAGCCATGCAGACGTAGTGGGCATTGTGTCGACCCAGCCAGTCCTGCACCTCCTGCAGGTACTCCTCCACCACCGCAGCAAAGGTGGGCCGGGCCACTGATGGGTCGACGGCCAGCGCAGTGCCGCCCTCAGGGGAGAAGAGCTGAGACGGGCTCTTCCAGTCCATCCCCCACTCCACGCGATCGTACAGATGGATGACCCGGAGGTCGGTGCCCCGCCGACTCAGTGCCGCCAGCCTTGGGCCCCAGGAGTCCGGCTCCTCCATCAGATCGCTGATGAGGACCACCACCCCTCGCCGAGGAAGCCGCTCTCCCATCCGCTCAAACTCAGCCCCCAGCCTGGCCTCACCAGCCGGCTGGACGGAAGCGAGCGCACCGATGATCTGGGCGAGATGACCCGAGCTGCTGCGGGGTGGAATCTCGGTCCATGGACTTCCCTCACCCGCCAGAAGCTGCAGACCCACCGGGTCGCCGCGCCGCTTCAGGAAGACCGCCAGTGTCGCCGCCAGTGTCACCGCCGCGCCGTGCTTGGTGCCATCGAGCGCTGGGCGTTCCTTGCCACCCGTGCCGAGGTCTCCGCTGGCGTCCACCACGAGGGTCACCGGCACCTCGGTCTCCTGAGCGTGGCGCTTGATGACCAGCTTGTCCGCCCGGGCCGCGACCTTCCAGTCGAGGTGCCGGATGGGATCGCCCGGGGAATACTCCTTGTAGTCCACGAACTCCACATTGGCGTTGGTCCGGATGCTCCTGTGATCGCCCGAGCGCCACCCCGCAACGGCCTGCCGCGCGCGCAGATGAAGGTGGGCGATGCGAGCCAGGACCTCCGCGTCCCACGCCGGAGTCGTCACGGGGTGCCCACCTCATCGAGCACCGATCGCACCACATCCGAACTATCCACGCCCTCGGCCTCGGCCTGGAAGTTGAGCACCACCCGGTGGCCCAGCACCGCAGGGGCCACCGCCCGGACATCCGCGATGTCCGGCACCTCGTGGCCATGGAGTGCTGCGCGAACGCGTGCGCCCAGGGAGAGGTACTGGCTGGCCCGTGGTCCCGCACCCCAGCGAACCCACTTTGTCACCGCTTCCGCTGCATCCGGGCCCGGACGCGTCGCCCGAGCCAGGCGAACCGCGTAGCGATGCACATCCTGGCTGGTGGGGAGGCGACGGACAAAGTCCTGCAGCTCGATCAGGCTGTCCCGGCCGAGCACCTCCAAGACAGGACTCTCCTGGCCGGTGGTGGTTCGCTCCACCACCTCGACCTCCTCATCCTCCGATGGGTAGCCGACGTGAATCGAGAACATGAATCGATCGAGCTGGGCCTCGGGAAGCGGGTAGGTTCCCTCCTGCTCGATGGGGTTTTGCGTCGCAAAGACGAGAAACGGTGGCGCCAGCTGGTGGGTGGTCCCCCCCGCGGTCACGGCGTGCTCCTGCATGGCCTGAAGCAAGGCAGCCTGGGTCTTGGCCGGAGCGCGATTGATCTCGTCTGCCAGCAGGAGGTTGGTGAACAGCGGACCGCGAACAAAGCGAAGCTCCCTTCGCCCAGTAGACCGATCCTCCTCCAGAACCTCCGTGCCCGTGATGTCCGCCGGCATCAGATCCGGCGTGAACTGCACGCGTCCAAAGTCCAGCCCGAGGGCCTCAGCCACCGTCTGCACCAGCAGGGTCTTGGCCAGGCCAGGCACACCAATGAAGAGGCCATGGCCGCCTGCAAAGAGCGCGATGAGCATCTGCTCGACCACCGCCTCCTGCCCGACAATCCGCTGGGCGATGGCCGCGGTCAGGCGCTCCCGCGTGACCGCGAGAGAGTCGAAGAGCGTGCCGTCGCTCGGTGAGGTGCTGACTTCCATTGTGTCCTCTCGGTTCCAGGTACTAACCCGGCATCATCGGGCGATACGCCCACCATCCTGGGACCCTCCAGATTGGAGGATCCGTCCATACTTCCTGTGCCGCTCCGCTCGGTCCGGATTCCCGAGTGCAGTCCAGCCGGCGACAAGAGCAGCCTGGACCTCCGGGTCAAAGGGATTGAGGTCATGCGCCGCCTGCCAGGCTGTGACCGCAGCCTTGGGCCGGCCCAGGGCGTCCAGAATCCGCCCGTGTACGATCTGAAGGAGAGTGAACTCCGGATACAGGACCACCCCCTTTGCGACCGCCTTGAGCGCCTCTGTGGGCTGCTCGAGGTCGAGCAAGCAGGAGGCTTCCCGGGCCATGAGCAAGGGGGAGGGAGGCGCCTCAGGATCCATCGCCTTGCGGTACTCCACCAGGGCAGCCATGGGCCGCTTTGCCTCTCGGAGCAGGTCACCGAGTCGAGCAAATCGGGCCAGATCTGCCCGCGCTGACAGGAGCGGGTCCTCGGCAAAGTCCCCCCCGTTGCCGTCAAGCACCACCGGGAGTGTGGCAATCTGTGCCTGGATCAGCGGCTGCTCGCGGAGCCAGGCCAGCCAGCCCGACCGAAAGTCTGCAAAGTCGGTGTGTCCAGCCGCCTCGGCTACGGCAAGCTCAGAGGTCTCGCCGTCCCGAATGCGATCCATGACCCCCTTCAAGGCCGGGTCTCCCCCCTTCTCGATGAGGTAGGCCACCATCGTGGAGACCTGCGCAAAAGCCAGCGCCGCCTGGTCACCAGAGTCGAGGTAGGCCATGGAGTGCTTGAACTTCTCGAATGGCACAAATTCACCGGACGCCACCGCCTTGGCAAGGAGCGACTGCTGGTGAACACTCAGCCCCGAGTCCTTGCTCCCTCGCCAGCGCGTCTCCAGGTGCTTGGCCAGGCCCTCCTGCAGACAGACCGGCGTGCGATCACCTGAGCGCACAGCGACCACGAGGTGGATGTACTCGTGGGCTACCGTGTCCTTCCAGCCATAGCCTCGACCCATGGAGCGAGGACTGGACACGAGCAGTCGATTCCACTTGCTCAGCGCCACCACCCCCGTGGTCCGAACTGCCTCCGGTGGCAAGCCGCTGGCCATGATGAACCGCCTGGCCGTAGGAAAGATATCCAGCAAGACGTCGTGGCCCGGCCCCCCGCCAAAGAGCGGGTCATAGGTCGCCCGCGAGGCCACCATGACTTCGAGAGCGTCGTCCCGGAGGATGACCTCCATTCCGCCACCCTGCCGAACTCGCACCCCTTGGGCCTTGGTCTCCTCCAGGCCCACAGCAGCCATGGCCGTGGGGCGGTAGGGGCTGGAGTCCTGGCCTTCGATATCGTGACCCTGCCCCTCCAGCGCATCAAGCACCTTCACCGCCTCCGCATAGCGACCCTCCCGGAAGAGGACCCGGAGGTGGAATTTCCGGACATCCACACCGCCTGGAGATCGCGCCAGCAGCTGATCCCGAACCTGCTGGGCGCACGCCAGATCCCCTGCTGAGAGGCAGGACTTCCCCTCCCCCAGGCTGGCACCCCAGACAGGGGTCCCCAGGAAGAAGAGCAATGCTCCCAGGCTACTGGCGTACCAATTCTTCATAAAACCGCTTCTTGAGAGCCTCGAATTCCTCGGGCACGCCCTCTGCCATGCCCTCCAGCAGAGCCCGTCGATAGGCCTCTGGTGTCTTGAATGCCTCCGGTGTGGGGATCTCCGGCTGCTCCAGATCAGCGTTGGGATGGTCCTGTCCGCCATCTCTTGCACCGCTGCCCTCACCCTCACCCTCCATGCGTCGCATCTCTTGCTGCATCTGCTGCTGCTGCTGCTGGGCACGCTGCAGCGCATCTCGAGTCTCCTGGATCTTGCGCGCAGCATCACGCTGGTGGCCCTCGCCCTGCATGGCCTCACCCCGGTCCAGTGCACCAAAGGCCTGGTCCATGGCTTGCCCTGCCCTCTGCATACTCTCCTGCGCGGTTCCATCTCCGGTGGGGATGGCCCGCTCCACGGTCTGGACCTCCTGGGAGAGCTGCCGCTGGCGCTGGCGAAGCTCAGTCTGGCGACTGGAGAGCTTGCGAGCCTCGGACTCAAGCTCCGGAGAGGACTCCCCGGGCTGATCCATCATCTTGTCGAGCAGGCTCCGCATCTCCTGGAGCACCACGCTCATGCGTCGGGCCTCCTCAGACGCCTCCTTGAGGTCCCGTGGAGGTTCATCCCCATCCATGCGGAGCCCATTCTTCTCCCGCCGGAAGGCCTGCTCCACCATCATGGCGTACCGCTGGGCGGAGAGCACTCGCTCCAGCGCACCCCGAACATCTCGGGCACGCACCGCGTCTCGAGTCCCCCGCACCTCCTGCCCAGAGACCTCGGCCCGCTGGATCGTCCTGGGCGAATACCCGCGACCATCCCCCACCCGCGAGAGCATGGCATCCGAACGGGCGACCGCACTTGCAGCGAGCTTGTCCAGCCGCTCCCACAGCACCATCGCCTGATCGAAGTCCCCACCGAAGGTGCCGCGGGCGACCGCTAGCTCATCGGCCAGCTTGGTCTGTTCACCCTGCATACTCTCGAGATCCTTCATCAGCTGCTTGAACCGCTTGGCGAGCTCATCGTCCTTCTGTCCGGACCGGCTCATCTGTTCCTTCATGCCCTCGGCGAACTGATTTAGTTGCTCCGCCAGATCCTTGATCATCCTCTGCGCATCCTCAATCCGACCTTCCGAGATGGCCTTCCGGATCGCATCCATCTGGCCCTGGGCCTCGCTTAGGCGACTGTTCACGAACTCCTTGAACTGCCCTTCAGAGAGTCGGGCGGCCGCGTCCTTGAGGCGGGACATCAGGCGCTCGAGCTGATCGAGGCGCGCGAGAAGCTGCTGCGCATCTGGATTGTCCTCCGCCATTTCAGAGAGCTCCTGGGCCTCCTGGGCCACCTCCTGGGCCTGCCTTGCCACCTCCCGGTAGGCCACCTGCTGGAGCATCTCGTCAATCATCCACACCGCCCGCTCCAGCGAGGAGACGGTCTCAGTGTGGAGCCCGGAGAAGGTCCGATAGTCCTTCTCCACGGCCTTGCGCCCCGAGACGCCGCTGGAGGTTCCGGTGTCAAAGGTGACCACTGTGAAGCGGTACAGGCGCCCGCTCTTCTCCATCACGTCCCGCACCACGATGCCGTCCATGCCCTCGCTTTGCTCCTCACCCCACTGGTCCTTGTAGACCTGACGCACCCGGTCGAGACGATTGCGGGTCTTCCTTGCCCAGCGGAGCATGCCGCGTGGCTGGTCTGCGGGCGGCACAGGTTCCTCGAGGAAGTCCGCCAAGGCGATGAGGAGCGCCCCTCTGAGCTTGCGGTGGTACGCCGTGAGCCTCCGACCCACTCCCTTGGGTCCGAGCACCTCAATCACGATCTCCTCGGACTCTCCTCGGTTTCCACCGGAGGCCTTGTCGGTGTCCATCGCCACCACCCTGAGGCTGACCTTGTCTCCTGGGCGCAGCCCCATCCGGCGGGGTGTCTGCCGCACACGCCCCGAGATCTCCAGAACGGGGTCGATGGGACTCCTCAGCTCGGTCACCACCATCTCCCCGTCCTTGACGATCTCCATGGTGACGGTGGCCACGCCGTAATCATCGGTGACCTGCCAGCGAAGGTTCAGGGGCTCGTCCACCGCACGCGAGATTTCCCCGGTCTCGGAGGTCACGACCACCGGCGGCTGATCCGCCTCCACCACGATCTTGTAGTCCGGACTCGCGAGCACCTTGTCCCCGCTGAACAGGAGAAAGCGCCAGGCCCCCTCCATCTCGACAGTCACGGTGGCGGTCAGGTCCCGGCCAGCAGTAAGACCCGCATCCAGTGGATCCTGCTGATCAACCTGAATGGCCGCTGCATCAAAGACCTCGGCGGTCCGGGCGGTGATCTGCACCCGGGTGCCCGGAGGCGCGTGGATGGTGCCATCCGAGTTGGGGACCTCGACCGGATCCATCCCCATGTAGTCGGGGAATATGTACCGGAGGGTGATGTCACCCACCAGGGCTCGGTCCTCCGCAGAGGCCGACGAAGCCGCCTCCAGACGCACCAGGGCAGCGCTCTTGCCCAGGAGGATGTCCAGAGCATCCAGCGGCCCTACAGGAAGGACGCTTCCGAGCAGCAGGCCCAGGAGTGCCAGCCCGCCCAGGCCGGCACCCGCCCGCCGAGCCCGTCTCCAGGGGTGCACATCGCTCACCCCGATGAGGCTGACGGCTGCCTGAGCATGATTCGCAGCCCGAGCCCAGAGATCCATGGAGAAGGGGGCTTGACCCGAAGCCGCCTGGACCGAGCGGTCCACCACCGTGATCATCCGGCTCCTCAGGCCAGGAAGACGTGCCTCCACCTGCCGAGCCTGCCAGCGAAGCGTCCCCGCCCTTCGCCACTGAGGGCGGAGCACCAGGGTCAACCAGAGCCCAAACGACGGCACCCCGCCAATCCCCAGGATCAGCGCAACCGTCTGCCTTGAGAATCCAGACGAAAAGCCCAGTGAGCCCACAACGAGCGCACCCACCAGCAGGCAGCACAGCCACAGGAGTGCCCGGGCTGTGAGAATCGATCGCTCCCTGTGCCCTAGGGCATCAAGGAATCGATGAATCGCTGCGATGTGCAGTGGAGTTGCTTCCATCGAATACTGAACCGTCCGAGATGCGTCGGCGCCCGACCTGTATCGCTAGACACGCATACCCTGTGTCCGGTTCCACCACCACGGAGGCCGGCTGCAGGTCAAAGAGATGCTGAAGGCGCAAAGCCCGGTCTCGGACGCCCCGGCTGGACCAGCGCCAGTCCTGGACATCCATGCACCAAAGCAGGCACCCATCCGGACCACGGAGACTCTTCTCTTCCGCTGGCCCCAGGAGATTGAAGTGGCTGGTGACCTCCCCACGACGCACACGGCGGTCCTCTGCCACCCAGCCGCAGTCAGCCCGGATCCCCCCCGGCCAAGACACCCGCGGGAGTGAGTCCCAGGGCTCGGTGTCCAGCACAGCACGGAAGGCCGCCTCGTCAGCGTAGAAGCGATTGGCCTGGTCCTGGGTGTGGTGCATGTTCACACCCAGCACGACCACGAGGACCACCAGTCCCAGTCGGGGAATCGCCGCTGCACCAGCACCCACGATGAAGGCCAGCGAGACCAGGGAGGGGAGCGTGTGGCGCACCCCGAAGTCATCAAAGCTGGCCATGAGCAGGTGATGAACCAGCGCCAGCGGAACCAGCGCCAGGGTCGCGCGGGGATGCGCCCGGGCGGCCGCCAGTCCAGCTACGCTGAGCAGGCCGAGCCCCAGCCAGTGATGGAAAGGAGCGTAGTAATCGAGCAGGCCGAGGTTGATGCGGAAGGCCAGCTCCCGCTCACCCGCACCCGGGAGCTCGCCCGGCCAGACCATGGGCCAGATGGCCAAGGCCGCCAGCCCGATGCCCACCAGTCCCGGCAGGAGCAGGCCTCGGAGCCTGCGCCCCATGCTCACACCCTCGGGCCGGACCAGCAGCGCCAGGCTCACCAGTGCCAGCCCCACGGTGGCGGTGTCCAGGCGCATCGCAACCGATAGCGCGCCCGCACCGGCGGCCACCCAGCCGAGCGCACCCGGCGGACCTGCCCGTGTCGCAATCCGAGCCACTGCATACAGGGCCAGGCAGCCCAGCGCGTGCGGGAGGATGATGTTGTAGGCACTCGTGGACCAGGTCGCATGTGCCGGGTGCACCACGAGCAGCGCCGCCGCAAACCAACCGGCCCGACGTCCCGCGAGCAGGCCGACGGCCCCCGCTAGTGTGCCGATGCCCACCAGCGAGACCAGGCTCATCAGCAGCACCGGGACCACCCGCAGCAGCGCGTGATCGGGTGGAGCAGCTGAGAAGGGCTGACCCACCAGCCACCAGAACCACTGCATGGCTGGAACCTTGACCGTTCCTCCCCGTGTGGGTTCGGCCACGCCCCGGAAGATATCGAAGTAGTCCGCCTCGTGGCCATCATAGGTGTGACCGGTCAGGGCCGGGATCACCACCAGCCGCACGAAGAGCGCGGCACTGGCCACGGCCATCCACCCACGCGGCAGGCGCATGTAGTGACGGGCGAGGATGAGCGCAGCCACAAGCAGAACTGCTGCGACACCTGCGGGCCATACGGTGCTGAGCGGGGTGGCAAATGCAGGCCCAGTCATCTCAGGCCCTCCACTGCTACCAGCCAGTCCACACCGAGCCCCGCATCCTCTCCGACCTCGACCCCCGTTGTGGCATACGGGCGCAAGACCCGCGCCACCCGAGCCTTCAAGCCGCTCGCGGGGGCGTGGTCATAGAGAACCACAAAGACCCGCCCACCCGCACCCAGTCGTTGCGCGGCGATCTGGTCAAAGGCTGCCGGATCGAGCTCAGTGCTGGTGTGGAGCACTCTCCCGCGCCACTCTCGGGGGTGGCCGAAGCGATAGTCCTGATACTCCAGCGGCACTGGCCGAGCGATGGGCATGCGCTCCCAGGGTCGGAACCGCCACATCACAGGTCCAGTGTCCGTCTTGTCATCATCGGGCTGCAATGCGGGCGCTACCAGCCACAGCGTGTCTCCCGGCTCACTCTGTGAGATCGCCTCATCCACGGCCCGGGCTCGCTCCTGATCGCTGGAGATGGCCTCCAGCCGCGCGCCGTCCGCCATGCCCACTCGCACTCCGCGTACCAGACACACAGCTGCAACCGCCCAGGCCAGCCACGGCCGCGACCGGGCCGCCTGGCCGACCGCGACTGCGGCAATCGGTGCGATGAGGCCCAGGTACGGGCGCTGGTGGGCCGCGGCTGCACCCAGCACGATCGCCAAGCCGAGCGCCCCCACAATGGCCAGCCAGCCTGCGGCTACCTCACGCCGCAGGCCCAGCAGCACCACGGGAGCCAAGACCAGGCCCTCTGGCCCGAGTGTGTCGGCCACCAGTCTGCCCCAGGAGACCAGGTCCACCTGCGGCTGGGACCAGGTGCTCTCCATGCTCAGCAGACGAGCGACCCCACCGAGAATCGGGAGCATGCCAAGACCCGAAGCCGCCAGCAGCGGCCAGGTGTCCACAGGCGGGCCGCGCCAGATTCGCCAGCCCACCACCGCGGCTGCAGCCACGCCCCCGAGCACATGGGCCCAGGCTGCGAGTACCGCAGCAGCCGCCAGCCAGGCCCAGGAGCGCCGGGCTGCCCAGATGAGCCCTGCCACCGCCAGGCTGGCCAGTGGGTAATTGTTGATCTCCGCGGCATCCATCAGATGAACCGGTGCGGTGGCAAGGACCAGGGCCGCCACCGGGCCCGCGACCCGGCCCACCACCGCCACTGCTCCTAGCGAGGCCAGTGCACTCAATCCAAGCCAGACCAGAGGCACCGGCCAGACGACCTCGAGAACCGCATGGATTGCACCATACAGAGGTGGATGCAGGCCGGTCCAGGCCCCGATGAGCGCGGTGGGATGCCCTTCCTCCAGGGACTGGGAGAGGGGCGCCATGTACGCAGCATAGGCAAGGGTCAGCTCGTCCCAGCGGGCACACACCCGCATGGTCCGAAGACCTGCGCCAATGATCAAGGCTGCGGCGAGCACGGCAGACGAATGGTTGCGCATGCCCCTCCCTTCTCTCGGTTCTCCAGCACTATGGTCCCGCCGGCTGCCTCAATTACCTGCTGACAGGTCGCCAGACCCAGGCCGGTCCCCTGCCCCACATCCTTGGTGGTGAAGAACGGCTCGAAGGCCCGCTCGCAGACCACCTCGTCCAGCCCGGGTCCGTCGTCCTCACATTGAATCTCCACACCGTCATCACTCCCCCGACCGACAAGGTGCACCTCGGAGGCTGGAGCCGCAAGTGCGTTGAGGAGCAGGTTGACCAGCACCTGGTGCAGCTTGTCCCGCTCCAGGAAGACTGAGGGTGTGCCTGGCTCGATCTCGGTGGTGACCTTGGTGTGCTGCATGGAGGCCTGGGCTGAGATGGTGGAGCGAGCCTCCTGAAAGAGTGCCTCGAGGTGGATCTCCTCGGCCGAGCCAGTCCCCGGACGCGCGTAGCCCAGCAGTGACTGGATGGTGCGATCAATGCGCTGCAGCTCTGTGCGGGCTCGGGCCAGGATGTCCCGCTCCGTCTTCTCAGGCACCTCCCCCTGACTGAGCAGCTCCACATAGCCAAGCACTGCGGCGAGCGGGTTGCCCACCTCGTGGGCCACTCCTGCGGCCATCCGGCCAACACCCGCGAGGCGCTCCGAGCGAATCAGTGCCTCCTGTGCCTGCTCCAGGTTCCGGTAGGCGGACTCCAGGCTCGTCACCTGCTCTGCCGTCCGCTGGCGATACTCCTGAAGCGAGGTGCTCATGTCATTGAGTGCCACTACCAGGTCCTGGATCTCGCGAATGGGCTCGTCTGTGAGCGTGTGTCCAAAGCCGCCCTCTGCGATGTGCCGGGTGCCCTCGCGCACCCGCTGGATGGGACCGACCACTCCTCGCCTGAGCCGAGCCCAGCCAAACAAGGCGATCACCCCGCCGCAGGCCAGGGTGTAGATGAGCGCAAAGCCCCAGGCACCACCGGGCACGCCCGGACCCCTAAGCGGCATGGAGGCTCGAAGCGCAGCGATGGGTGCTCCTCTACGCCCGACGGGAGCGGTGACCACCACATCCCGGTCTTCCAGCAAGGAGCCCCGGACCTGGGTGTGGGTCTCCTTGGCGTACAGGGCTGCACGAAAGCCGGCATCCGGAGTGGTGGGCGGCTCCCCGGAGAGCACGGCGATCCGGCCCATGCTCGGAGAGAGCAGGTAGAGCTCGCTGAGGCCCAGCCGGTTCCCGCGGTAGGCCTGAATCACACCCCGCATTCCGCTCTGCGGATCGTCAGAGCCCGCAGCCACGCTCAGCTGGGCCTGGAGTGCACCACTCAGGGAGAGCGCCAGATCGGTCCGACGCTTCACCTCGGACTGCTCCAGCACCAGCCAGAACACTCCTGCATTGAGCACCAGCACAGCCAGCGTCAGGAGCGCCAGCGCGCCAGCAATCTCGGCCCATAGGCCTGGACGGGTGCGTGCCATGAGGAGAAGTATGGCATCGCTGGTGGCCCCTGTGGGGTGCCGGGCGGGGGGGCCTAGTAGACCCGGAAGACCCCCACCACCACGCCCTGAATCAAGGCCTGCTGGTCCGCCCGGACAAAGATGGGCTCCATGGACGCATTGGCTGGCTCCAGCCGGATGCGGTCTCCCTCGTGGAAGTAGTACTTCACCGTGGCCTCGCCATCGACGAGTGCCACCACGATGTCCCCGTTCCGCGCCGTGTCCTGCTGGCGCACGATGACGAAGTCACCATCGTGGATTCCCTCATCCACCATGGACTCTCCCCGCACCTTCAGGGCAAAGCGAATGCCTCCCCCGGGGAGCATCTCGGCATCAAAGCCCAGCATGCGCTCGTGGTTCTCCTCCGCGAGGATGGGCTGGCCAGCCGCCACATGACCGACCAGCGGCACCTGAATCAGTTCGTCCGTACCGCGCATGGCGCGCGCCATCGCAGTGAGCTGGATGCCTCGGGCCAGACCACCCGGCGGCCCCCCCAGCTTCTTGAGGTATCCCTTCTTGATCAGCGCCTTGACGTGGTCCGAGACCCCATTGGTGGAGGCGATGCCCAGTGCATCTCCGATCTCGCGGTAGCTCGGAGGCAGCCCCCGGCTATCGATGGTGTTTCCGATGAAGTCGAGTACGTCGGTCTGGCGGGGAGAGAGTTGGTCCATAGCGACTCCAGGATGAGGCAGACTCGCAGGCCGCGAATCAGGAAGGATGCCAGGACTATACTGAACAGGAGTTCATCTGGCAAGTCGTTCAGGTGCCGAACACGCTCAGCGCCCCCCTCCAGGTGATGGCAATGCCGATCAATACGATGAACACAGCACTGGCGACCGGGAGTATCTGCAGCAGTCTCCCCGACCGGGGCACCCCGCGAATTCTATCACCCATACGAACCACCACGAGCCCCACGGCGGTGACCAGCAGGGCCAGGCCCAGCGAGAAGAAGAACACGAGGACCAGACCAAAGGCGATCCGATGAAAGCTGATGGCGGTCAGCAGGAGAACCAGGGCGGAGGGACATGGTGCAAGCCCACCGGAGATGCCCAGAGCGATGATGTCCCCGGGGCGAGACACGGCCCCCATCTGGGCGGCGTGGGCATCCGCGTGGGCCGCCTCGTCCGCGTGGTCGTGGCTGTGGTCGTGGCTGTGGTCGTGGCTGTGGTCGTGGCTGTGGTCGTGGCTGTGGTCGTGGCTGTGGTCGTGG
>PVBE012441619.1_pt1 | contig 17038 bp, 13 predicted proteins | sample 1631181 | NCBI WGS metagenome assembly PVBE01 (sample SAMN08397723, study PRJNA350692) | Marine metagenome, whole genome shotgun sequencing project. | isolation source: water | place: Pacific Ocean | collected 2012-04 | reverse complement strand
CGGTGAAATGGTAGAACGTGCTCAGCGTACTGGCCCGCGGGATCACTCCTTGGAGGCGGTTGTAGTACATCTTCTGCCAGCCGTTCACCGAGCGCTCGAGTTCGTCGGCAGTGGGCGGCGTCTTGAGCGCCTTGGCGAGAGAAGCGCGTAGAGAGGCGGCGAGTTCCTGCACGCTCACGCCGGGTGCTGCCGTCGCCTCGACCACGAAGACGCTGCCAAGTTGTCGCGACACTTGGTAGGCCTGGACTTCTTGGGCGATGGGCTTGTCGTGAACGAGCGGCTTGTAGAGTCGGCTCGTCTTGCCGTCCGTGAGTACGCTGGCGAGGACGTCCATGGATGCATCGCCGGTCGCGTACAGCGCCGGGGTATGCCAAACGAGGGACACGCGGGGGAATTGAACCGTATCCGTTTCGGAGAGGTGGACCGGGCCCGCCATGACGATCTTAGGTGCAGGTGGCTTCGGTGCTCGCTTTCCCGCGGGCATGGTGCCGAAGTAGTCCTTGACGAGCTTCATCGTCTTGTCGGGATCGAAGTCGCCGACGATGGTGAGCACCGCATTACTGGGCGTGTAGTACTCGCGAAAGAAGCCCTTCACGTCGTCGAGCGTCGCGTTGGTCAGGTCTTCGTGTGAGCCAATCGTCGTGTGGTGGTAGGGATGCCCCTCCGGGTACATCGTCTCGGCCAGGTACTGCCAGAACATGCCGTAGGGACGGGTCTCGTAGCTCTGACGACGCTCGTTCTTGACAACCGCGCGCTGGTTATCGAGTTTCTCTTGCGTGAGGACCGGGAGGAGAGCCTCCATCCGATCAGACTCCATCCAGAGCGCTAACTCGAGGTATTGGCTCGGCACGCGCTCGAAGTAGTTCGTGCGGTCGTTGCTGGTGGTGCCGTTGACGTCGCCACCAATCGCCTCGTAGGGCGCGAAATACTCGTTGTCGTGGTTCTCGGAACCCTGGAACATCAGGTGCTCGAAGAGGTGCGCAAAGCCACTCTTGCCGGCACGTTCGTGTGCTGAGCCGACCAGGTAGCGAACCTCGACAGCAACGACAGGCAAGCGCGTGTCGCGGCTCATCAGGACGACGAGGCCGTTGTCGAGGGTCGTTTGAGTGACGGGGATGGTCGGCACTTCGGTCGTCGCCGTCGGCGCGGTTGGCGCGGTTGACGCCGTTGACGTTGTTTGCGTCGCTGGTGCCGCTGTCGCAGACGCCGCAGGTTTAGCGGGCGGCATCGGCGCCTCGGCGTCGTCTGGCCCGTGCGCGAGCACTGTTGCGGACAACAAGAAGGTTGCGGCGAACGTGGCTCGCCGCACACGCGTACGTTGGCGCGTGTTTTGGCGCGTGTTTTGGCGCGCACTTTGGCGCCGCACTAGACCAGGCTTTCCTCGACCCCTACTCATTCGCACGATCTCCTCGTCGTTGGTTTCCGGACAGTACGATTGTCACGAGCGCTCGTCCATGCTCGAGGCTTACGTAACTGCCGCATTTCGAGGAGTTCTCCTGAGAAAGGCTCCTCTAGCGAGTAGCGAGGCGCGCGCCTGTCTGACGTTTCGCTCAAGGGCGTCAAATTCATGCCGTTCGTTCCTGTTGTCCGAAGGCTTGCTCAGATCCCCGAGCCATTGGGGGTGCCGGGGTCAGCGAGCCATGGATCCCCTTCCTCCCGTCCAGCTTCGGGACGTTGGGGGCTCCGATTGAGACGGATCGACGAATGTCCAAACCGGTGACCCTCGCATTGCGGCTCTTGCCATTCTTGGCGTTGTCCGTTGTCGTTGGCATCTGGATCCTGGATCCACCGCCCACCTGGTTCGGATTCCGCCTCCGCGGCTTCATGGGGGTGGGCGCAGACAAGTTCGCACATGCGATCGGTGCCGGCGCCCTCTTCGCCGCGGCGCTGCCCGCGATGCGCTATTTGGACCCCGGCGGGTCATTCGCCAGACGAGCCCTGATCGCAGCGGTGGTCTTGATCGTCGCGGGTGGGCTCATCGAGCTGTACCAGATATCGCATCCCCTTCGTGAGGCGGAATGGGCGGACTTTGTCGCCAACGTCATCGGAATTGCCGTAGTCGCGTTCGCATGCTTGGCGTGGGACGTCGCGCGGCGCACGTGGCGAGGCATCCCCAGCGAACCTTCACCCGAGTTGCTTCGCGCGCGAAGGCTGCTCGCCCCGCTACCCCTACGGTTCGTCGAAGTCGGCGCAGTTTCAGGCGATCGCATCCGCCACGACCTCGCGGGCGGAGAGGACGCACTCATCGCCCAAGTCACTCCGGACGCCCCTGAGCAATCCAGGATTCAACGAGCTGAACGTCCTGCGCGCTCAGCGCGGGCAGCCCCAACGGCATCCCCCGGAGATCGGGGCGTCGCGCTCCCCGCTCCTCGCCTTGGCGGGCGAGCAAGACTTCGACCAACAGCGGTACTCCCGAAGCGCTCTTCCGAAATAGGCTCCGGCGGCGATCCGACTCGTCGAGGCCTCCGGAGGCGACGCTCGTGTGGTCAGCGAGATTCACGCCGCGGGGCGGGGATCCGAACCCGCCCGTATTGCCGGGACCCCCGTCACCTCCGGACGTGAAGAACGACGACGAGTCCCTCGCAAGTCGCAGGACAGGACGGCCGCGCCTAGCGCCGGCGCGTCCGACGCCCGCTTCGGCGGCGCAAGATGGGAACCAGCCCGAGGAAGAGCCACGCGAGGCTCGAGGGCGGAGTTTTAGTGCTCGCCAGAACCGAGCAGCCGCAGCCGCCGGTGGACGTGATCGGGCCGGGGTCTTGAGCCGCGGGGACGCTACGCTTTCCACCGGCGCCGCCCTCGCCGCCGTCGCCGCTACCGTCCTCGCCGCTTCCATCACCCTCGCCGCCCGCGCCGGCCGTTCCGCTCCCGGAGTCGCCCTCGAGGGTCTGATAGCTGACCGTGCTGACGAGGCCTTCTTCCTCGCCCACGTTGCCAAACATGAAGTGAAACTCAGTAGCGCCATCCGGAATCGGGATTTCCGTCTCGAAATCCTCGCTGGATAGCTCCAGCTCCTCCGCGTCCGATTCCACGTCGCTATTGTAGTTAAAAACGATGGGATCGGCTCCGAACTTCACTAGGAGTACGGGTTCGAAGGGGTCGCCTTCCGGCTCGGGGAACCAGTAGTCTCGGGGCGGGAGTTCGGAATAGGAGCCGGATATCTCGAGCACGCCAGTGCCCGGCTCTATTTCTCCGTGCAATTGCAGCGTGGAGGGAGCCATGCGAGCCCGCCTTATCGGGACGTACCAACGGCTCGGAATGAAGAAGCCGTGGGTGGTTCGAAACTCGCGACCCGTGTACGCTTCGCCTTCGGCGAGGTCGAGGGTGCGACGGCATTCGGGCAAGACGCCCTTGGCCGTGAAGATCTTCTCGAGAGAATCGGCCACGTCATCGCCGAGCCCGTCGGCATCCAGCACTACGGCGACGATATGCGACGCCATTCCCGAGAAGTCCGTATAGCCGCTGGGCGCAGCGATCAGCGAGTCCATGATCGCCACGTCGAAGAGCACTCGGTCGGCTTCGGGTAGTGCGGCGCGTTGGGCCCAGAGCGCACTCGAGAACAACTCCGAATCGTAGTGGACCTCGCCGACGAGGGAGGCTGGACAGGTCGAGTCGTTATCCAGGTTTCGGATCGCAGACTTGCCGAAACTCCCACCGGCATATTCGCCCAATAGGCTATCGCCGGTCATGGTCGCCGAAAGATAGTCGGCGATGCCCTCATTCATGGCGCCGGGCGCCACGGTCGCTCCGAAGTCGTCGAGCCAGAGAGCGCCGGTGAAGTTCGCCGTTGCCCCGACGACCCCGTGTCCGAACTCGTGATAGATGACGTCCCCGTCGTAGGAGAAATCGGCAAACTCCCCCTGCCCGAACCAGATCGAGCCGCCGCCACCCTCTTCGGGGGCGAAGAAGGCATTGTCGAAGGGCAGCAAGGGCACGTCCGGATCCTTGCGCGCCTCCCGACTTGGCATCCGTAGGTTTACCGTTGCCGGGACGTGCCCGAGGTCCGGTGCGCCGAGCGCTGCCATGGCCGCTTGGGCCTTGGTGACGTGGTAGTACATCGCCACCTCGGCGTAGGTATCCTCGGGCGCCGTATCGTTCTCGTACTTATGAGCCGTGAAGTCCCCGTTCGCATCGGCGATGGCCGTCTGAGTCGGATCGCATTTATGCGCGCTGCCACCGAAGAGTTCTCCGACGTTGCCGTTGTCGATGCAGTTGTAGACGGTCAGCGAGTCACTCGTGAGCGTGTCCGAATCGGGGACCAATCCCGTGAGAACGGTGGTCTCGGCCGTTGGCGTCGAAACAGGGTTTTCGTCGTGAACCTCGGCGAGCCCTTCAAAGACGACCCGATTGATCGAGAAGATCACGTCGCCCGTGTGCGCGTCGATCGCGGTAAGCGGTGCGTAAGGGATCCCGCCACGCGAGGGTTCAAAAAAGAGCCAAGCGAGCGACGCCGACGTCGGCCCCGGCACGATCACGAGTTCTGCAGATTTGGTGAACGAGATCCCGGCGGCCCGCGCGGCACGGTCGTGAGCTTGCAAAACCGTCAGCGCCGGCACAAAGGACTTGGGGAGGCCGGCAACCACCTTGGCCGTCGCGCGGCCCATGCCCCCCGGCGAAACGGAGAACACGGCATGTTCGCCGAGGATGCGCACTCCGCGATACATCTGCTGAAAACGAAACGTCTGGCGTCCGGAAGGCGACCGCGGCAGCGCGGCAAGCGGCTTCAAGGTCACCTCTTGCAAACCGACGATTTCGCGAGCCAGCGCCTTGCGCGCGGAGTCGACCGTTACTGCCGTCCGCACCCGAACTTGGGTCGCTTCCACGCTGCTGAACGGCGCGGCTGATGCCGCACCGGAGAGAAGCGAAACACCTAGAATTGTGAACCCAAGACGGATCATAAATCACCCTACTGCGAAACGCGCCGGATGGTGCCGGGCAAGCACCTAGGGCGCAAACACTTTCGCGTGGAGGTGAGATTGATGGCCGCTCCGCGCGATCTTTCGCGCAGCGGTGGCGCTCGCGAAAGGGTTACGAACCAGCGACGGCACGAAACGCGCTGAGCGCAGCGTCAATATCGTCGTCAGTCGTATAGGGCGCGGGACCGAAGCGCAGCAATCCCCCGCGCGCGTCGACCCGAATGCCGCGCTCCCGAAGCGCCGCCGCGGCGGCGCCAGCGTCTGGATGCCGCACAGAAACGAAGCCACCGCGGCTCTCCGCCGCGCGCGGCGTGGCGACGTCGAAGCCGTCCAAGCCGTCCATCAAGCGTGCCGTTTGGCGCAGCGAAAGCTCTCGAAGACGCTCGACTGTAAGGTGATGCTCGGCGAAGAAATCGATCACCCGCGAGGCGCGGTAATGACTCGACGGATCGTACGTACTGCCAGCAAAACGATCCGCCGGACGAGGGCCGTAGCGCACTGGCCCGTCCCTGTGGGCGCCATCCAAACTCGCAAAGTCGGCAAACCAACCGGTGAACGCGGGGCGCAGCTCCGTACCCGTAGGCACCCGCATGAAACAGCAGCCCTCACCCCATTCCGCGTACTTATAACCGCCCGCGACAAAAAAGACCGGATCAGGCAGCTCCGTCACGGAAAAGGGCAAGACATTGAACGCATGGTACGCGTCCAGCAAGACCTCAGCTCCGGCAGCCTGCGCCGCTTGCACGGCCTCGGTCACATTGGGAACGATCGACGACGTGGCGAAGAGCACGGTCGACGCAAGCAAGGCTGCGGTATCGAGCCGTATCGCCTCCGCCAGCCGCGCCGACAAATCGTTCAGCGGCTCGGTGGGAACAAACGTGACCTCCACGCCCGCTTCGACGAGCCGACGCAGCTGCCGGGATAGGGAATTGAACTCACCGCCCGTCGACACGATGTGGCGACGCTCTCCAAGCGGAAGCGCGGAGATGAATCGCGCGACCAGCTCATGCGTACTTTCTCCCAGGGCAATTTCATCGCTCTTACCGCCCATGCGCGCGGCGACGGCCGCCCGAACCCGATCCGCTTTCTCACCCGCTCGCGCCCACTTCTCGTCCACATGCTCTGCGGCGTCGGCGAAACAGTCGAGCAGGCCCTCGCGCGCGACATCTGGCCAGGACTGATGCGAATGCCCGCTCATGAGCACGCGGTCGGGACGAAGGAACGCCGAGTAGTGAGGGCGGAGCGTCTGGGGATCGATGAGGGTCATAGGATGCGAGGGGCGGAGAACGGTGGGGGAACGTCGAACTCGCCAGTGACGTACCCGAGACGCGCCGCGAAGAGCAAGGGTGCCGTGCTTGCGGTGCTTTGGCACGTGGCTCGCATTACTGAGTGTTCGACATGCCAAACACACCGGAATTTCTCATCTGAACACAATTTCCGCGAACCCTGGTTCGCATTTCAGGTCGTCCGCTTCGCGGTTCTCTTTTTTCTCTCTCGTTTCGAGGGCAGGAGCACCCCATGAACCACATCTTATTCATCACTTTCGCCATTCTGGCCGCGCTATCCCTGGTCGTATGGGCCGCGGGGCAAGTCTCCGCCCACATCAAGTTGAGACGTCGGCGCGCGCCGGCCCGACACCTCCCAGCCATTTCCATCTTGAAACCTATGAAGGGAGCATCCGAGGAACTCCGCGTGAGTCTCGAAGCCTTGGTGAGGCAGAACTACCCGCGTTTCGAGATCCTCTGCTGCGCCGAGGATCCGTGCGACCCGGCGCTCAAAGTCGCGCGCTCGGTCCAAGCATTGCACCCCGAGGTGTCCATTCGAATCCTCAGCGCGCCACCCCACATCGGATTGAACCCTAAGGTGCGAAGCCTCGCTCACATGCAGTCGATGGCCAGGCACGCCTGGGTCCTTGTCTCCGACGCCGACACGGAGCCTGGCGTCGACTACCTTCGTAGCCTCGCGGCGGAGATCGCGTACAAGCGTGCCGACTTCGTACACAACCTACTCGTTGGGGTCGGCGAGCAGAGGAATAGCAGTGCACTCGAAGCGCTCCAGATGAACCTCTGGGTCGCGCCTGGCGTTGCCACCTCAGATCTCTTCGCTGCCCACGCGTGCGTGGTCGGAAAGTCGATGTTGTTTCGTCGCGCGCGATTCGAAGCGCTTGGTGGATGGAATAAGTACAAGGATTTGCTCTCTGACGATTACCTCGTCGGCCAGGATTTTCAGCGCGCGGGCCTGACCGTCGCCCTCTCTCCCTATCGTCTGCGCGTCGCGACATCGGGGCGCAGGCTCAAGGACTTCTGGAAACGCCACGTTCGCTGGGCCCAGATCCGTCGTTCTCTCACCCCGGCGCCGTTCTTTTTGGAGCCACTGGTTGTCACGCCCCTGTGGATCGGAGCGCTGGTGCTCACCGCAAGCTGGGGCGATGCCTCCGTCACGCTCTCGTTGGCGGGTGCCGCGACGATCGCGGTGCTCGGTCGCTACGCCCTCGACGCGTGGCTCATCCGAAAGCTCCGCGGCGACTCCCTCAAGCCGCGCTATTGGTTCCTCATGCCGGTGCGCGATGGCTTGGTCTTGGCCACGTGGGGCTATGCGCTCTGCCGGCGGACGGTGGACTGGCAGGGCAATATGATGCGGATAAGACGCGGCAGCCGGGTGGTGGCAAAGGGAGACTCTGCCTCAATCTGACCGAACTCAGCCGCTCAACGCCTCGAGCCCGAACTTCTTTGCGAGCATGCGATCACGAACGGCGCCGGGCATCCGCGCGAGGCGGGCGACGAACTCCTTCGCCAGCGCCCGACCGATGCCGGTCGAGCATCCGGTAGATGAGGACCACCTGCTCCTCGAGTTCAGCTCGTTTGCTCTTTCGCCGCGCCATCGTGCCGTCTTACACGATCGCGGACGCCGTGCTCACGCGACGGCCGCTTCTTCCTTCTCCGGCTCGGGCGGCGGGGGCTTCTCGAAGGGAAGTTCGAGCGCCTCGGCAGTCGCCTCGTGACGGACGCGCCCCGCGTGGCAGAGCAGCGAGCCGACGATGACTTCGTCGTCAAAGTCGGGCGCCCACTGGGAGTCCTTCATGCCCAGGAGCACGAGCGCCGAGACGTTCCGCGAATAGAGCATCGACGCATCCGCCGGCAGCGTCGCCGGCAGATTGGAAGCACCGAAGATCAGCACGCCGTGCTTGCGCACGTTCTTATCGAGTTCGCTGAGCTCGCAGTTGCCACCTTGCTCAACCGCGAGGTCAACGATGACGGAACCGGGGCGCATCTTCTTGACGACTTCTGCCGGAATGAGTCGAGGCGCAGGTTTTCCGGGGATCAGAGCCGTGGAGATCACCACATCCGCAGCGACCAGGTGCTGCGCGAGCGTCTCCTGCTGGCGTCGCTTGAAGTCCTCGCCGAGTTCTTTCGCGTAGCCACCGGCGGTCTCGGCGTCGGTGGGGATTTCCGGTGGCTCGATGAAACGTCCGCCGAGAGATTCGATTTGTTCCTTGACCGCGGGACGCACGTCGCTGGCTTCAACGACGGCGCCGAGTCTCTTGGCCGTAGCGATCGCCTGCAAGCCCGCGACGCCCGCGCCGATAATGACGATGCGCGCCGGCTTGACCGTGCCGGCGGCGGTCATCAGTAGCGGGAAGTACTTGGGGAGCTCGGCGGCTGCGAGCAACACCGCCTTGTATCCCGCAATGCTCGCCTGGGAACTCAGGGCGTCCATTTTCTGAGCGCGGGTGATGCGAGGCACCAACTCCATGCTGAGACAGGTCCAGCCACGCTCCAGCGCCAGGTTCACCAGCTTGGGGTTCTTATAAGCCGCGAAGAAACCCACCAGCGTCGCATCCTCGCGAAGCGTCGGCAGCGGGCTCGCATCGAGCAGTTCGTCGCAAAACGCCACCCCGAGCAGGAGGTCGATGTCGCCCCAGTTAGAACTCTCGGTGATGGTTGCACCGACAGCTACGTAGTCGCCGTCAGCCATGAACGATCTCTCGCCCGCACCCTTTTCGACGAGCACCTCAGCGCCCGCCTTTATGAGTTGCTTGACTGTTTCCGGTGTGGCGGCGACGCGGGTTTCCCCGACGCGCTGCTCCTTCTGGATGAGTATTCTCATCGCTACGTCAACAATCCCCTTCCTACGCTCTGCGTAACATCGGATCGAGGCGGCAGTCTAGTGACACGGAAGGCGGGGAAATTCGAGCGAGCGCTCACGGCGGGAACGCTCAACGCAGTCCCCTACGAACAACGATGGAAGATCCCCCAGCCACGAGCGCCGGCCCCTGCGACTTCGCGGAGACCGCTACGTGTTTTGCACCAATCTTGCGACGTTGAGCATCACGGTGAGTGGTTGGATTGGCGAAACGACAAACCCACGGCGCAGATAGAATTCTTTTGCGTGGTCGTGCAGCGCATGGGCAATGATGGCTCGGATCCCCATCTCTTCCGACAGGCGCACCGTGCGCAGGATCGCGTCCTTCAGCAGGCCAGCCCCGATCCCCTGCCCCTGCCAATCGGAATGAACCGCAAGGCGTCCGAGCACGACGATCGGGATCGGGTCGGGCATGTTGCGTCGAAGGCTGCCCGGGGCCTCGTCATGCGTCACCGCGCCAGCCGCCAGGCAGTAGTAGCCCAGCACATCGTCGCCGAGAGACACGACGAAGGTCCGCGAAGCGCCACTCACCTGGTTCTTCCGAGCGCGCTGCCTCAACCACTCCTCGAGTTCGGGTTCATCACACCGGAACGACTCGATCCGGTGGCCGTCGGCCAACGTCGTGGGCGCGCGTATCCGCGCTTTCTTCACCGTTCCCAAGGCGCCGGCTCGGCCAGGAACTCGACGAGGGCTTTGTTCGCTTTTAGCGGCGCGTCCAAGAGTTTGACGAAGCGGTTGAACCGCCTCGTGTCGAGCGCAAACACGGTCTGGTCGAGTAGTACTTGCTGAGCCTTCTCACATGCTGCAGCTAGCATGAAGTCAGTGCGCGTCCTGCCCTGCACCTCAGCCGCACGGTCGATGAGCGCCCTTTGCGCGGCAGGCGCCCGCAGGTTGATGATGGTCTTGCGTACGGTGGCTGTCATGATCCAGCTTTCAGCCTACCCGCTGTGTGGACATTGTCAATACACATCGAGCCGCCCATTGGCCCGGTGTCCGGGGCTCGGGGTCTTGGACGACTGTATCGAGCGCAGTATCGATAAGGCGAAGCGCACGTGGCGATCCATTTTTCGTGTGGGTCGGTTCCTTCACCCCAAGAACTCCTACCAACGATGGTTAAGCATCAACCGCGGCCCGCCGTCCACCACGCCGGTCTGCAGCACGGTCTCGGGCGTCTCGTCATCGTCGCTCGTGAGGATGAAGTACACGCCCGCGCCCACACCCACGGCGCCGACAACCCAGCCCACGGTACTGACCACGCTGAGCGTCTGCGCAGAATCGCGCGCAGCCTCGCCTTCCCCACCGATTTCGCAACCGTTAGGCAAGCAGAGCTCGTCTGACGTCGACTTCTTGTCCAGCGCCATGATCCCCGCGATGCCGCCAACGGCGAGGCCCGCAATTCCGACGCCACCGAGCGCGTACCCGAGCGTCGCCGTGGAGCTATCCCCCGCCGGCGGTGAGCCGAGATCAAGGACGACCGGCGATGACTCGGGCGGCGGCGCGCCTGGTGTGACTGGCTCCGGCATCGATTCGCCAAGCGTCTTTGCGCCCGCCGTGACGACCAGCGTCTTCGTCTCGCCTTCGGCCACAACGACCACAAACTCCTTCGGCGCGTGCCCCGGCGCGGTCACGACCACCTTGTGCTCGCCCTTTTCCAGCGGCAGCGGCGCCCCCAGACTACCCGCGCCGAGTTCGATGCCGTCGCTCGCGACCTTCGCCCCGGCCGGAGCGTCGTCGGCGAGGATCACCTTAAGGCGCGGCACTCTGGCTGCGAGTTGGTCACCGCGCTTCGCCGCGATCGAATAGCGAGGATCCGACTCCGGCACCGCATCCGCTACCTCACGGAAGAGAGCCCACGCCACGGATAGGTTTCCGCGCAGCTCCTCGCAGTTCGCGAGATTGAACTTGGTACCGATAGCGGGATCGAGCCGATCACTCTCGCGGAACTTGGCGCACGCCGCGTCGTAATCCTCATTCGCAAGGGCCTCTCTGGCCTGCACGAAGAGGGCCTGCGCAGCCACGCCCCCGCCCGTCGCGGCGCTCGCGGAGCTGGCGAAGAGAAGACTCGTGGAAAGAGCCACGCCGCTGAGAAGGTGACGGGGCGAAACCCAAGCTGGCATCATGGTCGCGGACTCTACTTTGGGGCAGGCATCCTGCCAAGACCGTGTAGTTGAGCGAAATCGGCGCAGCGCGCTCTCGGGACCGCCGCGCCCTACCCCGCAGAGCAGCTGGGCCGGATCCAGCCCGGCGGCCCAGGCGAGCCTCATCTCACCCTGGTGGCTTGCCCTGGGGACGGGATTTTGGCGCCCGACGAGAAACCCTGCGGTGACCGTCCCAACACGCTACATTCCGTTCAATCGAATGGGCAGTCAGGATCTCCTCCACAAGAATCCCGAAGATCGAATTGGGAGCGTGCTCAAGGGCAAATGGGTTTTGGACAAACTCATCGGCTCCGGAGGGATGGCTTGCGTCTACGCGGCGACTCACCGCAACGGCAAAGAAGTGGCCATCAAGCTGCTGCATCCGGCGCTCTCCTATGACCCCGCAATGCGGGAGCGCTTCCTTCGGGAGGGCTACGCCGCCAACCGCGTCAAGCACCCTGGTGCCGTAAGTGTCGACGACGACGATGTCACCGAAGACGGCGCCGCGTTCCTGGTGATGGAGCTACTGGATGGCGAGACACTCGATGCTCGCTGGGAACGCGAAGGCGGCAGGCTCGCGACGCACGATGTGTTGCTCGCGATGGATCAATTGCTCGACGTCATCGCCACCGCACACGACAACGGCATCGTTCATCGCGATCTGAAACCGGAGAACATCTTTCTCACGCGGCAAGGCGCGGTGAAGGTCCTGGACTTTGGGATCGCGAGGCTCCGCGAGGCGGCAGGTTCCACCAGCGCAACAAAGACGGGTACCGTGATGGGGACGCCTGCGTTCATGGCCCCCGAACAGGCGCGCGGGCGTTGGGATGAGGTCGACCGACAGACGGACGTTTGGGCCGTCGGCGCCACGATGTTCACGCTGCTCACCGGTGAGTACGTGCACGAAGCGGGTACGGTAAACGAAGCGCTGGCCCTCGCGATCACAGCGCCGGCTCGTTCGGTCGGAAGCCTGGACGCAACGCTTCCCGCTGGCGTCATCCAAATGATCGACCGAGCGTTGGCCTACGAAAAGAGCGACCGGACGCCGAACGCGCGCGTCATGCAGGACGAGGTGCGCCAACTGCTCGCGGCAGAGCCGGAGTCTCTCACCTCCAGTCGCCGGCCCGCAGCCCCAACGGCTGTGAGCGCGACGAGCCCCTTCGACCAAACGATTCAGGGCACGCCCGGTCACGACGCAAGCACGCCCGTTGGCGAAGCGAACACACCATCGAGCACTCAGCTCACGGTCGAGGTCGGTAGCTCGCGGGTCCCGATGCGCAAGCGCCCGTGGCTCGCCGTCGGTGTTGGTGCGGGCGCTGCGGTGCTCATCGGGGCGGCCGTGCTCGTGAGTGTTTCCCGTTCGGAGACCGAAGAGGCGGCGCCGACCGGCCCACATGCGGCTGGAGTCGCGGCGCCCGCACCGGGGCCTGCCGATGCAGACGCTGCGGCGCCAAGGATCGACCCACCGCAGCCAACGGGTCCGGCGGCCGCGAACGCTCAGACGCCCGACGCGTTGGGCGCGGACAAGCTGGCCGCAGACAGGCCCAGTGACACGGACGCGAAGGCTTCGACCGAAGAGCCACCGCAGAAGCTGAAGACGGTCGGGAAGCCGCCCACGTCCAAGAAGGCGTCCAAGACCTCCGTCGCCAAGAAACGGAAGACGACGCCGACAGCTCGCAAGACGTCCTACGTCGCCCCGACGAAACCCGCGAAACCCGCCGACCCGGACCCCGTACGGCCGTCGAAGCGGCGGAAGAAGAAGAGCACGACGGTCGACCCCTTCGCCACTCGGCGATAGTGGCAAGCCTTCGCGGCAGCGGTCGCGTCTATTCCCAAGTGCAGCCGGGTTGCGCCTTGCACCGGGCCTCGATGACGTTGCTGTCACACGTGAAAACGGTTCCGCTACACGAGTCGACGATGGTCTGGCAGCCGGCGATGGTCGCGCAGCTGGCTTCGCTGAAGGCCTGGTCGCAAGCGGAGGTGTAGCACCGGTTGTTTGTCCCGATTTCGGCGCTGCAAGCAGAAGCTAGGCATAGGACCATATCCGTGATGGCGTCGCAGCGCGGATCGGCGCAATACCCAGTCGCGGTGCACCCCGCGAGCGACGTGCACAGAGCCTTGTCGACCTGATCGCAAGGCGTTGCCGTTCCGGTACAGGTGCCCGGCGTGCCGCCGGTGCCGCCGGTTCCGCCCTCGCCTGCGGTTCCGCCCTCGCCTGCCGTACCGCCCTCGCCTGCCGTACCGCCCCCGCCTGCCGTACCGCCCCCGCCTCCCGTACCGCCCTCGCCTGCCGTTCCGCCCTCGCCGCCTTCACCACTGGCTCCGCCTTCGCCTCCCCCACCACCCTCAGGGGCGCCCGCGCTACCGCCATCTCCGGCGTCACCGCCGTCCCCTGCCGCGGCTTCTAGTTCGTCGGAGTTGATGCCCGACGACTCCGCGCAGGCAGAGACTCCTCCGAGGCAGAGTGATGAGGATGGACCAGAGCACGGGACGAGCGGGACGGGCGGGACGAGACTGAGCGTTGAGCATTGAAGAAATCTCCAACAAGTGGGAACAGCTGCGCGGGCATTGTGGAACGTCACGGACCGTCGCGCCAGCTCGATTCGGGCAGCCAGCCGATTCACCACGGGTGGCAGCGGCCTACAGGCCTTAATGATGACCAGCACGGCCAGACTTCGGGCCTTCCCTCCGCGGCTCTTGTGGTCTCTAGAGACGCGCGCGCTCAGCCGGACCGCCAAAGAAGCCCCGCTCTAGGGAGGTGGCTCAAGCAGCCCGTGCTTCTCAAAAACTTTCTTCGCCGTCATGAGCGCATTCGTCGCCGCCGGGAATCCGCAATAGGCCAGCATCTGAGTGATCACCTCAGCAATCTCTTCCTTGGTGGCACCGACACGCAGCGCAGAGTCCACGTGAAGCTCCAGCTGCGGCAAGGACGACCCCTGCACGGTCAAGGCCGCCAGTGTGCACAGCTCGCGCGTCTTTTGATCCAGCGGCGAGTGATTCGCATAGAGATCGCCAAACGCGAACTCCACGTTCACTTTTGCAAAAAGCGGCGAGACTTCCCGGATGCGCCCCACGTAGTCATCGGCCAGCACCCCCAGGTGCCGCCGCATTTCCTCGATGCCTTTTTCGTAACGTTTGCTCACTTCATCCCCCAAAAGAACGGCTGCGTTAGCGACCAAGGACCTGTTCCCAGGATCCCAAAAAAGAGCCCGACGCCGGCCAGCACGATGTTCTTCTGCGCGCTGGTCGTATGCCCGGCTACGGCGAGCGCAGCGCAAGTGGCGATGGCTTCTTGTTCTGGGTTCGCCTTGGCCAGTTGCTGCGCCTGCTTAGCGAACCCCATATGAAACTTCACGCCCATCAGGTTGAACACGACCATGCAAAAGCCTGCGATCTGCGCCCAAACGCCCAGCAAGATCATGAGCGCAGTAGTGCCCATCATGACGAACATGAAGACCGCGACCAGCTCCGTCGCGATGGGAAACATGGGGCGCATGGCTTCGGTGATCCCTTTGCGGTCGCCAAGAAGACTCTTGAGGGCCGTTAGAAGCAACCAAGCGTAGGTTGCTCGGAGCACCAACCAGGCTACATCGGTATAGGCCATATGCTGCGCGCTGCGCCCTCCTCCTCAGTTCCCCAGATCCGTGCAAACGACCTCGAAGAGAGCCCGATTGTCGCTGTAGTCGATCGGAATATCCACGAGTACGGGCCCCTTGCAGGCGAATGCGTCCTTCATGAGTCGGGGGAAGTCCGCCGGATCTTCGAGGGCAAAGCCGCTGGCGCCGAACGCCTTCGCAAGACTCACCAGGTCAACGTCGCCAAACGCCACGCCACTCGGACGCCCGTATTTCATGATCTCTTGTTCGGCGACCATATCGTAGGTGCCGTCACGCCAGACGAAGTGAACGAAATCTAGTTTCTCGCGTACCGCTGTCTCGAGTTCCATGACGGAAAATAAGAACCCTCCGTCGCCGGACATCGACACCACGCGGCGCTCGGGTTCGCAGAGCTTGTTGGCAGCGGCCCAGGGCAAGGCCACGCCGAGCGTCTGTTGCCCATTGCTGAAGAGCAACCCGTGCGGGCGGTAGGCGAGGAAGTAGCGCGCCATCCACATGTAGATCGATCCGACGTCGCAAACGACTGTGGTTTCGTCGTCGATCGCTTCTCGCAGGTCTCGAATGAACTGCAGGGGGTGCAGAAGTCTGGGATTGGCGTCCGTCGACGGTCTCGCGTCGATCGCCCTTAGGAGCGCCTGGTGATAGGGCGCCGCGTGCTCAGCATTTGGCCGCGCTCGGCTCGCATCGAGGGCTTCTGTCAGTGCGCTGAGGTTGGTGGCAATGTCACCGACAACCTCATGCTCGGGTGCGTAGGTGGCGTGGATATCGCTCGACCGGTAGTCCACGTGCACGATGCGTTTTGTGCGCGAAGCGTTCCACACCTCAGGATCGTATTCGGCGGGGTTGAAGCCGACGGTGACCACGACATCGGCTTGGTTCAGCAAGTGGTCTCCCGGCTGGTTAGCGAAAAGACCAACGCGGCCGGCGAACGTTCCGACGAGTTCGCGCGGTACGACGCCAGCGGCTTGGAAGGTTCCGACGGTCGGCAGCTTGGTCTTCTTCAGGAGTTCGATGATGGCCTTCGCGTTCTTGGGTCGGCTCGCCTCCTGTCCGAGCATGAGGACCGGGAACTTCGCGCCGTCGATGGCGGCGGCGCAACGAGCGATCGAGCTGACAGAAGCCTGACCGCAGCGCTCGCGACGAGGCTGGATCACATCTACTGTCGTCTTTTCCGCAAGTATGTCAGCGGGGAAGCTGATGAAGGTCGCCCCTCGGCGCGGGGCAGTAGCGACTCGAAATGCGTTGGCTATGGCTTCAGGGATGTTCTCGACGGCTGCGATCTCGGACGACTTCTTGGTCACCGGCGCCATCAGCGTCGCGTTCTGTGTGCTCTGGTGGGATTCCTTGAGCAGCATGTTGCGCGGAACGTTGCCGCCGAGAGCGACGACGGGATCGCCCTCGGTCGTCGCCGTGAGCAGCCCGGTTGTGAGGTTCGAGACGCCGGGACCGGAGGTAACGAGCACGACGCCCGGTTTGCCCGTGCGGCGTCCGACCGCCGCCGCCATGAACGCTGCGTTCTGTTCGTGGCGGCAGACGATGAGTTGGATGGTTGAGTCGACGAGCGCATTGAAGACGCCGTCGATCTTGGCGCCGGGAATTCCGAAAATATGCGTCACGCCGTGAGCCTCGAGGCACTTCACCACGAGCTCGGCTCCGGTGCGTTCCTTCGCCAACGCGTCCCCCTTTCGTTTCGGGGTTCAGTCTGCGTCCGAGGCGATGAGCGAGCAAACGGAAGTCAGCGCACAACCTGGGGCGTCAAATTGTTGGCGCGAAGTGCGGACCGGGATGCTACGCCATGACCTCGGCGCGAGTGGTGTGCGCCTCGGCCATCATGTCCTGGAGGATGTCTTTGACCGGCTTGATCTCTTTGATCAAACCGACGGCCTGAGAGCAGGAGACCGTGCCCACGTCCAGGTCGCCCGTGTCGAACATCTTCTTGGCGGATTCGCCGGAAACGTAGGGGTAGATGGCGGCGATGTCGGCGCCGCGGCCTTCCTTCTCGAGTTCCGCGACCTTCTTGGCGGCAGCGTTCATCCAGATGCGGTGGGCGAAGCCCGCCGGACGCATGATGATGTCCGTGTCCAGCTCGTCCGCGGCCACCAAGGCGTCTTTCAGGTTGGGGTGGATGGGACATTCCTCCGACAGCATCAGTCGAGTGCCGACAATCACACCCGAAGCGCCGAGCGCAAAAGCCGCCAGCATCGTCCTTCCGTCAACGATGCCGCCG
>PVBE012780051.1_pt1 | contig 17039 bp, 15 predicted proteins | sample 1631181 | NCBI WGS metagenome assembly PVBE01 (sample SAMN08397723, study PRJNA350692) | Marine metagenome, whole genome shotgun sequencing project. | isolation source: water | place: Pacific Ocean | collected 2012-04 | reverse complement strand
CGTGGGTGATACGGACCGCCTCGAATCCGGGGCTGAGGTATAGGAGCATCTGTGCAGACGCCACGGCGAAGAGCAGAAGCGCCACGAAGAACCTACGCCGAGCAAGAAAGACAACTCCTGCGACCGCGCCCAATATCCAGGCCAGGGATAGCGGCCCCAGGCTCGGAACTTCTGCCCCCCCCACGATTCCGAAGGGAGCCATGGCGCTGGCCGTGGCATATTCGGGTGTCACCGATTTCGCCATCTCTTCGGCATAGACGTCCAACTCGGGCGCAGCCCGCCCGAGCGTGAGGCCCAGCACCTCCAGACGATAGGGTGAGAGGGGGAACCCCTGATCGAGGGTATTCTTCAGCAGCATCAGCCCAAGCGTCGCCAGCGACAATACCAGGCCCGCAACCAATCCGATCAGAGCACGCCGCAACTGCATCCGTTCCCACAAGTACCGGGCACAGAGGATCAAGGGGGCGACCGGGACAAAGATCAACGCGGTGATCTTGATCGTGGCCGCCGTAGAGAGGGCCAGGATCCCGAGCATGGACGAGATCAGGATATCCCGGCCCCGCAGCGCCCGAACCATCAGCCATAGGCCGGCATAGATGAGCAGGTAGAGGGGGGGGGTTCGACATAGCCAGACGGAATGAAGTAATAGACGGCCGGTACGCACATCAGATAAACGCAGACGCCGAGATGCCACTCTTTTCGGATTTCCAGTTCGCGCTGCAGGCAGATCAGGACGGGAGCCCAGAGCAGCCAGAAAACCACGTCGACCAGGAGGTAGAAGGTGTCGTCATGGAAAGGCAGCATCGCCCAGGCCGCGAGGATCTCGCCGCCTGGAGGGTAATAGCGATAGAACGCCCAACCCCCGGGCAGGTCGAATGGCAGGCTGCCCCCACTTTGAAGCCACAATGCCGCCTTCGGCGCGTGATAGGTGATGGAATCCCAACCGAGCGGGGGCAGCACGAGCGCCCGCCAGAGTACGGAGAGCATCCCCGTCGCGAGCAGGACGCGGAGCAGGCGTGGTACCGGGCCGCCCGAACCGATCACCACGAGAACGGCGGCGATGAGATCGCGACCCACGGCGACAAATACGCGGATTGGCCCCTGCCGTGTCGCCCCCAATGTCAGCGCCGAGAGTATGGGGCCCAGCGTCGCGGCCGCTTCCAACCGAAAAGCTCCGAAGAGGGCCAGGATTTGAAAGGCGGCTATCGCCGCGCTGATCGAGATCACGGAGGCCAGCGACCAACGTTCGGCGATTCGGCCCCTCGGCAGCATCGCGACGGCAAGAGCGTGGCTGCAATAGGTGGCGTTGCCCAGCAGCCAGACGGCGGCGATACCTTCCAGGATCACCTATCAATGATCGCATAGGGAAAGTCCGCCAACCACCTCCGATCCGTGGAGTTCCCCGGGCCACGTATCCCGCATCGCCTTCTCGGCTCAAAGAACTCGCCGAGTCCGCGATCCCTCCTCTCCTTCCCTGCCAGCGGCGAATCACCCTTCGAAGACATTCAGTCCGAGGAGCCACGGCTCCCGAACTCGTTCACGTCTCCCGAATCCGATCCGCTCAGAGTGCGCGTGATGGATTTCTGGCCGCGTGACCCTCTTTCGATAAACAACTCCCGCAGGGAACGGGCCCAAGCTTTGCCCCAGATCTCTTCGGAAAGTGTCAGCCCGTCCCGGGCGAAAACCATCAGCCACTGATTTTCCGCCAGCCGAAGGACGTTGTGCATCCGGTAACCTCCATGGTTCAGTACCGAAAACACCATGCCGACTTCCGGTCGCCCGACCGAGGGCAATTCGAGCAGAGGATCCTCAATCGGCGTGGAAGATCGAGCCAGAAGCACATCGGGCGAGCGGGCCCTGAACCATTCTTCGTCCCACGGCTTGTTGGCATGCCCCCCAGGAAGATGGGAAAGATGCCTGTCCGTAAGGCCCACCAGATCGACCACCCCACCCGGAAAATGCCAGCCAAATCGACCGATATCCACCAGGGCGACCACCTCGACCCCGGGTGATCTGGCGGCCGCCATTCCCAGACCAGCCATCCGCTTATGGGGGTAGTTGGCGTGGTCCTCGCCGGTCCACGTCGCGCGCCCCTGAACGAAGAGCACCGCCACCAGGGCGGCAACCACCAGCGAAAATTCCCGACCCCTTGCATTTCCCAGTGCCAACCCCATCAGCACAACCAGCCCCACGTAGAACACGCTCAGCCGCCGAAAACCGGGCATCCAGTCTCCGCCGCTCCAGAGCACACCCGCCGCGAGCACAACGATCACCACAAGCAATACCCGCCCTTCCCGCTTTCGCAGCGCCGGGAGCACGGCGAGCGGTCCGATCACACCAACCCCGTGCAAGAAGAACGCCGAGACGTAGCCCAGGCCTTCGGTCGGTACGGGCGCTTTGGCGTAAAAGGTATTGGGGATGAGACTCCCATAATAGGTCAGCCGAAAAATCTCCATCGCGGCTACGATCAGTCCGAATTGCGCCAGCACGACCCATCCCTGTCGACGATCCCGCAGCAGCGCCGCACCCCCCAGGCAGCGCCCCGACCAGCACACCCTCCGGTCGAGTCATCGCCAACCCCCCGAGCACCGTTCCGACCCATGGACTGCGGGTCTGAAGACCCGCGAGTGAGAGGATGAAGAGAAATACCCATAGGGGTGTCTCCAGACCGGACATCGCATAGAACGCGAGATTGCCGTTGGCTACGAAGAGCAGGAGCACCCCCACACAGGGAAGAGTCTTCCCGGTCTCTCTTCCCACGATGCGCACCAGCAGAGCCGCTGAGCCGCAGTGGAGAAGAATGCCGACCAGCCGTGCGGAAGCGATGGGATCGATATCGGGCAAGGCGCCGATCCACAGCGCTGACAGCAGCGTCCAGAGCAGATTCGTCATGCCCTCCACCGGCTCGCCGCCTATCTCGAAGCTGAGGACTCCCTCATGAATCAGATTGCGGGCGATGCGAAAAGAAATCCATGAATCGTCGACCGCGTAGATGATGTCCCCAAAGCGAGAGCACTGGACTGCCGCTCCCAGGGCGGCAGTCCAGTTCGAGCAGGCGCAGTCGGTTTTCGAACATGGGGATCAGTTTCAAGCATGGGAATTCCCCAGTCAATCGGCGGGGAATAAGAGTTGGGGAACCCGACCTTCGAGACCGAGGACACTCCGATGGGCGATCGTCGGAACCTGGCCCGAATCCGAATTCCCTGAACTCGCCCCCTTCACTCTTCCCCGCAGGCGCAATTTCTTCCCCAGGAACTGCAGCCGGGGGTCAAAGGATCTGCCGGGGAAATCGGTCTCCCACCAACCGTAACCTCGAGTGCGGGGGGCGGCATCTCGCCCGCTCCGGAGACCGACGGCGCAGCAGGGCCATCACCCCCAGGCCCGTCCCCATCAACAATCCCGTCGCGGGTTCGGGCAGCAATAGAAATTCCGCGGCGCCGGGGGTCGGCTCCAGCAGCACCTCGAAGTCGACGCGATTGTTGTCGCTATCCACATCCGCCAGCAAACGGGCCAGGCTCGAGCCCGCCGGCGCGTCCGGGGCCGCCTCGCCCTCCCCCGCAAAGACATCGGCCCCTCCGAATACCCCGTAGCCCAGGGCATCCACGACCGTCTCCCCGAGCCGAAGAACGACCGAATCCGGGCCGTTCTGGAAATCAAAATTGGCCACCAGATCGGGATTCGGTACGAAGACCGTCCCCGAACCGCTGCGATCCGCCAGCACGAAAAGACCCGACTCGGAAATCTCGCCCGAGAGCGTGACGACCGGACCGATCGCACCGTTGCTCCCGTTCACCCCTTCGAGGGAAAAGCCTTCTAGGGAGGTGCCCGGGGGACCCGAGAGTTCGACAAAGACCTTGCCGTCATCGCTCCCCGTAGAGTCATAGAAGAGTTCGGAGATCATCACCGTGGCCGAAGCCGCCGATCCCCAACAGATCAGCAGTAGCGCGGCGCTCAAAGCGAAGCAGGGATCGACGGGCCGAAATGAGGCCCGGGGCGCGCAGGTCAGTCTGGGGAAGAGTGCGGTGGAAAGATCGGATTCGTACATATTGGGCTCCTCGATTGAATTGAGTGGGTCGGGGTCTCGGGGGAGGAATCGCGCGCCCTCCCGGATCACTGGAAACTGAAAAGAAGGGGCGCAGACCATCAATCGACGCCCGCATGGAGTTGACGGCTGAACCAGCCCCCCGTCCAGGCGTCGAGCCCCGCGGCGAGTTCCTCGGCGCGAAGGCGCAATGCGACAGCCTCGGGGGCGCGCTTGTCGGGATGGGATTCCAGCGCAATCAATGCCCGCCTGCGGTCGAAATAGAGTTGCGCGACCTCGTCGAGCACGTTGTCTCTGAGGCTGATGCGCTGCCGGACCTCCCGGGACAGTTCGGTGGCTTCTCGTGGATACGCGACGTCCCGCAGGTCCCAGGAGAATTCGATCGATGCAACGAAGTCTCGCGATCGGCCCGAGAAGAGATCCCGAAGGCGATGGAGTTCCCCGTAGCTGAAGGATTCATCCAGCCGATCGGATTCGTCGCGATCGTAAGCACCTCCCAGATGCAGATCGACTTCGGGCCACCATCCCCGCCGCATCAACCCCCGACCCAAACGCCGAAAGCTGGCGGGTTGGAGGCCCGCGTAGCTGAGCGCCTTTTGATGAACATGAGCCAACTCCAGCTGGCTGGAGTCGGGCCCGTTGCGTAGTTCCCGGCCCCGGGAATCCGGCTCCGAAATCTCGAGATGCGAAGACCTCCCCCGCAAGAGGCCGGATTCACCGGCCGCGTATAGAAAGCCCGAGGCGGGCAGAAGCCTGGAGATCGAAGCCGAACCCGCCGGTGAAGACGCCCGAACCCAGGGCCCCGACAGCGTCTGGGCGTGCAGCAGCCCCCGATCCGTGGCGAGCCAGAATGACTCCGGGGAACTTTCCGCGATGCTCCGGGCCCGGGCGCCCGGGGGCAACACCGGGTAGTCGACCTGCCAGCGCGGGGCATCGCTGGAGGACGAAAGCGTATGGGCCAGGGCCCGGGGATAGAGGACCGCAAGCTCGGCCCCCCCGAGGTCGAGAAATACATCCGAGGGCTTGACATCGGCGGGACGCCCCGGAATTCGAATTCTCCGGGCCGATCCCGGATGCACCCGGGAAGAAGTCACGCTGACTTCGAGCCGCCACAGATCTCCGTCCGCGAGCAGCCAGACCTCCAACCGCATTGGGACGAGTTCTGCCTTCTCCCCACCCACTCCCCGCCCCAGCACCCGCAGGGCGAGTCCGCGTACCGGACCTCTCGGAATTCCATCGTCCAGACGGCGCCAGGGCGAATCGGCGCGCGCGAGAAAAGCGCCCCCGTCGCTGGCCACCACCTGAATTCCCGCGGCGGAACGCACGCGATTGACTCGATGCGCGGCCTGGCCTGTGCCCGGTGAGCGATCCTCGAGGCGCCCCTCGGCATCGAGCCGCCAGAGGCCCGTCTCCGAGGCGATCCACAGGATGCCCGCGGAGTCGAAATGCAGATCGTTCACGCCCCCGACCCCGGCGAAGCGACGCCAGCGACGGATCGATTCGGATTCCCTGCCGAGCGTGGGAAGGGAGATCAGAAGCGCGCCGTCGGGATCGCCCAGGGCCAGGCGATCGCCATTCGTCGACGCCGCCAGGGCCCGGATCGGCCCCGGACTGTCGGGCACTTCCAGCCTCCGCCACGACCAGGGGCCAGCGGCCGCAGGTGCCCCCGCAGCCCTCTCGACCCCGATGGCCGAGAATATCAGCAGCCCACAGAGAACCAACCGGAAGAGAAGCCGCGGAAAGAGAAGCGGCGATACGAGAGGCGGCGATAAGAGAAGCGGCCGAAAGAGGGCCCTGTCGCGAAGGCCATCCGGCCGGGGCCGACGCGACGCAAGCCCAGCTCGTATCGAATCGAGATATTCTTTCGGGCGAGAGCCCATATCCTGACACCCATTCCTGGCCTGAAAGTGAGACATGAAGCAAGAGGCGTGCCGCCCATCCGGCGGCTCGTCGCCCCTCCTTGCATTCCCCGCGCCCCCCTGGACGGCCAATCGCCGATACGGGCCCCGAGGACGTGCCCGACTGAACCCATGGCCGGCGTCTCGGTGAGTTCACGTTCTGCGCTCGGGGCCCGCGCTTGACGCCCCGCCCACACTCCAGAAGAATCGTCCTACCATGGAGCCCAAGGACCCCCCCCAGCCCACGCCCTCGATGCGCCGCCGGCGAAGAAACCACCGGAAAGCTCGGCCAGCGGCCCGGGGATCCGAGGTTCAGCCGCGATGAGCGCCGACGGACCAATCGTGGCTCTCTGCGGCGGAGTCGGCGCCGCTCGCTTTCTGCGCGGTCTCGTGCGGGCGGCCCCGCCCGAGGAGATTGTCGCGATCGTGAATACCGGCGACGATCGAGAATTCTACGGGGTATACGTCGCACCGGATCTCGATATCGTGACCTATACCCTCGCCGGTGTCGTCGATGATAGCCAGGGCTACGGATTGGAGGGGGATCGCTTCAGCCTCGTCGACAGCCTGGCCGAATTGGGGCACGAAACCTGGTTCCGCCTCGGCGACCGGGATTTTGCCCACTGCCTCCACCGAACGCTGCGGCTCCGCGACGGCGCCAGCTTGTCGGAAACGAGCGATGAGTTGCGCCGCAGCCTGGGCGTGAAGACGCGCATCCTGCCCATGTCGGATGCCCCCTGCCCCACGCTCGTCGATCTCGAGGATGGCCGGCGCATACACTTCGAGGAATATATGATTCGCGAGAGAGCCCCCGATGGAGTCCGGGGCGTGGATCTGAGCGCCGCCGGGGCGGCCGGACCGGCCAAAGGCGTGCTCGAGGCCATTGGCGCGGCGCGGCAGATCATCGTCTGCCCCAGCAATCCCGTCGTCTCCATTGGACCCATTCTGGCGATTCCGGGCATCGGCGAAGCCCTGGCCGCAAGTTCGGCCCCCGCGGTCGCGATCTCGCCCATCGTGGGGGGGGCGCCGATCAAGGGGCCGGCCAGCCAACTGCTGCGCGGAATCGGGGTCGAGGTTTCTGCCGCCGGTGTCGCCGCCCATTACCGCGAATGGATCCAGGGCTATGTACTCGACCAGAGGGATCGCGAGTTGGAAACCGAGATCAAGAGCCTGGGCCTCGCAACCCGGATCACCGATTCGATCATGGTGGATGCCGAAGCAGCAGCGAGCCTGGCCGGGGTGGCGCTGGAATTGTCGGAGAGCCTGAGATGACGACGGCGGTGGTCCCCATCAAATCCCTGGAGGCCGGCAAATCCCGCCTGCTCCCCGAACTCTCCCGCATCCATCTCGAGGCCCTCTCCCTCGCCATGCTCGAGGATCTGCTCAGCGCTCTACTGGCGACTCCCGCCCTGCTGCGCGTCGCCGTGGCCACCCCGGATGACCGCGTCGCGGAGCGAAGTCGGGAACTCGGCGCGGAGGCTTTGCACGGGCCGGATACCGGCTTGAACGCCGCCATCGACGCCGCCGCCGGAAAACTCGGCCTCGCATCGGAGGCGCCCCTGCTGGTTGTACTCGGCGATATTCCGGGGGCAGAGGCCGAAGAAGTGCAGACCCTCTTCGAGACCCTGGCCGAAATGGAAGCCGGCCCGGCCGCGGTACTGGCCGCTTCGGCGGACGGCGGAACATCGGCCCTGCTGCGTCGGCCCCATCGCGCCTTTCCATCGCTTTTCGGCCCTCGCAGCGCCCTTCGACATCGGGAGGCCGCGGCCGCGGCCTCCGTTCCCATGCGCGAACTCCAACTGCCCTCCCTGGCCATTGATCTCGATTGCCGTGCGGACCTGGAATTCTTCCTCGCCAGCAGCGAAGCCGGTCACCGCACCCGCGCCCTGCTGGAAGAATTGGGCTGGCCGGGCGGCCTGGCAAGGAAATCCCCATGAGTCGACGCAAAGGCGGACTATGAACGATTCGACGACCTTCCCGACAGCTCTGCGGATCGTCCCGCTGGGCGGTATCCCCGCCATCGAGCCCGGCGATGACCTCGCCGCCCTGCTGATTGCAGCGGCCGAGCGCGCCGAAGTCGACCTCAGCGGCGGCGCGCTGGTGGTCTGCCAGAAGATCGTCTCCAAGGCCGAGGGGCGCATGCTTTCCCTGGCCGATGTCCAGCCCAGCGACGAGGCCCTGCGCATCGCGGAAGAGGACGAGAAGGATCCGCGCCAGGTCGAAGTCGTACTGCGGGAGAGCACGCGCATCGTGCGCCGGGGCCGCGGAGTCCTGATCTGTGAAACCCGCCACGGCCTGGTCTGCGCCAATGCGGGTGTCGACCTCTCGAATGCACCGGGAGAGGATGTCGCGATCCTGCTGCCCCTCGACAGCGATGCTTCCGCGCGTCGCCTGCGGGAAGGACTCGCGGCCCTCGGAAGCCCATCCGTCGCCGTCATCATCAGCGATACCTTCGGTCGGCCCTGGCGCGAGGGCCTGGTCGATGTCGCCATCGGCTCGGCGGGCATCGCCCCCATCGCCGATATCCGGGGAAGCAGGGACTGGGTAGGCCGCGAACTCCAGGTGACCGCCATGGCGACGGTGGATCAACTCGCCGCCGCAGCGGGCCTGCTGATGGTCAAGGACTCCGGGGTGCCAGCCGTTTTCGTAGCGGGTCATCAGCCGATGGGTGACGGGGGCCTCGGCGATCTATTGCGCGACCCCGGCAGCGATCTCTTTCGCTGAGCCAGCCCGCCGCGCGCCGCGGATTTGCGCTCGCTCAGGGCGTCGCGTCACCAATCCGTGACCGAGAACGGATTCGCTCCAGCCCACGGCAAGGGCCTCTCGAGCGGCGGCTCCGCAAACGAATGCGCCCGCAGGGGTGCAGCGCGCGGCCGCCCGCCGAGATTTCTCTTTTTTTCGACTCGGCCTGTGAGCTATTTCACAGCGTTTTCCGCCGTCGGAACGCATGCTGATCCTCGAGCCCACGGCCAATTCTCCCCGGGGCTGAAATCGAGAAGAAAGCCCCAACCGAAAGGAAATCAGCATGAAAGCCCTCATTTCCCGCTTTTCTGGTCTTTCTCCGGCCACCTCGGCATTTCCCCCCCAGGGCGTCGCATTGAGACCGCTCTCACAAATCAGGGGCTTTGCAAAGACGCTGAGATGCCGAAAAGTATGCGACCCCGCCGGAGACCCCATGCTTCGCACCCGAAAAATCCTTGCCCCTCTTGCCCTCGCTGCGCTCTTGAGCCTGGCGAGCGCCTCCGCCCAGGCCCTCGAGGTTCCGCAACTCACGCCCCCCGAAGCCCGGTCGACGACCAATCCCCTGCTGCGCCTGGGCGTTCCCTCGGCCCTGCTCCCCTCCGGACTCCGGCTGCTCCCCCCCCAATGGGGCATCCCCAGGCCAGCGATCCTCGACGGTGAATTCGATCTGCCGGCGCGCCAGAGAGCGATCGACCGCTTGCGAGAAAAAACTCTGCACCTGCCCCTACGCCCCGTGATGCTCGGCAAGTCACCGCGAAACCCCTTCGATCCGAAGCCCTCTCCGGGTCTGGTGATTCGCATCCCCCTCACGCTCTAGAATTCCCGAGGCGACCGCTGCCATGCCCTGTGGTCGCGCGGTCGCGGAAACCTTTGGCCTCGACGTCAGAGCCGCTGCCGGATCGCATCCCAGAGTTCGAAGATGCCGAGCTTGGATTGGGAAGAAGTCACGAGCAGCGAAACCTCTCGCTCAGCGAGTTGCTGACGAATTTCTGCGACCCTCTTCTTTCGGCGCATATTCTTCAACTTGTCGGCCTTCGTGAGCACCAGCAGAGTGTCGACATCCCGCTCCCGGAGCCATTCGATCAGCAGCGTTTCATCTTCCGAGAGATCCCGACGAATGTCCTGGAGCAGAACGGCCGTGCACAGGGCCTCGCTGCCCTCGAGATATCCCTCGACCAATCCCCGCCAGCTCTCCCTCTCCTTGCGGGAAACCCGCGCCCAGCCATAGCCGGGCAGATCGACGAACATCAGCTCGATCCCCTCGAGATCGACCTCGAAGAAGTGAACCAAGCGGGTCTTGCCGGGCGTGGAACTGGTACGCGCCAGCTGTTTTCGTTGCACCAGGGCATTCAGGAGACTCGACTTGCCCACATTGGAGCGGCCGAGAAAAGCGAACTCCGGCCTTGAAGTCCGGGGGAATTGAGGCACGCGCGCACAGGAGCGATTGAGTTCGGCCCTCCGGATCTTCATCTCATCCTCCCGCCTTCTCCCCCGCGAGCCAGGCCCGGCAGGACTTCCCCCAGCCGAGCGAGCCCCTCGTCGATGGCCGCTTCGCTCACCGCGTAGCAGAAGCGCAGCATTCCTTCCCCGGCCGCACCGAAATCGATGCCCGGGGTCACCCCGACCCGGGCTCGCTCGAGCAGTTTCCAGGCCAATTCCCGGGAATCGGAACCGAATCGTCTCGCATCGGTAAAAATGTAGAACGCGCCGTCCGGACGCCGGGGGACCTCGAGGCCCAATTCCAGCAGGCCGGCCAGCATCCTGTCGCGCCGCTGCTCGTAGGCCCGACGCATCGCCTCGGCCTGCTCCCCGCCCGCCTCGAGGGCCGCCACACCGGCGTGCTGGACGAAGCGATTCGCCGATATAAAGAGATTCTGTTGCATGATCTGGAGGGGGCGGATGGCCCAATCGGGTGCCACCAACCAACCCAGTCGAAACCCCGTCATCGCGTAGCGCTTCGAAAACCCGTCGAGGACGAAGACATCCCCTGGAAGTTCCAGGCCCGACATCGCGTGAGCTCCCCCGTAGACGAGCCCCCCATACACTTCATCCGAAATCAGGGCCGGGCCGAGCTCCGCCAGGCCGCGGAGGGTGGCCTCGCTCTGGACGGCTCCCGTCGGATTCGCGGGCGAAGAGACCACGATCGCCCGGGTGCGAGACGTGATCGCGGATCGAATGGCATCGAGCTCCATGGCGAAACCCGTCTCCGGGCGGCTCGGAACGAAAATCGGCTCGCCCCCGCAATGGCGAATGAAATTGGGATAACAGGGGTAGTGGGGGGAGGAAAGGATCACCTCATCCCCGGCCCCGACGAGCAGGGAGAATACGAGCAGCATGGCGGGGGACGTACCCTGGGTCACGATGACACGGTCGGGATCGAGCGAAACGCCCGCCCGACGCCGGTGGTCCCGAACGATGGCCTCACGCAACACCCCGAGCCCCCGGCTGTCGCTGTAATGAGTCTCCCCCGCCCGCAGGGCCTCCTCACAGGCCTCGATCACGCGCACAGGTGGAGCAAAATCCGGCTCGCCGATTTCAAGGTGGATCACCGACGTTCCCGCGGCCTCCATTTCAAAGGCGCGTTCCATAATCTCCATCGCGAGGAAGGGCTCGAGCAGGGCCACTCTGGCGGAGACTCTACGGGAATCGACTGCGGACATGGCCGGGGCTTAGCGGGGGCGGGGGCGGGTGTCGAGTGCAACATTGCAAGTCTCCGTATTCAAAAACGTTTCGGGCACTTCGGGTTTGACGTTACAAATCCCCGAGGCTACCCTGAGTACCCTCGGGTCGAGGGCCTAAACAGGAAGCCGCGCATCCCGAGATCGGGACATGTCGCCGCCGGCGACGTGTCCTCAAGGGGCCCGGCAATACGCTCGGAAAATCCCCGGAATGTGAAGAGATCGAGGCTGGCAAGGGTGTCCAAGGGCGGACAAATCGCGATCGGAGCGGGGCTCGTCGCCCTATTGCTCGGCTGGTACGCGTATACAAATCTCCAGAACGCCACCGCTTTTCAGTACTACCAGAACCTCGACGAGTTCCTGGCCCAGGGCCACTCTCTCGAGGGCCAGGCCCTGCGCGTGCACGGATATGTGAGCAACGATTCCATCGAGCGAGATCTCAAGGGAAAGAAGGTCCGCTTCGCCGTCCAGAACGACCCCCCCCATGCGGGCCTCGCCTCGGGGATGCACTTGGACGTGCTCTTCCTGGGGCTCGAAACTCCCGACCTCTTCAAGGACGGCGCCGAAGTCGTCCTCGAGGGTCGGATCGAAAAACACCATCAGAAGACGCTCTTCCTCGCTGACAATGTGATGGCCAAATGTCCTTCGAAATTCGAAGCCCAGGAAACGGAATCGGAGAGCGGCGCTTCGGTGGATCTCTAGGCACCGGGACCTGGGGATCCGGCGTCCCACCCAGCACAAGCGGTCGCCAAAGCAAGTAGGGAGCAGAGGGATCAATGGCCGAAATCGGGCTCTATGCAATCCGCCTCGGCCTGCTGATCTCGCTGGCCGGAATCCTGACGGGGCTCTTCGCGGGCATTCGCCAGCGAGGGGATTGGGGACGGGTCGCAGAGCGCTCGGTCTACGCGGTCTTCTTCCTGCTCGGTGTCGCGATGGTCGCCCTTTTCTGGGCCCTCGCCTCCAATGACTTCTCCCTCGCCTTCGTCGCCCGGCATTCGGCCCGCAGTATGCCCCTCGGCTACCGCCTCAGCGCATTATGGGGTGGCCAGGCGGGATCCCTCCTGCTCTGGGCCTTCCTGCTGCTGGCCTTCGGATCCGCGGGAGTTCTGGCCAATCGGAAAAGCAATCCCAAGCTGATTCCGTGGGTGGCCGTCATGCTGCTCCTGAACGCGGGTTTCTTCCTGGCGCTGCTGGAATTTCTCACGAATCCCTTCGACAGACTCCCCCCCGGCGAGGTTCTCTCGGACGGCCAGGGCCTCAATCCTCTGCTCCAGCATCCGGTCATGATGATCCACCCCGTCATGCTCTACCTGGGCTTCACCGGTTTCGCGACGCCCTTCGCCTTCGCATTCGCCGCCCTGGTCACGGGGGAACTCGGTACATCGTGGTTTCGGACCACGCGACGCTGGAGCCTGATCGCCTGGCTGGCCCTGGGTGCCGGCATCGTTCTCGGAGGGCGCTGGGCCTATGAAGTATTGGGATGGGGGGGCTATTGGGCCTGGGATCCCGTCGAAAATGCTTCTCTCATGCCCTGGCTGGCATCCACCGCATACCTGCACTCCGTGATGATTCAGGAAAAGCGGGACATGCTGAAGACCTGGAATGTGGTGCTCGTCGGCTTGACGTATACGATGTGTTTATTCGGCACCTTCCTGACCCGAAGCGGCATCGTACAATCCGTCCATGCCTTCACGGACGCGGGCTGGTACAAACCAATCTTTCTCACCTATGTAGTCGTTGCCCTGCTCATCTTCTTCGCGGCCGTCTTCTACCGACGTCGCGAATTGGCCAGCCCCAAGAAACTCGAGTCCGTGCTCTCCAGGGAATCGAGTTTCATCCTGAACAATTGGGTTTTCATGGTGCTGCTCGCCGTGGTCCTCGGTTTTACGATGCTGCCGGTATTTTCCGAGTCCCTCAGTGGCGATCGTCTCACCCTGGGACCGGACTTCTTCAACCTGGTCACGGGACCGCTGGCCCTCATCCTGCTCTTCCTTACCGGCGTAGGTCCCCTGGTGGCCTGGAGACGCGCCAGCCCCGCCAGCCTGAAACGCCAGTTCAAGTGGCCGTCGGCCGTCGGCCTCCTCTCGGCCGCAATCCTGGCAGCGCTCTTCTGGGAGCAGGCGGGCTATTGGACCCTCTCCTGCTGGGGGCTCTCCGCTTTCGTGATCGCTACCATCGGCCAGGAATACGCCCAGGCGATTCGTGCCCGCATTCGCGCTCACGGCGAATCCGTCGGGACGGCCTTCGCGACGCTCTTGCGCAAGAATCAGCGACGCTACGGTGGCTACATCATTCACCTGGGCGTGGTCGTGATCTTCCTGGGCATCTCGGGCAGCGCCTTCAATCTTGAAAGCCTGGAGAATGTCCAGCCCGGAGACTCCGTGGGGTTGACGAATTATCGGATCGAATACCTCACGGCGAATCCCATCACGAAACAACACTACGGCGGCGCCATGGCCCGGTTGGCGTTGTATCACGACGAGGAACCCGTGGCCATCATGCAGCCCGAGAAGCGCATGTACTGGCTCGAGCAGCAACCCTCTACGATCCCCTCCATCTATTCGACCTGGTCCGAAGACATCTACGTGATCCTGAATGCCGTCGAAACCGATGGGTCCGCAACCCTGAAGATCTATCGCAATCCGCTGGTGAACTGGATCTGGGCGGGATCCATTCTCTTCGCATTGGGGGGAGTGAGCGTTCTCTGGCCCCACCCCCCCCGTTCAGCGGCGGGCAACTCCGGATGAAGCACTCGATTGCGCTCGCAGGAGGCGCTGCGCGAAGCTCGATGCTCGCATTGCTATGCGGGCTGCTCGCCCTATGCGCTCTTCCGGCGACGGGGCAGATCCCCGAGCAGGTCACTTCGGCTCCCGCCGAGGTCTCGCCACCCCCTCCCGGGTCGGGGAATATTCACGGACGCTTGCTGTCGGATGACTCCACGGTCTCGGTCGCCGGGCTGCCGATCGTCCTCTACGCCCTGGGCGCCGACGGTTCTTCGGGGCTCGCGAAAACGCAGAGCGATGACGCGGGAGGCTTCGACTTCAACGCCATTTCGACCGACCCCGGCATGGTCTACCTCGTGGGAACCCAGCGGAGCGGGGTTCCCTTTGCCCAGCGGGTCCAATTCGAAGCCGACCAGACGGATCTCGATGTTGAACTCGTGCTGCGAAAGATCTCGGAGAACGCAGCGGCGCTCCGGATCATCCGCAGCGCGTACAAATTGGATTGGATCGGAAGGCAACTCTTCGTCCAGATCTCCCACCTCGTCGAAAATACCGGCCAGACGGTGATCCACGTCGAGAAGAATCGCAGAGACTCGGCGGACCCCCTGCTCGTCGCGACGCTCCCCGATGGAGTCGCTCGCTTCATCGGCGGCCAGGAAACATACGGCGTCAATTTCCACAGGGAAGAGGAAAGACTTTCCGCATGGGGTCCCGTCTATCCGGGCTCCCAGGAACTCCGTTACGCTTTTCTTCTCGAAGGCCCCGAAACGAATTCCGAGGGCGCAAGCCCCAGCCTCGATTTCCGGCAACCCCTGCCCGCGGGCAGTGCCCAGGTGGACGCCCTGGTGCCAACCGGGGATGCATCCCCCCTACGAGCGGGATCCGAGACTCCGTCGGAGGTCATCGAGATCGAGGGCGAATCCTATGCCCGCTACAGCGTCGGCGAGATTTCGCCCGGAGGGGAGATCCGCTTCTCGGTCGCGATTCCCGAGACCTCCAACGACGCCGCCGCGCTGCGACTCATGCGAGCGGATTATTGGCTCGATCACGACGACACCCATGCCCGGCTCACCGTCAACCTCAGCCTCGAAGTCGCGGGTAACCAACGCCTGTCGGCGCCGCCGGGCGAATCCCTGCTCGAAATCCCACTGCCGCCGAATGCCGAATTCCTCGGACTCTCCCCCGGTGCCAGTGCGCTGGGATTGCAACGAGGCGAATCCGGAGGACTTTCCCTCCTCGGACCCATACCGGCCGGCAAGTCCGGCTTCAGCTATCGCTACCGCATTCCCGTCGAGGGCCCCGTGCATCTGGATCTGGGTTTCCAACGCCCCCTCGACCTGCTCAATTTCCTGGTCGCCGACAACGGCGTGGCAATCGAAGCGCAGCGCCTCCACCGCAGGCGCCCCTTCAAGGAGGGAACCCGCTTCTACCTGCACCGCGAGGCCTACCAGCTTCGGGCGGGAGAAGAGGTGCCGGTCATCCTGCGACCGCTGAGTGCGACCGGGGCGACTTCCCTCGGCGGGCGCCTGGCCGCCTGCGCGTTCGCGCTCCTGATCATCGCTTTCCTGGTGACACCACTTCGCCAGGCGGGTGATCCCGGCGGAGAAGCGGAGAGTCCGCTCTCGAGCCTGGCCCGGGAACGCGAAGCGATCTACGAATCGATCCGGGATCTCGATCACGATTTCGAGACGGGCAAACTCGACGAAGAAGACTACCGGGGGATGCGGAACGATCTGCGCGCCCTGGCGGTCGAGACCATCCGACGCGAGCGCAAACCGGCTGGGCGGGAAATCTCGGCCGCAAATGGGCCCACTCCGGACCGCACTTCGCCGACCTGTCCGAACTGCGGAGTGGAGGTCGAATCCGGCTGGCGATTCTGCTCCATATGCGGAACGGAAGTCGCCGCCGGGAAAGACGGAGCGTGACATCCCCCCTGGTGGAAATGTCGGGAATCAGCAAGCGCTTCGGTGCGCTGACTGCGCTGCGCGACATCCACCTCAGCCTGGAGTCGGGGAGCAGTCATGCCATCCTTGGACCCAACGGCGCAGGCAAGAGCACACTGCTCCGGATCCTGGCGGGCCTCGCGCGCCCGACCCGAGGCCAGATTCGAATCCGGGGAGCCGGTCCGGATCGCAGCGGGGTGGGTTATCTCGGCCATGCGACCCTGCTCTATCCCGAGCTCAGCGCGCGAGAGAATCTCGTATTTGCCGCCCGCCTCTACGGCCTCAGGAATCCCGTCGGGCGCGCCGAGGAGTTGCTCGCCGAAGAAGATCTGGAACGCTGGGCCGATCGCAGGACCGGCGGCTTTTCCCGGGGCATGGCCCAGCGCCTGGCCATCGCCCGGGCCCGCATCCACGACCCCCAACTGCTACTTCTCGATGAGCCCTTTACGGGACTCGACGGCCCGGCCGCGCAACGCCTGTGCCGGCGCCTGGGAGAATTGAACGCCCGGGGGCACGCGCTCATACTCGTCACCCACGAGATTCAGCGAGCGGTCGACTTGACCCGCAGCGCGACGATTCTCGTCGCCGGCCGGATTCGCGGTCAACTCGAGGATGAGTCACTCGATGCGACGCGAGCCGAGGCCGCTTATGCGGAAATCGTGGAGCGGACTTCATGAGGGTCGCCCTCGCAATCCTGATCAAGGATCTGATCAGCGAATGGCGCTCCCGCGACCGCGTCGTTGCGATGCTGCTCTTCTCCATCCTGATGGCGGTGGTCTTCCATTTCGCCCTGCCCGACCAACGCCCCGAAGCCATGCGAGATCTCTTTCCCGGCCTGCTCTGGACAGCCTATCTTTTCGCCTCACTCCTGGGCCTGAATCGTTCCTTCGCCCTCGAATTGGAGAATGACGCCCTCTCGGGACTCGCCCTGGCACCCGGCAACCGCGGCTGGATCTTCCTCGGCAAGGCCAGCGCCAACTTCGTACTGATCTCGACGGTGCAACTCCTGACGG
>PVBE011248418.1_pt1 | contig 17039 bp, 13 predicted proteins | sample 1631181 | NCBI WGS metagenome assembly PVBE01 (sample SAMN08397723, study PRJNA350692) | Marine metagenome, whole genome shotgun sequencing project. | isolation source: water | place: Pacific Ocean | collected 2012-04 | reverse complement strand
CTAAGTGTCAAGTGGCTAGGCCTGACCCCGGCTCCGGCGCTGACCCCGGCTCCGGCGCTCCCCGGCTCCGGCGCTATGTCGAGGGTCGGCACGGGGATGTCGTCGATTGCGGTGACGGTCGCATCACAGGCCTGGAGGCGGGCGTCTTCGCGGAACAGCTCTTCGGTCATGGCCTAACCACGCCGCTCGTCGGCGCAAGCGCGCGCGAGGCCGGCGGCGACGGAGGTGAAGCGGTCGCCGAGCACCACGCGCTCGGCGCTGAAGCGGGCGTCGAAGGCACGGCGCACGGCGGGAACGAGCGAGGTGCCCCCGGTCATGAAGACGCGGTCGACGTCGCTGGCGGAGGCGCCGGTGTCCGCGAGCAGGCGGTCGACCGCGCCCGCGATGCGGGTGACGTCGGGTTCGATCCAGGCCTCGAAATCCGCGCGCGTCACGGTCTGCTCAATCTCGACGTCGCCCTCGCAGAAACGCAGCGTCGTGGCCTCCTGGGTCGACAGGTCGACCTTCGCCTGTTCGACCGCGCGGAAGAGGTGGAATCCCAGATCGCCGCGGACGATTTCGAGCAGCGCCCGCACCCGCTTGGGCTCAAGCGAGGTCGAGCAGATCTCGACCAGGAGATTCATGGTCCGCGGGGCCTTGAGGAACGACAGCAGATGCCAGCGCTCGAGGTGCCCGTAGAGCCACTTCGGCACCTCCATCGTGCGGTCGACCGACGAGCGGTAGCGGCTCCCGAAGCCGAGGCGCGGCGCCACCACGTTGCGCACGATGCGCCCGTCGAAGACGTCGCCGGCGATGGCTTCTCCGTCGGTGCCCAGGATCGCCTCGTGGCGGTCCGAGCCGCGCGTACCCGGGCCCACGTACATCAGGCAGAAGTCGCTGGTACCGCCGCCAAAGTCGGCCACCATCACCAGCTCGTCGTGGTCCAGGTCCGCCTCGTACTCGTACGCCGCCCCGACCGGCTCGTAGGTGAAGGTCACGTCCGGGAAGCCCGCCTCGGTCAGCGCGCCGCGCATCCGTTGCAGGGCCAGGTCCTCCGAGCACTTGGGGCCGTCTCCTGCGTAGCGCACGGGCCGACCGACGACGGCGCGCTCGCCCAGCGGCCCGAGGGCAACCTCGGCCTGGGTGCGCAGCCGGCGCAGGAAGTACCCCAGCAGCTGCTCGAGCGTGTACTTCCGCCCGAAGATGTCGGTGACGCGGAACGAGCCGGACGTCAGGAAGGACTTCATCGACTGGATGAGCCGCCCTTCGTTGTCGTCGATGTACTGCTCGATCGCGCCCGGCCCCGCGGTCGGCCGAGGCGGCAGGCCAGGGTCGGGGCGCTGAAAGAAGAGGATGGAGCGGAACACCTTCAACGCTGCATCGTCGAACGTAGCGAGCTGTACTTCGCCGCCGCCGCTGGCGAGCGCGATGGCGCTGTTCGTGGTCCCGAAGTCGATGCCGATGGCCCGCATGGTCCCTCCTTCCATCGACGAGGACCGGGGAGACTACAGACTTTTGTGCGCGAACGCCCCTGGTACGCTCGGCGCGTGAACGCGCGCTCCTCTCTGATCGCCATCCTGCTCTCGGCCTCGGTGGCGGGCGCGCAGCAGCGCCCCTCCCTCGATGGCTTCTACGAGCGGGGCCGCAGCCGGACCGAGGGCTTTGAGCAGTGCGTCGGCTTCTGCGACGGCGAGCGCGTCCTGCAGGTACTCGTCGGCGGGCAGGTGGCGAACCCCAGCACCGACGCGCTGCGTCCGGCGCTCGCCGAGGGGCCGCGGCTCGGCCTCGACGCCGGCATGTTCTTCGACGCGTATAGCCTCGCGCGCACCCAGGCGTGGGCCGACCTGCTCTTCGTCAACGATACGGGGGACGAGATCGTGGACCTCGTCTCCAAGACCACCGGCTTCTTCGCGACCGGCGCCGAGAGCGCGCTCCATCTCGCGGCTGACGTCGTCTTCGCGGCGCGTACCGAGCTCGAGCCCGAGGACTTCCGCGAGCTCCAGCGGCGCCCGTATCGCGTGCTCGATGTCGAGGTCGAGGCTGCGGGGGTGGGCCCGCTCATCGACAAGGAGGCGGCGCTCACGGTCCCGGTCGGCTTCGCGCAGCGCGTCCGGTGGAGCACGGCCGGTGACCAGGTCGAGACGCGCCGCTCGTGGTCCGGAGCCGTCGCGGCCCGCGCGTTCCAGAAACAGAAGCGTCACCACTACCAGCTCGACTTCGCGCGCCTGACCCGGCTGGACTGGACGGCCCCGGCCGGCGACGCCAGCGCGTGGAGGGTGTCGGCGGGCTACCAGCGGCTCTCGCCCGACATCGACTTCATGCAGATCTGGTTGCTCGTCGGGTGGGGCTGGTTCGACGGGAAGAACGACCCGAACGGCTTCCTCGCCCGGCTCGGCGTCGAGTTCGACGTGGAGGTGGCCCAATTCGGGACGCGCTACGACGCGGAGCTGACCCTCGACCGGGCCGAGCGCCTCTTCCGGCGGGTCCACCACTTCCAGTTCTTCTCGCGCACGTCGCACTTCGCCCCCTGGCGTCTCGGGCTGACCTACGAGGCGATCGCGGTCGACGACACCGGCACGTTGCACGCGCTCACGCCCGAGCTCGCGGTCACCCCGTCGTGGGCGCTCGGCTTCGAGCTGGGCGTGCGCTACCGGCTGTCGGTGCTGCGCGACGAGCGGGTCGAGAGCCACCTCGACGACGACCGCTTCAACCTGGCCCTGGACTTCCTCTTCTAGCCAGCTGATCTGCGAGCCGCAGGAGCGTCGGCACCCGATAAGGGCCGTGCATGCGCTCGACCCATCGCGCCGCGGTCTCTACGTCCACCCCGGCGGCGGTCACGTAGAGCGGGCGCTCGCTCTCGCCGCGCAGGACCTTCACGGCCGGGGCGTCGCGATAGGCGCTCTTCGCCACCCCGACGATGATCCCGCCGCGCTCGGCGAACAGGTGCGCCCCGAGCCCCGGCGCGTCACCCAGCTGGACGTAGCCGTCGACCACGACGACGTCGGCCTCGATGCCGTCGAGCAGGGCGAGCAGGCAGGGGAGCTCGCGAAGGTAGAAGCGACCGGGCTCGTAGGGTGCGAGGCCTTCGACGTCCAGGCTCCAGGAGCGGCCCGGCTCTGCGTCTGCCCAGTCGTCGAAGGCGACGGCCGCGGCGCACGCGCAGTCGGCCTCCTCGTCGTATTGCACATCGGTGGCGACGATCACTCGTTCAGGGCCTTCATGATCGGGAACAGCGGCGCGTGGTCGTCGGTCCACAGGGTCCGTGCCGAGGCGTCGATGAGGTCGAGCTCGCCTTGGGCGGTCACCCACACCTTCAGCTCGGGGCGTCGGGTGAGCATCACCCAACGCGCACGGTTCAGCGCGTGCTTCGGATTGCCGACGCTCGTCACTTCGGTGGCCTCCATCCCCAGGTACGCCGCGTGTTCGCGCACCACGGGACGCAGATCGAGATGGCGGTTGGAGACGTTGATCAGGAGCACGCCGTCGCGGGTCAGGCGCCGGTCGTAGAGGTCGATCGCCTCGCGCGTGAGCAGGTGCGCGGGGATGGCGTCGCCGCTGAACGCGTCGAGCACGAGCACGTCGAATACGGTCTCGTCCACCTCCAGGGTCAGGCGGGCGTCACCGAGCACCACGTCGACGTCGGCGCAGCTCTCCTCGAGGAAGGTAAACCAGGTGCGCGCCGCGCGCTCGACCAGCGGATCGATCTCGTAGAAGCGCACCGTATCGCCGCAGCGACCGAAGGCAGCGATGGTGCCGACGCCGAGGCCGATGGCGCCGACGCGTCGCGGCTTCTGCTCGGCGGCCCACCGGAAGTAGAGGCCCAGGCCGCTGCGCGGTCCGTAGTAGGAGGTCGCGTCCTGGCGGCGCGCGTCGGTGTACTGGCGACCATGCATGATCCGCCCGTGCAGGAGGCGCAGCGAGGGCCCCTCGGGGTGCTCTGCGGCCGTCTGCTTCACCTTCAGCACGCCGTGAAAGCCGCGGGCGATCCACTTCGACCCCGCGTAGGTGAGCGCCGCCTGGCTGTAGAGGTTCCAGCCGAGGAGCGCGACGAGGCCCCAGGGCGCGAGCCACAACCAGGCGGGCTCGGCGCGCATCGGCACCCGGCGGCGGGCGCGCCAGGCGATGAAGATGGGCAGCGCGGCGGTGGCAACCATCGCGACGTGCAACTCGATCCGGAGCGGGAGCAGTCGCGGCGCCAGGACGCCGACGAAGAGGCCGCCGAGGGCACCGCCGAACGACGTCGCCAGGTAGAAGCCGGTCAGGTGCGCCGAGCCCGGGCGCATCCGCACCATGTCTCCGTGCAGGACCATGCAGCCGGCGAACAGGCCGAAGGAGTGGAGCGCGAACTGCCACGGGAGCCCGAGCGTGGCGCCTCGGAAGAGGGCCATCGCCTGGCCGAAGAGGGCGAGCACGAGCACCGGGATCCAGATGAAGGGCGTGGCCCAGCGCGGACGCCCGAAGCACACCACGAAGGTGAGCAGGTAGAGGGCGAGCGGGACCACCCAGAGGAACGGGGCGGCGCTGATGTCCTCGCTCATCCGGTCGGTCGTCGCGAGCAGCAGCGTCGAGCCGCAGGCGCTCAACGCGATCCACAGTGGCCGGTCGCCCGCCCGGGGTGGCTCGCCCGCCGGCGCGTCCACGAGGGGCGCCGAGCCATGTCGCCACGTCGCCACGGCGCACCCGGCCAGCACGACGGCGAAGACGACGTAGCCCACCGACCAGGTGGCGGTCTGCACGCCCAGGCCCAGGTTGGGTTCGACCAGGAGCGGGTAGGCGAGGAGCGCCAGCAGCGAGCCGGCGTTCGACCACGCGTAGAGGCGATAGGGCTCGCGACCGCGTTCGACCCGGGCAGCCCAGGCCTGGACCAGCGGGGCGGTGGCGGACAACACCGCGTACGGCGCGCCCACGGCCAGCGCGAGCACGACCAGGATGCCGAGGGTCGGGGACTCGCTCGGCCCCGGCGCGGTGGGGGCGAGTGGTAGCGCGAGCAGAGACAGCCCGACGAGGACGCCGTGCAGGATGACGCCGCGCCGCGCGGGGAGCCGGAGCACCAGGAGGTGCGCGTAGAGGTAGCCGGCCAGCAGCCCGATCTGGAAGAAGAGCATGCAGACGGTCCACACCGTGGAGCCGCCGCCGAACCACGGCAGGACGTATCGGCCGAGCAGAGGCTGGACCACGAAGAGCAGGAACGCGCCGACGGTCGTGGCAGCAGCGAAGAGGGCGTGCAGGCTCAGGACCCCTGGACAGACGGCGAGCGCAGCGCGAGCCTACGCGTCGACCGCGTCACCGCCAAGGTGGCCGAGGAGGCACGGATGTCCACGCACACCCTCTCGCTCGCCGAGGCTCGCTGCGTGTGGATCGGCCGTCAGAAGCTCGGAGGTGACGCCGCCCTGACCGATGTCGCGGGCGGCTGGGTCCGCTCGCTCGGTGGCGTCGACCCATATCTGGCGCTACATGCGCGGATGCAGGGCCTGCAACGCGCCGACGTCGACGCCGCGCTGGCGGACAGGCGTCTCTGGGTGGTCCCCGGCGTGCGCGGCTGCATCTGGATGGTGCCCGACGCGGACCGGGCGCTGGCGCTGCGCGTGAGCGAAGCCCAAGCGCGACGCCGCAGCGACCGCGACATGCAGAAGCTCGAGGTGAGCTCGAGGTGCCACCCGAGGAGATCTCGGCGCTCACCCACCAGGTCGTGGCGGCGCTGGAGACGGGTGCCAAGTCGCCCGACGCGCTGCGCGACGCCTTGCCGGAGAGCTCGGTACGCCGGCTCGGCGCAGCGGGGAAGAAGCTGGGACATACGACGACGTTGCCGACCGCGTTGCGGCATCTCGAGTGGGCCGGGAAGTTGCGCCGCATCCACCGCAACGGCCGGGTCGACACCAACCGCTACGAGTGGGCGCTCTCCGAGCAGGACCTGGTGGCCGGCGCGCCTGGCGCTCCCGAGACCCAGGCGGTCGAGCTCGCCCGCCGATACTTCGACTGGGCCGGCCCCGCGACTCTCACCGAGTTCGTCGCCTGGACCCAGGTCGGCAAGCGCGTGGCCAAGGCCGCGGTGGCCGCTCTCGAGCTGGTCGCGGTCGAGCTCGAGGGCATCGAAGAGGTCGCCTACGCCACGCCCGGCGCACTCGACACGGCGACAACGGCCGACGACGAGGTCTATCTGCTGCCCTCGCAGGACAATTACTTCGCTCTGCGCGATGGCCTGGCCCTGCTCGTCGATCCCCGCCATCACGCCCGCGAGGTGCTCAGCATGGGCGGTCGCACCCAGGCGCTCGGCAGCGCCCGCTGGTTCGTGCAGCGCCCCATCGTCCACCAGGGCATGGTCATCGGCTTCTGGGAGTACGACCTGGACGCCGGCGAGGTCGTCTACGCCGGTCTCGATCCGGTTCAGGGCTCACTCGCCGACCGCCTGGCCGTCCGCGCCAAAGACCTGGGCGCGTTCATCCGCGACCAGCTCGACGGCTCCGCCAGGTCCATCTCGATCGACAGCGACAAAGGCATCCGCCGCCGTGTTGCCGCGTTGCGCGCCTAGAGAAGTGCGTCGAGGAGGAGCAACGCCGGTGGAGCCGTCAGCGGCCGAACTCCAGCAGGACACCTTCAAACGAACCCGACACCGGGGCGCCCGGCTCGTCGCTCGCGGCGTCGAGCGTGAGGGTGCCGTTCATGAATCCGATCGGCTGCGGCTGGCCCCCGTCACGAGCGCGGAAGGCGACGGTGCGCGCGCTACTGCCGTCGAGGCGGACCACGCCGGGGCGGAGCTGGTCGGGGCTGAAGAGCGTGTGCAGGCCGATGATGCCGTCGTGGGTCGGTGCGATGAGCAGCAGGACCACGTTGCCGCGCTCGTCACCTTCGACGCCGATGCCGATGGTCGCGCCGCCCTCGCCCTGGACCGGGGTCTCGAACCTGGACGCCCCGGTCCGTGTCGGGGGCGCATCGGGGAAGGTGCCCCAGGTGGTCTCGAAGTCTGCCTCGACCGGGCCCGTCTCGCGCATGCAGAGCGGACCACGGAGCTCGGGTGGGACGCGCGGCGGGACGGCGAGGGCGAGTGAGAGCTGCAGGCCCCGCTCGGCGATGAACTCACGGACCTCTACGAGGGCGTCGCGCATGCGATCGGGTTGCAACGCGTGGGGCGCGAGCATCGCCTCCATCCGGTCCACCTCGGCCAGCAGATGCTCGGCGTCCCATGCGGCGTCGAGGGTCGAGTTGACGCTCTCCACGAACGCCTCGGCAAAGCCGCGCAGGCGATAGAGGCGCCAGGCCAGCGCCCCCGTCGCGAGGACGAGCGCGCGGCGGTCGTCGGTGCGCATGATCCCGTCGATGCCCCACGGGATGAAGCGCAGGGTGCCGTCATTTGCGGGATCGGCGTAGATGTAGAAGTTGTTGGTGTTGCCCGCGTAGCCATCCCAATGGCCGACGATGGTCTCGGCGGCCCAGAAGGTGAGGAAGGCGTCCAGGTCGACCCACGGCGCGAGGCGCGCGAGCAGGCGCTCGTCGGGGCCTTCGAGCGCTTCGACCACGGCGTCGATATCCTCCATCCCGGGCGTGCCGCGCTTCAGCTGGAAGGTGCCGGTCCAGCCGGGGCGGAAGTCGCTGAGCTGACCCTCGTAGAGGTTGCCATCCTTGCTGCCGAACGCCCGCTCCAGGAAGGGCGACTTGACGCTCTCGACGTGGCTGTAGACGCCCAGGTCGGTGCCGTTGACGGTGACCCGGGCGAAGTTGCAGCGCGGCGACGGAACCCCGGCGGCGGCGAAGACCGCGTAGCCCAGACATTGGCGGACGTGGGCCGGGTCCTGGCGGTTGTTGTTGAGCGTGAGGCGACGCATCCCCGACCAGCGGACGTCGTCTCTGTACTCGTCGAACTTCACCTTGAGTGACGGCCGGGTCGCGCTCAACGAGCCGATGAAGCCCTTCTTCCGGAACCCCACGCGCTCGACGCGCTCGCCGTCGATGGTCACCGTCGCCTCGAACCAGGTGAACGGGCGTTCGGCCGGCGCGTCGAGGCAGTCTGGCCCGAGCACGTCGTAGAGGCTGCGCGTCTGGTGCCGCAGCGTGTCCCAGTCGTCGGGCGGCAGCTCGATGTCGATCTGGAGCAGGCGCGCGGGCTCGAAGACCGCTTCCGTCAGGTCCACCAGGGCCGCGTCGGGCGGCGCGGCGTCCGGTGTCGCATCTGGCGCGGCGTCCGCGACCTGCGTCGCGCCGTCAGGCGCAGGCGCAGCGTCGGCCGGGTCGTCCGCAGCGTCGCCGTCGCAAGCGAGCAGCAGGAAGCAGGCAAGGAGGGTCTTCCCCATCGCGTGAGAGTACCGACTCGGCGTGGTGCACTCACAGCGACGTGCCTGGGTCACCCACGTCCCGGCCCACTTTATCGTGCGAGGTTATGACCGTTCCCTCTGCAGATTCTATAGCCTCCAGGGGGGCCCGTGATCGAGCCCATCAACGCCCGCGTACTCGCGCCGTCCGTGTCCGCGCCGAAGCCGCCCGCGCCGTCGACTTCGGAGCAGGGGGGCGTGGGTGGTGCGCCGCGCAGCCCACAAATGGACCGCGTGACGCTCTCGTCTGCGGCGCTGGAGTCGAGGCCCGCGGGGCTCGTGGAGGCGACCTCGCAGAACGCCCAGGAGACTTCCCGCGTGGAGCGGACGGTCGCGCGAAGCGTGGTCGGTGACGAGCGTCAGGACGTCGTGCAGGGGCCGGGCCGCGGCGGGGGCGAGGGCGGGTCCGAGAAGCTCGTTCAGCAGCTGATGGAGCGCGCGCGGACGGCGACGCGCACCGCCTACGACGCCGGCGGATCCCCTGCGGTCGCCGCGGTCCCGGCCGGGGTTCTGATCCAGGTTCGCGCCTGAGGGCCCGCGAAGAAGCAACTACCGTGGGTAGTTGTTCCTGCGCGGACCCTTGACCGTAGACGCGGCGCCGCCGCGCGATTACTCCTGGTCGCATGCAGGGACCCATTGAGATCATCAACGCGAGCGCCTCGCTCGCCGCACCTGTGCACAGCGCGCGCGCCGTCGTGCACGAGGCGCTCTTCCCGGCCACGCCCTCCGAGCTCTGGCCGCTGTGGACCACCACCGATGGCATCACGACCTGGTTGGTCGGGACCGCGAAGATCGAGCTGCGCCTCGGCGGACCCTACGAGCTGCACTTTGTCGACGAGATGCCTGAAGGCAGCCGGGGAAGCGAGGGGTGCCGCGTGCTCAGCTTCCTGCCCGAGCGGATGCTCAGCTTCACGTGGAACGCGCCGCCGCACTTCGAGCAGCGCTCCGCCCACACCTGGGTCGTCGTCGAGTTCGAGCCCACAGAGGGCGGCACTCAGCTACGCCTGACCCACCTCGGATGGCCCGAAGCCGGGTGGAGCGATGGCAGCACGCGGCCGGATGTCTACGTCTATTTCGAGCGCGCGTGGGGCATGGTCTTCGCGGCGCTGAAGGCGCATCTGGAGCGCTGATCAGCGGATGTCGGGCGGTGGCGTCCGGACGATGCGCACCACGGGCAGCGCCACGTCGCCCCCGTCGAGGGTGTGCGCCTCGAGGCGCTCGCGGGCGAGGGCGCGGACACGCTGGCGCGCATCTGGGTGGCGAGCGAGCGCGTCGTCGAAGCGCTGGCGGGAGAGCGCGAAGACCGTGAGCGGGGTCAGCGTCTCGACGGTCGCCGAGGCCACCGTGTCGAAGAGGATGGCGAGCTCGCCGAAGACGTCGCCCGGGCCGAGCTTCGCGAGGGTCCGCCGCTCTCCGCCGTTGGCGCGCTTCCAGACCTCGGCGGTCCCGGAGGCGATGATGCAGACGGCGGTGCCCGCGTGTCCCTGGCGAATGATGCGGGTGCCCTCGGGCAACGTGGCCGGCAAGCACTCGGCGTAGAGCGCCCGTCGCTGCTCCTCGCTCAAGGTGCCGAACACCGTCTCGCCACCCATGAGCTGGCGCAGCATGCGGGAGCGGCTCATCGCGCGCAGATGCTCGTGCACCCCGGGCAGGTACTCGGAGAGCGTCTTCAGCATCGAGACGGTGAAGGTGACAGCCGTGGTGGGCTCGACCGCCCAGACAGTCGCCGTGCGCGCGACCCGCTCGAGCGGCGCGATCTCGCCGACAACGGTCCCTGCGGGAAGATCGCCCAAGGGCCCGACGCCCTCGCGGCGCGCTCGAGCACGCCCTTCGACCAGGACGTAGAGCACATCGCCCGCGTCGCCCTCGCCGACGATCTCGCGCCCAGGCTTGAACTGCCGGCGCCCCGCAGCGAGCACCAGCGCAAGCAGGGCGTCACCCTCCACAGTCCCGCGACCCTGCGCGGCGGCGTAGTCGTGGGCAACGTGCCGGGCCTCGTCGGACCGCCCGGCGTTCGCCAGCGCGCGAATGGCGCGGACGCACCCGCCAAAGAGCTGGGGGTGTCTGCGATGGGCCGCGAGCGCCTGCTCGGGTTCACTCATCTGGCTCGGCTCCTACAATCGCAGTGATTGCATCAGAAACCGGGGTGAGTTGCATCTTCCGGCTGCGCGCGGCAGGTTGAGGAGGTGCACAGCGCGCGCATATGTTTACTCAACGCGACCCCTCCGGGGCGGATCCACGCCCGGGAAAAGCCTGCAGACTCAAGTGGTTCGCACGGTACACGCCCCGCCGAAGAGGCGGTGGACCGCGTGGTTGAAGGCGTCGCTGGGGGCGAGAGAGACGCCCGTCAGCCCGAGGGTGACGACGCACTCGTTGGCGGTCAGCACGTGTAGCTTCGTCGTGCAGTCGCCTGCGTAGGCCGGCTCCGCGAGCAGCGCGTGCAAGGCGCGCATCCTCTTCTCATCGATGGCATCGGTCGGCACCGTGAGTTCGATCCCACGACTGCGCTGGGCCCGGATATCGTTGAGCGACTCGAGGTCGATCTCGTCCCCGCGGCTCTCGCTCCGGCGCCGGTGACCCCCGAGGCGCAGGCTCACGCGGGTGGTGCCTTCGTCGTGGTCGACCCGGACGGCGCCCGTAGCGAGCAGCGGCTCGTCCGACCCCAACATGGCCTCGTGGCGGTCGTAGTCCTCACCCATCGCGATGAGCTCGACGGTGCCGGTGTGGTCCTCGAACAGCACGATCGCAATCTTGCCGCCGCGCCGGGTGGGCCGCACACGCAGGGAGGTGACGACACCCGCGAGCTTGACCTTCGCGCGATTCTCGAGCCGATAGAGGTCCTCGACGCGGTGGGTGGCGTGGCGCCGGATGATCTCGTTGAAGCGGTCGAGCGGGTGCCCGCTGACGTAGAAGCCCAGCGACGCCTTCTCGTTGGCGAGCAGCTCCTGCTCGGGCCACTCCTCGATGCCCATCACGTGCTTCGGAAACTCCGGCGCCTCCTCCTCGGCGGGGGCGGCGAGCACGTCGAAGAAGCTCGACTGTCCGGAGGCCGCGTCACGCTGGATCTGCTGGGCGCGCTCGACGGAGAGGTCGACCGCGGCGACCATCCGGGCGCGCGGGTGGCCGCAGAAGTCGAACGCGCCGGTCATGATCAGCGCCTCGATCGTCTTCTTGTTCACGCGCCGCAGATCGACGCGCTCGCAGAAGTCGAAGAGCGACGTGAACGCCTCGCCGGCATCACGCGCCTCGACGATGCCCTCGACGGCGGTCTCGCCCACGCCCTTCACGCCGGCCATGCCGAAGAGGATGCGCCCGTCGACGGCGTCGAAGTTGGCTCCGGACTTGTTGATGTCGGGCGGCAGGACCTCCATGCGGCGGTCGCGCGCGTTGCGGATGCCCTTGGTGACCTTGTCGGCGTTGTCCTTGTCGCTCGTGAGCACGGCGGCCCAGAACTCGACCTCGTGGTGGGTCTTCAAGTAGCCGGTCTGGAAGGTGAGCAGCGCGTAGGCAGCGGAGTGCGACTTGTTGAAGCCGTACTGCGCGAAGGTCTCCATGAGGTCGAAGATGTCGGTGGCGACCTGAGCGTCGACCCCGTTGGCGGCGGCGCCCTCGCCGAAGAGCACGCGCTGCTGCGCCATGACCTCGGCCTTCTTCTTCCCCATCGCGCGACGCAGGATGTCGGCGGCGCCCAGGCTGAAGCCGGCCAGGACCTGGGCGATCTGCATCACCTGCTCCTGGTAGACGATGACGCCGTAGGTGTCCTTGAGCAGCGGCTGCAGGCTGGGGTGCGGGTAGCTGACCCGCTGGCGGCCGTGCTTTCGCTCGATGAAGTCCATGTGCATGCCCGAGCCCATCGGACCGGGTCGATACAGCGCCACGGCCGCCACGATGTCCTCGAAGCAGTCGGGCTTCATCTTCGTGAGCATCTCCTGGAAGCCGCTGGACTCCAGTTGGAAGATGCCGGCGGTGTCGCCCTTCGAGATGAGCTTGTAGACCGCCCGGTCCTCGAGGCTCAGCGTTGCGAGCTCGAGCTGGTCGTCGGCCGGGCGGGCGCGGTTGACCATGCGCACGGCGTCGTCGATGACCGTGAGGGTCTTCAGGCCGAGGAAGTCGAACTTCACCAGGCCAGCTTCTTCGACCTCGTCCTTCGCGAATTGGGTGACGATCTCGCCGTTCTGGCCCTGGAAGACGGGCACGTAGTCCCAGAGCTTCTTCTCGCCGATGACGACGCCGGCAGCGTGCATGCCCGGTGATTTGTAGAGCCCCTCGAGGGCAAGCGCGATCTCGATGAGGTCGCGGACCTGTTCGTCCTCCTCGGTGGCCTCGCGCAGGCGCGGCTCCTGCTCGAGCGCCGTGGAGAGGGTGATGCCGAGGACGTCGGGGACGAGCTTCGAGAGGCGGTCGCGCTCGGCGTAGGTGAGGCCGAGGACGCGGCCGACATCCTTGATGACGCCGCGCGCCTTCAGGCTGCCGAAGGTGGCGATCTGCCCGACGTTGTCCTTCCCGTACTTCTCGGTGACGTACTCGATGACCGCGCCGCGGCGATTCATGCAGAAGTCGATGTCGAAGTCGGGCATCGACACGCGCTCGGGGTTGAGGAAGCGCTCGAAGAGCAACCCGTAGGGGATGGGGTCGATGTCGGTGATGCGCAGCGCGTACGCCACGATCGATCCTGCGCCCGAGCCGCGGCCAGGGCCGACGGGGATGTCCTGATTCTTCGCCCAGTTGATGAAGTCCTGGACGATCATGAAGTACCCGGGGAAGCCCATCTGGACGATGATCTCGAGCTCCTCCTCGAGGCGGGCTTCGTACACCGCGCGGTCGACCTGCTTGCCGACCGCCTCGAACTCCGCGTAGCGCTGCGCCAGGCCGGTGCGCGAGCAATGCTGGAGGTACGAGGTGAGGTCGTAGCCCTCGGGTACCGGGTAGTCGGGCAGGTAGATCTGACCGAGCTCGAGCTCGACGTTGCATCGCTCGGCGATGGTCACCGTGTTCTCGAGGGCGTCCGCGAAGTCCTCGCCCAGCTCCTCCCACATCACGCTGGCCGGCTTGAGCCAGTAGGCCTGGGTGTCGAGGCGGAAGCGCTTCGGGTCGTCGAGGGTGCGGCCCATCTCGACGCACATCAGCACCTCGTGGGCGCGGGCGTCCTTCTTGTCGAGGTAGAGGCAGTTGTTGGTCGCCACCAACGGGATGCCGAGCTCGGTGCCGAGCTCGCGATACGCGGCGTTGGTGCGGACTTGTCGGTCGAGGCCATTGGGTTGCACCTCGAGGTAGAAGCAGCCCGGCTCGAAGAGGTCGCGATACGCGGTGGCGACCTCGCGCGCGCGGTCCATCGACCCATCGAGGGCGGCGCGCGCGATCTGCGAGGTGACGCTGCCGGACAGGCAGATGAGGCCGGCGCTGTGTTCCTGCAGCAGCTCCATGTCGAAGCGGGGCCGGCTGTAGTGGTTGCCGTCGAGCCACGCGCGACTGATGAGCCGGCGCAGGTTGGCGTAGCCCTCGTCGTTGCGGGCCAGCAGGACCAGGCCGTAGGCGGCGCGTTGCTTCTCGAAGCGCGAGTCCGGGACGATCAGCGCGTCGACGCCGAGGATGGGCTTGATGCCCGCCTTCCTGGCGCGTTTGTAGAAGTCGACGGCCCCGAACATGTTGTAGCGGTCGGTCACCGCCACGGTGTTCATCCCGAACGAGTTCAGCCGCTCCATCAGGTCGGGCAGCCGGATGCAGCTGTTCAGTAGGCTGTATTGGCTACGGAGATGGAGGTGGACGAAGTCGGGCATGCCCCGGGGTGTACCGGTCGGGGACAACCGCGTAAAGGGCGGCCTGCGGGATTAGGAGGCCGGCCGAAATTGGGCTGCCAGATCGCGTTCGAGGCGACCGGCCGGCAAGGCGGGTCGTCGCGCGCATACTCGGTGTATGCGAAGGCGGCCCAACGCAGCAGGGCGGGATGGATCGGGCGCGAGGTGGCAAGCCAATTTCGGTCGGCCTCCTTACGCGTCGGCGCCGGGATCGCTGTCGGTGCCGTCGTTGACGCGCTCGCGCAGCTCTTTTCCGGTCTTGAAGAACGGGGCCTTCTTCGCGCGCACGAAGACCTCTTCGCCGGTCTTCGGGTTGCGGCCGCGATAGGCGTTGTAATGCCGGACCTCGAAGGACCCGAAGCCGCGGATCTCCACACGCTCACCCTGCTTGAGAGCGTCCGCCATCGCGTCGAAGATCGTGTTGACGACGATCTCGGCCTTGCGGAGGTTAAACCCGTCCTGCTCCGCAATGTGCTCGATGAGCTGGCCCTTGGTCATCCCCACCTCGGCGCGTCCCAGGCGAATGCGAGGGTATGATGTAACCGTTTGAACTTGTTGACAAGAAACGAAATTCGAAGCTTCAACGGATGCTGCTTCGGCGCTTGCGCGGCAGCATCTTCTCGACCGCCTCCGCCGCCATCAACGCGCCGAGGAACGGGCCTTCGAGCCCGAGACCCGGCAGCATCGCCTCTCCGATCCAGAGCATGTTCTTGAGCGGGCCGCGCATCGGGCGGCGCGCGAGGCCGAGCGGCTCTGCCAGGCCGTGGCTCGGCGCCGCCGCGTCCACCGCCTCGTCCGTGTCCGCCGTCGCGAAGGGCGTCAGGCGCTCCAGATCGGGCGCGCTCCCACCCGGCCAGCGCAGCGTGAGGCCGTCCGCGTCGACCCGAACCAGGCAAGGCCCCGCGTCCTCCGTCAGCCAACCGCAGGGATCCAGGAGGTCGACCGGTCGATCCGCCTCGGGGATGCGGGCGCGCAGGCTGCGCGACGTGCGGGTGGGCGGGTCCGCGTCGGCCCACAGCCCCACCAGGGTGGCGGGATCGTCGGCGAAGACGAGGGCGTCGGCGGTACAGCGCGCGTCCTCGCTGCAGACCACGGCCTCGAAGCGCCGCCGGCGGGTGTCAATCCTGTGGGCCGGGCGTCGCCCCTCGACGGCGCCGCCGAAGGTCTTCAGTTTCTCGCGCAGCATCGCCTCGAATCCGGCCTGGCCGCCGCGCAGCGGGGCCACTCCGTGGCAGAGATGCCAAAGCGCCCGCGCCCCGCCGGCCCCGATGAACCCGGCTGGGTCGTCGAATCGCCCGGCGGCCGCGAGCATCGCGGCGACGAGACCCTGCAGCGTCGCGTCGTCCGCCCATGTCGGCGGATCGTCCACCAGCTGCTGCGCCGAGAGCGGCGCCAACGCCTTCTTGTAGGCGCGACGCGCCGAGAACCCGTCGGGCGGGATCTCGTACGACCCGTCTAGCAGCGGGTCGAGGCTGGCGCCGTAGCCCTCGACGCGGTCGAAGAGCTGCACGAGGCCATCGCCCATACCTGGGAAGGCGGCGCCGAGCGCTTGTCCGCGCGCCGCCGACTCGGGCTCGAGACGGAGCCTGCGGTCCGGGAGCGCCAGCGTGATCGGTCGCGGGCCGCCATCGAGTCGAGTCCGGGTGGCGTGCACCAGCCCCAGCTCGTCGAGGACGCGGCGGACCACCGGCGCGGTCTGCAGCCCGAAGAGTGGTGTGACGTCCGGCGGGGTCGGGGGCGAGTGCGGGGCGAGCAGGCGGACCCGGAGCTTGCGCCGGGCGAGGAGCGCCGCGCACACGAGCCCTGCGAGGTCGCGTCCGACGATCACCGCGTCGTAATGCTCCTTCGACATCTAGACCGGCGACAATCCGTCGCCCTCCACCACGTGCCCGATGGCCCAGGCGCGCTCGCCGGCGGCGTCGAGAGCGGCGACCGCTGCGTCGGCGGCCCTCGAGGGCACGACCGCGCACAGACCGATGCCCATGTTGAAGGCGCGGAACATCTCGGCCTCTTCCACCGGGCCGGCGGCCGCGATGCGGGCGAAGATCTCGGGCCGCGGCCACGCGTCGTGGTCGATCGTCGCTCCGCAGCCCTCGGGCAGCACGCGCGGCAGGTTGCCGGGCAGCCCGCCGCCGGTGATGTGGGCGAGGGCGTGCACGGGCACGGCCTCGCACAACGCGTTGACGGCGCGGGCGTAGATTCGCGTCGGGGTGAGCAGCTGGGCTGCGAGGGCGGGGTCCTCCTCCCACGCCAGCGCCCGGCGCGCGAGGGACAGCCCATTGCTGTGCACGCCGCTGCTCGCGACGCCGATGACCGTGTCTCCGGGGGTGACCGCGGAGCCATCGATGATCGCGTCGCGCTCGACCACGCCGACGGCGAAGCCGGCCAGGTCGTACTCGCCCTCGGCATAGAAACCGGGCAGCTCCGCGGTCTCACCGCCCACGAGAGCGCAGCCCGCCTGTCGGCACCCCTCGGCGATACCCGCCACCACCCGTTCGGCCGTTTGTGGCGCGAGCTTTCCGGTCGCGAAGTAGTCGAGGAAGAAGAGGGGCTCGGCCCCGCAGATCACCAGGTCGTTGACGCACATCGCCACGAGATCGATGCCGACCGTGTCGTGCACGCCGGTGTGGAACGCCAGCTTCAGCTTGGTTCCGACGCCGTCGGTGGCTGAGACGAGGACCGGGTCGTTCCAGCGCCCGGCGTCGTTGAGCGCGAAGAGCGCGCCGAAGCCGCCGAGGCCGCCCAGCACGCCGGGGCGCTTCGTCGCCGCAGCGAGCGGCGCGATGCGCGCGACCGTGGACTCTCCGGCGTCGATGTCGACGCCCGCGTCGCGGTAGGTGATCGCCATGCGCGGCACGCTATTGAAAACGCTCCGGGGGCGCAATCGAGGCGGTCACGCGCCTGAAGGCGTGGACTCGGTAGTTCTACCGGGCGCCCCTGGCTACAATGCAAAACAAAAATG
>PVBE012784638.1_pt1 | contig 17040 bp, 9 predicted proteins | sample 1631181 | NCBI WGS metagenome assembly PVBE01 (sample SAMN08397723, study PRJNA350692) | Marine metagenome, whole genome shotgun sequencing project. | isolation source: water | place: Pacific Ocean | collected 2012-04 | reverse complement strand
GTGGACATCGCGTAGTTCCTTTCTTGCTCAAGTATTTGTGGTAAAGTGTCTTGACACACCAAGGATCACGCGATGTCCACTATTATGCAACCATTAACACCAACTTTTTGGGACTAGAACCATGAATAAAGGCGACCATTACCGTGAAGAACTGAACGTTTCGCGTCGGCTCTTTCTCAAGTCGGCCGCCGGGGCCGTAGTTCTGGGCTCGGGCCTCTTTGCCCAGGCCAAGGCGCCGAAACCCGCCAGGCCGCTCCATGCAAAACTGCCCCGATGGCGGGGGTTCAATCTGCTCGAAAAGTTCAACAAGGGCAATAACCGCCAGTACCTCCAGACGGACTTTCAGTGGATCAGCGATTGGGGCTTCGACTTCGTTCGCCTCCCGATGGACTACCGCTGCTGGACCGACGCGAAAGATCCGTATAAACTCGACGAGAAGAATCTCGCCCACATCGACAAGGCCATAGAGTTCGGAAGGAAGTACGGCGTGCACGTCTCGCTGAACCTGCACCGGGCGCCGGGCTATACTGTGGCTCATCCGCCGGAGAAGCGGAACCTCTGGAAAGATACCGAAGCACAGAAGCAGTTCGCATTCCAATGGGCGACTTTCGCCAAGCGGTATCGAAGCATCCCGTCGAAGGAACTGAGCTTCGGACTGGTCAACGAACCGGCCAGGATCAAGTCCAGCGAGTATGCCCCGGTTGCGAAGATCGCGATATCGGCCGTTCGCAAGATCGACCCTACGCGCCTGATCATCTCAGACGGTTTGCAGTGGGGTCGAAACCCGGTCTGGGAGCTTGCCGACGCCAAAGTCGCCCAGAGCACCCGCGGATACGATCCGTTCAAGGTCTCGCACTACAAGGCCAGTTGGGCCGGCACGAAGAACTGGGGCGGCCCGCCGACGTGGCCTATGAAACGCCGCCAGGGCAAGAAAGAGATCATCGAAGGCCGCCAATGGATCTACGAAAACCGCATCAAGCCGTGGAAGAAGCTCGCCGACGCCGGCGTAGGCGTGCACGTCGGCGAGTGGGGCGCCTACAAGTACAGCCCGCACGATGTGGTCCTGCGATGGATGACCGACCAACTGGAGCTATGGCGCCAGGCCGATTTCGGATGGGCTCTATGGAATTTTCGCGGCTCTTTCGGTGTACTCGACTCGGGGCGAAAAGACGTTAAATACGAGGACCACAAGGGCCATAAACTCGATCGCAAAATGCTCAAGCTACTGCGGGCCAACTAGGTCTGCAGTTCGTCGGCGCATAAAACAGCCCACAGATTGCTATCTGTGGGCTGCGTTTCAAATATCGTCTGAACTTACGCTACCGCTGGTCTTCCGGCAGCGGGGCGGTGGTTGATCTTGCGTTTTCGAACGTCGGGACCGGTCGGAAGTTCGGATGGTCCTTGTACTGCAGGTTCCGGCGTCCGTAGTAGCTGCCGTAGTACTGCCCGTTGGCGTCGACCCAGGTCGACAGGCGAACCATGTCTTCCGGCGGGAGGTTCACTTTCTCGTGCACCTTCGCGAGTTTCTTCGCATCTGCGGCCAATTTGGGGTCCTTGAGCTTGACCTTGCCCTTGGAGTGCATCGCTATCAGTAGGCTCGCATGCGAACCGAGGCTCCGTGCGGGCAGGTAGTGGGTGTTGCCCGCCTTGGGATGGTTCTCGCGGATCATCGGGAACAGGCCGTATCTCCTTCGCTTCAGGAGGCTCTCGTACGATACGCTGAACAGCTTGGTCAGCGTTCCCGACAGGTCCAGATCGGCTTTGGGCTTCTTCCCGTCCTTGGGGCTGTGGCACTTGATGCAGTGCTTGTCGAGTACGGGCTGGACGTCGACGGGGTAGTAAAGCGGGCGTGAACCGGACTTCTCGCCGGGCTGCGGGCCGGGCGACGAGGGTTTGCGCTTCAGGGCGGCTACGACTTTCGGCTTGGCTGACACGATCTCGTTGGGCGTTTCGTGGCAACCGATGCAGGAGCGTGATTCGCCCGGTCGATAGTTAACGCACGTTCGCTCGCGCTGCACTTCCATGTAGTTCTCGTCGAGCGCCTGGAAGTATACGTTCTTGTCGGCCGGTACGTAAAAGTGCGCCGATCCGTCTTTCTCCACCAGCACTACGCCGACCTGGATCTTCAGCCCCAGGTGAGTGGCGCCTGTGATCGTAACGTGCTGCTGGTCGGACGTGTCGCCGCCCCAACGCCTGCGCGAGGCCCAGGGTCGCGGAATCTGCTCGTTGATGCGGATGTACTTTATCGATCCGCGCGGGGTCTCTTCCATTCCCTGGTAGATGTCGGTGACGATGCAGACCGCCAGGCCCTTTTTCGCCAACTCGGGGTTCAGGGCGCCCTTGAGCACTACGGGCATCTTGCGTTTCTTCAGCGGGATGGGCTGGAACAGACCGATCTCCGGGTCCGAGTGGATCACCGCAGTGTCGCCCGATTCGCTCAGCAGGCAGATGTCCCAGGCGGTGGGGTGCTTCCAGTTCTTCTCGACGTTCATCGAGACCAGGAAGAAATCTTCCGATAGCGGGAGGGGCTCCTTGAACAGGCGGTGGGGGCCCCATTTGCTCTCGCGATCGTGCCAGAATCCGCCCTGTCCGCGTACGTCTACGTCGGGGGTGATGTAGGTCATAGGTTCGCGCGTGCGGATGTTCTTGGTCATGTCGATGCGGATAACCGTGCCCACGCCGTTTTGCGGGTAGTGGGGCACGCCCAGGAACACGAACTTGGTATTCGTTCCGGGGATCGCCCGTCCCTGGTGGAACGATGCGGGGTATGCGATGTCGCTGCCGTAGATTTCCGCCTGGCCGGTTCCGTCGGGTCTCACGGCCCAGAGGCACTTGTTGGTGACCGAGCCCTTTTCGAGATACTCCCAGCGGGTGTACATGATTCGCCCGTCGTTGAGGATTGTGGGCGTCGCTTCACTGACGGCGGAGTTCGTGAGCTTCTCCAGATTCTTACCGTCCGCGTCCATGCGGTACAGCAGCGTGGTGCAGAAGATGTCCGGCCCGTCGCAGAGAATACCGTACTGGCAGCGCGATGAGATGAACACTATTCCGCCGTCGGGCAGGTAGACCGGGTTCATGTCGTCGGTGCCGTGGTGATAACCGACGCGGTATTTCTTCTGGATCTCTTTCTCGTTGTGCGGGGCCAACAGGACCTGGCGGACGGCGCCTGTTCGTTTGCCGGTCTTCGGGTCGATCGGGACTTCGTAGATTCGGAAGCCTTCTTCGCGTTCTTTCTTCCAGGCGAAGACGACCTTGTCGGCGTTGAAGTGCAGATCGAATCGGCCGAAGATTCCTTCCTTCATCTCCGGGATCAGATCGATCACATCACCGCTTTTCAGGTCCAGGACGCACAGGTTCCCGCCGAACTTGCTGCATCCGTTGATGAAGTCGGTGTAGTAGTGGTTCGACTGGTACTTGAACCGTTTGACGAACAGGAGCTTTTCAAAGTCCATCAGCGGGTTGTCTTTGATCAGCGCGTCGTAGCGGACCTTCTGGACTTCAGCTTTGAAGGCGATCATGGCGTCGGGTGTGATTTCGGTTTCGGCCATCTTGGCGGCTTTGGTTTCGATCGCGTCGAGCCGTGCGAGACTCTTGTCGATATTCGCGCCGGTCTTCTTCAGGTTGCTCAGCATCGCTCGCAGTCCGCCGATGTCGAGCTCCTTGAGTTTGTCCATCACGCCTTCGTAGGCTCGCGAGCGGAGGTACGCCAGACGCACCTTGGCCAATCCGGAGGCGTCTTTAGCGCCCTTGGCGAGTTTGGCCGCTTGCCTGGCGTGCATCGGCGAGCGGTGAGACGCCGCTACGTAGCGTTTGGCCAGGTCAGCGTAATCGCCCGGGGTCCAGTCGTTGCGCCAGATGCCGTCCTGGATCTCCCAGGTCATTTCATTGCGGGCCGCTTCGTCGGTGAAGGTTCTTCGCAGGAACGACCAGATCGGGATGTTGGGGTTCTGCTTCTGCCCGGGTGCGGCGATGAGTATCTTGACCTGACCGTTGAGGCTCAAAGCTCTGCCGATCTTACCGGTTTCGAGCTTGGCGCCTTTCATGCTAATCGCATGGTTATGGTTGCCCGATGCGTCCATGGTGTCTGAGTCGAAGGGCCAGTGAGCGCCCAGGCCGTTGGCTCCGAGCGCGTCGGGCTTGGTTGCGACGCCCTTTAGCTCCTTCTCTCCAAGCGCCCGCCGGTAGATCCGCACATCGTCGATCAGGCCGGTGAAGTACGAGTCACGCCCGGGGAAGTCCGGCGAGGTGTACCCGATCTTTCCGACGGCGCCTTTCGGATCGTAATCGCTGCCGAGATTGCCTCTGGCTTCGGCTTTTCCGTCCACGTAGATGATCTGTCCTTTTTTAGTTCCGACCAGTGCTACGTGATGCCATTTTCCGTCGGCCACATTCGACGTACCGCGGAACACGCCTGTTGAATGGACGTCCATGCAGACTCGCCCGCCGCCAAGGAAGATCGTCTTACCGTTACGTTGCCATCGATTGTTCGGCTGGCATTTGGCGAAGATCGTTCCGCTGTGGCTCCTGGTCTTGATCCATGCGGCGATGGTGTATGAGTCCCGCGACATGTCCGGCAGGCCGGTAGGCTCCTTGGACGGCGGGCGTTTGCCGACCATCGCGTTGCGTGTGGCGATCATCGACTCGTGCCAGGTGGCTTTCTTCACGTAGTCGGCGCCCATCGCCGGCGCCAGCAGTGCTGCTACAACGAGAACAGCTAAAAGGGCGGTAATGAGTTTGGCGGTTGCGTTTGGCATCGTTTGTTGCTCCTGCGAGGTTTTTCTATGCAGACTATCTCTTGTCTTCGGGTAGCGGGGCGGTGGTTGATCTTGCGTTTTCGAACGTCGGGACCGGGCGGAAGTTCGGATGGTCCTTGTACGACAGATTCTTGCGCCCGTAGTAGGTTCCGTAGTACTGTCCGTTGGCGTCGACCCATGTCGTCAGGCGGATCATGTCTTCCAGCGGGATGTTCACTTTTCCTTTGGTGTGCACTTTGGCGAGTTTTGCGGCGATTTCGGCTTTCTTGGGATCCTTGAGCTTGACCTTGCCTTTAGAGTGCATCGCGATCAGTATGCTGGCGTGCGAACCGAGGCTCCTGGCCGGCAGGTAGCGGATGTTCCCGGGCTTGGGATGGTTCTCGCCGATCGTGGGGAACAGATCGAATCGCCTGCGTCCCTTGCCCCTTCGCCGCTCGCGGATGAGGTTTTCGTACGAACGGCTGAACAGGGTGGTCATCTCGCCGCTCAGGTCGAGTTTGCCCTTGGGCTCCTTGCCCGAATGGCATTTTACGCAGTGCTTGTCGAGCACCGGCTGGACGTCGGTGGGGTAGTGGATGGGACGCGAACCGGACTTTTCACCCGGCTGCGGACCGGGGACCGAAGGCGTGCGTTTCAGCGCGATCACCACTTTAGGCTTGGCCGACACGATCTGATTGGGCGTTTCGTGGCAGCCGATGCACGATCGCGTCTCGCCAGGCATGTAGTTCACCGCCGTTCGTTCGCGCTGGACCTCCATGTAGTTCTCGTCGAGCGCCTGGAAGAAGATGTTCCTGTCGGCCGGTACGGTGAAGTGGGCCGATCCGTCTTTTTCGACCGGTACGACGCCGATCTGGATTCTCAGGCCCAGGTTGGTGTCCTTGCTGATCGTCGCATGCTGCTGGTCGTAACCGTCTCCTCCCCATCGGCGTCGTGCGGCCCAGGGTCGCGGGATCTGCTCGTTGATGCGGATGTACTTGATCGACCCTCGCGGGGTGTCCTCCATTCCGTGGTAAATATCGGTCACCACGCAGCGTGCGAGGTTCTGTTTGGCCAGCTTCGGATCGAGCGAGCCTTTCAGGACAGGCGGCGTTTTTCGCTTTCGCAGCGGGAAGGGTTGGAACAGACCTATCTCGGGGTCCGAGTGGATAAGCGCCGTGTCGCCGGCTTCGTTCAGCAGGCAGATGTCCCATGCGGTGGGGTGCTTCCAGTTCTTGTCTACGTTCATGGAGACCAGGAAGAATTTTTCCGATAGCGGGAACGGTTCCTTGAACAGGCGCCTGGCGCCCCATTTGCTGTTGCGATCGTGCCAGAAGCCGCCCTCGGCGCGGACGTCGATGTCGGGCGTGATGTACGTCATCGGCTCGCGCGTGCGGATGTTCTTGGTCATGTCGATGCGGATGACCGTTCCCACGCCGTTCTGCGGGTAGTGGGGCACGCCGAGGAATACGAACTTGGTGTTCGTGCCGGGAATGGCTCTGCCCTGGTGGAATGTCGGCGGCAGGGCGATGGCGTTTCCGTATATTTCGGCCTGTCCGGTCCCGTCGGGCCGGACGGCCCAGAGGCACTTGTTGGCTACTGCGCCCTTGTCGACGTATTCCCAGCGGGTGTAGATGATTCGCCCGTCGTTGAGGATCGACGGCGTCGCCTCGCTGACCGATGAGTTGGTGAGCTTCTTCATGTTCTTTCCGTCCGCGTCGATGCGGTACAGCAGCGTGGTCGTCAGAATGTCTCCCGCGTCGCATAGGATGCCGTAGTGGCATCGCGTGGATATGAACAGTATCCCGCCGTCGGGCAGGTAGCACGGGTCCATGTCGTCTGTGCCGTGGTGATAACCCCGCCTGTAGAGCTTCTGTATTTCCGCTTCATTTTTCGGCGGGAACGTAACCTGGCGGGGCTTGCCGATTCGCTTGCCGGTCTTCGGATCGATTCCGATCTCGTACAGGAAGAAGCCGACTTCTCGCTCCTTTTTCCACGCAAATACGATCTTCCGGCCGCTGAAGTGCAAGTCGAATCGGCCGAAGATTCCCTCCTTCATCTCCGGTATCAGATCGGTCACTTTACGCGTCTTTAAGTCCAGTACGCACAGGTTGCCTCCGAATGTTCTGCACCCGTTGATGAAGTCGGTGTAGTAGTGGTTCGACTGGTACTTGAACCGCTTGACGAACAGGAGTTTTTCAAAGTTCATCACCGGATTGTTTTTCAGCATCGCGTCCAGAGCGATGTGCTTAGCCTGGGCGGCGCTTTTGACACTCGGTCGTTTGGCCAAAGCGGTTCCAGCGAACTGGAGCAGCATTGCGGTGGTTGCAAGTAAAGCCAGGGCGACAACTCTTCCGTTACGTCTATGACGCATAGTATCCATATCTTTCTTACTCCGGGATGAAGGCTATTGAAGGTCGGGCAGCACCATTTTACCGGCCGCCTGTTCTTTCGTCTTGTAGTAGGCGCCGTAGAACTCCGAGTTGCTGTCGAGCCAGAGCGTCAGGCGGTGGAGGTCCTCGGCGGGGAGTTTGAGTTTGTGATGACCCTTTTCGAGCATCTGGAACAGCGGCGAGGCCTTGGCGCCGAACTTGCCCGCGATGGATCTGCTCCCGCCGTGCACGCCGCCCCTGATCGAACCGTTTGTTACGTGGAAGTAGAAACCGTATTTGCCCGCCAGCGAGACGTACGACTGAGTCCATCCGTATTTATTGGTTACGATGTTCCTCAAGTCCGGGGCGATCTTCTTGCGGTCCTTCTTGGCGTTGTTCTCGGTGTGGCACTTGATGCAGTGCTTGTCGAGCACCGGCTGGACCAGTCGCGGGTAGTTGAACGGATTTGATCCGTCTACTTCCGCTCTGATCTTCGAGGGCTTGCGTTTCATCGCCATCGGCATTTTGGGCGCCTTGGACGCTTTCGGTGTGGCCAGTTTGCGTTCGTGGCAGCCCAGGCACGTCAGTCGCTCACTGGGGTGCACGTAAGTCGCCGATCGCATCGATTGCACGGCCAGGCCGCGGGCGTCGAGTGCCTGGAAGTAGATCGGAACGCCTACCGGAGCCTGGAAGTAGCAGCTTCCGTCGGCTTCGACCGGCACGTCGCCGAGGATGGCTCGCGCGTTTGTTTGCGACGCTACGCCGATTCGCGGCTTGTTCGGCGGGGCGGTGGATTTCGGCAGCATCTGCACGATTCGCAGCGATTTGATCTTCGTGTCTTTGGGCCACTCGAAGTCGGAGTCGTATACGTTCATCACCGCGATAGTGGCCTGGCGGCCGGGTTGCGTCTGTGTCGGAATGACTGGCGGCTTGGTGCGGGCCCGCAGCGGGATCGGGCTCAGGCACGGGACCGCAGCGTCGCGGTAGAGCAGTTCGCGGTTCCCGAATCGATCGATCAGGTACAGCCCGCGGTTTTTGGCGGCCGGGTCGTGGATGCAGAGGTAGAAATCCTCGCTCAGCGGCCAGGGTGTTCCGTATCGCATGCCGGTCCTGGTGTTGGTTTCGGATTCGGGGAACGGAGCCTCGGGCGTCAGGCGTTTTACCTGGCTCATTGCGTTGTCGTCTTCGATTCGCTGGTCGATCAGCACCAGCGATCCGATCGCGTTTCCGTGATGTGCGCCGGTGACCGCGACGTACCTGTGCGAATTGGGAATCGCTCGGATCTCCATTTCCATCCAGGGGCGTTTCTTGCGATCTACGGGATAGTTACCGTGCAGGCTCCGCGGATCTCGCCCGTCGGGGTAGGACATCCAGATGTGGTGTGCGACGTTGGTGTCGCGATCGATGTAGTCCCATCGCGTGTAGACCAGCATTCCGTCGTTGTCGACGCTGGGCTGCCACTCGTGCGTTTCGTGGTGGCTCAGCGGGGTGATGTCGGTTCCGTCGGACTTCATTGCGAACGTCGTATAGACCGGGCAGTGTCGCCCGCAGCGGAGGTATCCGCCTCGCCGCAGCGAGATAAACGCGACGCGTCCGTCAGGCAGGAAGCACGGGTCGAAGTCGTCTGCGTCGCCGTCGGTGATCTGCTGGAGATTCGAACCGTCTGCGTTGCACTTGAAGATGTGGTAGCTGATCTCCGGTCCCCATGTGTAGGTTTTTTTGGCTTTGGACTGGGTCCAGGCGAACATGATCGTCTTGCCGTCGTAAGACAGTTCCGGCGACAGGAACGAACCGCCGATGAGTTTCTTGCCTTTCAGACGGCCGGACTGGACTATCGAGTTCTCCAGCAGATTCGTCGCCTTGGGCTTGTCGCCGAACGGGTCGGACAGCACGTAAAGTCCGCCGCCCGGTTTAGTGTTGCACCCGTAGAACTGATCGCACATGTGGAACGGTCCGCCCGGATCGACGCGCGTGATGAACAGCAGCTTGTCGAAGTTCAGCAACGGGTTAGAAAACGCGATCTTGCGGCGGAGCTTGCAGACCTTGTCGAACGTTTCTCGACTCGGCGTTTCGGACCGAAGCGCCTTGAGCTGGCTCGTCAGCTTGCTGATGTCGGCGGCGTCTTTCATCGTAGCGATCTTTGCAGCAAGAGCTTCCGTTCGCCGCAGGACGACGTCTGTCGGAGTCTTGTCGGATTCGAGTATCAGGGCCTCTTTAGCCAGCGACTGATCCGCGATTTTGTCGAACCATTTTCGGTTGGCTATATCCTTCTGTAGATATCCGTACTCGTCGCCAGCGGGCGGTAATCGTTTGGGCGCGGCTCGGCGAGCCCGGGCGGGTGCGGCCTTGAGGTTCTCGATCTTGCCGACGGCGATAACCGAGCCCCATCTGTCTCGCGACGGGACAGTGAACGCGGCGCCGGATTTGGCGTCGAGGCTGAAGATCGTCCACGGGTAGCTCCTACCGCTAATAACGGTGTCCATCTTACCGCATTGGCGCCAGTCGCCGGCGAGTTTGAGCGCTTTGGGGTTCAGCGTTTCTTGCAGGCAGATATACAGGCGTCCGGCCGTTTTAACGGTGCAGGTGTAACGCGCCGGCCCGTTGTGTTGATGCGAGGTGAACTTCAGCCCTTGGAGAAACTTCGGCACTTTGCTGAACGTGTAATTTCGGTTGGGATGTATGGCGGCGTTCTCACCCATACTGCCGGCCGCCAGCGGTCTGCTGGCCGAGATCGAAACCGTCGCGGCCGGATCGGCGCCACGGGCCGAGCCCGCCAGCAGAATCGCCATCGTCAACGACAAGACCATCAGACGAGAATTCACCATCGCTAAGCTCCTAATTCATGTCGCAATAATGCGCCTATAATACCAGATAACGCCCGCCGGATGGTAGTCTTGCTACTGACGGGAAAAAGACTATCATCATTTCACAGGCCCGCAGCGGGTCGACACTGGAGATACAGATGCGTAAAAGCGGCTTGATCGGACTGATAGTGTGTGTAATCGCAGCTTCCAACGCTGCTACGGCGCCGGTGGATGTCTCCGAACTCCTGCCGAAGAAGCCCGCCGGTCTGGGGCGCCCGTCGACGGATCGTGCGGCGTGGAAGGCTCTGGCGGCCGCACCGGGATACGACGGCATCGTCGATCAAGCGGCCGGGCTCATAGGCAAAGCCGTGCCGCAGCAGAGCGATGAACTCTACCTGGATTTCTCGCGAACGGGCAATCGCAGCAGGTGGCAGCGAGTCGCTTCGTCGCGTCGGAGCAGGATCGGCCTGTTTACTGTGGCCGAGTGCCTCGAGAACCACGGGCGATTTATCACCGATCTGGAAAAGGTCATCGCTGCGGTCTGCAGTGAGCGTACGTGGGTCTATCCGGCCCACGACAGATCGCTTGGGAACTTCAAGGGCAAGACCATCGATATCGATCTGGCCTCTTCGTATGTCGGATGGGAGATGGCGACGGCCAAGTACCTGTTGGGCGACAAGCTCAGTGTCAAGACACGCAAGCTGATCGACGCCAACCTCCGCAAGCGAATATTCGATCCGTACATGGCGATGGTGGGCGGTAAGCGGCGAGCGAACTGGTGGATGTCGACGACGAATAACTGGAACGCTGTATGCCTGGCCGGCGTGACCGGAGCGGCGCTGGCGAATATCGAATCGCCCGTCGAGCGAGGGAAATACGTAGCCGCGGCGATGAAGTACTCCAGGAGCTTCCTGGCCGGCTTCACGTCCGACGGATACTGCAGCGAGGGGCTGGGTTACTGGTCATACGGGTTCGGGAACTACGTGCAGCTTGCCGAGACGATCTGGCAGGCTACAGGCGGTCAGATAGACATGATGGAGGCCGGCAACGTCAAGGCGCCGGCGATGTTCCCCTGGCGGATCGAGATCATAAACGGCGTGTCGCCTGCGTTCGCCGACTGCAGCGTCGGGACCCGGGCTTCGAAGGATATGGTGCATTTTCTATCCCGCCGCTACTCCCTCGGCGCCGACCCCGCGGACGACAAGAGCCTGATAGGTTATAAGGGTCGCCTGCCCCTTACGATGATATTCTCGTTCCCCAGCTCGATCAGTGCGATCCATAAGGGCGCCGCAGCGGCCGGGCCGGGGCTGCGAACCTGGTTCGACAAGGCCGGAGTGCTGATCGGCCGTCCTGGACCGAAGTCAAAATGCCTGATAGGCGTCGCGCTTAAAGGCGGGCATAACGCTGAGCACCATAACCATAACGATGTCGGATCGTATCTTGTCGTCCTCGGTAAGACGCCGGTGCTCGTGGACCCCGGCTCCGAGGTCTACACCTCGCGAACATTCAGTTCGAAACGCTACGACAGCGGCGTGCTGAACTCGCTGGGGCATCCGGTTCCGCGTATCGCGGGAAAACTCCAGCGAAGCGGTAGACGCTGCAAGGGTGTTGTTCTCAAGACTGAGTTCGCCGACGACGCTGACACGCTGGTGCTGGATATCCGCTCGGCGTACGGAAAGAACGTTCCACAGCTTGAGAAGCTCAACAGGACGTTCGTCTACAGCCGCAAAGGCTCCGGATCGCTGACAGTCAGCGACGAAGTGAGTTTGAGCAAGCCGTCAACGTTCGAGACCGTGCTGATCACGCTGGGCAAGTGGAAACGCAGCGGAAGCAATGCTGTAATCGTAAGCGACGGTGGTCGGGAACTGCGAGTGGAGATCGACGCCGGCGGGGCGGGCTTCGAAATAAAGTCCGAGCAGATCAAAGAGGACGTCCGAACCAAAACCCTCCCAACGCGAATTGGAATCACGCTCAAGAAGCCCGTGACCAAAGCGACAGTAACACTGAAGATCACGCCGGTGAAGTGATGATTCTACCGTGCGCGTTCGTAGACGCGCCGTCTCGCCTGCCCTCGAGCCCGCGTGCGCGGGCTCCGGAGACAGCGGCGCAAGATTACTTCGCTTTGGCCGGCGTTTTCTTCTGCAGCGATAACCATGTCAGTGCTGCGGTGGGGACTATCTCGTGTCCGCCCTGGAATATCGTGACTCTCGCCGTGCCGGACGTCTTACGCAGCAGCGGGACTTTCGGTCCGTATGTCCGGTCGGTAAGCTTCTTTCGCAGGTGAGTGGGCACTTCGGATTTTTCCACCATGTGTGCGATGTCGGCGTCTGATATCCGATCGGCCGGCGCCGCGACCGCGTTGAAAGCACGCAGCGTGTGGCTGATCGGGACCGAGCCTCTGTGCCCGTCGTGGATCCCGGTGTTTATGTCCAGATTCACGCCGGCTTCTCTGGCTTTGGCCAGCCATGTCAGCGGCGAGCGGTTCTTGTATTCCAGATCGACTTTGTCGCTTGTCCCGGGCGGTCCGCCGCACGATTTCTCGATGTCGGCATAGTAGCGGCGTTTGGCTTTCCTGCACTCGGCATGCCAGGCTTTCAGATCGTATATTCCCGCCCAGGCCGAGACCCCGGCCCATATTTCCGGAGCCCGACCGGCCATCAGCATCGCTATGTGCCCGCCGCCGGAGACGCCGACGAGATAGATGCGATTGACATCGATCTTGGCGACCTTCTGCGCGTACTTTACGGCGCTGACAATGTCGTCGACCGCCATTTGCGATCCGCACGCCTCGGGTCGCCTGTTCGGTCCGCGGAAGTCCGGGCCTATAAACGCCCAGTTGTTTTTCACGCACCAGGGCCCGTAGGGGCACCGTCCGCCGACCTGCCGGTAGTTGGCGCTCCATGTGTGCAGGCCGACCAGCAGGGGAACAGGCGTTTTCGATTCAGGTGCGTAGAAGATCGCCGGCTGGTCGCTGGAGTCAGCAGAGCAGGGATACTTGATCTGGCGCGCCGAATCGCCGCCCAGCAGCGGTGGGGCGCCCAAAGCCGACCCCGCCCAGACCGCGGCGCCCGCCAGCGAGGCGGCGCGCAGGAATTCACGTCTCGATTGCATGTGCATTCTCGCGATCCGGTTTAGCGGCCGATGAAGGTGACCATCGCGTGCCAGCCTTTTCCGCTGGACAGCACGCCGGGTGTCTTATCTTTGACGTCCGCAGGTCCGAACTCGCCGGCGCAGTAGCAGCCGAACAGCGTGATGTCCTTGCCGGTTACGCCCTGGAATGCGGCCAGTTCGTCGCCGAGGTTGTCGAGCTTGCCTTTGCGTCCGGCGCAGTCGAAGGCGAGCATGGCGATCGGTTCGGCGTCCAGTTTCTTCTTGGCTTCCGCCGCTCCGTCTTTGGCTGTGGCGATCACGGCGTCATTCGTCTTTGCCTGCCTGCCGGCGAGTGCGACTTTGAAATCGCCGGAGAGCATGATCCCGATCGCGCTGTCGCTGTAGAGCTGGCCCTGGTAGTGCAGGAACGTTTCGCCGTCATTCTTCGAGATCGAACCGCCGGTGATCGGGAAGTCCTTGCCGACGACTTCCTGCAGGCCGTCCATGAACAGCTGGTTCTTTGGGGAGTGCGCGTCGGCGACGGTGATCAGGAGCTTGGAGTCGGCTTTCTTCTTGAGTTGCCCCGCCAGTTTGCGGCCGCCGTCGCCGAGCACCTTTGTGAGTTTGGGCTTGTCGGTTTCGAACGACAGGCCCTTGGCGCCCATGTTCTTGACCAGTGCGGTCTGCACGTCGATCCCGGCTCCACCGATTCCCAGCACGCAGACCGTGTCGAGGTCGTTTGCGCCGCCCTGGGTGAACGCGCCGTATCCGGAGAAGCCGATCACGACGTCCTTGCCGAACACCTTGGTGACCGCATTAACGACTTTGGTCTTGAGCTCTTTATCGTCGAAGCAGTCGGTCACGAGCACGACTTTCGGAGTCGTGGCGCCCATGGTCTTCTTGAGCGCCGCGGCGGCGCTCGTGCCGGCGATAGTGGGGTCTTCGTTGTCGGCGATCGCCGACTCGATCACGATCGGGGCTCTGAGTCGTGTCGTACTTGGCCTGTACTTCGGCGCCTCAGCGGCGCTTCCGCAGCCTGAGACGAGCATGGCGCCGAACATTGCGACGACGAGCAGACCGGCCAGAGTTTTCATTTGACGATTCATAGCATTCTCCTGTCTGAAAAAGTTTTTAACGTGTGCCGCCCTGAGCGAGCGAGTTTTTTAATAGTACAATAGTACAACGCGTTTAATGTAGCCGATCAGTGTATCGATGTACAGAAGCCCCATTCGAGTTTGCTGTCGAGAAGGGGTTTGTCGGGGAATTTGGCTCCGATCCATTTGATCCATGCGAACTTGTTGGAGGCGCCAGGCAGGGGGGAGGCTACCGCGGCCATCTGGCGAACGCCCGTTCCGTCCGGATCGTGGACCAGGACGCCGAAGCGATACTCCCGCCCGGTCGTCGGCTTGAGCACCTTCATCATCGGGCGCATCGGTACGGATATCTCGTATGTCGTGATGTCCTTCTCACGTTTGATCGCGACAACCGACTTGGCCAGCGGTTCTGTCGGCAGGGCGGTCGGTTTCTGCGTGTCGCCGAGCGAATCGCCGGGTTTGGCGATCTGGTAACATTTTCCGTCCTTGATCACGAATTCGTAGCGAGCGGTCTTGTCGTCTGCGGATTTGCCGGTGGAAGCCTTGCCGTAAGCCAGTGCGAACTGGATCGCATCCGCGGATTTGTCGAACTTGTCTTCCTGGACCTGGACCGCCAGGCAGAAGTTCCGCTTGTTCCAGTAGGTCCGCACGACGGTCTTCTTGTCCTTGCAGGCAAATGTCACAGGCACTGCATCGTTGAGCCACTCGGTTATGTCGCCGTCGATCTTCGGCTTGACGTACGGCGTCGTGGCGCAGATCACCTGCTGGGCGATGGTGACGGTCTGTCCGCCGCCGACTGCGGTTATCGTGTACGGATAAACGTGAGTCTTGCTGGCGATCGCCTTTTCCAGTGCGAACGGGAGATGCTTGCTCTCCCGGGCCTTCAGCGAGACGTCGAACTGTGTCTTGTCGGCTTTCCACCCATCGGGCAGTTTGACGGTTATCTTGCCGGCGTACGCCGCGTCCAGCAGATTCACCACGGTCAGCCCGCTTACCGGACCGGTGTCCGGCGGCACTACTATGTTGTCGGCCCGCAACGCCACAGGCACTTTACTGGCGGCGTCCTGGCCCATTGCAACGCACAGGCACGCCAGCATCACCACGACGCACGGCGCGGCTATCTTGAAAAATTTCATGGTTCCTACTCCTTGGCCGGTTTGATGACCTTAACGCGGATACTCCTGAATCGGTAGATCTTGCCCTTCTCGCCGTGATGCTGCAGAGCGAGGTAGCCTTGTGCGTCCACTGCATCCTTGAAGTCGGTCGTCATCACGCCGTTTACCGAGATCTTTAGCCGATCGCCGACGCACTCGATGCGATACTTGTTCCAATCGTCGCGTTTGAAGCTGTCGCCGGCGTTCTTGCGGAACGCTGCAATCGTCTCTTTCTTCTTCTTGTTGGGGTGCAGCCAGCCGCGGCGCCCTTCGTCGTACAGGCCGCCGGACCACTTGCGGGCTGACGGGTCAACTTCGGCCTGGTATCCGAAGACCTTGTTCGGCTTGCGGTGGCAGCGGAACATGAATCCCGAGTTGCTCTTGCCTTCGGGCATCTTCACTTCAACTTCGAAGATGAAATCTGCGTACTGCTTCGCCGTCGTCAGGAAGAATTTTCGTTTGGTTGTCGTCAAGTGGATCTCGCCGTCGACTACCGAGGCCTTGCCCCATTCGTAAGGATTGGTCCAGCCGCTGAGCGTCTTGCCGTCGAACAGGGCGGTCCACTCGCCATCGACCGCCGGAGTTTTGGCGCCGCTGGCGGCCTGCTTTACATCGTCGACGATCAGCATGTTTGTCAGCACCTTTGCGATCTTGTGATCGCCCCAGGTCCAGACGATTTTGTTTTCGCGATCGAACTCGATCAGGTGTTGGCCTTTGCCCTGGTTGCCGTGTCCTAGCCAGTTGGCCACGACAATGTTGCCGTTTTTCAGCGTGTCGAAACCGGAGAAGCAGTCCAGCAGGATATCCGGATGGGCCTTCTTCCCGCCCACCGAAGATACGGTCTTACCGTCTGCGTCGAGTTCCACTATTACGACGGCCCCGGCCGTCGACACCAGTGTGTTCCCGCACGGTAGGCGGACTGCTTTGTAGCCCTTGCCGGGGATTTTGGCCTCCCAGACGATCTTGCCTTTTGTGTCGACTTCGACCACACGCTTGCCGATCGTCAGCAGTATGTTCCCGTTCTTCAAACTCCGCATGAGGCGAAGGTTCCCGAAGCCCTTGAGCAGCAGTTCGCCGAGCTTCTTGCCCTTGGCGTCGATTGTGTAGATGACGATTCCGCCCCGTCCGCCCGCGGCGAGCAGCGTATTACCGCAAGGCAGACGCCTGGCGGTATTGACGCCCTTGAACGAATCGATCGACCAGAGCTTCTTGCCGGTAGCCAGATCGTACTCGCCGGCGCCGTTGCCGTGACTGACGAGGACCGTCTTTCCGTCGATAATCTGCAGGTCGCGCGATCCGCCGGGAATAGCTGTCGTCCAGTTGTTCTTGGCGTCTGTCTGGTCAACGTAGATAAGGTTGTTGGACTTGTTGTCGACGCCGAGAAACTTGTGGGTGACGTCGGCGGCCCGGGCGATCGATCCGAAGATTCCAACAATCGCGATGAGTGCGACGATACGGCTTGCGGATACTCTCATTATTGACTCCATGGGGTGTTACTTTGCGGACGCCTTGCTCTTGTCGGCTACGGCGTAGAGGTATCGTCCGGTGTTTACGTACAGTACGCCGTCTGCTGTGATCGGCGTGCCGGACATCTTATCAAGCAGGCCGATCTTGTTCAGTATTTTCTTTTTTCTGTCGGCCTTGAAGACCCAAAGCTCTTTCTTCTCCGTGCCGAGGTAGACTTTTCCGTCGACGGCGAATGTCGAACTCCACAGCGGCGAGCCGGGCCAGTACGGATGGCTCTTGAATTTCGGATCGGTGCTGTGGACCCAGTGATGCTCGCCGGTCTCGGCGTC
>PVBE010773894.1_pt1 | contig 17041 bp, 16 predicted proteins | sample 1631181 | NCBI WGS metagenome assembly PVBE01 (sample SAMN08397723, study PRJNA350692) | Marine metagenome, whole genome shotgun sequencing project. | isolation source: water | place: Pacific Ocean | collected 2012-04 | reverse complement strand
TGGATCGCTTGCTTGAGCGAGATGCGGACCGGGCGGCCTTCGACTAACGCCACCATGTTGGCGTTGAAGGACGTTTGCAGCGGAGTCATCTTGAAGAGTTGGGCGAGCGTCATCTGCACGTTGCCATCGCGCTTCAGCTCGACAACGACACGGAGGCCGTGACGATCGGATTCGTCTCGGAGATCGGCGATACCATCCAGGCGTTTATCGCGGACGAGATTGGCGATCTGCTCCACCAGAGCGGCCTTATTGAGCTGGTACGGCAACTCGGTGTAGACGATCTGCATACGATTGCCGCGCGCGGTCTCTTCGACGTGGTGCACCGCGCGCATGACGAAGCGGCCTCGGCCGGTGGCATAGAGGTCGCGGAGCCAGACGCGGTCCTGGCCGGCAAAGACGATCGCGCCGGACGGGAGTTCAGGCCCCTGAACCACCGCCATGAGTTCGTCGACACCCGCTTCGGGGTTCTCGAGCAGCATCTTGACGCCGTCGGCGATCTCACCGAGATGGTGGGGGGGGATGTTGGTGGCCATCCCAACGGCGATGCCTGCCGCGCCATTAATGAGCAGGTTGGGGAGACGCGCTGGTAGAACGATCGGTTCGTTCAGGCTGTCGTCGAAATTGGCCCGGAAGTCGACGGTCTGCTTGTCAAGGTCGGCGAGGAGCTCCTCAGCGAGGGCGCTGAGCCGGGCTTCGGTGTAGCGCATCGCAGCGGGCGGGTCGTTATCGATCGAGCCGAAATTCCCTTGGCCATCGACCAGGGGGTAGCGCAACGTGAAATCCTGGGCCATGCGCACCATGGCCTCATAGACCGGCGAATCGCCATGCGGGTGATACTTGCCGAGTACCTCGCCGATGATGCGAGCGCACTTCTTGTGGCTGGAGTTGGCACGCAAGCCGAGGTCGTCCATGGCGTAGAGGATGCGGCGCTGGACCGGCTTCAAACCGTCGCGGACGTCCGGGAGCGCGCGCGAAACGATGACGCTCATCGCGTAGTCGAGATACGACGTGCGCATCTCGTCGACGATGCGTCGCGGACGAATATTCTGTGATTCCGTGACCATGCGTACCCTTCAGCCGACAAGACCTCACGACACAAGGCCTCAAAAGACAGGCCCTCAGATCACTGCGGCGAGGGCTAACGAACGCGCTTCAGGCTTCAACGCCCTGGGTTACCCAGAGCGGAGCGGGAAGTCTTCTTTCGCTCGTGTTTTCTCGCACTTCGCAGTGCTCAGGCTCGTTCATATTGTACCAGCGCGGAGCCTCAGATACGCGGTCGTTGGAAACAGAACGGGGCACGAATTCGCCGGGATCGCTCCGGGCTCAACGGGAGATGCCGGTCGTAGCTGAAGACGCTCTCGATCCGGGCGATCCAAGTCAGCTCAGGCGTCCAACAGTCGCTGCGCGAAGTCTGGCTGGCTTCGATCGACAAGGCGCCAATGCGCGGGGATTCGATTGGCGACGCCCTGCGTGGAGAGGAAGGCCCTGAGCTCCTGGCGCCGATCGGTGGGGATGGCGCAGCCGTCCCAGGTGAGGGCGCCCCGGCTGCCGCGCAAGGCACGATCGACCACATCTTGGAGCACGTCGTCCTGACCGACCCCCGCCGGATCCATCGCGTAGCCCTCGGGAGGATTGCCGTTGAAGTGGAGGACGTCCGGACCAGGGCCACCGGGAAGACCGGCGCCTCGTGGGGAGAGCAAGGCATCGAAAAGCCAGCCGTATACCCCGGGTCGCTCGGTCGGCGCGGGGAGTCCGTGCAGCGCGACCGTCGATGCTCCCGAAGCGGTGCCGCCACATTCGACAAGGGCGTAGCGCTGGCCTTCCGTTCGGGCGATGACCGAGAGTTGCGGCGCTGTTAGCCACTGGATCCAGGAATGGATCTCCGCGCCGGGCTGGAATCTGATGGAAACCGGCACATAGCCATTCGCGAGGGAGAGCGAGGCGCAATACGCAATGCCGACATCGCGCAGAGTGCACCCGAGAACGACCACGGAATCATCGTCGACGGGCTCGGCCTCAAACTTATCCAGGAGCTGACGCGGGTAGGCGTTGGAACCGACCGCCAGGAGGGGGATGCGCTGGGAAAGGGGCGCGGCATCGAGCAGATCCAGCGCTTCGCTGAGGGGGACGATCGATTGCCCCAAGTCGACCGGGACGGCGGCGAGAGAGGATGCCTCTTCGTAGTGAGGTTGAACGGCATAAATCCGGCCGTGCCGGTAGAGGTAGGGACGACGTTCAACGGCTGGTCGCGGATCCGGATAGCGGCACGGTTCATCGTGGAGCGATGGGTAACCCGAGGCTGGGGTTGGTGAGCGCATCAGTGATCTCCCGGACCAGTATCGCGCTTCCACGATTGTGGCGTCGCGCCCGCCACCATGAGTCGCCCACTGTCAGACCTCAGCCACGGGCGGGGGCCTGGAGGTAAGGAGCAGGGAGCCGCTACGCTGCCCGCGTTCCACGCTGGTGTCCTGAGCTCCCGCTCGATGAATAGACGTAAGGAATCGTTGATAATGCGCTACCGGAAGCTGGGCAGCACGGGACTGATGGTCTCGGAGATCGGGGTCGGTGGGGGTGGTCTGGGTCACGTCTGGGGTGCGACGAGCGACGACCTGATCCGTGAAGCGATCGACCATGCGCTGGCTGAGGGAATCAATTTCTTTGATGTGGCGCCAGGATATGGGAACGGCAAAGCGGAGGAGAATCTGGGCGAAGCGCTGCGGGGCCGCCGAGAAGAGACAGTCATCGCGACCAAGGTCTTTCTGACGGCCGACGATCTGGATGATGTGCCGGGCGCGATCGAACGATCGCTGGCGGCCAGCTTGGAGCGGCTGCACACCGATCACATCGATCTGTTCCAACTGCACAACCGGATCACGCCAGAACATGGCGATGCGCGAGGGTCGCTGCAATTGCACACGGTGCTGGGTGAGGGAGGGGTCGTGGAGACGCTCCACCGCCTGCGCGGGTCGGATCAGGTGCGGTTCATTGGGTTCACGGGGGTGGGCGATCCCAACGCGATCCGGGAAGTGATGCGAAACGGTGAGTTGGACAGCGTCCAGGCCTATTACAACCTGCTGAATCCCACCGCGGGCTTCCAGCCTGCACATGGATCGACACTCTGGAACCATGGCCAGATCTTGAATTTGGCGGCAGAGCTGGGAATGGCGGCGATCGGGATTCGGAACCTGGCAGCGGGCGCGCTGACGCCGGGCTACGACCGTCCGATCGAGACGGAGTCCTTGATGGGGCGAGATCTGCGACGCGTGGAGTCGCTGAAATTCCTGTCGGAGGATGGTGTACCGCTCTCCCAGGTCGCGACCCGATTCGTCCTGCAGCACTCCGCCATCTCCAGCGTGGTTCCCGGGGTCAAGAACGCGGCGGAGGTCTCGGACTCCATCGCCAGCGGAGACCTCCCGACGCTGGACGAGACCACGCTACAGCGGCTCGCCGATCTCGCTGCGGATGACTTCGGAGTGCCGGAGCCTCCCGGTTCCATGATGTAGAACGGGGCTCAGAGCTCCGCGCCCCCGCGCGCCCCTCGTCCGAGCGCCCGTCGCTCAGGGCCATCCCCACTCCGAGTAGGGGTCTTCCCGTGTGCCCGCCAACCGCGCCCCAACCGATGATGGATGCGACGGGAGAGACCGGCGTGGAACTCTACGAACTGACCCGCAACGTTGAATCCTTGCGACGACGCTACCTGGAGTGGCGCGCGCTGCGCGATCAGGTCCGCATCGCTGATGGGCACGGGTCCGTCCCAGCGGAACTCCTGCAGGCCTGCCGGGATTTCGACGCCAGCGTGGGGGGCGGAAGCGCGTCGGACGCTCTGGCGCCTCCCCCTGCTGTGGAGACGTTGGCGGCGGACTGGGATCAGATCGGCGACGCCGTAAAGACGTCGCTGCAAGACGAGCGCGAGCGCCACTGGCACCAACAAGGCAAGATGTTGCGCTACTCCCTCATCATCCTGGGGAATCGTGTTGCCGGGCTCGAAGCGAGCATCTTAGAGGCGCCCTTGGGCGAGGCCGAGGCCGATCAATTCCTCTTGGCCCGGCTCGTGAGCCAGCGGGAAACGCTGCGCACGGTGATCGACGGCTGGGAGCAGGCACGGAGTGCGTCCGACGTATGCAGTCTGGCTCAGATCCAGGCCTTCATCGACGACCCCTATCACGAGGCGGACAAAGAGCATCTGGAGCGGATCGTGGAGCGGGGCCGGCGTTCCGAGCTGCCGCTGTCGCTGTCATGCATCCTGCTGGTATGGGATGCCGTGACGGGCGAGATTGCCTCAGCAGAGCTTGTCCCCGAATACGGAAACAAGGCCGCTTGACGAGACCAATGCCAGATGGTTGGAGTCCGTCAGGGAATATAGGTCTCCACCAAGGTGGGTCTGGTCCGCCGAGATCTCTCCAAGGCTCACGCATACGCATTTGCACGCATTTGTTCGTGCGATCTGTCAAGGTATCCTAAAATAATGTAGGTTGCCTATCCTTCGATCAGATGGGCAATCCGTCCGAGAGGTTCGCCACGTGATCAGCCCAGAAATTCCGGACATTGTGATCAGCCGCTTGCCCGTCTACGCGCGGGCCCTTTCGCTCCTGCAAGCGCAAGGGCGGGATGTTATGAGTTCACAAGAACTTGGTCAAGACTTGGGCGTGACGCCGGCACAGATCCGCAAGGACCTGTCGTACTTCGGTCGCTTCGGAAAGCAGGGCCGCGGCTATAACGTCCAGCAGCTCCTCGATCGCTTGCAGACCATCCTGGGCTTGGATCGCGAATGGCGGTTGGCGCTGATCGGCGTTGGTCGGCTGGGACAGGCGATCCTGGGCTACGGGGGATTCAGCCCCCAAGGCTTCAACGTCGTCCGGGCCTTCGACTCCGACCCCGACCAGATCGGGCAACGGGCGGATGGGTTGCTGGTGGAGGATGTGGCGGATCTGGAGGCCTCGCTGCGGGAGACGCCCGTCGACATCGGGATCGTGGCCGTTCCGGCGCTCGCGGCACAGCACATGATCGACCTGCTCGTAGCGAGCGGCGTGCATTCGATTCTGAATTACGCGCCAATCGTGGGCCGCGTGCCCGCTGGGGTGCATCTCAAACAGATCGACCCAGTGCTCGAGCTTCAGAGCATGACCTACTACCTGAAGCGCCGCGAGTAGCTCTCTCAGGCACGGCACAACGCGGAGAGCGCGGACTAGAGCCGGAGAGTCATCCTAGGCCTGCGCCACGTCAAGCAATCCCTCATCGGAGGGGAGATTGCGGCGGATGACGTCGATGTATTCCAGAGAGAGGCTGGCCCCCTGGGCGACGCACTGGAGGGGATCGTCCGCGACGTGGCAGGGGACGCCGGTCTCCTCCGTCAGCAATTGATCGATGTTGCGCAAGAGCGCGCCGCCACCGGTGATGACGATGCCACGATCGATGACGTCGGCGGCGAGTTCTGGGGGCGTCTTCTCAAGGACCGCCTTTATCGTCTGCACGACGGCGGCCAGAGGTTCCTGCAGGGCGGTGGCGACTTCATTCGAAGTCACGGTGATGGTGCGCGGCATCTGGGAGACCTGGTCGCGCCCACGTACTTGCGTCCGCAAGGTATCCTCGATGGGCAGAGCGGAGCCAACGGCGATCTTGAGATCCTCCGCGGTACGGTCACCGATCAGGAGGTTGTGGCGGCGCTTGATATATGCCGCGACCGCTTCATCGAAACGGTCCCCGGCCACGCGGACGGACTCCCACACAACCATGCCATACATGGAGATGACAGCGGCCTCCGTGCGGCCGCCACCAATGTCGACGACGAGATTCCCGCGGGGCGTGGAGACGGGGAGCCCAGCGCCGATCGCGGCGGCGAGCGGGTCAGGGATGAGGTGCGCCGGGCGCCGAGCACCCGACTGCTCCGCGGCGTCGCGCACGGCGCGCTGTTCGACGGGGGTGACCCCAGCGGGAATGGAGATCATGACTTCGGGGCGGATCACGCTGAAACGTCCCACGACCTTGGCAATGAAATAGCGCAACATCGCCTCGACGACGACGTAGTCCGCAATCACGCCGTCGCGCATGGGCCGGATCACAGAGATGGACTCCGGATTGCGGCCAATCATGCTGCGGGCTTCCGTGCCAACGGCCACCACGGCGTTGTCACGGTGGGCAAGCGCCACGACGGCGGGCTCTTGCAGCACCACACCTTGTCCTCGAACGGACACCAGCATGTTGGCCGTACCGAGGTCGATCCCGATCTTCTTACCGAACACCGCATCCTCCGCGCTGGGCTCTAGAGCCTGGCGCACGTTACTTCAGCAACGCAACTGCGTCGACAGCCCAGCGACCCAGACTGCGTCGATCGGATCGGGGAGTCCCAGTGTATCGGAGGAGTGCCTCAGGCCGGGCGTTCCGGTGTTATCCGGTGGACGCGCGAGACCCCAAGAACGGGATCCGACCGACAACCACACCACGAAGATCAGGCAGGAAGCGCTTAACTCGCCGTCGGCGTTGGAGCCTGAGGCACGCCGGGAGCGATCTCGGCTCCGAGCGCGCGCAACTTCGCATCGAGGTCTTCATAGCCACGAGCGAGATGCGCGGCATCGCGCAATTCAGTGGTTCCGTCAGCGGCCAGCGCAGCCAGCATGAGCGATGCCGCGGAGCGGATGTCGCGCCCCTGGACGATGGCCCCGTGCAGCGGGGTGGGACCGTGGACCGTCGCGGTTGAGGCGATGACATCGATCCGTGCTCCCATGGCGCGGAGGTCTTCGACGTAGCCGAGACGATCCTCAAAGACCCGTTCATGCACGACACTCGTGCCTTGCGCTTGCGTGAGCAGGGTGGTCACGAGCGCCTGGAGATCCGTCGCGAGACCGGGGTAGGGGACGGCTTGGACGTTCGCGGCGACCAAGGGCGGGCCACCCGTCACGCGGAGGCCACCGTCCTGTTCATCGATCGTCGCGCCGATCTCGTTCAGCTTTGAGAGCAAAGCGGAGAGGTGGGATGGCACTGCACCACGGATCAGGATGTCACCACCGGTGATTGCGGCCGCCACCGCGAATGTTCCAGCTTCGATGCGGTCGGGAATCAGCGTGTGTTGCGCGCCAGAAAGTGAATCCACACCATCGATGCTGATCGTGTTGGCGCCGGCGCCACTGATCTGGGCACCCATCTCATTGAGCATCGCGGCGAGGCAGATGACCTCGGGCTCCATGGCCGCGTTGACGATTGTGGTGCGTCCTTGTGCCAGTACGGCGGCGAGGATGAGATTCTCCGTCCCCACCACGCTGGGATAGTCCAGGAAAACGCGGGTACCCGTGAGACGTTCCGCCGCCAGGGTGCAGCGGCCGTCCTCCCAATGCACCTGCGCCCCGAGCGCCGCGAAACCGCTGAGGTGCACGTCGACGGGACGACGGCCAATCTGGTCGCCGCCCGGGGGGACACAGACCACGTTGCCGACGCGTGCGAGCAGCGGCCCCGTGACGAGAAAGGATCCGCGCAGTTGGCGAACGAGATCATCCGGCGGCGCGGATCCGGGTTCGCTGCTGGCCTGGAGCGTCAGCGCGTGGGCTTCGCGATCGAACTCGACGCTGACGCCGAGCTGCCTGAGGATTTCGCCGAGGACATGCACATCCGCGATGTCCGGCACGTTGTCGAGGCGAACCGGCTCACGCGTGAGGAGAGCGGCGGCCATGCACGGCATGGCGTTGTTCTTGGCGCCGCCAATCTGCACGGCGCCCGTCAGCCGACTGCCCCCTGTGATTCGGTAGGTCGAATCGCTCACCGTGTTTCCGTCCGGTTCTCCGCCCGACTCCGGCTCTCACCGTACTGGCACGGTAGAGGGGCAACAAGCCCGGACCCACCAAGCCGCCCCGTCGGCGGAAGCCACGGCGCCCACTTTCGAAGCCGGCCTGGGAAGTCCCGTCATCACGCGGCGGCAGGGAACGCTACTCAGCGCCGCCTCGACCGGCCGGCATATCCGCCCGTCCGCGGCGCCGGCGACGTTCCGCGACGCGGATCCGCATGAGGGATCGGCGCAGCGCGGCCTCCGCACGAGCGCGGTCTTGGGTATCTTCGTCGCGAATACGCGCTTCGGCGCGCTCACGGGCGGCCTGGGCCCGCTCCAAGTCGATTTCGTCCCCAGCTTCGGCCGAGTCCGCCAAGATCGTCACCAAGTCATCCTTGATTTCGAGGAAGCCGCCACTGAGGAAGAACGGCTCATCGACGTTGTTCTTGCGCACGACAAGCTCCCCCGGCTGAAGCGTGGTGAACATCGCGGCATGACTCGGCAGGATCCCCAATTGGCCGAGGCCACCCGGCGCGATGACTTCATCGATCCCTTCATCGCGATGGAGAAGTTGCTCGCCGGTAATGATTTCGATGGTGAGTGGCATCTGGTCCCTCTGCGACTCTGGCGCGCGGGTTTCGTCGGCGACTAGGCGCCCGCCGCGGCGGCTCCGCCCAGTGTCGCGGCTCTCGCCACGGCTTGGTCAATGGTGCCCACGTTGTAAAAGGCCTGTTCCGGCAGGTCGTCGTGCTGACCATCCAGGATCTCGCGGAAGCCCCGGACCGTCTCACGAATCGAGACGTACTCCCCCGCTTGGCCCGTGAACTGCTCGGCTACGAAGAAGGGCTGCGTGAGGAAGCGCTGAATGCGGCGGGCCCGTCCCACGGCTTCCTTGTCCTCATCGGAGAGTTCGTCCACGCCAAGGATGGCAATGATGTCCTGCAAGTCCTTGTAGCGCTGGAGCACCTGCTGCACACCGCGGGCCACATCGTATTGCTCTTGGCCGACGATGTTGGGGTCGAGGGCGCGGCTGAACGAGGCCAACGGGTCGACGGCGGGGTAGAAACCCTGCGCGGCGATGGAGCGCTCGAGCGCGATGACGGCGTCGAGGTGGCCGAAGGTCGTGGCGACACCGGGGTCGGTGTAGTCGTCGGCGGGAACGTAAATCGCCTGGAAGGAGGTGATGGAACCCTTGGGCGTGGTGGTGATGCGCTCTTCGAGCTCGCCCATCTCGGTCGCGAGGGTGGGCTGGTAGCCCACGGCGGAGGGCATCCGACCGAGGAGGGCGGAGACTTCCTGTCCGGCGAGGGTGTAGCGATAGATGTTGTCGATGAACATCAGCACGTCCTGGCCCTGCTCGTCGCGGAAGTACTCCGCGAAGGTGAGGCCGGAAAGCGCGACGCGGAGCCGCACGCCGGGCGGCTCGTTCATCTGGCCAAAGACCAGGACGGTCTTGTCGAGGACGCCGGATTCCTTCATCTCGTTCCAGAGGTCGTTGCCCTCGCGAGAGCGTTCTCCGACGCCGGCGAAGACGGAGTAGCCGCCGTGCTCACTGGCGATGGAGCGGATCAACTCCTGGATGATGACGGTCTTGCCGGTGCCGGCACCGCCGTAGGCACCAATCTTCCCCCCACGGGTGAAGGGCGCGATCAGGTCGATGACCTTGATCCCGGTCTCCAAAATCTGGGCCTCGGACACCTGCTCTTCGTAGGTCGGGGGCTTGCGCTGGATCGGCCAGCGGAGGGCGTCGGCGGGGATCGGATCCAGATCGTCGAGCGGCTCGCCAAGCACATTGAAGAGACGGCCAAGCGCGATCTCGCCAACGGGAACGGTGATAGCGCCGCCGGTATCTTCCGCTTCGTTGCCGCGACGCGTGCCTTCGGTGGCGTCCATGGCGAGGCAACGCGCACGGTTGTTGCCGAGATGCTGCTGCACCTCGGTGACGACCACGGTTCCACTATCCATAGTGATGTTGACGGCGTTGAACAGCGCCGGGAGCTTCCCTGGCGGGAATTCCACGTCGATGACGGTGCCGATTACTTGGACAACTCGTCCGTCTGCTACCATGTCGCTACCTCCTCCACCCCGTGGAACGGGGATCCTTATTTCTTGCCAAAGCCGGCGAGACGCTCGGCCATGTCGGCGGCGGACCCGGGGTGGAACCGTTCCACCCACTGCAACCCATCGGCGAGGGAATGTTCCCAGCCGCTGTTGATGATGCGCTTCTGCTTGGCGATGGACTCGCGGCTGTTCTCGCGGATCTCCAGGGCCAGGCTCTGAGCCGCACTCAGCAGATCTTCATCCGCGACGACCTGATTGACGAGACCCATCTGGCGGGATTCCTCGCCGGAATAGAAGCGGCAGGTGTAGACCATCTCTTTGGCTTGGGCCAGGCCGACGCGGCGCGGCAGGCGCATGTTGCCGCCCCAGGTGGGGACCAGGCCAAACTTGGCATGCGTGTCACCGATGCGCGCGGTCTCCGCCGCGATCACCAGGTCGCAGGCAAGCAGGAGTTCGAGGGCGCCCGTGAGGCAGAACCCGTGCACCGCGGCGATGACCGGTTGCGGAAGCGCTTCGATCGCGTCGATGACTTCGAGCTGGATCCGCGCGCTGATGCCCGGCGTGGGGTCTCGCATCGTCTTGATGTCGTTGCCGGCGGAGAAGCAACGGCCGGACCCGGTGAGGATGACGACGTGCACGTCATCCGACTTGCCCAGCTCAGCCACAATGCGCTGCAGCTCCACCCAGACCGGAACGCTGAGCGCGTTGAGGGCGTCGGGGCGATTCAGCGTAATGGTCGCAATTCCGTCTTTCACGTCACAGAGCACGACGGGGGCGGTCTGTTCAGCCATTGTCCACTCGCTTTCGATCTGCCCCCTGGTCGGGAGCGTCTTCAAGCCATCGGAGGTCGAACTGCTCTAGCGAATCGATGATACGCGTTGCGCCGTCGAGGTCGAGGCCTTCGGTCATCTCGGTTCGTACCGCGACGACCTGCATGCCAGCGCGGCGGCCAGATTCAATTCCGGCAGGGGCGTCCTCAATGACAGTACAGACGGTGGGCTCGGCACCGATCTTCTCCGCCGCGGTCAGGTAGATCTCTGGGTCCGGCTTGCCATTGCGCACTTCGTCCCCAGCCACGATGACCTGGAAATCGTCGCGGAAGCCGAGGGCACCCAGGGCGGTCTCAACCCAATCGCGGTTGGAGGAGGAGGCAACGGCGCGGGGGACGTTCGCTTCCTGGAGTTGGTCCAGAAGCCGACGCGCGCCCGGCATGGGCGCCGCCTGGGTCCGGTACTGCTCCATGACGACGCGATCGTAGCGCTGCGCGTAGTAGTCGAAATCATGAGCCAAGGAGAACCGCCGCTGGAGATCGGTCCAGGTGTGGCTCAACGTCGTGCCCATGTAGAGGCGATAGGTGTCCATGTCGAGTTCGACCTGTTCCTCCGCCAAAATCTCGTTCACCGCCGCAAAGTGGAGCGGCTCTCCATCGACCAGCACGCCATCCATATCGAACAGCACGGCGGGCACGCCGGCTAGCCGAGCGCCTCGACACCGCCGACGATGTCGAGCAATTCGTTGGTGATCTGGTTCTGACGGGCCTTGTTGTACTCAAGCGTGAGGTCGTCGATCATCTCGTTGGCCGCGTCCGTGGCGTTCCGCATGGCAACCATGCGGGCGGACTGTTCACTCGCCGCCGCCTCCAGGATCGCTTGGTAGATCTGCATCTCCACGTAGCGAGGGAGCAGTTCGCCGAGTACGTCCTCAGGCGAGGGCTCGAAGATGTACTCCACCTCGGACTTATCGCCCGCGTCCGATTCTCCATCGGACGTTGGCGCTTCCACGGGCAACACCTGGATGGTCGTCGGAGTCTGGTTCACGGTGCTGACGAAGGAAGCGTAGACCAGGAGAACTTGGTCGATGGTGCCATCGAGGTAGTCCTGCATGGCGACGGTGGAGATAGGCCGAGAGTCGCCGAGGGTGGGGTAATCGCCGAGGTCGCGAAACTCCGCGCGGTAGGGCACATCAAAGCGCTGGAAATAGTCCAGCCCTTTGCGACCGACGGGGACCATGGAGACGTCACCGGCCCGGCTGGGATCGAGGACAAGCTCGCCCGCGTGTCGTTGCAGATTGCTAATCAGGCCCCCCGCGAGGCCGCGGTCCGGCGTGATGAGGATGACGGCGGTCTCGTTCACCTCCCGCCGCTCGAGGAGCGGGTGCAGCGCGCCTTCTCCGTCTTCCGAGCCGGAGCCAGCGAGATCGGCGAGGACATGGCGCATTCGCTCGGCGTAGGGCCGGGCCGCCAGCGCCCGGTCTTGCGCACGGCGCATCTTCGATGCCGCCACCAACTGGAGGGCGTTGGTGATCTTGGCCGTATTCTCGACGGACCGGATCCGTCGTCGGATTTCCTTGGTACTGGCCATGCTCTATCCGCTGCTGTCCTGTTCTGTGGCCTTGGTTGTCACGGGTTGCCCCCTCGCTGCATTAGAAGGGGACGGTGTCCCTGAAGGCGTTGAGGGCGGTCCGCAACGAGGCGGTGGTGTCATCGGCGAGCTCCCCGGAAGAATCGATCGCCTCCAGGATGCCCGGCTGATTGCTCTTGAGGTACTCGCGCAACGCGCCTTTGTAGTCCTGAATCTTGTTCACCGCGACGTCATCCGCGAAGCCCTCGTTGACTGCGAAGAGCATGGCGACTTGCTCCGCCACGGGGATCGGGTCGTACTCGGGCTGAATCTGGAGTTGGCTGAGGCGCTGCCCGCGTTCCAACTGAGCGCGAGTGGCGTCATCCAGGTCGCTGGTGCCGAACTGGGCGAAGGCTTGCAGCTCGCGGAACTGGGCCATGTCCAGGCGGAGCTGTCCCGCGACCGATCGCATGGCGCGAATTTGGGCGTTGCCACCGACCCGCGAGACGGAGATGCCGGAGTTGACGGCGGGGCGCTGCCCGGCGTTGAACAGGTCGGTCTCCAGAAAGATCTGCCCGTCGGTGATGGAGATGACGTTGGTGGGAATGTAGGCGGAGACATCACCCGCCTGAGTTTCGATGATGGGGAGCGCGGTGATCGAGCCGCCGCCGTTGGCTTCGTTGAGCTTGGCGGAGCGCTCCAGCAGGCGGGAGTGCAGGTAGAAGACATCGCCGGGATAGGCCTCGCGGCCGGGAGGACGGCGCAGCAGGAGAGAGACCTGGCGGTAGGCCCAGGCGTGCTTGGAGAGGTCATCGTAGACGACCAGCGCGTCCTGGCCTTGCTCCATGAAGTGCTCCGCGATGGCGACACCGGCATAGGCTGAGGTGTACTGCTGCGCGGCCGAATCCGCGGAACCGGCATTGACGACGATGGTGTGCTCCATGGCGCCCTCGCGCTCCAGCACGTTGACAAGCTGCGCGACCTTGGCCTGCTTCTGGCCGATGGCCACGTAGACGCAGATCAGGTCCTTGCCCTTTTGATTGATGATGGTATCGACGGCCACCGCGGTCTTCCCGGTCTGACGGTCGCCAATGATGAGTTCACGCTGACCTCGCCCGATGGGGATCTGGGCATCGATGGCAAGGATGCCGGTCTGCACAGGGGTGTTGACCTCCGCGCGCGTCACAACGTTGGGGGCGATGCGCTCGATGGGACGGGTCAGTTCCGTGTTGATCGGACCCTTGCCATCAATCGGCTCGCCCAGGGCATTGACGACGCGACCGATGAGCGCCTCACCCACCGGGACCTCGGCCACACGGCTTGTGGAGCGGACTTCGTCGCCCTCTTGAATCTGCGTGGCATCCCCCATGATGACGGCGCCGACGATCTCCTCCTCCAGGTTCAGGGCCATGCCCATGATCTGGCGACCGGAGGCATCGGTGCGGGGGAATTCAAGCAACTCACCCGCCAGGGCGCCGGAGAGGCCGTGGATACGGGCGATGCCATCCCCCGTCTCGACGACGGTGCCGACTTCGGCGGAGACTGCGCCGGTATCGAATTCGGCGATCTGTTGCCGAATGATGGAGGCGACTTCTTCAGGGCGTACGGCCATGTTTCGCTCCCTCTGTTAGAGGCTGCCGGCAATGCTGCGCTTGAGCCCGCTGAGCCGGGTGCGCACGCTGCCATCAATGATGTGGTCGCCCATCCGAATGACGGCGCCACCGATTATTTCGCGGTCCAACTGTTCGGTGAGACTAACTTCGCGGGCACCCGTGCTGCGCTGAACGGCGGCGATCACCGCGCTCCGGCCAGCATCGTCCAAGGGTTGTGCGGTGGTCACAGTCGCTTCGGCAATGCCGCGTTCGGCGTTGACCAGGTCCTTGAAGGCGTCGACGACCTGGTCCGCAATCGCAATCCGACGCTTCCGCGTGAGCAGCTTGGCCAGATTCCGGACGGCGGGGGCCGTGCCTTCAAGCCCTTGATCGATGGCCTGGAACTTACTGGCCTCATCCACGTTGGCGCTCTGGAGGTACTGCGAGACGGTGGGCTCCACAGCAAGCGCGCGGAGGGCGTCGAGGTCGGCGACCCAGGCGTCGAGGGCGTTCTCTTCCCGGGCCAACTCCACGAGGGCCTGGGCGTAACGCTTCGCGGCGGGATCCTGTCGTGCCACCTTGGTGTATCGCCTTCTCTTGCTGGCTAGTTCTGGCTTGGATCGGCCGAGAACGCGGATTCCGCCAGCACCTCTTCAATGAGGCGTTGGTGTTGCGTGCGATCTACGGCCTCCCCGAGCACGCGCTCCGCGGCCGTGATCGCCAAGTCCGCGAATTCCGAGCGTAGTTCGGCGATCGCCTGGTCACGCTCCTGTTGGATCTCGAGCCTGGCTCGCTCCACGATCGCTTCGGCCTCTCGCCGAGCGCCCTCTTGGGCCTCGGACTGGACGCGCTGTGAGATCTCTTGGGCCTGCGCCACGAGAGTCTGCGCCTCTTCCCGACCGCGCTGCACTTCGGCCTCGGCGCCCACCTTGGCATCTTCGGCGGCGACTTGCGCGCTTTCTGAAGCCTTCAATCCCTCTTCAATGCGCCGCTTGCGCTCATCGAGGACGCGCTGCAGCGGCTTGAACAGGAAGATCCAGAGGATCGCCAGCAGGATCCCGAAGTTGACGAACTGCGTGATCAAGCCAGGCAGGTTGATACCTAAGCCATCCACGGCGTCCCTCCGATCCTTCTATGCGCTTACAGCGACCGGTGCCTACACCGGCCGCATTGGTCTGGCTCTGTGGAGGGTCTCGCTAGAAGACGAAACCGACCATCACCGCGACGACCAAGGCATAAATGCCGATCGCTTCGGCGAATGCCATTCCGAGAATCATGTTCGGCTGAATCTGCTCAGCCGCCTCTGGGTTGCGTCCCAGCGCTTCCATCGCCTTGCCGACGATGTAACCGATACCGATGCCCGGGCCCAAGGCACCGAAGCCAATGGCCATTCCGGCACCGATGAACTTCATTCCATCGCTGAACCCGGTGTCGCCGATAGCTAGCAAAAGATCTGGCATGTGGTCCTCCCTGTGCGGTCTGCGCCGCGAGATACCGTGTTAATTCGAGCGGCCCTCTAGTGGTCCGCCGCTTCTCCCTCAAATTCGGCTTCGTCTTCCTCATGCGCCCCGTGCGAGATCGCCGTAACGGCGAAGACGAGCGTAAGCATGGCGAATACGAAGGCTTGGATAAAGCCCACAAAGACTTCCAGGCCATAGAAGACCGTGGAGATCACGAAGGGGACAAGGAACGCGGACATGAACAGCACGATCTCGCCCGCAATGATGTTTCCAAAGAGACGGAAAGTGAACGAGACGATGCGGGAGATCTCGGAGATGATCTCGAGGAATCCGACGAGGACTCCGACCGGTCCCTTGACGACCGCCGCCCCCCCCAGGCCAAGGTACTTTCCATAGTTCGTCCGGAGGCCAAGGCTCTGAATGCCCCAGAGCTGCACAAAGATGAAGGACCAGAGGGCAATCGCCAGCGGGAGATTCAAGTCCGTCGCGATGGCGCGGAAGAACGGGAAGATCTCGCCCACGCCGTCAGAGAAGTCGACCCCTTCGTCCGCGAGCTTGATGAAGATCCCAAGATGCGTCGTATTGAGGGTGACGAAGTTCGCCACCAGCTCGCCGCTGCCGGGGGCCGGGTTGTCTTCGCTGGCCGCCTCGGTCGTGTCGTAGAGGCGGGCCTTCGTGATGGCCCCTTCGTCGTTGAGGGTGACCACCACCGGTTCAAGGTAGGGGTCATATTCGAAGTCGGAGGCCTTGATGGGGATGAAGTTGACACCGCCCCCGCTGATCTCGGCACCCTTGAGCTCCGTGTCGGTCACTTCGGAGGGGGGAAGGAGGAGATTGAAGACAATCGCCTTTTCCAGGAACTCCTCCTGATCGTGCGCTTCGACGAGTTCGAGCTCCTCAGCGCTCGCTGGGTAGTCGTCAAGAACCTTCACGAAGCGATCTTCGATCGCTTCGTGAAGGTTCTTGGTGTCGGCGGGAATAGGGTCTTCGGCGAAGATTTCGCGAACGGCGCGCTCACGTTCCGTGAGATGGCCCGTGAAGATATCGCCGATCTGCTCGTTCGCCTCCGGGAAGTGCGCGACCTCAAAGGGAATGGGGTCGTAGTAGGAAATCTCGAAGGTCCGGTTGAGGCCGGAGACCGAAATCTTTCCCAACTCTTCCAGGGCGTTGATATCGGCGAGTATGTCTTCGCCGTCCTCTTCCAAGACCTCAAGATGCTCAAAGCGAAGATCCACAGTGCGACCGATGGCGTTGTTCCAGGGGAACAGGCCGAACCAATTCGAGAAGAGCAGGATGATGAAGATCCCGGCGACGACCGGGAAGAAGCGTCGCCCGTTCTTTTCACCCGCAACGAGCTTGACGACGTTGAAGAAGGCTTCGAAGAGCGCTTCCATGACGTTCTGGAAGCCCTGAGGCACGAGCGCCTCTTCCACGTTACGAATGCTCCGGTAGAGCAGCCCCACGATGATCGCCATGAGAATAATGATCACCCAGAAGGAGAGAATGGTGTTGGTGACCGTATAGCCACCGAACTCCTTAATGGGCTCCGCGGCGATAGCGATGGGCGGAGTGGGGGCCTTCACCAGAATGAAGCCGCCCACGATAAGGACGATGGCGCCTAGGTAAATCAGTCGGCGTTTCATTCGGCTCCGCGCTCAGTCGCTCGGCTGAGGGAGTTCGTCGGGCTCACCCACCAGGTCACTTGCGGACCCGAAGCACGTCTTGGAGCAAACGGTACGCTCCCCATCCGGCGGCGGCTAAACCCATGAGTAGCCCCACCAAGACGAAGACCGGCTCGCTGTTGAATTGGTCGTCAAGCCAGAGGCCGCCGACTAC